>Ga0208047_1000533_pt1 | contig 14186 bp, 13 predicted proteins | sample Kivu_220m_FD_184162 | JGI IMG/M metagenome (GOLD analysis project Ga0208047, IMG submission 184162) | Freshwater microbial communities from Lake Kivu, Western Province, Rwanda to study Microbial Dark Matter (Phase II) - Kivu_220m (SPAdes)... | ecosystem: Environmental > Aquatic > Freshwater >...
ATGGGAAAGATTAAACGCCAAATTGTTCTATTTGGCGCCGCTTGCCGGAAAATTGTGCCGCTTGACCGAACAGATCACTGGTTTTGCCAAGAAAAACAAAATAACCGTGGCGGCCAATTTGAGCAATTCGCAAATAGCGATGGGCCGGGCGTGCGTCAAAAGCTTGTTGGCGCGGATAGACGTTTTGATTCTGAATAAAGAAGAAGCGGCGACGATGACCGGCGTTAATTATGGTAATGAAAAGGGAATCATTAAAAGAACGATCGCGATGCACCCAAAAATCAACGTGATAACCAAAGGCGAAGAAGGCGCGGTGATTATCGCCAATGGCAAGATTTATGAGGCCAAGCTGAAAAAATTCAAAGTGGTTGACGTGACTGGCGCCGGCGACGCATTCGCGTCAGGATTTATGTCTGGAATGTTGTCGTCAAACAATGACATCGAATATTCAATGGAATTGGCTTTAGTCAATGCCAAACATTGCTTGAGCGTGCGCGGTGCAGACAAGCTTTTGGCAAAAGAAGATAATTACCTCGTGGGTCGCGAAAACATCAAGATAAAAATAAAAAACATATAAACGCTACGACACTTACATACCGAGTTGAATTTGAGGAAGTTTGACTTCCGGATGTGGGGAAATCAATCTTCGTCAAGTTCAACGATATAAATTATTCAATTAAATCATACAAACACTATGAAAATAACAATTAGCGCGATCAAGGCCGATCTGGGAGCGATCGGTGGTCACCTAAAACCGTCAAAAAAACTACTTGGCGCCGTGCAAGATCATTTGAAAGCCCAAAGCAAGGGTATTTTGATTGATTGGCGGGTGACTTACACTGGCGACGATATTGCGATCCTTGCGACACACAAACAAGGCGTGGCCAGTAAAAAAGTCCACAAACTTTGCTGGGAAACGTTTATCGCAGGATTGCAGATGGCAAAGAAACAGGGTTTATATGGCGCGGGCCAGGATCTGCTCAAACTTAATTTCAAGGGCAGCGTGAAGGGTATGGGGCCAGCCGTGGCAGAAATGGAGTTTGCCGAGAGGGAAGCCGAGCCGTTCCTGTTTTTAGCCGCGGACAAAACCGATCCCGGAGCATTTAACCTACCGATTTATCTGGCGTTTTGCGATCCGATGCATAACTCGGGATTGATTTTGTCGTCGCGAATCCGCCAGGGTTACAAATTCAGAATAGTGGATGTTAGTCGCACTGGCGCGGATCGCGTGATTGAACTCAAAACCCCTGAGGAAATTTATGACATTGCCGCGCTACTGCGCGACAGCGAAAGATTTGTGGTGGAAAGCGTTTACTCGCGCGCCGGCGGTCAGCAGTGTGTGGCGGTTAGCACCACCCGTCTGCACAACATCGCCGGAAAATACGTGGGCAAGGATGACCCAGTGATGCTGGTGCGCACGCAAAAGGATTTTCCCGGATCGGGCGAAGTGCTTTCGCCATATTCCATCGGCCATTTGGTCGCGGGATTTATGCGCGGATCGCACGCCGGGCCGCTTATGCCGGTGGAGCAGAATTCCAGCATTTCATTTTTTGACGGTCCGCCAGTGATAAGCGCGGCGGCCTATAGCGTGCGCGATGGTGTACTTACCGAAGCCGCGGATTGCTTCAACCAGCCCTATTGGGATTATGTGCGCACGCAAATTTCCCAAAAAGCGCAAGATATTCGCCAGCAAGGATTTTTTGGTGCGGCGATGCTGCCAATGACTGAACTTGAATACACCGATTTAAACCAAATCTTGAAAAATTTGGGGAAAAAGTTTATAGTTAAAAAGCAAAAGAAACAAAATGAACAAAAATAACATTATTAAAATCCTGCTAACGCTTCTGGCGCTGGGAGTTATGATTTCGTTATTTTTGTGGTTTGCCAAGCCAGTGCGAGCGGTTACCGATCGCGTCGAATACAAAATCGGCGATGCACTTGAAATAACGATCCAAAACAGCCTTGACAAGCCGATTTGCTTTTCATCATGTTATCCTTATTTGGTTGAAAAAAGGGACAAAAAAGGCAATTGGATTTCGTATTCTTATTCGGCGTGTGACGACCAGGACTTGCCTTCAAATTGCATGGCTGCTGGCGCCAAAAAAATTTTCCGCCTAGCGCTTGATGAGGCCGAAAACGGATTAAACCGCCTCAAGATTCCGGTTTGCGTTGATTGCGGCAATCAACCATTCCAGGCCGATTTTACCTACTACTCTAATAATTTCAGAGTTAACTAATAAAAGCTTTTCTGCGAAAGACAAAAAAGATAAAAATATGTTGAAACTTAAATCAAGATTGAGAGTTAAGCTCGGTCGCGCCACGGATCAACTGCGCGAAGATGGTTTAATGCCGGCAGTGCTTTATGGCCCTGAGATTGAGAACAAGAATCTTGTGGTTGATGCCAAGGAATTCGTGAAATTATTTCGCAAATCCGGCAAGAGTTCGCTAATTTCGCTTAGCGTTGACGGCCAAAAAGGTGACTTTATGGTTTTAATCAATGATGTTAATACCGATCCGGTTACGGGAAAAGCCATTCATGCTGATTTTTACCAGCCGGATTTGAAAAAAGAGATTGAAGCCCAAGTGCCGTTGGTTTTTGAGGGTGAATCGATAGCAGTAAAAGATTTGGGTGGTACCTTGGTTAAAAACATTTCCGGAATCACAGTCAAAGCGTTGCCCGCCGATTTACCGCGCGAAATCAAAGTTGATATTTCAAAACTCAACACCTTTGACGACGTTATCTTGGTGAGGGATTTGGCAGTTGATCCCAAAGTGGAATTACTCAAAAACCCGGACGAGATTGTGGCATTGGCAACCCCGGCCGAAAAAGTTGAGGAAGAATTGGCAAAAACGATTGAAGAAAACGTTGAAGACGTTGTTCAGGTCGAGAAAGAGAAAAAGGAAGCTGTCAGCGAAGAAGAAGCCGAACCTGAAGAAAAAAAATAAAAATCACCAAAACTTAACGCCTTGAGTTGCAAAAGCCCGGGCGTTTCAGTTATTATGGAACTACTGGCGTAACGATTTAACCAAATGCCGATCAAAAAAATAATAATTATTGCGTGTTTAGCGTTAGCGATCATTATTGCTGGTTGCGGCGCGGTAGCGGTCGCGCAGACCGCCGGCAACGGTAACGGCGAAACCGGTGATTGCACCACCAAAGAAAGCTGCCAGGCCTTACTGGAAAAATACGAGGCGCTTTTGAAGCAATTTGATTCGGATATTGCCAAGACATCCACCGAGAAAAAAACCTTACAAAACCAAATCGCGTCGTTAAAAAATAAAATCGACTCTTTAGCGGTACAAATTAAACAAAGCAACGCCATGATTGGCGACTTAAAGATCCAAATTAGCGATACGCAGGATTCAGTTGATGAAACCAACAAAAGAATTGTCAACTCACAAAGACATTTGGCCACGATCATTCGCGCCATTGACGAAGAGGACAGAAAACCGTTAGTGGAAACGCTTTTAGCCGAACAAAAATTGTCGGATTTTTTTGACAATTTGGTATATTTGGAGAATCTAAATGATAAATCAAATCAGATTTTGCAGGAAATTAAAAATCTGAAACAATCGTTGGAAGACCAAAAAGTGGGTTTGGAAGGCGAAAAGGATGATTTGGAAAAAACCACCAAAATGAAAGAACTGCAAAAGCAAGAACATGAGCAGGCGAAAACCGAATATAACAAATCATTGCAAGTCAAAGAAATTCAGTTACAGCAGACGACCCAGGCCAAAAAGCTGACGTCGCAGGTGATTGAAAAGATTAAGCAAAGAATGTTTGCGCTGGCCGGAGTTGCAGACACCGACGCGCCCAATTTTGAGCAGGCCTACGAGATGGCCAAGCGCGCGGGTAATCTTACGGGGGTCCGACCAGCGTTTTTATTGGCGATTTTAACACAGGAGTCTAACCTTGGAAAGAATGTTGGGCAGTGTTATTTAACAAACACAGCCACTGGCGCGGGCATCAGTATCAAAACTGGCAAAGCCATCAGCCGCGTGATGAAACCCGGTGTTAACATCAATGATTTCCTTTCAATAACCAGCGAGTTGAATAAGGATTACAAAACGACGGCAGTTTCCTGCCCAATGAGCTTTGGTTATGGCGGTGCAATGGGCCCAGGGCAGTTCATTCCACACACCTGGATGATTTACCGCGACCGCGTGGCAACGATCGTGGGACACGCGCCAAACCCGTGGAACATCTCTGATGCTTTCGTTGCCACCGCACTTTATGTTTCTGATTACGGCGCTACATCGCAGACCTATAATGGTGAATGGAAAGCGGCAATGATCTATTTTGCCGGCACCGTGAACAAAAAATACCGCTTCTACGGCGACAACGTGATGAAAATCGCGGCTGGCTACGCCGACGACATCTTGGCCATCGAAGGGAAATGATAAGAATATCAAATTTCAAATGTCAAATGCCAAAATAAATGCTAGAATAACCAAATTTTAAAATTCTTAAATTTCAGACATTTATTGGAAATTTGTCATTTGATATTGGACATTAAAAGAAAACCCGCTTATTGCGGGTTTTCTTTGTTTAGTTCTTTCTGTAATATTTTGGTGATGTCAGCGATGTTGCCGTTAAAGATGCTTTCGATGTCGTGCCAGTTTTTTTTGACACGATGGTCAGTCACGCGGTCCTGTGGCACGTTATAGGTGCGGATTTTTTCACATCTTTCGGCAGTGCCAATTTGACTTTTACGCGCGCCACCCAGCGCCGCTTCTTCTTTTTGGCGCTTCATTTCTTGTAAGCGGTATTCCAGCAGCGCCATGGCATTGGCGCGGTTTTGCAGCTGGTTGCGTTCGGTTTGGGAAAAAACCGAAAGGCCTGTCGGGATATGGGTGATTCGCACCGCGGATTCACGTTTATTGACATACTGCCCTCCCGGGCCAGATGACCGGCAAAATTCCACCTTGATTTCGTCGGGACGGATGGAGATTTCATTTTTTTTGGGCTTGGGAAGCACGGCCACCGTGGCGGTGGAAGTGTGTATCCGGCCGCTTTTTTCGGTCTCGGGAATTCTTTGGATACGGTGCACGCCGCCTTCATATTTCATCATTTCCCAAACCCCTTTGCCCTTGAGCTCGAAAATTATTTCTTTATAGCCACCAAGTTCGGTTTGGCTTGAATCCAGCACTTTTTGTTTCCATTCATTATTTTGCGCAAAGCGAGAGTACATTCTAAAAAGATTGGCCGCGAACAATGCCGATTCCTGACCGCCTGCGCCCGCGCGGATTTCCACCACAATGGCATCTGGCCCAGCGGGCGCATCCTGGCTTTTTATCAGTTCAGCTAATTCGCGCTCCAGCGATTCCTTTTGCTGTTTTAGCTGGTCAAGCTCAGCTTGAGCCAAAGACACGAGTTCGGCGTCTTCTTGTGCGGAAATTATCAGGCGGTTTTCTTCGATCCGGTTGCCAATGTCTTTTATCTCTTTTTCTTTTTCAATCAGTTTTTCCAGATAGGCCTTTTTTTTATTGAGTTCTTCAAATCTTTCCCAATTCGAAATCAACCCAGGATCGCTGAGTTGATTGAGAATTTTATCATATTCTTCTTGTGAGGAAGTGGCTTTTGTCATTTTGCTTTGCTTTTCTTGCTTTTTGCCAAAGGTTGTTTTTTGGCAGCCCGTTTCAAAAATTTATCCACGCGGCCGACCGCGTCAATAAACCGGGTTTTGCCGGTGTAGAACGGATGGCAGGCGCAGCAGGTTTCGGTTTCAATGTATTCCTTGGTGGAACCGACCGTATAAGTTTTGCCGCAAGAGCATTTTACCTGCGCCTCCGGATAGTATTTCGGATGAATATCTTTTTTCATATTAATTAAAATCCGCCGTTTATACGTGGCGACAAAACCATTATAGGCCAAAAACAACTAATTGGCAAGGATTTTTTTAAAAAATCCGGTCTTGAAAAAAGAGATAAGGTGTGGTATGTAATTAATTATGAATAAATAACGCTCGTTGAACCGACTATCGGTTTTTGTTTTGGCGGGCTTAAAAGAAAAATGAGCATCAATCTTTCAGTTGAAGAAATGGCCAAGGCCGGCCTGCAATTCGGCCACAAAAAATCCAAGGTTCATCCCAAGATGAAACCCTATATTTTTGGCGTTCGCAACACGATTTTTATCATTGATCTTGAACGGACTAAGGATAAATTCGAAGCGGCGTTAGATTACCTTAAAACACTTGTCGCGCAAGGCAAAACAATTTTGATGGTGGGCACCAAAGCCCAGTCCAAAAAACTTATAAACGAGGCGGCGGTTGCCACAGGCATGCCCTATGTCAACGAACGCTGGTTGGGCGGCACCTTTACCAATTTCAAGATCATCAAAAAACGGCTTGATTATTTCAACGGGCTCGAACGCAAGGTCGCGGCCGGCGAATTCGAAAAATACACCAAAAAAGAGCAAGCCAACATTCAAAAAGAAATAAAAACACTGCAGAAGAAATTCGGCGGCATCAAAATGATGGACAAAATTCCCGACGCCATATTCGTGGTTGACATGCAGAAAGACAAACTAGCGGCGAAAGAGGCGCGCGAAAACGGCATAAAAGTAATTGGCGTCACCGATATCAATATCGATCCCGACACGGCTGATTATCCGATTATTGCCAACGACGATTCGGTTTCTTCGTTGAAATACATACTAGAACAGGTTAAGGGGGCGATTCTTGAGGGCAAAAAATCCGCCGCCGAACCCCCCACAGAACCAAAATAAAATTAATACCAGATCTCAAATCCTTAAATCTAAAATCTGAAATGCAATGCATTTATAGATTTGACATCCAAGATTATTTTTATGGCTAACATTGATCTCATCAAACAACTTCGCGACGAAACTGGAATTTCAATTGGCGAATGCAAAAAAGCGCTGGAGGAAGCCAATGGTGTTCTTGAACAAGCCAAAGAAATCCTCAAAAAATGGGGCAAGGATTTAGCGTCTCAAAAAAGCGAGCGCGCCACCGGTCAAGGCAAAATCGAGGCCTATATTCACGCCAACGGCAAGATCGGCGCGATGATTGAATTACGCTGTGAAACCGATTTTGTTGCCAACTCCAATGATTTCAAAGATCTGGCTCACGAGCTTTGCTTGCAGGTTGCGGCCGTGGGGGATGAGCCGGAGATATTGCTTTCGCAGCCATGGATCAAAGATCCGTCAAAAACCGTCAAAGATCTCATTGAAGGAACAATTGCCAAGGTGGGCGAGAATATCATTCTTAAAAAAGCGGTTCGCTTGCAAATTTAGAGTTACCAAGCGATTCGCTTAACTTTCCTTTTCGCTGCATTTATTTTCTATGGTTGAAATCATAATTTCAGCAATTTTTATCGCCAGCGTTGCGGGTATTGCCATTATTGTCCGCAGAACCATGCCGCGAGTCCAACAGGTTGCGGAAAGTTCCAGCCAGATCAAGCAAATAAACCTTGCTGAATCGTTGAAAACAACCTTGGTTGCGCTGATCAAGAAAAATCCTCACCTCAAGGACTTTTCTTGGATGGATTTTATGCAAAAAATCCTTTTAAAGGGACGAGTTTTAGTCATGAAGGCCGAAAACAAAATCAGCGACTATATTTTAAAACTCAAAAAACGGTCCGAAGAGCAACAAAAAAAGGAAGCCACGCTTCTCGACAATTATTGGCACGACCTAAGAACGATTGTCAAAACCAAAAAATTGTCTCAAAAAAAAGACACCAAAACGCCGACGGTCAAGCCCGCAACTGATTTAAAAATCAAAACGATCCTGCCCCACGAAACCTCGCCGAGACCAATCACTAAACCCAAGAGGAAACGCGTTTTACATTCCCAAAAGAAATCACCCCAAAACTCCCTTTAAATGTGTTTTCATTGCTTATCAACTAAGAATAGTTTATGAGCGCATGAGTAATGAGAAATGAGCAAATTCGAATCCTGGAATTTCGTATTTTACTCACTCACTTATCAACCCATCAACTAAATTTACTATTTACTGCCGACGTAGCTCAGTGGTAGAGCAACTGTTTTGTAAACAGTAGGTCGGGGGTTCAAATCCCTTCGTCGGCTCCCTCAGAAAGCGCAAAAGGTGCGTTTTTTTATAATAAATAAATCGATTCATTTACTGTTGGAATTTGATATCAACAGCTTGCTTTAAATGCTGTTTTGAAGAGTTGTTTTTTTATAGGAAATAAGGTAAAATTAAGTATTGTGGATAATACAATGCAAGGTTTAGATTTGCAAAATTTAAAGCAAGATGCGTCAGCCGAAATCGAAGCCGCCCAAACCCAAAATGAGCTTGATTCGGTTTACAAAAAATACTTGGATAAAGAAGGATTACTGGGCGAATTTTTCAAATCTTTAGGTTCGCTAACCAAAAAAGAACGCGCCCAGGCGGGTGTTAAAGCCAATGAGATCAAACAAGCAATTTTCGGTCTATACGAGAAAAAAGCCGCCGAATTAAAAGAAAAAACCCAAACCAAAAGCGCAGGCAAAAGTTGGCTGGATGTGACCTTGCCGGGCGTTTGGCCAAAGGTGGGACATCTGCATCCCTTCACTTTAGTTGATCGTAAAATCGCAGAAATTTTTAGCGGCATGGGGTTTGAGATTGTTGAAAGTCGGGAAATTGAAAATGAATGGTATAATTTTGACGCGCTTAATATTCCCCAAGAGCATCCGGCGCGAGATGTCTATGACACGCTTTTTCTGGGTGATGGGACATTATTGCGGCCGCATACTAGCCCGGGTCAGATCCGTTATATGGAAAACCATGAGCCGCCCTTGCGCATTATCGTGCCAGGCCGGGTTTTTCGACATGACGCGGTGGACGCATCCCATATGCCTAATTTTTACCAAGTGGAAGGGTTAATGGTTGATAGAACCATTTCAGTGGCCAATTTCAAAGCGGTCATCGATGAATTTTTTTTGCAGTTTTTTTCAGACTCGGAAACCAATGTTGAAAAAAGAAAAACCGTCAAAGGCAGCAACGCGAGTTCGGAAAATATCCGTTTGCGTCCCTCGTTTTTCCCATTCACCGAACCGTCGTTTGAGGTTGATTTAAAGTGCGTTAATTGTCGGGGCTTGGGTTGTTCGGTTTGCAAAGGTACGGGTTGGATGGAGATTATGGGTGCGGGAATGGTGCATCCCAATGTTTTGAAAAACGCCGGGGTGGATCCGACAATATGGCAAGGATTCGCGTTCGGAATGGGCATGGATCGTTTAGCAATGGTGAAATACAAAATTAATGACATCCGGTTGTTTTATGGCGGCAACCAGAGATTCCTTGACCAATTCTAAAAAATCTTAAACCTTAGATCCTAGATGTTAGAACCATATCTTAGAACCAATTATCCAAAAATTCTAAAGATTGTCGGATTTAACATCTAACATTGATTTATGTTGTTTTCCTATAATTGGTTACAATCTTTTTTTGAAAAGAAACTACCGCAATCCGATATTTTAGCCAACTTGATAATGCGGCGCTGTTTTGAGGTTGAGAAAATGGAAAAGAAAGGTGACGAAACGATCTTTGATATCGCGGTTTCTTCCAATCGTCCCGATTGTCTTTCGCATATCGGTTTGGCGCGCGAAATCGCCGCGATTTTGGAATACAAACCGGTTTTCCCGAAAATGAAAAAAGATGCGGCAAAAAAAGCCATTCCTACCCGTTCACGGGTCGCGGTTGAGATCAAAGACAGCATTCTATGTCCGCGTTACTGCGCCAAGATGGTTGAAGGGGTAAAAGTTGGGCCTTCGCCGAAATGGATGCAAACAAAATTGATTGCTTGCGGCTTGCGCCCGATTAATAACGTTGTTGACGCGACCAATTATGTGATGTTGGAAACCGGCCAGCCGTTGCATGCGTTCGATTGGGAAAAACTTGACAACGGGCGATCTGCGCCAGGGGTGTACTCGCCTCGGGCGAGAAAAGCAAAAACGAAAAAGATAATCGTGCGGCGTGGGGCAAAAAACGAAAAGATAGAGTCGCTTGACGGCAAGATCTACCGGCTTGACCCCTCGATTATGGTTATTGCTGATAGTGTTAAGCCATTGGCAATCGCTGGCATTAAAGGCGGCAAAACCGCGGAAATTTCAGCTAAGACAAAAATCATTGTTATTGAAGCAGCCAATTTCAACCAAAAAGCCATCCGGCAGGCCTCGCGGCGGCTGGGCTTGGTCACCGACGCTTCCTTGCGTTTCGGGCATCGGCTTGATCCCAACGAAACCGAGGCCGCCGCGATTCGCGCCGCGAATGTCATTGCTGAAATCACCAACGGTAAACCGCTGTCCGGAATGGTTGATGTTTATCCGCGCAAAGTCACGGCCAAGCGGATATTACTAAACCCTGAAGCCGGGGAAAAACTGTTGGGCGCGGCAATGCCAACGGTTCGCATAAAAAAAATATTGGAAACCCTGGGATTTTCGGTCAGGAAGGCAAGCGGCACCAATCTTGATGTTTTGGTGCCAACACGCCGTAGCGACGTGGGCGGGTGGCAGGATTTGGTTGAAGAAGTTGGCCGGATCACCGGCTACGAAAAGATTGAACCACAAATGCCCCATACCGCGATTTTGCCAGCAAAGACAAATTATTTCTGGAAGTGGAAGAATGCTGCCAAAAACGCGCTTGTCGGGGTAGGGTATTCCGAAACCCGCAATTACACTTTTATTTGCGAAAAAGAAGCGCAAGTTTTTGGCGTTTCGCCAAAAAACCTGATTGAGGTTCAAAATCCGGTCAACATTGACCTACGGTATTTACGGCCAATCCTTTTAATTAATCTTTTGAAAAACATTGTCAGCAATCCGCCGGAAGCGGTTTTGCGGCAATTTGAGATTGGCAAAATCTTTGGCGCATCATTGCGCATGGAGCCGACAATGGTTGCAGGGTTTTCATCCAAAGACTCCTTCTTGGAAATGAAAGGCAGTTTGGAGTTTTTATGTCGGCGCTTAGGGATCGGAAATTTTTCCGTATCGCCTTTGGAGGCCGGCGTGAATTTGCTTTTTGAAACCAAACAAAGCGGTCGCGTGTTTGCCAATAAAAAAGAGATTGGCATTTGCGGCCGGGTCACTCAAAAAACCGCCGAGTCATTGGGCATCGCGCCGGTATTCGCATTTGAATTAAACATGAATATTCTTGCCGCAATGGCCACCGAAAAAGTAAATTACCGGCCGATCAGCGACCATCCGGAGGCGGTGCGCGACGTCGCGGTGATCGCGCCGGCGGGCGAATACAGCCAGACGATCGTTGACGTAATCAAAGACGCGGCCGGACCGCTGCTGAAATCAATCGAACCATTCGACATTTATGAAGGCAAAAGCATTGCACCAGGGATGAAAAATATCGCTTTCCGCATAACCTACCAATCAGCTGAGCGTACCCTTTCGGGGACCGAGATTGATGGTTTGCAGGCCGCGGTTGTCAAAGCCGTTGAAGCGTTGGGCTGGCAAATAAGAAAATAATCTTAGATCTTAAATCCTAGATGTTAGAACCGTATGTTAAATCCCATTATCTATTAATTCAGATAATTCAGAATCAATCAAAGAACGTATTTTAGATATTAGATCTGACATATAGTTTTGAGATCTAGGATCTAAGATATGACATAAATTCTATGGCAAAAGCAATCGAAAAAGACAAAAAAACAAAGGAGTCCTACAGCGCCAAAGACATTTCCGTACTTGAGGGGCTGGATCCGGTGCGCAAGCGTCCGGGGATGTATATCGGATCAACCGGTTTGGACGGTTTGCACCATTTAATTTGGGAGGTGGTTGACAATTCGCTGGATGAAGCGATGGCCGGTTATTGCAAAAACATTGACGTTGTTTTGCTGCCGAACAACCGAATCTTAGTTAGAGATGATGGCCGCGGCATTCCTGTAGACATTCATCCACAAACCAAAAAATCCGCACTGGAAACCGTGATGACTACTTTGCACGCGGGCGCCAAATTCGGCTCCAAGGCCTACCAGGTCTCGGGCGGTTTGCATGGCGTGGGCGTTTCAGTGGTTTGCGCACTGTCAGCTTGGTCAAAAGCCGAGGTCTGCCGCGACGGAGGATTGTATGTCCAAGAATACGAGCGTGGCAAACCCCGCAAACCGGTGAAAAAAATAGACAAATGCCAAGACCACGGCACCACCATAATTTTTGATCCCGACCCGCAGATTTTCAAGGAAATACAGTTTGATTCCAAAAAAATAATCTCGCATTTGCGCCAACAGGCCTATTTAACCAAGGGCGTTAGAATTAACGTTATTAACGAAACCATTGAGCCCAAAATGCCCTATTCGTTCTATTTTGAAGGCGGTTTGCGATCTTACGTGAAATATCTAACTCGGGGCAAAAACGCAATCCATAACAATATATTTTACACCTTAGGTAACCGGAACGATATTCAGGTTGAGGCCGCGTTTGCCTATACTGATGAGTTTGAATGTATGGAGCAAAGCTTTGCCAATAACATTATTACCGGCGAAGGTGGCACGCACTTGACGGGATTCCGTACTGCGATGACTCGCGTTTTCAACGACTATATACGGAAAAACAACTTCTTGAAAACAAATGACGAAAACCTTTCCGGCGAAGATTTGCGCGAGGGATTAACGGCCGTGATTTCGATCAAGATCCGCGAACCGCAATTTGAAGGCCAAACCAAAGGCCGGCTGGGCAATCCCGAAGCCAAGAACGCCGTCGAGAACGTGGTGGCTGACGCACTTGCTGATTTTTTGGAGCGCAATCCCAGCGACGCCCGCGCAATTTTTGAAAAATGTATTCTGGCGCACAAAGCGCGCAAGGCCGCCAAAGCGGCCCGCGAAACAGTTCTGCGCAAGGGGATTTTGGACGGTCTGTCACTGCCGGGCAAGCTGGCGGATTGTTCGTCGCGTTCGCCTGAGGATTCCGAAATTTATATTGTTGAAGGAGAATCAGCTGGTGGTTCGGCAAAGCAGGCGCGCGACCGGCGCTTCCAGGCCATCTTACCGTTGCGGGGCAAAATTTTAAACGTTGAACGCACACGTCTTGACAAGATGCTGGAATCAAAAGAAATCAAGTCGCTGATTATCGCGTTGGGCACGGCCGTGGCCGAGGATTTCAATCTGGAAAAATTGCGTTACCACCATATCGTAATCATGGCCGATGCGGATTCAGACGGTAACCACATCCGCACGCTGTTACTCACACTTTTTTACCGCTATTTCAAACCGATAATCGAAAAGGGTTATCTTTATATCGCCCAGCCGCCGCTTTATAAAATGACCGCGGCCAAAGAAGTTCGTTATGCCTACACCGAGGACGAAAAAAACGAAGTTCTAAAAACATTCAATAAACCAGGGCTTAATATCCAGCGCTACAAGGGGTTGGGCGAAATGAATGCCGAAGAGCTTTGGGAAACCACGATGAACCCGCGCAACCGCATTCTTTTGCAAGTGCAGATTGAAGACGCGCAGGAAGCTGATGCGGTGTTTGACATGCTTATGGGCGACGAGGTCCTGCCGCGCAAAAAATTCATCCAAACTACGGCCAAGAACGTGAAGAACTTGGATGTGTAAAAATATCTTTGATGTTAGATCCTAGATCTTAGAACCATAGCTCAGATCCCATTATCTTTCTGTTTGATGAATGCATTTTAGATATCAGATTTAACATATGGTTTTAACATCTAGGATCTAAGATTTGACATTCTGCTATTTTTTGATATCGTGGTCTCATAGGCCTTCGAGGTCTGTTTTAATAACAGAAAGCCGAATTTATATGGATATAATCGGAGCGATAACAAAATTTTTGAAAGAAGTACGTGTGGAGGTAAAGAAAGTGAATTGGTTGACGCGCCACCAACTTATTAACTACACCTTGATGGTGGTCGGTTTTATGCTGGCGATGGCAGTGTTTTTTGGTGCGTTTGATTATGGGTTCGCGCTTTTGTTGCAAAAATTCATCCTCGGTCAATAAATAGTAAATTAGTTTATGAGTTGATGAGTTTTTTAGTTTATTAATATGCCAAAACAACAAATAACGCCCGAAAGGAACTGGTATGTAATTCATACCTATTCGGGCTATGAGGAAGCGGTTGCCAAGAATCTCAAGCAAAGGATTGAATCTTTAGGAATGGAAGACAAGATTTTTAGCGTGATTGTGCCCAAGGAAAAAAAGGTTAAAATTAAAGAAGGCAAACGTAAAACTGTTGAAGAAAAAATTTATCCGGGCTACATTTTAGTGG
>Ga0208047_1000534_pt1 | contig 14174 bp, 10 predicted proteins | sample Kivu_220m_FD_184162 | JGI IMG/M metagenome (GOLD analysis project Ga0208047, IMG submission 184162) | Freshwater microbial communities from Lake Kivu, Western Province, Rwanda to study Microbial Dark Matter (Phase II) - Kivu_220m (SPAdes)... | ecosystem: Environmental > Aquatic > Freshwater >...
TGTTAGACCAAGAGTTTATCGGCCTGCCGCATCCATCAGTAATTAGGATAACACGAATTAAAGATACAAGAGTTTAGAGTTTAGTATTTAGAGTTTTCTTCCTGCTATACTAGTTCTCCAAATGACCAAGCCATCCTCCGCCCTCATCCTCTCGGACGCCTTCCTCTGCTCCTTCATCTGGTCCGGCTGCGGCTATTACGCCTTCAGCCTCTTCGTCGATCCGTTGCAGGGTGCTTTCGGCTGGGAGCGCGGCGCCATCATGGCCGCCTTCACCATCACCTACGTGCTCTCCGGCCTGCTCTCGCCCCTGGCCGGCGCGGTGGTTCACCGCTGCGGCGCGAAAAAAGTGATCATCATCAGCGTCCTCATCTTCAGCGCGGGCATGGTCGGCCTTTCCACCATCAACAGCCTGGCGGAATTTTACCTTTACAACGCGCTGATGGGCGTGGGCATGACGGGCATCGGCCCCATACCGGCAAGCGCCATCATCACGCAGCATTTCCATGAGAGGCGCGGCCATGCCATCGGCATTATGGCTGCCGGCATCGGCCTGGGCGGACTGATACTCAGCCCGCTCACCGGCGGTTTGCTCATACCCTCCTTCGGCTGGCGCTCCGCCTATATCATCCTGGCCGCCTTCTCTGTGCTGGCGCTCATACCCGTTACATTGCTGGCGCTCAAGCCTGCCGTAACACCTGCCGGTCCCGTCGGGGAGCCCGGACCTCAGCCGCATGCCTCGCTCAGCGGCGTTACATTGAGGCAGTCCCTGGCCACACCGGCCTTCTGGTTCATCATGGTGGTGGTTTTTCTGCTGCAGGTCAGCCAGGCGGGCGCAATACAGAACCAGGTGCCTTACATGAACGACCTGGGCTACCCGGTTGCGCTGGCCTCGCTCTGCCTGGGCATTATCGGCCTGATGAGCGCGGCGGGCAAATACGTCTTCGGCTGGCTGTGCGACCGCATCAGGGCCAACCATGCCAGCGTGTTGGGCATGGCGCTGCAGATATCCGGCATACTGCTGCTGATCAACCTGGCCCCGGCCTCACCCGGGTCGCTGGCCGTTACCTATGCCCTTGTAATGGGCTTCGGCACCGGTAGCTGGCTGCCCACCATGTCCATGATGGTGAGCGAGAACTTCGGCGCCAGGGAATACGCCAGGATCTTCGGCGCTATTTCCCTCAGCCAGACGCTGGGCAACGGGCTCGGCCCCCTTTTCACGTCAATGGTCTTCGACCAAACCGGCGATTACAGGATCGCCTTTTTCTGCCTTCTTGCGCTTTATATTATTTCTGCGCCTGCGGCATTGCTGATCAGGAAGACATCCAGTAAAAATGCAGTGACATGATTCTCAACTGCGTAAATTAATTAGTTAACCACTACGACGCTTCTCATTATTTGTATATGTTATTGAAAATGCCTTCCAGTGCTGATAAAATCTTTCACATACGATTCAATTCAGTAGGGAGGCGCGATGCTTGATATCTCTTCACTTGAAAGCTGGCTCTGGGAGGCTGCCTGTGCCATCCGTGGAGCCGTGGATGCCCCCAAATTCAAAGACTATATCCTGCCTCTGATATTCCTTAAACGCCTGTCCGATGTCTTCGATGACGAGCTTAAGCAGCTTGGCAACACTGCTAAATATGTTGACTCCGATCACAGCCTGGTCCGCTTTTACATTCCTGTGCAGTCACGTTGGGATGCCGTTTCCAAACAGACAACTAATCTTGGCGAATTCCTTACTGATGCTGTGCGTTGGGTTTCCCGCGAGAACCCGAGGCTGAGCGGTGTCATTGATATCAAGGACTTTAATGAGACGGCGGCCGGCCAGCGTATCCTGGGCGATAACCAGCTACGCTCACTTATCCAGGTATTATCTCAGCATCGGTTGGGCTTGAAAGATGTTGCTTCTGACATGCTTGGCAATGCCTACGAGTATTTACTGCGTAAATTTGCAGAAGGTCAGGGCCAGAGTGCCGGTGAATTCTACACCCCGCCCGAGGTTGCTGTGCTCATGTCCCATATGCTTGATCCCCAGCCCGGCGATACCATCTGTGACCCTGCTTGCGGTTCCGGCGGTTTGCTTATCAAGTGTAATATGCTCTTCAGGGATGTTTATGGAAATGATCCGGGAGTTGCTCCGTTGCGGTTTTATGGACAAGAGTTAAACGCAGCTACCTACGCCATGTGTCGCATGAATGCTTTCATTCACGATATGGATGCCGACATCAGGATCGGCGATACCATGCACAATCCATCGTTCACTAATGCCACCGGTGCGCTGCAGCACTTTGATAGGGTGACCGCCAATCCCATGTGGAACCAGAAGTTTGACCAGCCAACCTATGAACAGGATACCTACGGTCGCTTCGATTATGGCATACCCCCCACCAGCAGCGCGGACTGGGGATGGCTTCAGCACATGTATGCCTCTCTTTCCGCTAATGGCAAGATGGGCGTGGTACTGGATACCGGCGCCGTTTCTCGTGGCAGTGGCAACCAGGGCTCCAACCGTGAACGTGATATCCGCAAGAAATTTGTTGAGAACGACCTTGTTGAAGCCGTCATCCTCATGCCAGAGAACCTCTTTTACAATACATCGGCGCCGGGCATCATCCTGGTCATCAACAAGGCCAAGAAGCATAAAAAGCAGGTTATTCTCATCAATGCTTCCAGGGAGTTCAGCAAAGGCCGCCCCAAGAACTTTCTTACCGATCAGAATATCTCCCGTATTTCTGAGGTCTATCACAAATGGCAGGATGCTGAAGGTTTGAGCAAGGTTGTTTCTATTGATGAAGCCCTGCGCAACGATAGTAACCTCAGCCCATCCCGTTATGTTGCTGGCAACGATAAAGAAGAAGTCCTTCCCCTTGAAGAAGCCGTTGTCCTTCTCAACGAAGCCGAAGAAGAACGCCAGGCAGTTGATCAGGAGCTAAAGCAGATTTTGGCAAAGCTCGGGCTCGGAGGCTCAGCTAATGGTTAGCCACGTCGAAGCAGTGCCCATCGGTTTCGAGATGACCGAATTAGGGCCGTTACCAGCAGACTGGTCACTAAAGAATTTAGGTAATTTAGACACCGAAGAGATTCTCACTTTTCAAAACGGATTCCCGTGTGGAGTGCACAATCAAAAAGGTGAAGGTATTCCTCATTTACGTCCCATGAATGTTGATTCACAAGGTCACATTGATCTGCAAACAGTCAAATTTATTCCATTGCGAGAGAAGCTAGATAAATACTTTTTACAGGAAAATGATGTAATTTTCAACAACACCAATAGCGAGGAACTTGTCGGCAAGACTGCTTATTGGGGTAGGTCAGGTAATTATGTTCTATCAAATCACATGACTCGGATACGTATTATCGATAGCCGCGAACTAAATCCTGTATTTCTGGCTTATTTTCTGCATAAACGCTGGTATGATGGGTATTATGCAAGTATATGCAGGCGACATGTTAATCAGGCAAGTATTAGTCTTGAACGTCTAAAGCAAATTTCACTTCCCATTCCGCCTCTTTCCGAACAACGTGACATCTCCCACGTCCTCTCCACCATCCAGCGCGCCATCGAAGCCCAGGATAAAGTCATCTCCGCCGCCCGTGAGCTGAAAAAATCCCTCATGCGCCATTTATTTACATATGGGCCTATTCCAGTCAGCGAAGTTGATCAAGTCCCATTGAAAGAAACTGAAATTGGAGCCATGCCGGAATCCTGGAAAGTCGCTCATCTGGGCGATGTTGTTAAAGATAAAATCACCGATGGTGTGCACAAAACACCGAGTTACGTTGAATTTGGTGTGCCGTTTATAACTGCTAAGGATATCGTCAATAATCGAATTGACTTTACAAATAGCAGAAACATACCCATGTCCGAGCATCTAGTATTGACCAAGCGATTTAAGCCAGAAAAGGGAGATATTCTCCTTACAAAAGTTGGCACAGTAGGAAATGTTGCTTTAGTTGACACAGAAGACCCATTCAGCATATTTGTTCAATTAGCGCTTATTAAACCAGATAATGCACAAGTCGATTCTATTTGTCTTAAATACGTTTTATTATCTGAAAGTTTGCAGGAAGAGATAGTTAAGAAATCAGCACAATCCACTATGAAATTTATCGGCACTCAAAAAATAGCACAAATAGATATTCCATTGCCTACACTTGTTGAACAGCATGAAATTGCGATGATTCTCACCGCTATCGATAATAAAATCCAGTCCGAAGAAAACCGCAAAGCATCACTTCAAACGCTATTCAAGACGATGCTACATTTACTCATGACCGGTCAATTACGAGTTAATAATTTGAAGGTAGACGATTGAGCAATATCGGCGGCGAGAAATACTCAGTCCAACGTCCACTAGTGAAATACGCGGTTGAGGCTGGATGGACTTACCTTCCCCAAACCGAGGCCGAAAAGCTGCGTGGCGATATCTCCAATCCTATCATTACGAGTGTTTTCATTGATCGTGCCATAGCACTTAATAAGGGTATTGTTGATAAGGAGCAGGCCGCCGAACTACTTAAGCAAATTAAGCACGTCCGTCCTGATAAAGAAGGTAATTTCGATGCCTGGCAATTCCTGCGAGGACTGAAGACGGTGTTTGTGTCGCAGGAGAGGCGGGAGCGCAATGTACAGCTTCTGGACACCGACACATTGAAAAACAATGTCTTTTATGTTACGGACGAGTTTAAGTTCACTAATGGCGTCCACAATATCCGTGCTGACGTCGTATTTCTTATTAATGGCATACCCGTGATCCTAATCGAGGCAAAATCAGCTAAGCGTCTCGATGGCATTGCCGAGGCACTTGACCAGGTCAGCCGGTATCACCGCGACACCCCGGAGTTGCTGGCCATCACACAGGCCTTCGGCCTCACCCATCTCGTGCATTATTACTACGGTGCTACATGGAACACTTCGCATAAAAACCTCTATAACTGGAAGGAAGAGAACGTAGATAAGGAAGACTTCGAATCGCTTGTCACGACTTTTTTCTCGCCTCGTCGTGTGCTACAGATGTTGCACGATTTTATCCTTTTTACCCGCCGGGACGAGGAGCTGCAGAAGGTCATACTGCGCCCTCACCAAATGCGCGCTGTGGGCCGGGTGATTGCGCGTGTCATTAATCCGGAAAAGCACCGGGGGCTGGTCTGGCATACCCAGGGCTCCGGCAAGACTTTCACTATGATCACCGTGGCGCAGCGGCTTATTGAGGAGCCTGCGTTGGAAAACCCTACTATCCTCATGCTGGTAGACCGCAACGAGCTTGAGTCTCAGCTCTTCGGTAATCTCAAATCCTGCGGCCTCGATTATAAAGAGGCCGAAAGCAAGCGTGATTTGCAGGAGCTATTGCAGAAAGATACCCGTGGCGTTATCGTCTCCATGATTCACAAGTTCGATGACATCCCTGCCAATATCAACACCCGCAGAAACATCATTGTGTTGGTGGATGAGGCGCATCGCACTACAGGTGGTAACCTGGGCAATTACCTGGTGGGAGCTCTGCCCAATGCCACCTACATTGGCTTCACCGGTACCCCCATTGATACGACAGCATACGGAAAAGGTACCTTCAAGATATTTGGCATGGATGATGAGAAGGGCTATCTGGATAAGTATTCTATCGCCGAATCTATTGAGGACGGTACCACTCTTCAGCTTTATTATGCTCTGGCGCCGAGTGAACTGCGCATAGATAAGGAAATGCTGGAAAAGGAGTTTTTCAGCCTTGCTGAAGCCGAGGGTGTTAGCGATATCGAGGACCTCAATAAAGTTCTGGACCGCGCAGTGAATCTCAAGAACATGCTCAAAAGTCCGAAGAAAATCAATGATGTCGCAAAATACGTGGCGGAACATTTCAAGAACAATGTCGAGCCTATGGGCTATAAGGCTTTCCTGGTGGGTGTTGACCGTGAGGCTTGTTGCTTGCTCAAAGAAGCATTGGACAAATACCTGCCGCCTGAATATTCGCAAGTTGTAATCAGTTCCTTCCCTAATGACCGCCCGGAGATCGCCGGCCATTGGCTGTCTGAGGAAGACGAGAAGAAGGTGCGTAAAGCCTTCATCAAACCCGACGAATTGCCGAAAATTCTGATTGTTACTGAGAAGCTCCTCACCGGTTATGATGCCCCCATACTCTATTGCCTGTACCTGGATAAGCCCATGCGTGATCACGTTCTGCTGCAGGCCATCGCCCGCGTCAACAGGCCGTACGAGGATGAAAACGGCAGGCGCAAACCTGGAGGATTCGTGCTTGACTTCGTAGGTATTTTCGAGAACTTTGAAAAAGCTTTGGCCTTTGATTCAAAGGACGTCACCGGCGTGATCCTGGGACTTGATATCCTGCAGGGCAGGTTCAAGAAGATGATGGCCTCTGGCCGTTCTAAATACCTCAAGATAGTGGCAGGTAAATCCGAAGATAAGGCTGTGGAAGCCGTCCTGAAGGCCTTCCTTGATCAGGATGCCAGGCAGGGGTTCTATAAGTTTTTCCGTGAACTGGAGGGTCTCTACGAGATCATTTCACCTGATTCTTTCCTACGTGAATATATTGATGATTACGATAAGCTCGCTAGTATCTATGCCGTGCTTCGTTCCAAGTACGAGGCCACAGGACTGGCCGTCATGGAGCTGGCCAGGAAAACAGCCAAATTGGTCGCAGACCGTGTTGACCCCGGCCAGATCTACCACCCTGATAAGACAGTAGCCATAACGCCAGCCATGTTACGCAAGCTGGCTGAGAGTAAGCAATCAGATATCGAAAAGGTCATCAACCTGGCTAACCAGATCATCCGAATGGCGGAAATGGATGGCACCAGGGCACCCTATCTCTTTTCAATTGCTGAACGTGTTCAGGCTATTATCGACGCCTTCAAAGCCAGGCAGGTTACAACTCAGGAAGCTCTCAAGCAGATTGAGCAATATATCGAAGAAATCCGCAAGGCTGAGGACGCCCAGAAAGATACCGGCCTGGGCAGCGAAGCTTTCACCATTCTCTGGTTGGTAGAAAAAGAGAAGGTTGTGCGTGATAAAGCCGAGATGGCCGCCAGGGCCATGGCTGCCGCCTTTAAAGAATACCCCTTCTGGCATAGGAGCGAAGATCAGGCCCGCCACGTTCGTGCCAGTTTGTATGAAGTCTTGATCCCTACCGGTGTTGAAGATATACCTGCTCTTGTGGAGAAAATAATGATAATGCTTACCAGGGGAATAAATGACCGCTAAGCAACGGACGGACGCCGGCATTACCCGGGCAGCCTTTAAGCATGAAGTCCGCACCTGGGCCCGCCGCATCGGAGTTCAGCCTAAAGAGGTCCACCTGCGCCAGCTTAAATCCAAGCAAGCAAGCTGCTCCCCCAAAGGGCGCCTTACTTTCAGTGATTCTCTGCTCACGACCTCCGCTCCCATTCGCACTGAAGCCATCGTCCACGAGCTCGTGCATCTCAAGATTCCCAATCATGGAAAGCTGTTTAAGCGGCTTGTCGCATCACTACTTGGTTCACCGCATGACCATGAATGAGGAGTGTTTAGTTTGCCAATTACAATCACTCAACAGCAAATAGCCATAAACCAGCAAATCACTGTAGCCCACGATATGTCGCCTCAGGTTAGACTAATCGCGGGTCCAGGATCAGGCAAATCAAAATGCATCGAGGAGAGAGTCAACTATTTGCTTTCAAACGGCGTTCTACCTGGAACTATTACAGTGATCTCTTTCACCAGAGCAACGGCCTCTAACCTCAAGCGACGAGTCACCAACCACTGCGTCAGCTCTGGAAATGGCCACCTGGTCAGTCAGGTGCATATTTCGACCATGCACGGCTTAGCTCTCCGCATTTTGCGTCAAGCCAGGTTGCTTCGCAATTTTCCCGCCGATCCTGTCATCCTGGATGAGTGGGAGCAAGAAAACATTTTTGACGCGGAGTTTGCCCTCAAGCACGGGCTTCCCAATTCCCGCGCTAAGGCTATCAGGCTGGCATACGATGCTTATTGGCAGACCATGCAGAACACGCGATTGGTTCCCATTACGGCTACCGAGCGAAGTCAGTTTAATGTTTATGACAATGCGACAAAGCGTAATTACTCATGTGTTCTGGCGGGTGAGGTGATTAGAGATTGCGTTGATGGCATCCGTAATCAGACAATACAGGCGTCAACCACCGCAATGGTCAAATACCTTATCGTAGATGAGTACCAGGACTTGAATACATGTGACCAGGATTTCGTGCAATTGCTTACAGCAAACGCAACCAGCCTGTTTGCAGCAGGTGACGATGACCAGAGCATCTACTCCTTCCGTCATGCCAATCCGACCGGCCTAATCAATTTCATGGCCATTTATCCTCGGGCACATCTCCTTCAGTTGGACTACTGTTGGCGGTGCATGCCCAATGTATTGAACGCAGCGGTCGCTCTCTTGCGGGGCGTGGCAGTGCGGGTGACAAAGACGATTCAGTCCTTATATTCACATAGTACACCGCCGGTAACGGGGGCCGTGCATGTCTGGAAGTTTGCCTCAGGACAACGGGAGGCAAAAGCAATTGCTGAATCCTGCAACGCCCTCATACGAGCTGGTTTGGACCCATCGGAGATATTGATTCTCGTCTCTAATATACAAATGCAGATTCCTTTGTTAGACAGGGAACTAACACGTTTGGGTATAGCGTTCAGCAAACCTCGCAATAACCTGACCAACTCACCGATAATGAGGTTTATACTTGCTCTTACGAATATTCTGGACAACCCCAATAATTATGTGGCCCATAGGACGATATTGGGATTAATCCATGGAGTTGGAGTCCCGACTTGTTTCCAGATTGGTCAAAAGGCCATTGCCAACAACCTAAACTACCGAAACCTGTTTTATACTGGATGTCCTGCGCGTATGTTCGCGGCAAGAGAAAACGCGGCTATACGTAAGGCCACTGCAGTCTTTTCAATAATTTCCTCATGGAATACCAATGATCTGCTGCAGGCTCGTTATTTGGAAATAGCTGCCATCCTTCAGGCCAATATCAGCCCAGCATTGCTAGCTACTTATGTACCTGAATGGCAATCTCTTTCAACCACTTTCCCACCGCAAATGACACTTGGTGACCTTTGCGACTACCTGTCAGCCTATACAGACGCGGAGCGAATCAACGTTATTCAGGCCATAGGTGCCCGCCAACCTTCACCACCAGGTGGCTTAGCTTGTACGACTCTAGCTGGTGGTACTAGGTGTTTGAAGATATTGACGATGCATGGAGCTAAGGGGCTTGATGCACGCGTGGTCTTCATCCCATGCATCGACCATGGCGTCCTGCCTTCTACGCACGTCCTTGGAAATCCTGCAGCGTATGAAGAACAGCGGCGCCTTCTCTATGTGTCAATCACCCGTGCCCGCGTAGCTTGTGTTTTAAGTTGTGCCGGCGCAAGAAATGGTAATCAAACATCTTGCTTGGGGCTAGGTTCCTTCGCTCGCTTCACTCCATCGCAATTTATCTATGACATGAATCTAGCGGTTCAAAATAGACAAGGATCTTTATCTAGTGCAGAGATCATGGCTATCATGTCTGATTGCGCAAATATATAGGCACATACTAAATAGTCAATAGCCACAAACCATGTAGTACACTAACTCAAAACTCAAACCGCTTCTCTTGAAAGATCTTCAGGCAAGCGTCCACCACTTCGGGATCGTAAAGCTTGCCACGGTTGCTCGTTATCTCGTCCAGCGCCTTCTCCAGGCCCAGCGCCTGACGGTAGGGACGGTGTGATGCCATGGCTTCGACAACATCGGCCACGGCCAGGATCCTGGCTTCCAGCAGGGTATCTTTGCCGTCAGTGCCGTTGGGATAGCCCGAGCCGTCCATCCTCTCGTGGTGCTGCAGGACGGATTCCGCCACCACGCAGGGGAAATCCATGCTCTTGATGATATCGAACCCCGCCTGCGAATGAGTTTTTACAATCTTATACTCCAGGTCGTTCAGCTTGCCCGGCTTGGAAAGGATGTCCGACGGCACGTACATTTTGCCGATATCATGGATCACCGCCGCCATCCTCAACCGGTCTATTTGTTCCTCTCCCAGCTTCATTTCCCCGGCTATCACGGTGGCCAGCTCAGCCACCCTCACCTGGTGGCCCGCCGTATACGGGTCCCGCATCTCCACTATCTTGGCCATGGTATTGATGGCGTCATTCAACGTCTTCTTGAGGCCCTGGTAGCTTTTCTCCAGCTTCTGCGCGGCGAGCTTTTGCTCCGTGACATTGTCAAAAACGGCAATGAAATAACCCTTCTCCGCACTGTAAACCGCAAGCGAGAGCCAGATGCCCAGCGAATCTATATAAGTCTCATATTTTTCCGGTTTGCCGGTCAGCGACACCCTGGCGTAAACTTCCATCAGCTTCGGGTTGGATTCCCTCAGGCCGGGGATAACCTCCGTTACCCTCTTCCCCTCAACATGCTTCAACCCCGTCAGCCGCTCGAAGGCATCATTGACTGCCAGGTAAATGAAATCCCGCGGCTCGTCATCCTCAAAAATCATTCTGCAGTACGCCATGCCGTTGAGCATGTTATCGAACAGCAGGCGGTAGCGGTTCTCGCTTTCCAGCAGTACGGCTTCGGCCCTCTTGCGCTCGCTGATATCCTTGAAGATGATTATGGCAGATTCCGGTTTTCCTTCCTTGTCATAGATCAATGAAGAGCTGATCTCGATGAAAAAGGGCTGCCCGTCCTTTTTATAGCTGCGCAGCTCCAGATTCCGCACAAAACCCTTCTCCACTATTTGCTGCATGTTTTGCAGCACTTCATCATAGTTTTCCGGCGCTACCAGGTCCATGATGTTTTTACCCATCAGGTCATCCGCAGGCTCGAAGCCGAATACATCCAGGGCCTGTTTGTTGTACATGACAATGCTGCCGTTTAAATCCATGAGGCCGATGGCATCAGGCGAAGTCTCTATGAGGCTTCTATATAAGTTCGCGCTTGCCTGGGTCTTTTCCTCCGCGTTTTTACGTTCGGTGATATCGGTAACAAAGCTCAATGTCCCGGGCCGGTCCTCCCAGCTTATGAGTACCGAGCTGATCTGTACCCAGATAGTATTGCCCTGGTGGTCGACCAGCCGGATGGGGTAGACGTCCTCGAATTCCTCCCCTTTCAGCCTTCTCTGGTAGCGCTCAACCATGAGCCGCTTGTCCTCGGGATGGACGAAATCAATAAACCTGGTAGGCGTCTTATCGTCAACGGGGTGGCCTATCATGGCGAAGGCCTTGGGATTGGCATAGACAACCTTGCCGTCCTGGATAACGAAGATGCCTTCGGCGGCATTATTCACCAGCGTCCGGTACCTTTCCTCGCTTGTGTGCAATGCTTCTTCGACATTTTTATGCGCGGTGATATCAACATGCTGGATCACGGCGTTGGTGACATTCCCTCTGGTATCCACTATGGGAAAAATCGTGACTGCCAGGATCACAGAGGCGAAGTTTTCCAGTGCAAGGTGTTTCAACTGCGCAGTGTCATACTTCAGCTCGAACCGGGCAACCTCCCCTTTTTTAAATACGTTCTTTACCAGTGGTAAAAAGCCCTGCGCTTCAACGATGTTGTCCTTGAGCACGTTGTACTTGCCGACAACCTCCTCCTCCGTGATATTTAATAGCTTGCAGCACGCCTGGTTTATCCTGAGCAGGGTCCCCTCTTCATCGGAAACCCAGGTCGGGGTAGGGCTTTGCTCGATCATCCGGTTAAGGAAGGTGAGCGACATTTCCAGCTCCAGCTCGGCCTTCTTGCGCTCGGTGATATTCTCAATCAGGGCAAGGAAATTTATCAGCGCGCCTTTGCCGTCGCGAATGGCTGAGACGGTTACATTGCCCCAGATAACGTTCCCGTCCTTACGGACGTAGCGCTTCTCCGTGCGGTAATCGGCAATCTGCCCTTTGCGCAGCCTGTTTATATATTCGACATCGGTGGCAACATTTGCCCGGTGGGTAATGTCCTTGAATGTAAGCCCGAGCAGCTCTTCCCTGGCGTACCCCAGCATGGCGCAGAAAGCATCGTTCACTTCTACGAAACGAAAATCAGGCGCCGAGACTGCCATGCCCAGAGGTCCCTCTTCGAAAATCTTGCGGAAAAGCTCTTCGCCTCCCGGCAACCGATCCATGCTTATGCCTTTCTTAACTTTTTGCATCTCCACCTCATTCAGGTGGGGGGATGGTTTAATGTACTTATGTAATATAACTATATGCCTATTGAGGAAATCAGGCAAATGGGGGGACTGCGCGTATGGGGATTGATACGAAGCCAAATTCCAAGTTCCAAGAACTGCAGTTAAATTGATCTGTTTGCTATAATATCCCTGAGACCAATTACCCGTCAGTTAATTAACCAGCTCGATATAACCGGTTCGAGTAAGGGGGAAATAATTGGAAACCAAGAAATTCGTTTACTATCAGGAAAAGGATATCTGGGTAGGATGGCTGGAGGAATATGCTGATTACCGTACACAGGGCACTACTCTGGATGAGTTAAAAGAGAACCTGATAGACCTTTATACTGACCTCACCTCGGGAGAAATCCCCAATGTGCGTAAATACGGCGAGCTTGTAGTGCATTGAAACGGACGGAACTCATCAAACAGCTTACCAAACTGGGATGTGTATTAATCCGTCATGGCGCCAAACACTATTGGTATGAAAATCAAAACACCGGGATTTCTCAACCTGTTACAAGACATAGTGAAATTACCGAAAGCCTGGCCAGGCATATCCTCCGCATGCTTGGCGACAAATGATTCTTCCCTCAATTCCAACTATGATATTGGAATTTATTTGGGATTTAGAGTTTTCCATTTCGGCCAGTAGGGACTGGTCTTCAGACCTGTCCGGAAGGCTGACGCACCTGAAGGTACGTCTCTACAGAGCTGCACTCTCGGCAGCCGGGAAGAGATGCAGGTATTCCGTGCATTAGCCGGGAATATTTATGCGTAATTGATTATTTCGTTTCGGCGCCAGTCCTCTCTTTGACTATGCGTTTCAATTCAGTAAATTCAATGTCGTCTGATGTAACTAACTTTACACATGCATGGGAAATAATTTGCTCGAAGACGCTTAACGTTATAGCAGTAGTTAGATCACTGATATTCTGTTGTATGATTGGAGCCTTTGACAGCTCCAGAATACAGAATGCGTCTTGAGAAACCGTGTATTGTGCTTCTGCTTTTTCCTTAACTGTTGACGTTCCACTGACCTTTCTCTTATCTGAAACTCCTTGCATAAGTGATTTATATAGCCGCTCGCGTTCGTGCAAAGCTAATACAGCACGGCTTTCAGGTTCTATCGCATCTTTTAACAATGTGCGGATAAATGTCGATGGCCCCATGCCTTTTGCTGCCGCCAAATCCCGCAATTGCGTCAATTCCCCGCCCGTTAGACGGATGGTGATAAAAGAGGAGCGATTCTGCTTTTCTTTTTGAATTTCTCCAATATATCCTTCATCAAGCGGACTATGTGTTGCCCAGTATTTGTCTTCTTCCTCTCTGTTTTTTAATTTCGGATTGGGGTAAATCTTCTTTTTCTCTGCCATAATAATCACCAGCTTTTGTTTAATTTGTAATTATGTTTTTCGCTTACAGACATTTCGTATGCTGTGACCGGTCTGTAAACATGATCGTAGAGTTTTTCCAGTACCAGTTTAATGTGCCTGCCGGTCGACGTTTGCCCGTACAAAATATACCTTCCATATCTACCCCTGATGGCGATGTGCCGCTCAAAACAAACATCCTCCACCTCAACAGGATCAATGCCATGAGCGCCAATGTGGACAATATCATCATCGCTCCATTCCAGGGTAGCTATCTTCATTTAGTATAATGTAACACTTTGTAACACTTTTCACAAGTACTTCTCTGCAGTAAAATCTTGCCGATTGTTATAATAGTCTTAATCCGGCAGTTTGATATAACCGGTTCGAGTAAGGGGGAAAATAATTGGAAACCAAGAAATTCGTTTACTATCAGGAAAAAGATATGCGGGTAGGATGGCAGAGGGACTAAATTCCAAGCTCCAAGGGCCAAATACCAAACAAGGGAAGAAAATTCTAAATACTAAACTCTAAACTCTTGTATCTTTAATTCGTGTTATCCTAATTACTGATGGATGCGGCAGGCCGATAAACTCTTGGTCTAACAGGCCGTTACTTAGCATG
>Ga0208047_1000536_pt1 | contig 14162 bp, 10 predicted proteins | sample Kivu_220m_FD_184162 | JGI IMG/M metagenome (GOLD analysis project Ga0208047, IMG submission 184162) | Freshwater microbial communities from Lake Kivu, Western Province, Rwanda to study Microbial Dark Matter (Phase II) - Kivu_220m (SPAdes)... | ecosystem: Environmental > Aquatic > Freshwater >...
GGTGGAGAAGCGCTCCGAGGTCGCGTTCGGCGAATGGCTCCTCCTCGGGCCCGTCCCGGCCGCCCTTCCCGCCTTCCACGCCGACAGGAAAAGAGGCTTCGGAGCCGGAGACCTCCTTGAGTTCCAGGAGCTCGACGCCGCCGCCCTCCGGCCGCGCGCCGGAAAAGCCGTCCGTTGGACGGACGGGAGCGCCCCCGCCTGGAAGGAAGCCGCGGCCAAGGAAGGGAAAATCGAGCTCGCCCCTCCCGAGAACGGAGCGGCGACGGCCTATCTGGCCGCGTATATCGAAACCGACCGCTGGACTCCGGCCCGGCTCTCCGTCTCGACGGGACACCCGTCCCGCGTCTACCTCGACGACCGTCCCCTCCAGCTTCGAACCCGGCCGAACGGAGAGGGCCGGCCGGCCGCGGACGTCAAGCTCGAGACGGGGACTCACCTCGTCGTCGTTAAGGCGGTCTACGACCCGGCCGTCAAAGCCCCCTGGGAGCTCCGCGCCACGCTCGAAACTTACGACCGCTTTCACTCGGGCGGGGGACTGCGCCTCTCGACCCGGCCCGCCGAGCGAATTTCCCTCCGCCACATTCTCGACCTCCCCCGGGCGGCCGGCGTCTCGATATCGCCCGAGGGGACGTGCGTCGCCCTGACGATGTCCCAGACCCTTCCTCCGAGCGACGACTCCGAGTCCTGGCTCGAGCTCTATCAGGTCGAAAACACCCGGGGCGGCCTGACCGCCAAGTTGTCCCAGACCTTCCGGGGAGGGCCTTCGATCGCCGGCGTCGTCTGGGCGCCGCAGGGGAAGCGCTTCACCTATACGACGTTCGGCCCGAACGGCGGGACGATCTGGCTCGTCGAACAGACCGCCGGGACGACGACTCCCCTTCTCCGGAACATCAAGAACCTCGGAAGCCATGTCTGGTCGTCCGACGGCGGGTCGGTCATCTACGCCGTTTCGGAGGAGGGAGAGAAGGACTCCGACCTGGCCAAGCGCTTTCAAAGCCTCGAGGACCGGCAGCCGGGCTGGCGCAACCGAGGCCGCCTCTACCGCCTCTCCCTGGCCGACGGCGTCCGCCAGCGCCTGACGGCCGGAGAGCTGTCGACCGACCTCGGCGCCGTCTCGCCCGACGGCCGGAGACTCCTCTTCACCCGGACCGTCATCGACTACGCCGAACGCCCGTATTCGCTGACCGAGCTCTACGCCCTCGACCTGGCGACCCTCCGGGAGGAGCTCCTCTGGAAGGGAAAATTCTTCTCCCGGGCCGACTGGAGCCCGAACGGAAAAAAGATTCTCATTCTGGGGGGGCCTTCGGCCTTCGGCGAGGCCGGGATGAACGTCCCCAAGGGCTTCATCCCCAACGACTACGACATCCAGGCCTATCTCTTCGACCCGGAGACGAAAGCCGTCGAGGCCGTCAGCCGCGACTTCAAGCCCTCGATCACCCGGGCCTTCTGGCCGTCCGCCGGCGAGTCGCTCTATTTCCTGACGACCGACATGTCCTTCTCGCGGCTCTACGAATACAACCCCGCCAAGAAATCCTATGCCCGGGTCGAGGACGGGGTCGAAGTCATCGAGCAGCTCGACGTCGCCCAGCGCGCCCCCGTCGCCGTCCTCGCCGGCTCCGGCGCGTCCGTCCCCCCCAAGGTCCTGCTCCTCGACCTCCAGCGGAAGGAGACCCGAGTCCTCAAGGAGCCGGGGCGGGAGGCCTTCGAAGGGCTCTCGGGCGGCGGGGTCGAAACCTGGACGTTCAAGAACAAGAGCGGGACGGAAATCGACGGCTACGTCCTCTATCCGCCGGGATTCGACCCGGCGAAGAAATATCCCCTGATCGTCAACTATTACGGCGGGACGACGCCGGTCACCCGCGACTTCGGCGGCCGCTATCCCAAGGCCCTCTACGCCGCCCAGGGATACGTCGTCTACGTCCTCCAGCCGAGCGGGGCCGTCGGCTACGGCCAGGCCTTCTCCGCCTTCCACGTCAACGACTGGGGAGCGATCGTCGCCGACGAGATCATCGACGGCGTCCGGAAGTTCCTGGCGGCCCATCCCTTCGTCGATCAGCGCCGGGTCGGCTGCATCGGGGCCTCGTTCGGCGGATTCATGACGATGCTCCTCCTGACGAAGACCAACATTTTCGCCTCGGCTATCGCCCACGCCGGGATCAGCTCGATCTCGAGCTACTGGGGCGAAGGCTATTGGGGATATTCCTACGGCGCCGTCGCCGCGGCCGAAAGCTTTCCCTGGAGCCGGAAGGACATCTACGTCACCCAGAGCCCGCTCTTCAACGCCGACAAGATCACGACCCCGCTCCTCCTCCTCCACGGGGCGGTCGACACCAACGTCCCGCCCGGCGAGAGCACCCAGCTCTTCACCGCCCTCAAGCTCCTCGGGCGCGAGGTCGAATACATCCAGTTCTATGACCAGAACCACCACATCCTGACCTACAACAAGCGGATTCTGTGGACAAAAACGATCCTCGCCTGGTTCGACCGCTGGCTCAAGGGCCGGCCGGAGTGGTGGAACGACCTCTACCCCGCGCGCTGAAAAAAACGCCGGCGTGCCTTTTCCACAAAAAATGTGAATAAGGCTGTGGAAATCCGCCCGGGGGCGATTTCTAAGATGCGAGAAAATCCATTGTTAGCATGACTTGCACATTTTTTGGGCGAGCCGCCCGGCGATGTCGGGGCAATCGTTCAGAACGCAAAAATAACATCCGTCTTCGATATAAAACCGCTGAAGATGGCATGCCTTATGCTTTTTCATTTCATCGATTGGAGGTGATATTTCACCCCGCCATGCCAACCGCCACGCGCGCGCTCAAAAGACGTGGTTGAAGTTGAAATAGAGCCCCATCCCTTCCTTGCTGAAGCCGACGTCGACCCTGACGGCGAAGTCCGGCATATAGAACCTCAGGCCGAGGCCGTAGTCGACGGCCGTCTTCCCCCAGGAGATGTCGCCGAGCGAGGGCCAGACGTTTCCGAGGTCGACGAAGGCGTTCCCCCCGAGCCGCCAGAAGATCGGGAAGCGATATTCCGCGTTGGCCAGGAACTTCCCCTTGTCGAGGAAGCGGTTCAAGCTGTAGCCGCGCATGCAGGTCAGCGTCCCGCCGCCCCCCAGGGAGGAGAGGTCGAAGAGGGGGATCGAGTCTCCCCCGACGTATTGGACGAGCGTCCGGAAGGCGAAGACGTCCTTGGCCCCGAAGACGAGAAAATACTTGCGGAAATCGACCGTGAGCCGGTTGAAGGAGGCGTCCTTGCTGCCGACGAGGCCGGCGGCAAAATCGTCCTGAAACATCAGGCGCACGCCTGTTGTCGGGTGGATTTGGCTGTCCGAGGTGTCGAAGCGGAGGACGAGCGAGACGTAGGGGGCGAATTTCTTTTCGAGCGTCAGAAGCTCGGGGGCGAGATACCCCTTGTCGCCCTCCCTGAAGTCGTAGTAGTCGATCGACCTGAGGACATAGCTCGCCTCGACGATGACATTGGGCGTGAACCCGCGGCCCAAGGTGAGCTGGAGGTTTTTCGTTTCGTGAGTCAGGAGGCTCTCGTTGTCCTTGCTCGAGCCCATCCCGACCCCGTAATAGCTGTAATTCAAGTATTTGTCGTACTCCGCCTTGAGGTCGAAGGAGATTTTATACGTCTTTCCCTGCCGGATCTCGATGTCGGGGATCTGGAAGGTGAAGACATACCATCGCTCGCCCTTGCTCGAGTTGAAGAGGATGAGGTCGAACGACTCCTTATGGCCGAGAAAGTCGACGAACTTCGCCTTGCCGCCATATCCAACTCCGATGTCCGGGTCGTACATCAGGATCGGCAGGGCGCTCCAAGACTTGTAGGAGCGGTCGGGGATGCCGGTGTCGGCGGTCTGGGCGGCGAGAGGTGCTGCCGAAAAGGCCGCAATGACGGCCAAAACGCCGAATAAAATAACGATTGTTTTTTTCATCGTAATCCCCCGAAATGTATTTCTCATCATCCATCCTTCACGGCGGTTCTCTCCAACTCCGCCGTATTATGGCCGAGGGATATGCGAAAGTCAAAGAAGTCGGCGGATTGTCTTTTTTTTCCCGGGGCGTTCGACTACACTACGGGGCATGAAACACCTCAAGATTTCATGCGCCTTTTGCCTCTTCCTTTTTCTTCCGGCCGCCGCCTCGGCCCAGAGCCTCGAGGCCAAGATACGGGAAATCGACGCCTACGCCGAAAAGGCCCGCCTGGCGTGGAATGTCCCCGGCATGGCCGTCACGGTCGTCAAGGACGGCCGGGTCGTCCTGGCCAAAGGCTACGGCCTCCGGGAAATCGGCAGGCCCGAGAAAGTCGACGAACACACCCTCTACGCCATCGCCTCGAACTCCAAGGCCTTCACGACGGCGATGCTGGCCATGCTCGCGGACGAAAAGAAGCTGAGCTGGAACGACCCCGTTTCCCGGCATCTCCCCGAGTTCCAGATGCCCGACCCGTACGTGACCCGGGAACTCACCGTCCGGGATCTCGTCAGCCACCGGAGCGGGTTGGGGACGTTCAGCGGCGACCTCTTGTGGTATCAGACCAACTATTCGTCCGACGAAATCCTCCGCCGGGTCCGGTTCCTGAAACCGGTGAACGGTTTCCGGGCCGCCTACGGCTACCAGAACCTGATGTTCATCGCCGCCGGCCGCGTCCTCGAGAAGGTCACCGGCCGGAGCTGGGCCGAGAACGTTCGGGAGCGCATCCTCGGCCCTCTCGGCATGACGGACACCAGGACGAGCGTCACGGAATTCCGGCCGGGAGACAACGTCGCCTCGCCCCACAACGAGCTCGAAGGGAAGCTCCGCGTCGTCGCCTACGACAACGTCGACAACGCCGCGGCCGCGGCGGCCTTGAACTCGAGCGTCGCCGACCTGTCGGCCTGGCTCCGCCTTCAGCTCGGACGGGGGGCCTTCGAGGGGAAGCGTCTCTTCAGCGAGCGCCAGTCCTGGGAGATGTGGCAGCCGCAAATCGCCATCCCCGTCAGCGACGCGAGCATGAAAAGCAACCCGACGCGCCACTTCAGCCTCTACGGCCTGGGCTGGGCGGTCAGCGACTACCAGGGCCGCAAGGTCGTCGGCCACGGCGGCGGGCTGGACGGCATGATTTCCCAGACGTCGATGATGCCCGAGGAGGGAATCGGGATCGCGGTCCTGACGAACAGCGAGACCGGGCTTGCCTCGGCCCTGGTCAGCAAGGCCTATGACGTCCTCCTCGGCGTCGCCCCACCGCGCGATTGGAGCGCCGAGGCGCTCGAAAGGGCCAAGGCGAGCGCCGAGACGGCCGCCGCCGAGCGGGCCAAAATCCTGGCCGCGCGCGTCGACGGGACGAAGCCCAGCCTCAGCCTCGACGGGTACGCCGCGACTTACACTTGTCCCCTGTACGGCGACGTCGCGATCGCCAAGGAAGGCGAGGGGCTCGTCCTCCGGATGGTTCCAGCGGCAAACCTGACGGCCGACTTGGAGCATTGGCACTACGACACTTTCCGCATCCATTGGCGCGACACGGTCGCCTACGCCTTCCCCCCCGGATTCGTGACCTTCACCCTGGACGACAAGGGGAAGACGGACCGGCTGGTCGTCAACCAGCCCAACAACGACTTCTGGTTCTACGAGCTGGAGCTACGCCGGGCGAAATAATCCGGCGTCAGGCCGGCGGGAGGACCGGCCCGCGGCAGGCCTTCACGCAGACGCCGCAGATGTGCTGGCTGACGATGTGGTTCCGCCGGAACTCGTCGAGCTTCTCGTAGCACTTCCGGTGGTCGAAGTCCTCGGCCTTCTCGCCGATCGCCTGCGCCGGGCAGACGGGGATGCAGGCCCGGCACGTCCCGCACGACCCCTTCATCGGCTCGTCGACGGGAAGGGGCATGTCGGTCAGGACCGAGACGAGCCTGAAGCGGGAACCGAGATCCGGATGGACGAGAAGGTTGTTGCGGCCGATCCAGCCCAGTCCCGCCAGCCGCCCCAGCTCTTTATGGGAAACGTGGGCCCTCTGGTTTTTCCAATCGATAATCTGGGAGGCGGCGATGGGGAGGGCATCGTACCCTTCCTCCTCGATCTTGGCGGCCATCTGAAGCGCTCCCCTGTCGAGGAAGGCGTTCACCTGGCGGTAGTGATGGAAGTATAGGTGCGTCGGCCTGTCCACGATGTCCTCGAGGACGCCGTCGATGAGCTTCTTTCCCATGACGACGGCCAGGCCGAATCGTTTTCGGAGGGGCTCGGCGAGGAGGAACGAGTCGCGCGCCGGAGACGTGTCGGCCACGCCGAAAAGGTTGAAGCCGAGCGACAGGCTGTAATCGCGGAGCTCGGCCCACAGCGCGCGCGGCACGGAATCGGACATCGCGTCCCATTGTAGGCCCCCCCCGCCGGGGCTGTCAATCCGCCTTGACAATCGCGAACCGCCTTGGCAATATCATGGCGAAGGGAACACACGGCGGACATGATCGGCAAGAGCGTCGGTCAATATCTCATTCTCGAAAAGCTCGGCGAGGGCGGGATGGGCGTTGTCTACAAGGCCCGCGACACCCGCCTCAACCGGCTTGTCGCCGTCAAGGTCCTCCCTCCCGAGAAGACGGCCGACTCCGAGCGCAAGGCCCGTTTCGTCCATGAAGCGCGGGCCGCCTCGGCCCTCAATCACCCCAACATCGTCACCATCCACGACATCCTCACCCACGAAGGGATGGAATGCATCGTCATGGAATTTGTCGCGGGAAAGCCGCTCTCCTCGACGATCGCCGGCGAGAGGATGCGGCCCTCCGAGATCCTGAAATGCGCCGCCCAGATCGCCGACGCCCTGGCCGCCGCCCACGCGGCCGGCATCATCCACCGCGACCTCAAGCCCTCGAACATCATGGTCACGGAGAGCGGCCTGGCGAAGGTCCTCGACTTCGGTCTGGCCAAGCTCGTCTCCTGGCCGTCCGAGCCGGAGGGGGCGACGATGACCCTGCCCCGCACGGACGCGGGAACGGTCGTCGGGACGCCGGGCTACATGTCGCCCGAGCAGGTCAGGGGACGGCCGCTCGACCGCCGCTCCGACATCTTCAATTTCGGCCTCGTCCTCTACGAAATGCTCTCCGGCCGGCGCGCTTTCCAAGGAGACACTTCGGCCGACGTGACGAGCGCCATATTGAAGGAGGAGCCGCCCTCTCTTTCGGAAAACGTCCCCGCGGCGCTCCGCCAGATCGTCTCCGTCTGCCTCGAAAAGAACCCGGCCAATCGGTTCGAATCGGCGCGGGACATCGGCTTCGCCCTCCGGGCGCTTTCGGCGGGGACGAGCCTCACCGGGACCGCGGCGAAAATCGACGAGCCCGCGAAAAAGCGCCGCGGCCTCAAAAAATGGGCGTATCGTTCGGCCTTGGCGGCGACGGCGGCCGCGGCCGTCGCCTTCGCTCTTCTCTTTTTCCTCCGCCGGCCCGCCCCCCTGGACCTGTCCGGATACACTTACACGCCTTTCGCCACGGAGGCGGGTGTGGAATGGTACGGGGTATGGTCTCCGGACGGAAAAAGCATTGCCTATGTTAAACAGGCCGGCCGTCTCCTCCAGTTGTTCGTCCGCGGACTCGACTCCCCGGTCCCGACCCAATTGACAAACAGCCCGACGGGAGTTGAGCCGTTGACATTCCCGTTCTGGCCGCCGCAAGGGGATAAAATCTATTTTCTTTCCGATTCGAAATTATGGACGGTCGGCGTCGCCGGCGGCCGGCCTCAGCTTGTCCTTTCCGACGTCTATCTCACCGCGGCGCTATCGCCCGACGGAAAGACGCTGGCCTTTTGGAGATATTCGAACGAAGACGGTCGACAGACGGGTTCCGTCTGGATTTCCTCGCCGCCCGGCTCCGAACCCCGCAAATACCAAGCTTCCTCCCGTGAATATCAAGGCACGCTCATGCCCGTTTATCTTCGCTTCTCCCCGGACGGAGCCAAAATCTGCCTGTCCGAAACTGCGCACGGGGCGGTCTGGCTTCTGGATTGGCCCGACGGCCCGAAGGCGCGGGCAAAGCGCATATTCCCGAACCGCGTTTTTTCCTCCGCACCGCCCTTCGACTGGCAGCCGGATTCGAGACATCTCATCCTGGCGATCGACGGGGCGTTATGGCAAGGCGACACGCAAACCGGGGCGCTTCGGAAAGCGACCGCTTCCGAGAACATCTCTCTGGATTGCCCCTCGGTTTCCGCGGACGGCAAAAAAATCGTTTATGCCGCCGGGGCGTCGGATTGGGACATCGTCAGGATTCCTCTCGACGGCTCGGCCCCCCGTCCCTATCTCGCGACGTCCATGATCGAGAGCCATCCGTCCTGGTCATCGGCGGGCGACCGCATGGCCTTCATCACCAACCGGTCGGGAAAGGACGAAATCTGGCTCAGGAGCGGTTCGGGAGACTGGGAGCGTCCGGTCGTGACGCAGGCGGATTTTCCCCAAGGAGAAACCTCGAGTTTCGTTTGCGCTGCTCTGTCTCCCGATGGAAGCCGCGTTGCCTACACGAGAAGAGCCGGAGAGAAAATCGAAATGTGGATTTCGACGTCTTCCGGCGGAAAACCGATGGACGTCTTTGCCGGCGAAGAGGCGCGAAGAGGCGCGTACATGCCGAGCTTTTCGCCGGAGGGAGAAAGGCTCGCTTATTATGCCTACACCGACCATGGCGAGATCGCCGTCATCCGGATCGGGAGCGCCGAGCCGCCTTACTTCCACAAGGATCCCGTCCCCGCGACGCCCCCCATCTGGTCGCCGGACGGACGCTGGATCGCCTACGGCAGCGATGAGAGCCTGGTCCTCATTTCACCCGACGGCAAGGACATCCGCAAGATCCCCAGCCCCGCGAGACCCGCATATCAGTCTTTCCTCATGGTCTGGTCGCGCGATTCCTCGGCCATCTATGTCTTGTCTTCGCAGTCGGAAACGGCCCAACTGTTCGCCGTCGATATCAAAACGGGAAAAGCCGCGAAGATTTCCGACCTGGGGAAAGACATTTTTTTCTTGTCCGCGACTAATTTTTGCCTCGCCGGGAGTCTCTCCCCCGACGGAAAAAGCATCTTCACCTTCGTCCCGAAGGGCAATGCGGACCTCTGGATCCTCGAGGGCCTGACGAAATAGCCCGTCAATCGGCACCAAAAGCCGGCTTTGTCAATTGATCAAGGCGCTTTGCGGGTCAACGTGCAGGCCATCCGATTTCCGCGCGGATCTATCGTCACGCCCTCGAGCCGGTCGGCGCCCGGCGTATAGGCATATTCATTGACCCAATGGCCGTCGGGATTGTCGTGGTGGACGGTCAGTTTTCCGCCCTGAATCGACCAGCGGGTTTTGGCTGGTGCGTTGGCCAACGTTCCGTCGGCGGAAAAAATATGGACGTCGGTGAAATTTCCCGTCCGGTATACCCATGACCCGACGACTCCGGGATCGGCGGCGGGCGGCGGCGTATCGGCCGTCAGTTCGACCGGAAACGTTCCCGTATAATCGGTCATCGTCCCGGCGAATTTTCCGGGGCCGACCTGCTTCAGTTTATAGGTCGCCTTGTATTTCGGATTCCGGGGATCCGTCTGGACGAATTCGAGGAAGGTCTCTCCGCCGCTTGTGGACATCTTCCCTTGAAAGACGGACGGATTGTCGATTCCGACGTATTTCGCCGTGAAATTGTCGCCCGACCACGCGAACTGGTATTGATAACGGAGATTCTGGGAGGGGATGACGCCCCGCCAAGCCGTCGATTTTGGCACGGGCGCGGCGCTTGACCCCGGAGCCAACGCCGTTTCGTCTGGAGGCTGAGGGAACCCGGAATCCGAACATTCGATGATGAGTCTCGTGTTCGAGGCGTATTGAGTTCCCGTGCAGCCGTCCAAGGAGGGATCGTAGTTCGGAAAGATGGCCGCATGCCAATTCTTAACGGGGTTTATGGGATTGACCTCGTAGACGTACCACTCCGTATATCTTTTTCCCGGCCCGCTCTTTCCGGCCTTTCGCAGCTCCCAGTAATTCGTGGAAGCCGTCCGGAAATAATGGAGGCCCATGGCGGTTTGGGCCGCCCAGTTCTTCCCGTCCGCCGACCATTGGACTCCCCCTTTGGACGTTCTCGCCGCGGAAGGATAATAAACGGTGGTCATGCGGACAAACCCCTTGGCCGGCGTCGAGAACACCTGGGAAACGCACGAATCCATGGGATTGGTCTTGCAGTGATAGCTCTTGCCCTTGAACTCGGCGGTGATATCCACGAGGATCTGCGCCCGGACGGAGAGGGCGAGCGCCAGGAACATCAAGAGGCCGGCGACCGAAAAGACGACGGACTTTTTCATGCGAAATTCCTCCTCTATTAGCTTATTTCTGATATAGAGATACGCCCTACATTTCTTAAAGTCAAGAAACGGCCGTGTTGACGGCCGCCCCCGATTCGGCTATATCAGAGGGGCCTTCGCGAGCAAAGGAGCCGCAATGACCGAACGCACCCTGGCCATCATCAAGCCCGACGCCGTCAAGAAGAACGTCATCGGCAAGATCATCCAGCGTATCGAGGACGAAGGCTTCCGGATCGTCGAGATGCGGCTCGTCCACCTCTCCAAGGACGACGCCAAGGGCTTCTACGTCGTCCACAAGGACCGCTCCTTCTACGACGGCCTGACCGACTTCATGTCCTCGGGCGACGCCGTGGTCATGCTCCTCGAGCGGGAGGACGCCATCGCGACCTGGCGCAATGTCATGGGGGCGACCGACCCGGCCAAGGCCGCGCCCGGAACGCTGCGGCACGCCTACGGCTTCTCGATCGAGCGCAACGCCGTCCACGGCTCGGACGCCCGCGAGACCGCCGCCTGGGAGATCAACTACTTTTTCAAGTCCTGAGTCGCATCGGGACAGCCCGCCGCTTTTCGTTCCGAACCGCTTCGAAGCTCACCCTACGATTTTTGCTGTGTTATAATGATCTAAGAATGAACCCCCTTAAAGCCGTATTCTGGGATTATCCCGCGTTGGCGAGTCCGCCGGGATTGAGCTCCTTTTTGGACAAACATAAAGCCCAGCCGAGAGTCCATCGCTGGCTATTGAGAAGGTTCTTGGAACACGGCCGGGCCGTGGATGCCCTCAGCTATTTCTCCGTCCGAGAGATCTCCGACGCTCTGCCCGGATTGAGGCTGTCGCCCTATTCCCGGAAAAAATGGAGAAGGCTCGTCGAGGTCTATGGACACGCTCAAGGAAGATAGGGGATTCTACGCCTCGCCCCGGCACAGGGAGGTCTTGGGGGATCTTCTCGCTCATCCGGCCATCGAGCGTTCGTTCTTCCTGACCGGAGGGACGGCCCTGTCGGTCTTCTATCTCCATCACCGGGTTTCCGATGACCTGGATCTCTTCACCCTCGAGCCCGTGAGCCTGTCCGAGCTGGACCCCTGGATCAGGGCCCGATGGAAGGATTCCTGCTCCAAGATCAAGGAGGGGCCGGATTTCCTCTCCTTCCTCATCGACGAGACGAAAGTCGAGTTCGTCCGCGATCCCCTTTCGAACGGCGACGAACGTCCCAACGCCGCGTTCGAGAACGCCCGGCGCCTTAAGGTTGATAACCTGAGGAACATCGTTTCCAACAAGCTCGGGGCCATGGTCAGCCGCCAGGAGCCGAAGGATTTCGTGGACTTCTATTTCATCGCGAAGCACGGTCCCGGCCTGGACATGGAAAAGGCCTGGCAGGACGCGAGACGGAAGGACGCCATCTTCGATGATCCGCCGACTGCGGCTTTCCAGATGGAGGAGGGGTTGGCCCTCATCCGGGAGAAACCGGATCTGCTGCCCGAGGTCAGAATGGAGTTCGACCGGAAGGCCTTTTTTGACTATTTCGCCGGCGTCGCCGAATGGCTCTACCGGAAATACCGTCCTTAGAGCGCCGCTCTCCCCTTCCTCTCTTCTCATCCGCCGGAAGGTTCATCCGCCGCCTGGGAGATCAACGACTTTTTCAAGGCCTGATCGGCCTCCCGGATAAACCGGAGAAGGCTGCCTCGGGGTACGGCCAAGGATTTTAAAAAACGCTTGACAAAAACGAACGTTCGTTTTATATTATGGAAGGCCGGTCAAGGAAGTCCTCACGATGCCCAAACTAACGACCGAACAAAAATCGAATCGAAGAGAACGGATCCTGCGGGCGGCCTTGACCTGTGTCGCCCGCAAGGGATTTCATCAGACCTCGATGAGAGATGTCTGCCGGGAGGCGAATATGAGCATCGGCGCTATCTACAATTATTTCCGGAGCAAGGAGGAAATCCTCGCGGCCATGACCCGGGAGGGACGTTCGGCCAAGACATTGACCCTCGAAAAGCTCAAGGAATGCCGAAGCGCCCGGGAGAGTTTTCAGGAGCTTTTCCGCTACCTTTTCCTCGCCTACAAGAACGGCGCCTTCCGGACCTACGGCGCCATCGACCTCGAGACGTACTGCGAGGCCATGAGGAACAAGGAGGTTCGCCGGATCATGCGGGAAGAATACGAATCTCTGGCGATCCCCCTGGCGGACCTCGTCCGGCACTGGCAGAGAAACGATGAGGTCAGAAAGGATATCGACCCGGCCTCCCTGGCGAATTGGCTGATCTCTCTCTCCGTCGGGATCAAGATCCATCTTCTCCTGCAGCCGGAGCTCGCGGCCGAAGGCTTCGAGGACGTCGTGCGGAAGACCTTTTTCGAGCCGCTCTGGAGCGAGCTCCAATCCCGGCAAAACAAATGATTCGGAAGACCGGCGGCGATGACAGGGGCCGGCCCTCGGGGGCGGATCCCGGAGAACGGCATCCCTTGGGAAAATCGGTTTGTCTTCACCTTCTTCCCGGACTCGTCTTCACGATCATCTACGTTCTCATCGTGAGGTCGACGGCCCGGAACGGCGTGCCGCCCCTCTTGGCCTTCCTGATCGCCGGATCGCTGTTTCTCGTGCCCTTTGAATTGGGAGTCCTGCTCCATCAGTCCAAAAAGAGAAACCGGTCGTTCTCTCTCAAGGGAATCGTCGGCTTTCGAAACAGAATCCCGAAGTGGCAATATGTCGCCCTGCCCGCCCTCCTTTTCGTTTGGGTCTATTTCATCGCCCTGGCGGTGAATCCCCCGCTCGAAAGAGCGCTCGTCGAGAGGTTCTTTTCCTGGGTTCCCCAGCCCTATTTCCTGGAGTCTTTGGTCGATCAGGCGGCCCGCTATTCCAGGCCTCTCCTCGTCGTTTCGGCCGTCATCAGCCTCTTCCTGAACGGCCTTCTCGGGCCCATCGTCGAGGAGCTCTACTTCCGGGGATACCTGCTCCCCCGCCTGTCCGGGCTCGGGAGCGCGGCTCCCTTGGTGAATTCCGTCCTGTTTTCCCTCTACCATTTTTTCACCCCGTGGCAAAATCCGCTGAGGATCCTGGCCCTGACGCCGGTGTTTTATGTCGTCTGGCTGAGGAAAAACATTTATGTGGGCATCATCGTCCACTGCCTGATGAATCTCGCCGGCTCCTCGATGCTCCTTGCGGCAATTCTCGGGTCGGCAGGCGGCCGGTGACCGATAACCCGGCCGACAACGGCATAGTCCGTCGGGAACGCCGCATTAATATACGACGGCCCGGATTATCGGAATTTAGTTTTTCCCGCACCGGCTGGATCAGCATCACGACCGCCGTTTTACCCGGCCGCATCGCCGGAAATGAGAAAGCGGCCCCGGCCGGTTAGTCGGCTGGTCGGGCGGCTTGACACAAGCCCGGAAAACGCCCATTATTTCTTTTGCGTCACGGGTTGGAAGCAGGGGTTTCGGGGAGGGTCTGCGTTTTGCTCCCCCCATTTCTGCTCCCCCGGGCGCATGTCCGCGTCGGAAAAGGAGGCCACCATGCCGACAAAATCTTTGGCGAGGATTTGCGTGGCGGTGCTGGCCCTGGCGCTCGTCCTGACCCTGGTTCCCAGCCTGAACTCGGCCGCTCAGAATCCGAGGACGAGACTCCAGCTCATCCTGAAGCAGCCGGTCCTCGTCGTGGCGGCGATCTTCCCCTGGCTCAACCAGAACCCGGCGGCCGCGCTGACGTCGACGGCGACCCAGCCTTCCACCCCGTCGACGGGCCGGAGGCGGCCGACCGACGTCCTGCCGATCGAGCGGCCGGGCGGAGGCGACTGAGCCCTTCGGCAGTCCGATAAGCCGGCGAAAGCCGTCGTCGAAATTGTCGGGCGATTAAAAGAGGAGGACTGTATATAATAGCCCCTTAAAGC
>Ga0208047_1000537_pt1 | contig 14154 bp, 12 predicted proteins | sample Kivu_220m_FD_184162 | JGI IMG/M metagenome (GOLD analysis project Ga0208047, IMG submission 184162) | Freshwater microbial communities from Lake Kivu, Western Province, Rwanda to study Microbial Dark Matter (Phase II) - Kivu_220m (SPAdes)... | ecosystem: Environmental > Aquatic > Freshwater >...
TATTCATTGTAATACTTATTTTTTTAGTCGGGATATCAGTGATATTTTTTAAGACATACAATTTTACTGACGACAGTGAATATTATTTTTCCGGTACCAAGAAAGCGGATGCAGGTGTTCTGCTGGGTGCGGCTGTCTGGGGCGGCAACCGTCCGTCGCCTGTTCTGAGGGACAGAATTAATAAAGCGTATGATATTTATAAAAAGAAAATTGTAAGCAAGCTTGTATTGACAGGCGGCGGTTCACCAAACGAAATGAGCGAATCGGAAGTATCGAGGAACGAACTGATTAAATACGGAGTGGATAAAAATAACCTCATAATAGAAAGTTTTTCAAATTCCACAATCGAACAGATTATATTTCTTCGCGACAGTATATATACACGAAACAACTGGAACAAGGTAATTCTGATAAGCGACAATTATCATCTTTTCCGGGCATCCCAGTTTTGCAGTTTCAACAACATAAATGCCGACTGCATATCAGCGGAGACACCTCATTCTACGGAAGGTTCCGTAAATTATTGTCTGAAAGAGAGTTTTGGAATATTATTTTACTGGCTTTTCGGAATCGGTTAAATAAAAAATTAAATACCAAATAATGCAAATTAACAGAAGACAAATTCGAATAAAAGCAATGCAGATACTTTATGCTTATGAAATCACAAAGGACCCGATAAAAAACATAAAAAAGAATATTCTTTCTGAAATTGACGACAAAGAAAGTTTAGATTTTGCAAATGATTTAATAGACAACGTAATTAAAAATATGGATTATCTGGATAAGTTAATAAAGGATAAAATTCTGAACTGGGAATATGAACGCATAGCATTACTGGATAAAATATTAATCAGAATGGGGCTTTCGGAACTGTTATATTTCCCTGAGATACCGCCTAAAGTCTCAATAAACGAAGCAATAGAAATATCAAAAGAATACTGCACCTCCAAAAGCGGAAAATTTATAAACGGAATACTCGATGCAATTTTTCTTGAATTAAAAGAAAAAAAACTGCTGGTAAAGACAGGCAGGGGGCTGCTCGAGCTCAAGAAAAAATCCAATGAAAAATAAAAAGAGTGTATTTATCTGGTCACTTTATGATTTTGCAAACTCTTCTTATGCTGTAATAATAGTTGCATTTGTTTATGCGGTCTACTTTACTGAGGTGATATGTGAAAGCGACGTTACAGGTACTTTCTTATGGTCGTTAGGAATTAATATTTCCATGATTACGGTAGCGTTAATCAATCCGTACTTCGGAGCAATTGCAGATTATACATCGAAGAAAAAACTGTTTCTGGGAATTTTTTCGGCAACGTGCATCACTGCAACAGCATTAATGTTTTTTACGGGCAGAGGAGATGTAACTTTCGGACTTATTCTTTTTATAATTTCAAATATCGGTTTTCAGGGTGCGCTGACTTTCTACGATGCATTTATTCCCGAAATTGCAGATGAAAATGATTATAATAAAGTTTCGGGAACAGGATATGCCGTCGGTTACCTGGGCTCTTTATTTGCAGCAATGCTTGTTATACCGTTCAGAAATAACCCGGAATATCTCTTCCTTATAACTGCTTTGTTATTTACTGTTTTTTCGCTGCCTCTATTCCTTTTCCTGAAAGAACATAAATTACACAAGGAAGTTCCGGATACAGGATATTTTAAATACGGATTTAAAAAGGTTTTCCATACAATCAGAAACATAAAAAAATACAAAAACCTTGCTGTGTTTCTGACAGCTTTCTTTTTCTATATAGATGCGATCAATACGATCATATACTTTGCGGGAATATATGCAAGTTCCATACTCAGTTTTGAAATAATCGAACTTGCATATTTCTTCATAATCGTTCAGTTTACAGCCATGATTGGTTCCTTTCTGTTCGGTATGATAGGAGACAGAATCGGAATAAAGTTATCGATTATAATCACTTTGATTTTCTGGACATTAATTGTGATAGGGGTTTTTCTGATTAACGACAAAACACAATTTTTTATTATCGGGTCATTTGCCGGAACATTTCTGGGGGCAACACAAAGTTTATCGAGAGCATTGATGAGTAAATTAATTCCGTTCGAGTTCAAAACGGAATTTTTCGGATTCTATTCGCTGTTTGAAAAAACGTCCACAATCCTGGGTCCTCTTCTGTTCGGATTAATAACTTATATTACAGGAAATATGAGAATAGCGGTATTATCTGTAGGTGTGTTTATTATTGCGGGTATGATAATAATATTCTTCGTAAAAGAAAAAAAAGAAGAAATTCAGTTTGTACAGTAGATATTTCATATTATCGATTGCAAAAATTATTTCGGTTATATTACTTTCACTGTTAACACAAATTTTTCACACCGATTATTCTGCAGCACAGGATAACAGCTTAAAAGAAACCGAAAAATTTAAAATCGCAAATAACAGGGTTAAGAAAACAAACATATATCTTGACGGTACAAAAATCACATCGGTTCTTTATGATACTCTGGGTAACCGGATAAAGGAAGAAAATTTTTCCAATGACGGTACAATCTCGAATGTTACGCAATTTATATATAATTCATCGGGTTTATTAACCGAAGAGATTAATATGCTGGATGACAGTACGATTGTAAACAGATTTATATTTTATTACAACGAAGCGGGAAATAAAATCCGAACAGATAAATACAATTATGAAAACTTATATGACGGCGGAATACAATACAAATACAGCGACTCCGTCAAACCGGAAGAAGTACATTTCCTGGACAAAGAAGATAACATAACAAATAAGTACGAATATAAATATGACAGCGAAAATAATCTGACAGAAATGAAAATTTATGAGAATGGCACTCTCGAATCCATCATAGAATTTTCACCCGATGAAAATAAAAGAACGGAGAAAATTGCAGAATTCGATTCGGACATGAAAATTATCAGCTCAATAACATACGAATACGATTCCGGCGGAAATCCGTTATACATAACGGTACGGGAATCATCCGATTTAATTTACAGCATCGAAATATTTATCTATGACGATAATCATCTCATAACAGAAAAAAACATCGACCTGAGCGGGGATAATACAATAGACACAAAATATTTTTATGAATACGAATACTATTGACGGAGTCGGTGTATAATATGCATAAAAAAAATCCCCTCATACGAGGGGATTTTTAATATACGGATTAAAGCCGGATTTATTTTTTTACAAGATAATCAATATATGATTTAACTTCTTTATACAGATTTTCCGCATCGAGTCCTGCTTCGCGCATAACGCTCTCTCCGGAACCGCTTCCAAGATAATAACCATGTTTAAAAGGATGAAGAATCTTTTTTCTTGCATCATATCCCGTTATCCATTTATACATAGTAGGCAGAGTAAATCCTGTAATACCGAAAGCAAATTCGGAAATTTCCGGGTTTAATATTTCGAGTTTTTCCTTTTCGGGCAGCATATCGAACAACTCGGCACTCGAAATATAAAAAATATCCAGATTAAATCCTTCTTTATCGAGCATTGGCAGAACTTTCGTAATAAATTCAATAGTTACGGCGCTTTCCTGAAGTATAATACTTGCATCGATTTTTTGTGTTTTATCGGCTTTTCTCAGGTTATAAACTCCCCTGACACTTTCCTCAACCGGTGCAAGTTTCAGTGTTTTCCTGTCTGCAATAACTTCATTTGGTCTTGTAACAAACGGAGACAAAACAGCGGGTCTTTTTCTTAATCCTGCAATCAGAAGATTCCAGATTTCTCCGGGTTCCCAGGGAGTAAGAGTAATCATAACACCGGGCGGGAAATTTTCCTGAATCAACTGCAGGCATTGCGGGTCGGCATGTGTGGGACCATCTTCACCGGTTTTCAATCCTGCGTGAGCATTAATTAAAATCCACGTATAATATACACCGCCGTAATGCATGGTTTTATTCTGCTGTCCTATACCGTGCAGCCGTGCTGCAGTATGTTCCATAGCAGAAATGAACGCACCGTACGAAGAACTTGCACCTATATTTTTACCGAATGCACCGAGTCCCGCCATCATACCGCCCATTGCATCTTCGCAAATCCCCCCGATAGAAAGTATTCTTGAATCGGGATTATCAACAGCATCAAAAAATCCACCGTGAAAACTTTCACCGAGAAGGTTAACGCTTGTCGAGCCAAGCAAGTCTGCCGCAACGCCGAAAAATGCTCCTTTAGTTAATTTATTAAGATAACCGAGAGACGAACCGAGTACTGCTCTTAAAGTAGTTGTACCTCCGGGTTTTATGTTAAGTTCCGGTGGTATAACTTCTTCTGAAATATTTTTATCTTTATACAGAACCTCGAGCTCTGGATGGTTTGCTCTGGGTTTTCTGTTCAGAGCATACAAGCGTTTTTTGGATTTTAAAATATCGTCCGCAAAATATTTCAGGTCTTTATTCATCTCAATTGTACTTCTCAATGCCAGTAAAGTATCGTAATAATATTTTTCCACATTTACGGGATTATTTTCGCCTTCAAATCTCGGAATTTGTACAGAGAAGAAATCCTCGAATTCTTTAACGGAATTGTAGTATCCTTCGGAAGCAAATTTATGACCTGCACCGTGTGATGCTTTACCTTCTATTCCGTATTTCCAGCCTTTTATCGTTCTATATACAACGGAAGTCGGCATTTTATTTGTCAAAGATTTGGCAAAATATTGTGCAGCAAGAACCTTATTAAAATCTTTTCCGTCATCCACATAAATCACGTTAAAATCGTGAAGATAAGCCAGTTCCATTGGATTCCACTGAACATATTCGCCTTTTAATTCACCGTCTCTGCAAACTCTGTTGCTGTCAATGGAAGCCTGATTATAATCAACGTGGATAATAATATTATACAGTCTCATAGCCGAAGCGGCCGCATAAGCTTCATGAACTCTTCCCGGAGTCATACCGCCTTCACCTTCGACGACATTAACTCTGGGTGCAGATTCACCGTAATAGTCGAGAGCTCCGAGTGCCAGACCGAATGCAGCCGGTACGCCGACTCCGCTTGCCCCGGTTGCAATTTTAACAAACGGAAGTGCGGGAGTAGGATGTCCGTCAAGGGCTTTTGCATTAAACTTTTTATAAAGAGGCAGTGTGTTTGTCGGATTTTTTCTGAAACCGAGCAAGTCTTCGAATCTGACCTGATATTCAGGTTCAGGCAGTTCATCGGGATAAAACGCTCTGACAATTTCGTTTCTCAAAGCATACATTCCGTAAAGTCCGAGTGCCTTATGACCTGCGGCATATACAATCATATCGGCAAAATCCAGAAACGGGTCTTTAATATCATAATCCGCAGTTTTATAAACAATGTTCTGAACAAATCTGCCTGATGAAATGGAACCGCCGGGATGTCCGCTCGTAGGAACGAAATTATACATTATACTGCAAAGTGTTCTGTAAACTAAATCGAGTTTTTCGTATACTTTGCATTCATCATCCGATAACGGTTTACCGGCTTTTAAAATGTCATTAACATCATAGTAATTACCCCTTCGTGGTCCGAATGTATACTTGGTAGATTGAATTTTTGAAAAATCAAGGTTCTGCATAATATTGCTCCGTTTTTATTTTTGAATTATTTAATTTATTTATTAGTCTGTTGCCGGCTGTAAGGCTGGTCGATATATTTCAAAATTAATTAAAAGTCTGACCAACTCCAATACCGAAACTCATCATAAATCTTCTCGCCACGCTCATTTCAAGATTAAACCTGAATAATCCCGCTGTTAAAGTTCCTCCCAAAATCCCCTTAAAATAACTATCTCTCAATTTATAACTTATATTGGATTGATATGGAGAGCCGAACGGAGAATAAGTATAAGTAACATCCGAATTATAATCTTCATACTGTAATCCGCCGTAGATTATAAAAATCGATATTGATTTACTCGCTTGTACATTGGCAAAGAATGTTTTAAAATTCACTATTTCAGCATCATTTTTATCTTTAACAAAAACATTCTGATATCCCGCCTGTACTCCGAAATCAAAAGGTATTTTAGTGAAATAGTGACTTACATTATGCCTCAACGCAACACCGAAATAGCCGATTTTTCCGAGTGAACCGAAATCGATTTTGGGAAATCCTCTGAAGGTAATATCCGTTCCGTAAATATGTCCGATTTCAAGCTGCGGAACCACCATCGGGACAGGAACAACTTTTGAGTAAAGAACTCCGCCTATAGTTTCCTGCGTTGTATCTCTTCTGACCCCGGTAACCGGATCATAATAATACCCTGTTGCGATCGGAGGAGTCTTACTTCCGAAAACAGTCGGGGCATTTGTTACCGTAAAGTATCCGGGTACCATTTGATTATTTACCGTAATCGAATCAACATAAGTCATATTAAACACCTGGTCGTCGGAAGTAATAAAAGTTGCAAAACCTTTAAAGCTTAACTTAAAATGAAAACCTATCGGAATCGTAGCACTGAACGGAACATTCGCATCATCGAAGAATCCGGAATTAAGGGCAGATAATGAATAATTCAGCGGTTTCAAATAAAACGAAGTATACTGCTGACCCATCCTGTTCAGTTTACTTCCTATATCATCCTGTGCAAAACAAACAGAAGCTGCAAAGAACAAAACTGCCGTAATGAAAAATAACTTTTTCATATATTTATAATTTTAATTAAAAAAAGGTTAATTAACAAAAAATAATTAAATATAAATTTAATCGGTTAAAAATAAATCTGTTACTTTTCGTTTAAAAGCTGTTCTTTATAAACTTTCAGGTTGTCAATTTGTTCCTGCGACAGTTTCGGATAACTAAGATTAAGAGATTTAAGAACCGAGACAATAACTTCCGAAATTACAAGTCTGGCAAACCATTTTTTATCGGCAGGTATAATATACCACGGAGAATATTTTGTGCTTGTTTCCGAGATTACTTCCTCATAACATTTTTGATACTGTTTAAAATACTGTCTTTCTTTCAAATCCGATGCCGAAAATTTCCAATTTTTTGAAGGATCTTCGATTCTTTTAAGGAATCTTCTTTTCTGCTCATCTTTCGAGAGGTTAAGAAAGAATTTAACTGTCACAATTCCGTTTTCCGAAAGATATTTTTCGAAATCCCTGATTTCCCTGTGCCTGACATCCCAGATATTATCGTTCAGCAAAGATTTTGGCATCTTTAAACTTTTAATTAAATTATGGACACGAACAACAAGCACATCTTCATAATGCGAGCGGTTAAAGATACCAATTCTACCGCGTTCGGGCAGGGACTTATTAATTCGCCAGAGATAATCGTGGTCAATTTCCTCGGCAGACGGCTGCTTGAAGCTGTATACCATAGTTCCCTGCGGATTGAGTCCGCTCATAACATGTTTAATTGCACCGTCTTTTCCTGCCGCATCGAGAGCCTGAAAAATTAAAAGCAAAGCCCACCTGTCATCGGCATACAGTTTATCCTGTAAATCTGCCATTTCCGCAATATTGTCTATAAGTTTACCCTGTGCTTCATCTTTACTTTTGTATTTACATGTATAATCTGACGGAAAATCGGATAGTTTAACCTTGGTATTAGGTTGCACCAAAAATTTTGATAGGTCCATATGTAGCTCCCGGTTTTAATTTAGAAAGCTAAAAACTAAATATTTTTTTTTACAAAAGAAATAGCAATATTAATTGACATAATTTACAAATTTCAGACTTACAGGAACGGACATTCAGGAAATTAACGGGTTATAATTCTATACTTCAAATAAATTATAAAGTATTTATATTTCAAAAATTTAAAAAAAGATGACAACAAGAAGAAGTTTCATAAAGAAAATTTCGCTTTCGGCGGCATTACTGCCTGTAATGAAAATGCTCCCCGGCAGGAGTTTTTTCAATCCGGTAAAAGAATATCCTGTTGTTATTTCGACCTGGAATTTCGGAATACCAGCCAATGAATCAGCATGGAAAATATTATCCTCGGGAGGTAAAGCACTCGACGCCGTTGAAGAAGGTGTAAAAGTTCCCGAAGGGGATGCGAATGTCCGTTCAGTCGGTTACGGCGGATTACCGGACAGAGACGGATATGTGACGCTGGATTCCTGCATTATGGATAACAATGCCCGATGCGGTTCAGTAGCTTTTTTACAGCACATAAAGCATCCGATTTCCGTTGCCCGTTTAGTAATGGAAAAGACTCCGCACATTATGCTTGCAGGTGAGGGTGCATTAAAATTCGCATTGGATAACGGATTTGAAAAAGAAAATTTATTGACACCCGAAGCAGAAAAAATCTGGAAAGAGTGGCTTAAAACATCCGGGTACATTCCCGCAGATTACAAAAATACACACGATACAATCGGAATGCTGGCAATAGACAATGAAGGAAATTTATCCGGTGCATGTACGACAAGCGGATTGAAATTCAAAATGCACGGAAGAGTGGGAGATTCACCCATAATCGGCGCTGCATTATTCGTCGATAATGAAATTGGAGCTGCTACCGCAACAGGGGTCGGGGAAGAAGTAATAAGAATATCCGGAGCTCACACAATAGTAGAATTAATGAGGCAGGGATATTCACCGGAAGAGTCGTGCAAAGCGGCAATAGGCAGGATAATGAAAAACATGAAAGAAACAGATGAGGACTTTCAAGTTGGTTTTCTGGCACTCAACAAGAGCGGGGAATACGGTGCATATTCAGTTAATAAAAAATTCGAATATGCCGTTTACAATAATTCCGAAGGGAATATACTAAAGGAATCGAAATCTGTTTTATAAAATTTTATTTCAGAAGAATTAATTTCTTCGTTCCCGTTTTCACTTCATCTGTAAACAAGGAATAAAAATACATACCTGACGGAAGACTGCCTGCATTAAACAACACTTTATGTGAACCGCCCGGAAGTTTATCATCTATCAGTGTAACTACTTCCCTGCCGAGAACGTCATATACAGTTAACCTGACTCCGGATATTTTCGGGATGGAAAATTCGATAATAGTTTCCGCATTAAACGGATTGGGATAATTTTGGAGTAAATCATATTTTACGGGTTGTTCATTTTCTGCAATACCTGTTGTAATGCTGTATGAATACAGCCCGGACGGAGCAATTGTTCCCGGCGGTTCAATTCCTTTTCCGCCTTGCGGAGAAGTACCGACAAACCTCGAGAGTGAATCCTGAGCGGCGAAATAATAATATACAGCGGAGCCCTGCGGCTGTCCCGGAATTAAAAATTTAAAAGTATCGAGATTCGAATAAAAATGATTTATGTAATTAAATGAACCCGTATTAACTTTGTAATATAATCTTGGTGCTTTCAGACCTGATAATCCGAGCAGATGAGGTGATTTAATCGTTACAGAAGCAATACGCGAAGAAGTATCGGAGACTGAAGATAATGCACTATGAACAAAAGATATTTTATAGTCAAAAGCATTCACAAAAAATGCAGCTACAGAAGCCTTGCTGCATAATGTAAAATACTGTTGATTAATGTTACTGAATTTATCGTTCACTGTGTGATAATATGGGTTGAAATCATCTTCGATAGTACAGGTCGCTTTATACCCTCTTTGCCAGAATGAATAATGGTCGCTTCCGCCGGAAGTTGAACTTACCTTCATCGGAACAAGACCGGGAACATAAATAGAAGCAGCACTATAATTAACGTCGGCAAAAGGAACCGAATTTGTATTTGTAAGAATTCTGACTTTATTATCGGCATTACCGTCCCATGCAATCATATCGAGGTTAAGTACACCCACAATCGAATCGCCGTGAGCAAATGAAGTATCCGCATAAGCTTTACTGCCGTAAAGTCCTCTTTCTTCTTCATCGAAAGCGATAAACAGAACTGTATAATCCGGTATTAAATTACTCATAACTCGTGCAGCTTCGATAATGCAGACAGTACCCGAAGCATTATCGTCAGCACCGGGAGCGATAAGTCCGGTAGGCATATCGTCATAATGAGCACACATAATAAAGTACTGGTTGGGATATTTTGAGCCGGTAATTTTGCCGATAACATTGACTCCCGAAGCACTAAACGACCAGTAACATGTAATAAGTCCGAAACTTTGAAATCTTTCATAAATCAGTTGTGCCGCTTTTTGATTACCCGGTTGTAAATAATGCCGGGATTTAATAGTATCGAGGTTACCGCCGATCATAACAGTAGTATCACCGCTCAACTGTCTGTTTAACAAAGTCAGTGTTTGCAAAGTAACTTTTGAAACAGCACTGTCAATCATCGGGCTGTAACAACTCTGGGAAAAAGTATAAATAGTTGTAAAAATTATAATGAACAAAGCTAAAAAAATTTTTTTATACATAATGATAAGAAATTAAATTAAAAAATCATAAAAGAGTTCCGGTTAAAAGAAACTTAGCAACGGAAAAATAGATAACAACTCCTGTTACGTCAACAAGAGTAGCAATAAAGGGTGCGGAAGAAGTAGCAGGGTCAAATTTTAATTTACTCAGAATAAACGGAAGCATAGACCCGGCAATAGTACCATACAAAACCACGCCGATTAGTGTCACCCAGACAGTAATACCTATTAGAAACCAGTATTCACCGAAGAAGTTACTATATGTTGTAGTAATTGCAACCCTGAAAAAACCAATAGCACCGAGTGTGATACCCAGCATAATTCCTGTAATAATTTCTCTTCTCATAATCAACCACCAGTCTCTGAGAGTAATTTCTCCGAGTGCCATAGAGCGTATAGTTAACGTAGCAGCCTGCGAACCTGTATTTCCTCCGCTGGAAATAATCAACGGAATAAAGAGTGCCAGTACTACCGCTTTGGCAATTTCATTTTCGAAAACTCCCATTGCATAGGTAGTCAGCATTTCTCCGAGAAAAAGTAATATCAGCCAGCCGGCACGTTTTTTGACCATTTCAAAAACCGACACTGATTTATAAGGCATTTCCAGAGCTTCCATACCGCCGAATTTCTGAATGTCTTCTGTGGTTTCTTCTTCAATAACGTCAATCACGTCGTCTGCTGTAACTATTCCCACGAGGTAGTTTTCATTATTCACAACAGGTATGACATAAAGGTCATATTCTCTGAACGTAGTCACTGCTTTTTCCTGATTATCGGTTACAAGAAGACTTACGTAACTTTTATTCATAAGCAAATTAACCTGTGTATCACTTTCAGCGAGTAAAACATCTTTCAGAGTGATTTCGTCCATAAGTTTTCCTGAATCATCCGTTATGAAAAGAGTATCAATATACTCAACTTTTTTCCCGACTTCTCTGACTTTATTGAGCACACCTGAAGCAGTCATATTGGATTTAATAGTAATAAAGTCCGGGGTCATGATTCTTCCTATGCTGTCTTCGGGATATCCGAGAAGAGTATCTGCAATTTTTCTTTCCTCGGGAGAAAGTAATCTTATTAGTTTTTTTACGACTGGACCGGGCAAGTCTTCGAGCAATTCTGTTCTGTCATCAGGCGACATTTCATTAAGAATAGCGGCAACTTCTTCCTGTCCGAGCGATTTCATCAGCTGCTCCTGAACATTAAAGTCAAGATATTCGAATGTCGAAAAAGACAATTCTTTCGGAAGCAATCTGAAAACTATTGCTCTGTCATTTTCTGCTATATCACCTATTATATCCGCTATTTCCGAAGGGTGCAGATCAATCAGAATTTTTTTCAGCACGCTCCAGTTTCTTGCACTGATAAGTTCTTCAATTTCCGGTTGTAATAACTGACCAAGCATATTAATAAATTAATGTTGACAAAATAATACTTAAAATTTTTTATTGAAAATATTAAACAAATGTAGACTATTATTTTAAAAGATTACAGGTAATATTTTAGTTCAGAGATAAATAATTTTAATCGTAAAGAAAAATATAACATCAAAGATGCAGCCCCTGAAGGCAGGACTGCGTGGTTTTAGAACCGGAACATTGACGATAAAAATTAATAAAGTATATTACTTGATAATGAAGCAAATATTGATTAATTTTTTATAACATAAATTTAAACTTTAAACATTATGAATAAAACATTAAAAAACACGAATTATTTTATAATAATAATATTATTATTTTCGGCATTTTCCTGCGGGAAGACGCAAACAAATCCCGATAACATTTTAAACAATGAAATAAAATTTACTTTAAACATAACGGACAAAAACGATGAGCCGAATGCTAAAATCAAGCCGGGTGAATACGTAATGAACGTTCAGGGCATTTATGTTATGAGAGGAATATATTCGGGAATAAAAATAAACTGCTTATACACGATCGATGAGGAAAAAGACATCAAACTGAACATGTTAATGAAATTAATTTCTGTAGAAAAATTTAAAATTTACAACGGAGGAAAAGACAGTATAGTTCTTAACATACCTCAATTACCCTTCGAGTTAACGGAAAAAGATTTCGGGAATATATACATTGAAAGAATAAATCAGAATATTACAGCAGACATATCACTCGAAAAATTGACAAGAACATCACGCAACTCACTCAATGCAGATTATGTTCATTTTAAGACTTTCCGGTTATTGTTTAATGTATTTGAAATAAACGGAAATAAAATTACCATAGACTTATCATTTAACGGAGAAACATCGACTTCAGATAAGAAATACACCGGAGCCGATTATACAATAACCGGCGAATTGAAAGTGAAAGACTTCGAACTCGGAAGTATGTTCGTAGATTAGGATATTATTTAATCAGCATTAATTTTTTAACTGCCGAATATTTTTCGCAATACATTCTGCAAATATACATACCGCTTGAATACATACCGGCATTCCAGACAACATTATAATTCCCTGCCTTATATTTTCCGTCAATGAGTTTGGAAACTTCTTTTCCTGTAATGTCGTATATGATAATCCTTACATTAGTTTCTTCGGGAACCGAAAATGCAATATTTGTAACAGGGTTAAAAGGATTAGGAAAATTTTGTTTCAGGTCATAGCTGACTGGTATTTCATTATTTTTAATTCCTATAATCGGAGTTTGAGTGCCGAAAATAACGAACGGCTGACCTTTTAAATAACCGCTGTCATTAATATCATTCCAGACATAACTGGATCTTTGTTTGGAGTTTCCTGTATTACCGGTACCCCATATTGACCTCGGAGGGCACCATGGACCGGAACTTATACTGCCGTTTATTGACCAATCCATCCAGTAAGTACCGGGATTAAATGAAGTATGATTAATATTAACCGTCTGTCTCATTATTGGACGTACGTTGCTCTGAATACTATCGGATTTTGCACGGTAAATATTAGTAAAAACTGTCCTTGTCATCCTGTTCGTAGTAGTATCGCCGAATACACCCACGCTGCCTGACTGATTAGGAATGCCGTTCCATATTTTCATCGAAACGAAGTTAATGGAAGAAGTCGTGCCTGAATTATTCTGATATGCATAAATATAAATCGAGTCAATAGTCCAGGTATAGCCGGCGGGAACGGTGAAATCGTCGGCTATTCTGAAAGTGTTATGCAAAGCGTTCGACCCTCTGAGGGTACCGGGAAGTTCAACTATGCTTGCATCGGCGCCGCCAAAGCCCTGACCGGGATGCGTAATCAGTTCGTTTTGATTATACAGCGTATCACTAATATCCGTTACTCCCGTCATAACTGACGCATCATAAAAATTTGAGAACAAAAAGAGCAATAAAACGACAGGCAGAATTTTACCCGCTTGTAAAATTTTTTTCTTCATTTTTTATAAATTTAAATTTTAAAGAATTATGATTTTAAAATAAAAACTTATAAGTATCGGAATTATCATTACAATATGCACAGCAACAGGTATTACACCGTAAAAAATATTTTCGCAGAAATATGAAGATGAAATTGCCATAAGATATCATCTCCTTTAATTATGTGCAATAAAAAATAATGCAAAAATATTTATATATCAATAGTAAAAAAAGGTATCAGGAATTCACCTGATTTAATTTAACATTCCTCTTCATTAGTATCTTTCTTCGCAGTTCTGATAATAATAATATGAACCGTCACCGAGAGTGCAATAATAATTAAGATGATTCTTACAAAAATATTTTCTGTTGCAAACAAAGCGGAAAGAGAAATAGTTATCCACAATAATGAGACCGAAATAATTTTCACTTTAAGGGGAACGCCTTTGCGTTCCAGATAATTTTTTACATAGCATCCGAAGAATTT
>Ga0208047_1000540_pt1 | contig 14097 bp, 13 predicted proteins | sample Kivu_220m_FD_184162 | JGI IMG/M metagenome (GOLD analysis project Ga0208047, IMG submission 184162) | Freshwater microbial communities from Lake Kivu, Western Province, Rwanda to study Microbial Dark Matter (Phase II) - Kivu_220m (SPAdes)... | ecosystem: Environmental > Aquatic > Freshwater >...
CGTTAAGAGAGGCTTCGGATAAGAGGATATCCCTGACTCTGGAGTACTTAAACGATTGCTTCCTATGATAATGGAGTCCTCGCACTCGTGCGAGGACTTTACTTTCAGTTGCTTCTGCTGGATTTAAAGCAGAAGGAGTTAAGTTCTTCAAGATGTTTGATCTTGAAGGCAGTTCCTTTGTTGTAAAATATCGAGTATTGTCAAGCGTAATAACACCAATGCTATATGTACGCGTCACAGATTAAAAGTAGTGGTGCCCCCAAGGGAATTCGAATCCCTGTGTCCAGCTTGAAAGGCTGGTGTCCTAGGCCTCTAGACGATGGGGGCACGCTTTATGGATAGAGGGGAAGGGCCTCAAGGCCGGACGTCTCCGGCAAACCAAACATTATATTCATATTTTGCACGGCCTGTCCAGCAGCGCCCTTAACCAGGTTGTCGATGCAGCTTATCACCACCACACGTCCCGTCTTCTGATTGATGGCGGGATAGACCAGGCAGAGGTTGCTGCCCAGCGTGTGCTTGCTCTCGGGCGGCTGCTGTACCACCTTCGTGTAAGGCTCGTCGCGGTAGAAATCGTAATAGACTTTGTCCAGTTCTTCTTTGCCGCCGCTGAGCTTGCCCGGCTTCGCCTTCGCATAACAGGTGCTCTCAATGCCGCGCGTCATGGGCACCACATGCGGCACAAAGGTCACCGAGACGCTTTTCGTGGCGTCCAGCAGCATCAGCTCCTGCTGTATCTCGGGCATATGGCGGTGCCCGCCCAGGCCATAAGCGCGCACGTTGTCGCTGGCCTCGGAGAAATGCGTGGGCAGGGTCAACGTCCGGCCGGCGCCCGATACGCCCGACTTGCTATCGACGATCAGGTCCGGCTCAACCAGCCCCATCTGGACCAGCGGCGCCAGCGCAAGTATGGCCGACGTAGGATAACATCCGGGATTGGCCACCAGGTCTGCGCCCTTGATGGCGGCGCGATGCAGCTCCGGCAGCCCGAAGACGGCCTTCTTGAGCAGCTCCGGCGCGGGATGGTCGAAATCGTACCACAACGGGTACCAGGCGGCTTCCTTAAGGCGAAAGTCGGCGCTGATATCAACAACACGGATGCCTTTGTTCAGCAGCGGCACGATGCCCTCGGCGCTGGCCTTGTGGGCCATGGCCGAGAAGGCGACGTCTATCTTGCCCTCCAGCTCGGCCGTCACGGTCAGGCCGGTTACGCCCAGATGAGGGAAAACCTCGCCCAGCTTCTTGCCGGCCGCGCTCCTGCCCGTCACCGAGACCAGCTCGACGTTGGGATGCTGCCAGAGTATGCGCGCCAGCTCGACGCCGGCGTAACCGGTGACGTTGATGATGCCCGCTTTAATCTTGTTCATGTTGTTTTCCAATTGGTTTAATGTCTATATATTAACCTATTTTCGCTTTTTTCGGGCGCACCTGAAGGTACGCCCCTACACTGTTGACCTGATTCACTGCACAAGATTGCCACGCTTCGCTCGCAATGACATTTTTTATCATGGGCGCACCTGAAGGTACGCCCATTATTTATAGGTGCTTTCACTGCGCCGACCAATTTGCAGGATAACGACCAGCTTTTTGTCATCTTCCACATCGTAAACAACACGGTAATTACCTGCCCTTATCCGATATGCAATGACAGCCCCTTTAATCTTCCTGACACCGCGAGGACGGGGATCTTCCATTAATTTATCAACGACTTTACACAGGCGGTCAAAATCCTGCTTGAGAATTCGCTCCTTTAATTTCTGAAGGTCGCGGTCAGCAGCAGGTGAGACTTCAACGCGGTAATTCGATGGATTTGTCATCAAGGTCCCGGGATTTACTTCTTTCCGTTCCTTCTTGAAATAGCCTGGTTTATTTCCTGCCGGACCTCGTCCCAGGGGCGTCCGCCTTTGGTCTTATATTCAGTACGTGCGGCCTTGATTACAGGTGTTAGTGTTACGTCCTCACGACTTTCAAGCCACTCGGTCACGGCCTCCGCAATAATTTCACTGGCTGTACGACGGCGGCGGACTGCCGCCACCTTTAAATCGGTATACAGTTCGTCGTTGTGAAAGACCACAGTCATTCTTCTGCTCATAGCGCTCCTCCAGGCAGGCACAGATACATACAGGCATGCATACGTATCTATGTATACATTGTAACAACACTATTACTCTTTGTATAGGACACGATGCGAGGAGCCGCAGGCGACGCGGCAATCTGCTGTTAACCTGATACTCTGCACAAGATTGCCACGCTTCGCTCGCAATGACGAATCAGCACTTTGTCATTGCGAGGAGCCGCAGGCGACGCGGCAATCTGCTGTTGACCTGATACTCTACACAAGATTGCTTCGCTGCGCTCGCAATGACATGGAAATAAAGTCACGATGACGATGTTAACTTATTCAGGTGGCAGGTGTCATTTATGTAAAGGGCGGAGGGGACGCCGAACCTGAACTCGAACAGGTTCACAGCCCCCGGCTGCTGGTCCACCTGGCCGTAATGCTTGCTGTGCAGGTGCAGCAGGTGCAGTATCATGATCACGGACAGCGCCCGCTGCGAAACAATGACCGCAGCCTCTTTCTTATGCCTGACCGCGATATCGTCCAGGGCGGCGGCGGAGGCCTCCCGCAGCATATCTATGCCGGCATCGGGATACAGCATGCTGCCCGCGCCAGGAGGCGCCCCTGCGGACGAGCATTCCATAGCCTCCTTCTGTATCAACTGCTTCCAGCATACCTGCTGCGCCTCGCCCAGGCCAGGAAGGGGTTCAACCTGCAGGCCGAACTGATTCGCTATATAACGCGCCAGGTCCTCCGCGCCGGGCAGCGGGCAGTAATACACGGCGGCCACTTTATATTCGGACAGCCGCTCCGCCACGGCCTGAGCCACAGCCTCCTCCGAAAGCTCACTTACCGGACCGGTGTTTACGATCAGTAACTTGCCCAATTCACCCCGTCGGCTATCTCTCAACGACCATAGCGATGCCCATGCCGCCGCCGATGCACATGGTGGCCAGGCCGTGCTTGAGTTTGCGTCTCTGCATCTCATGCGCCAGCGTGATCAGCACGCGTCCGCCGGTGGCGCCGATGGGATGCCCCAGCGAGATGCCGCTGCCATGCACGTTGGTCTTGTCCAGGTCGAAACCCAGCTCCCTGACGCAACCCATGGCCTGCGAGGCGAAGGCCTCGTTCAGCTCGACCACATCCAGGTCTTTGACCGTCAGTTTGGCCTTCTCCAGCGCCTTCTTGACCGCCGGCACCACGCCCAGTCCCATATAGGCCGGGTCCACGCCGCCGGAGGCGAAGGCCTTTATCTTCACGATGGGCTCCAGACCCATCTCTTTGGCCTTTTTAGCCGACATCAGCAGCAAGGCCGCCGCGCCGTCGTTGATGCCCGAAGCGTTGCCGGCCGTGACCGTGCCGTCCTTCTTGAAGGCCGGGGCCAACTTGCCCATCTTCTCCATGCTGGTCTCCATGGGACGCTCGTCTGTGTCGAAGACCACGGGATCGCCCTTCTTCTGCGGCGTCACCACCGGCACGATCTCCTGCTTGAAGGTGCCGTCCTTGATGGCGGCCATGGCGCGCTGGTGGCTCATCAGCCCCAGCTTGTCCTGGTCCTCCCTGGTGAACCCGTATTTGGAGGCGATGTTCTCGGCCGTCACGCCCATGTGGTAGCCGTAATAAAGCTCGTACAGGCCGTCGTAGACCATCAGGTCCAGCACCTCGCCCTTGCCGCTGATGTCCATGCGGTAGCCCCAGCGCGCGCGCGTCATGGCGTAGGGCGCGTTGCTCATGCTCTCCATACCTCCGGCCACGACCACATCGGCGTCGTCCAGCATAATGGACTGCGCGCCGGCGATCACGGCCTTGAGGCCGGAGCCGCAGATCTTGTTCACGGTGAAGGCGGGCGTCTCCTTGGGCAACCCCGCATAGATCATGGCCTGCCTGCCGGGGTTCTGTCCCTGGGCGGCCTGCAGCACGTTGCCCATCACCACCTCGTCCACCTGCAGCTCTTTGAGGTTATCCGGCCAATCGTAATATTTCTTCTCAAGCTCGCTCTGCCCTTCGCCGGCCAGCGCCGCCGGGCCGTAGCCCAGCAGTTTGGAACCGGACTTCGGCCTGAGGCCGGCCCGCTTGAGTACATCCTTTATCACTATCGAGCCCAATTTGGCCGCGGTCTGCTCTTTAAGGCCACCGCCGAAAGTGCCGATGGCCGTCCTGACCGCGCTCACTATGACAACTTCAGACATTGATCCCTCCTCGATGACTATTTTTTACCCAGCAGGCGACGGCATAAGGCCGGCGCCATCTCGTGTACGAATTCCGTGCTGTACTCGCTGCGGTTGAAGCGCAGCGGCGTGATCGATATGCGACGGTGCTTGAGCGCCCACAGGTCCGTGCCGCTGACATCCTCCATGTCCACCGCCCGGTGCTGTATCCAGTAATACTCGTGCCGCCCGTCGTAGCCGGTCTCGATGCCGGCCGAGTATTTCTTCTCGCCCAGCTTGGTCACGTCCATGCCGGGTATGTCGCGCAATTCCAGGTCGGGCACGTTCACGTTGAGCAGCATCTTGCCCTTGATACCCTTCTCTTTGACATAGTCCGCTACGGCACGTGCCACGCGCGCGCCGGTCTCGAATTTTGGCTGCTCGAAGCCGTTCACCGAGACGGCCACCGAGGGTATGGAGTAGAAGAAGCCCTGCAGCGCGGCGCCCACCGTGCCCGAGAGGAACACATCGTAGCCGCAGTTGGGGCCCTGGTTGACGCCGGACACCACCAGGTCGATGCCGTCCTTCATGACCACCTTGATGGCCATGATGACGCAGTCGGCCGGCGTGCCCTCCACCGCGTGCGTCTCGATGCCGTGTATCTTCTCGTGCACGCGCGTGATACGTATGGGCTGGTGAAAGGTGATGGAGGTGCCCACGCCGCTCTGCTCGCGGTCGGGCGCGACCACCGTCACCTCGCCCGCGTCCTTCAGCCAGTCGACCAGCGTCCACAGCCCGTCGGCGTTGACACCATCGTCGTTGGTGACAAGTATCTTCAATGAAATCTCCCGGAAAACGCATAATTTTATCACAGACCACCACAGCCGATAAACATGGCCTGATACGGCAATCACGATGCTTGTTAGTTGCCATATACGGTGTTATAATTCGGCAGAAATCCGTGAGCCTTTACAGTCGTGGCAAACCATGCGCATGAATAACTGCAAAACGATCCTGCCAGGGAGGTCATAATGGAGCCAAAGATAGGTGTCTATGTATGCCATTGCGGCAGCAACATCGCCGGGATTGTGGACGTGGAGAAGGTGGCTGAGTTCGCCAAAACCCTTCCCGCCGTTGTCGTCGCGCGTGATTACAAGTTCATGTGCTCCGACCCCGGTCAGGACCTGATCAAGAACGATATCAGGGAGAAGGGCGTCAACCGCGTGGTGGTGGCCTCCTGCTCGCCCCAGATGCACGAGCCCACATTCCGGCGCGCCGTGCAGGAGGCGGGCCTCAACCCCTACTATTTCGAGATGGCCAACATACGCGAGCACTGCTCCTGGGTGACCGAAAACCCCAAGGAGGCCACCGAGAAGGCCAAGGCTTTAGTCAGCGCGGCGGTAAGGCGCGTGTTCTACCACCAGCCGCTGGAGAGCAAGGAGATGCCGGTCCACCCCGCCACCATGGTGGTGGGCGGCGGCATCGCCGGCATACAGGCCGCGCTGGAGATCGCCAACTCCGGCCACAAGGTCTACCTGGTAGAGCGCGAGCCCAGCATCGGCGGACATATGATGCAGCTGGACAAGACCTTCCCCACGCTGGATTGCTCGGCCTGCATTCTCACGCCCAAGATGAGCATGGTGGGCGCGCACCCCGACATCGAGCTGCTCACCTACAGCGAAGTGGACTACGTCTCCGGCTATGTGGGCAACTTCCGCGTCAAGATACGCAAGAAGGCGCGCTACGTGGACGATACCAAATGCAACGGCTGCGGCACCTGCATGACCAAGTGCCCGGTCAAGGTGGACAGCGAGTTCGACGAGCGGCTATCCAAGCGCAAGGCCATCTACACCCCCTTCGCCCAGGCCGTGCCCAACGTGACCGTGATCGACAGGGAGCACTGCACCTACTTCCTCAAGGGCAAATGCCGCGCCTGCGAGAAATTCTGCGAGAGGAACGCCGTCGATTTCCAGCAGGAGGACCAGATACTGGATATCGAGGTCGGCAACATAATACTTACGACCGGGTATCAATTGTTCGATCCCACTCCGCTCAAAGAGTACGGATATGGAAGGCTGGACAACGTCATCACCAGCCTGGAATTCGAGCGCATGGTCAACTCGGCCGGGCCCACCACGGGACACATACTGCTCAAGAACGGGCAGGAGCCCAAAAGCATCGCCCTGATACACTGCGTGGGCAGCCGCGACGAGAAATACCACACCTACTGCTCGCGCGTCTGCTGCATGTACGCCATGAAGTTCGCCCACCTGCTCAAGGAGCACGTGCACGGCGCGGAGGTCTACGAGTTTTACATCGATATCCGCAGCTTCGGCAAGGGATACGAGGAGTTCTATAACCGCGTCCAGCGCGAGGGCACGGTCTTCTTCCGCGGACGTCCCGGAGAGGTCACGGACGTGGCGCTCACGCCCGAGGAGAAGGGCAAGCTGATCGTGCAGTTCGAGGACACGCTGGTGGGCAAACAGCGCCGCCTCCCCGTGGAGATGGTCGTGCTGTGCAGCGGCCTCGAGGCGCATAAGGACGCCCTGGACGTGGCGCACACCTTCAATATCTCCATCGGCAAGGACCATTTCTTCACCGAGAAACATCCCAAGCTGGACCCCGTGGCCACCATGACCGACGGCATCTTCATCGCCGGCTGCTGCCAGGGCCCCAAGGACATACCCGACACCGTGGCCCAGGCCTCCGCCGCGGCGGCCAGGGTGCTGGCGCTGATCGATAAGGGCAAGGTGGAGATCGAGGCGGACACCGCCTTCATCGACGAGGCCAAATGCTCGGGCTGCCGGGTGTGCAACCTGCTCTGCCCCTACAGCGCCATCACGTTCATCGAGAAGGACAAGGTCTCGCGCGTCAACGAGGCGCTGTGCAAGGGCTGCGGCACCTGCGTGGCGGGCTGCCCCAGCGGGGCCATCACCCACAGGCACTTCACCAACGAGCAGATCAACGCCGAGCTGGAAGGCATTTTAGTATAGGAGAGACAGGGATATGGAAACGAAGCTGAAACCGGATTTCCTCAACGAAGTCGCCTCCATACCGGCCTGCGACAAGATCAACGAGTGCATACAGTGCGGCGTGTGCAGCGGCTCCTGCACCACCGCGGAGCACTGGGAATACCCTCCACGCAAGATCATCGCCATGATCCGCGCAGGCATGAAGGACGAGGTGCTCAACAGCAGCTCCATCTGGTACTGCGTATCGTGCTACCTCTGCACGGCCCGCTGCCCGCGCGATATCAAACCGGCCAATATCATGCACGCGCTGGAGGCCATCGCCCTCAAAGAGAACTATAAACCGCCCACCAAGACCACCACCATGTACCGCTCCTTCGCCCGCTCTATCGAACAGAACGGGCGCATCTACGAGTTCGGCTTCATGCTGGAGTACTTCCTCAAGACCAACCCCTTCGCCGCGCTCAAGATGCTGCCCATGGCCTTCAGCCTGCTGACACACAAACGCATGCCGCTGCTGCCCAAGGCGGTCGAGGGCAGGCATGAGCTCAACCGCATGTTCCGCAATATAGCGACGGGAGGTTACAGGTGAGATATTACGCTTATTACCCGGGCTGCTCCATGGAAGCCACCGGCGCCCCGGTGGAGAAGGCGATTAAAACTATAGCCAAACCGCTGGATATCGAGCTGGTGGAGCTCAAGGACTGGACCTGCTGCGGTTCGTCCCCCTTCAGCGGCGTGGACAAGGTCAAGGCCATGGCCATCACCGCGCGCGTGCTGGCGCAGGCCGAGAAGACCGGACTGGACCTGGTGACCCCCTGCAGCTCCTGCTATACCATCCTGCACGAGGCCAACGACCTGATGAAAGAGGACCATAAGCTGGCCTGGCAGGTGCATGAAGCGCTGACCACTGTGGGAATGAACTATAACGGCACGGTCAAGGTCCGCCACATCGTGGAAGTGCTTTATAACGACGTCGGACTGGAGGCTCTGGCCTCCAGGGTAAAGCGCCCGCTGACCGGGCTCAAGGTGGCCTGCTACCATGGCTGCCAGCAGGTGCGCCCGGAGTACGGCTACGACGACCGCGAGTATCCCGACTGGCTGGACCGCATGGCCAGAGCGATGGGAGCGGAGCCGGTCGATTTCCCTCTTAAAGCCAAATGCTGCGGCAGCTCGCTGGTTATCTCCGAGACCGACATGGCGCTGGACCTGATACACAGGCTGCTGCAGAACGCCGCCGACAACGGCGCGCAGGCCATTATGTCAACAACCTGCCCGCTCTGCCATACCGCGCTGGACGCCTACCAGCCGGCGGTCAACAGCAAGTACAAGACGCATTTCAACCTGCCGGTGCTGGCGCTGCCGCAGTTCATCGCCGTGGCGCTGGGACTCGATTTCAAACAGGCCGCGCTGGACGGCAACATCGTCTCGCCGCGCAAACTGCTCAACCCCTACTTCAGCGGCAAGGCGCCGGCCGCCGCAGCCAATCAGCCGGCGCAGCAAGCAGCCGGATGAAAAAGCTGGTACTGGGCATCGGCAATCCCATACTGGGCGACGACGGCGTGGGCTTCCACGTGGTCGAGGCCCTGCAGTCAGACCCTCCCCCCGGCGACATCACGTTCGAATGCGTGGACGCCTCCGGATTCGCCCTGCTGGACTTCGTGGTGAACTACGACCGCGTGGTCATCGTGGACGCCATCATGACCGTGGACGGCAAGCCGGGCAGCGTATACCGCCTGGGACTGGACAACTTCAAGCCCTCCAAGCACACCATCTCCCCCCACGACACCGACCTGCCTACGGCTCTTCACCTGGGCGCCACCATGAAGCTCAAGCTGCCGCAACAGATCGACATCGTGGCCGTGGAGATACCCCCCGTCTACGAGTTCTCGCAGGAGCTATCGGACAAGGTGGCCGGGGCTGTGCCGGAAGCCGCAAAGATGGTCAGGCAAATTCTGAAAACGTAGGGGCGGGTATTTTTCTCCCATCGTCATTGCGAGGAACGCAGTGACGAAGCAATCCTGTGCGTGACTGCGGGTACACAAGATTGCCGCGCCCTTCGGGCTCGCTATGACATTTTTGAGCGTCGGCGCCTGCCCGCATTTTGTCCCCCACGTTCATTATCTGTATAATGATGCTTCGCGAAAGGGAGCGCAGATAGAACATGACAGCCGTGCTTATCAGCGGCCTGGAGGTCTCGGCCTCCATTCGGGGTGAACTCAAGGCACGCGCGGCCGCACTGGCCGCGCGCGGCATCGTGCCGCGCCTCGAGGTGATACTGGTAGGCGACGACCCCGCCTCCGTTTCGTACATCAGGGCCAAGGAGAAGGGCTCGACCGAGGTCGGCATCAAAGAGAACACCACCCACTTACCGGCCGACACATCCGAGCAGAAGCTGATCGCTCTGCTGGATAAGCTCAACGCTGATAAAAACGTGGACGGCATACTGGTGCAGGTACCCCTGCCCTCGCATATCGATACCGAGAAGGTCCTCTACCATATATCCCCGGACAAGGATGTGGACGGCTTCCATCCGGTCAACCTGGGCAAGCTGCTGCGCGGCGAACCCTGCTTCCTGCCCTGCACACCCCACGGCATTCAGCAGATACTGATGCGCAGCGGCCACGATCCAGCGGGAAAGCACGTGGTGATCTGCGGACGCAGCAACCTGGTGGGAAAACCGCTGGCCGCCATACTGCTGCAGAAAAAGAAGGGCGCCAACGCCACGGTCACCGTGGTGCACACCGCCACCGAACATATGCCCAGCTTCACCCGGCAGGCCGATATACTGGTGGCGGCCATGGGCAAACCCGGCTGCATCACGGCCGACATGGTCAAAGACGGCGCCGTCGTGATAGACGTGGGCGTCAACCGCGTGCCCGACTCGACTAAAGAAAAGGGCTACCGCCTGGTGGGCGACGTCGATTTCGAGGCGGTCAAAGAAAAGGCGGCGGCCATCACGCCTGTCCCGGGCGGCGTGGGACCCATGACGGTGACCATGCTGCTGCAGAACACGATCGAAGCCGCCGAGAGCAAAAGGACTTAAGGGAGATTTATTGTTATGCCGTATGATCCGCTGAAGATGAGCGACTGGCAGATCGCCGAGGAGGCTGAGAAGAACATGCCTCAGCCGGGCGACTGGCCCGACAGGCTCGACCTGAAGAAGGAAGAGATCATACCCTACGGCAAAGTAGCCAGGCTGGACTACGCTAAAATTATGCACAGGCTCAAGGATAGGCCTGACGGTAAATACATACAGGTGACGGGCATGACGCCCACGCCGCTGGGCGAGGGCAAAAGCACCTGCACCTGCGGTTTGCTTGAGGGGCTGGGCAGGCGCGGGCTCAAAGTGGGCGGCTGCATCAGGCAGCCCTCGGGCGGACCCACCATGAACATCAAGGGTACCGCGGCCGGCGGCGGCAACGCCCTGCTGATACCCATGACCGAGTTCTCCATGGGCCTGACAGGCGATATCAACGATATAACCAACGCGCACAACCTGGCCATGGTGGCGCTGACGGCGCGCATGCAGCACGAGCGCAACTACGACGACCGGAAATTGCAGACGCTCTCCAATATGAAGCGCCTGGACATCGATCCCACGCGCATTGAGATGTGCTGGGTGATGGACTTCTGCGCCCAGAGCCTGCGCAACATCATCATCGGCATCGGCGGCAAGATGGACGGCTTCACCATGCAGTCCAAGTTCCAGATAGCCGTCAGCTCCGAGCTGATGGCGCTGCTGGCCATCGTCAGGGACCTGGGCGATCTGCGCCACCGCATGGACAGGATCACGGTGGCCTACAACAAGCACGGTGACCCGGTCACGGCCGGCGACTTGCAGGTCGGCGGCCGTGTGACCGCCCTCATGCGCAACACCATCAATCCCACGCTGTGCTGCACTGCCGAATACCAGCCGCTGATGGTGCACACGGGACCCTTCGCCAACATCGCCCTGGGACAGTCCTCCATCATCGCCGACCGCCTGGGACTCAAGCTGTTCGACTACCACGTCACCGAGAGCGGTTTCGCCGCCGACATCGGATTCGAGAAGTTCTGCAACGTAAAGTGCCGCCTGAGCGACCTCAAGCCCAACGCCTCGGTGCTGGTGGTGACCGTGCGCGCGCTCAAGATGCACGGCGGAGGCCCCACCGTGGTGCCCGGCATCAATATACCGGAGGAGTACACGCGCGAGGACCTGGAGCTGCTGGAGAAAGGCCTGCCCAACATGCTGCACCATATCAAGATCATCAAGGAGGCGGGAGTCAAGCCGGTGGTCTGCATCAACGTCTTCCACACCGACACTGAAGCCGAGATTAAAATGGTCAAACGCGCCGCCGAGCAGGCGGGGGCCCGCTGCGCCGCCTCCCGTCACTGGGAATTCGGCGGCGAGGGCGCGCTGGAGCTGGCCGACGTGGTCAGAGAGGCCTGCGAAGACGATAACGAATTTAAATTCCTCTACCCCCCCGAGATGAAGATACGCGACCGCGTGGACAAGATAGCGCGTGAGGTCTATGGCGCGGCAGGCGTCTCATGGTCTCCGGCGGCCGATGCCAGGGCCAGGATGCTGGAGAACGATCCCGAGTTCGACGACTACGCCACCATCATGGTCAAGACCCACCTCAGCCTGAGCCACGACCCCGCCCTCAAGGGCGTGCCCAGGGGCTGGATCCTGCCCATACGCGACATCATCATCTACTCCGGCGCCAGGTTCCTCTGCTTCTTCGCCGGCGAGGTCAACATGATGCCCGGCACCAGCTCCAACCCGGCCTTCCGCCGCATCGACATCGATCCGCTCACAGGCAGGGTACACGGACTGTTCTAAGGGCATGCGACTATCCGATTTCGAATACAGCCTGCCGCCCGAATTCATCGCCCAGCATCCGCTGGACAGGCGCGACCGGTGCCGCCTCATGGTGGTCGACCGCCGCAGCCGGAGCATAGAGCATCGCCATTTCCACGAGATAGCAGACTATTTAAATCCGGGCGACACGCTGGTGCTCAACGATTCCCGCGTGATACCCGCCCGCCTGAACGGGACGATCGAGGGCAGCGGGCGCAGGGCCGAGGTGCTGCTGCTCAAACGGCTGGAGGACGGAACCTGGGAGGCGCTGGCCAGGCCGGGACGGCGGCTGATGCCCGGCTCAAAGGTAATCGTACCCGGCGTCAAACCGGGTATCAAGGAAGACCTCACCGTCAGCATCCTCAAGACCGGGGAGGGCGGACTGCGCACAGTGAGCCTGGGTGGCAGGGACGCGCCGGACGGCTACGGCAGGATGCCGCTGCCTCCCTACATACACGCCAGGCTGGAGAAGGACGACGACTACCAGACGGTGTACTCCAGATACGAGGGCAGCGCGGCGGCGCCCACCGCGGGGCTGCACTTCACGCCTGAATTGCTGGACGGCCTCAGGCGCAGGGAGGTCAACTCCACTTTCGTCACGCTGCACGTGGGACTGGATACCTTTCAGCCCGTGCGCGCGGAGGACCCCTCAAGGCACCACATACATACCGAGCACGGAGTCGTCGGCCGGTCAACGGCTGAAATCATAAACGACACGCACAACCGCGGAAAACGCGTCATCGCCGTGGGCACGACCTCGGTGCGATTGATCGAGGCGGCCTCACTGGAAGGCTGTGCGGCGCCTTTCGAGGGACAGGTGGGACTTTTCATACTGCCCGGATATAAATTCCAGGTCACGGACGCCATGGTCACCAATTTCCATCTGCCCAGGTCCACACTGCTGATGATGGTCTCGGCCTTCGCCGGGCGCGAGTTCATACTGCACTGCTACGAGACGGCAAAAAAAGAGGGCTACAGATTCTACAGCTTCGGCGACGCCATGCTCATAATTTAGAGCGACATCTCGACGATCTCGGACAGCTCCAGCACGCGTACTTTATCGCCGACCTTGAGGTCGCCCAGGCCGTCCTCCATCATGGTGACACAATAGGGGCAGGCCACGCAGATGGTGTCGGGCTCCTGCTTGAGCGCTTCACTGACCCTCTCGATATTGATGCGCTTCCCCGTATTCTCCTCCATCCACATGCGTCCGCCGCCGGCGCCGCAGCAGAACGACCTCTCGCGGTTACGCTCCAACTCGACGGGGGGCCGGCCGGTGGCCTTCGCTATGATCTCCCGCGGCTGATCGAAGATGGAGTTGTAACGTCCCAGGTAACATGAGTCATGAAAGACCACCTTCCCCACATCCGCCTGGACATTCATCCTCAATTTTCCGGAGCCGGCCAGATCCCTGATCAGCTCGCTGTGATGCAATACCTGGAAATCAGCTCCGAAGCGCGGGTAATCATTTTTAAGGGAGTTGTAGCAGTGGGGGCACTGCGCGATTATTTTCTTTACGCCCAGCTCACCGAAAAGCCGTAAGTTCTCTTTCACCATCTGATCGAAAACATACTCGTTACCAAGCCGCCGCAGGCTGTCACCGCAGCACTTTTCATCCCGTCCCAGTATGCCCCAGGATATGCCGGCGGCATTCAGTATGTTGGCGATGGCGACCGTATTGCGCTTGTTGCGTGTATCGAAAGACCCGGCGCAGCCCACATAGAAGAGGTACTCGGTAACGCCCTTTTCGAAATAAGGGGCGTTCATGTCCGCGGCCCATTTGCCTCTTTCGGCCGGGATAATGCCCCAGGGATTGCTGCGGTTCTCCATGTTCTCGAAGAGCGAAATCAGCTCGTCGGGGAACCTGGCATGCATCTCCACCAGGCCCCGCCTCAGGTAGATGAGCTTGGGCACGTGCTCTATGAAGACGGGGCAAACCTGCATGCAGGCGCCGCAGGTGGTGCAGTCCCAGATGGCCTCCGGCCCGATGCTGCCCTCGCAGCCCTGGCCGATAAGAGGCAACCCGGGCGCCCTGCCTTTTTCCAGCGCCGGCCCGTTATGCAGCAAATTGATTTTAAT
>Ga0208047_1000547_pt1 | contig 14044 bp, 8 predicted proteins | sample Kivu_220m_FD_184162 | JGI IMG/M metagenome (GOLD analysis project Ga0208047, IMG submission 184162) | Freshwater microbial communities from Lake Kivu, Western Province, Rwanda to study Microbial Dark Matter (Phase II) - Kivu_220m (SPAdes)... | ecosystem: Environmental > Aquatic > Freshwater >...
TTCCATGGTATCGCCGAGGGCCGAACCCCTCTCGGAGTCACGTTATCTTAGGTCCGGGGAAAAATCAAGCCGTGGGCAGATGGCATGTATCAAGAATCATGTGTACACAGACCGGCAACAGAATGAGAAGTATGAATGAGGAGGCCAGCATCCACCCTTTGGCCGCGTATTCGCCGCCGACTTCGGCCGGTCTATGTACCCTACCATCTCCAGAGGTAGCTGACCTTGAAGAAGAATCCCCTTTTCGTCTCCAGGAACCGGGCGCTCTCCACGTAGTCGGTGCCGTCCCATCGGAGGCGCTCGAAGGCGGAGCCGTAACCGACGTAGACGACGGTCCCCGGGATATAGGTGAACGAGGCCAGAGTATCGACGGTCCACCGCTTGCGGTAGGTGTTGTATTCCAGGATCGCCCTCAGGAAGAGGTACTTGTTGACCTGGTAGGTGTTGAAGCTGCGCAGGATCAGGTAGTCGTAGATCTTTTCCCCGTCCGAGCGCCGGAAGAAATCCGAATAGGTCAGGTCGACCATGAAATCCAGATTTTCGGTTGGCTGGAATTCGACCCCCGCGTTGGCCCGGTTGCCGCCTCCCTGGAAGGGGTCGTCCGGGTCGTAGAAGATGGATCCCGTGCGCCTGTAGGAACCGTTGACGAACAGGTGCTTAGTGACCTGGGAGCTGACCCGGAAGCCGAAGCCGCTCTTCCCGAACCGGTGCGCGGCGTAGACCTCGTTCGCCAGGATACCCTCGAAGCGGACCTGCGTGGAGCGCGGAAGCTGGAAGCGGAGGACGAAGATGTTGAACGTCTCGAGCATGTTCGAATACGTGTCGTAGAGATGATAGCTCCAATAGAACGGCTCGATCCTCTGGAAAAATTTTGATTTCGGGTACATGCGGTACATGCCGAACGCGGCCAGGCGCCGCAGTCCGTTTCTCTCCAGGAAACCCGTGTCGACGCGGTACTTTTGAGAGATGTCCTGGTATCCCACGTCCAAGGAGACCGTGCGGTTGTCGAGGGTATATCTCAAACCCAGGGCGTGGCCGCCGTCGATATCGCGGTTGCCGGCGTCCTTGCTGAACGAGCCGAAGAGGTGGAACGAAGCGACCGAGGTCGGCGTCAGCCGGATCCGGCCGTCGCCCCCGGCCACCCGGTTGAAGCCGCCCCGCACTTCCCGCGATGTGTAGAATGCGCCGAGATACGAGTCTTCCTTGAGGGCGTGCTTGAGACGGAAGACGCCGAAGTCCGGATGCTCGTCGGCGCCGCCGTCGGGCTGGTAGTCGTGGGCGTAAATGGCCGCGACCGTGTTCTTGACGCCCAGCTTGCCGCTCAGCTTGAAGCCGAAGACGGGGTCGACGATGGTCCGGGTGTGGGCCATGGCGTAGAGAGGCGCTTCCTCGGTGTTCCCGGCGAACTGGAAGATCTCATTGCCCTCCAGGAAGAAGGGCCGCTTCTCGGGAAAGTAGAGGGCATAGCGGAGATTGATGTCCACCTGGCCGGCGTCCGATTCGACCTGGCTGAAGTCGGGATTGAGGGCCGCATCGAGGGTCATGTCGTTGGTCAATCCGACTTTGCCCGTCAAGCCGAAATCCGCTCTCCGCTCGTCCCGAGCCATCCGGCCCCCTTGCGCGCTCGATTTGTCGCTGGCGGTGACGGCCGGCAGGAGCTCGACGACCCGCTTGAATTTCAGTCCGCTCACGGCGATGGGCTGGGTCTGGGCGATGATGCTTCCCTTGTCGGGGTAGATCGCCGGGGCGCTGGCCACTTCCGAGGTCCGGACGAACTGGCGGAAAAAGCCCAGGCGTACGGTGATCGTCTTTCCGCCCGGGAAGCGGATGCTCTGGAGCGGAACGCGGCATTCGACGACGTAACCCTGGTCGTCGATCTGGCCCTTGCTGTACCAGATGTAGTCCTGGGCGTCGTTGACGTTGCCGTTGATGTCCATCATGCCGTCGCCCTGGATGCCGAGGGGATTGACCAGGAATCCATAGCCGTTCTGCATCGTGTTGTAGGTGTCGACGATGATGCCGACGAAGTCGTCGGCGAACATCGCGTCCCGCTTGGAGATCGCGGCTTTGATCTTGGACGGTTCGGTGTCGAAGCAGCGGAAGGCGAAATAGAAATTGTCCGAATCATAGAGGAAATAGGCTTCGGTCTTCTGGCTGGGAATCTTGTCGTAGTCGGGCTGGAAGGTCTTGAACTCCGTCATTTTGTAGGCGCCTTCCCATTCCCCGGGATCGAGCTTGCCGTCGATGGCCGGCGTTTTAAGGGCCTGGGCGAGATCGAGCGTCGCCAATCCCGCAAAAGCGGTCGCCGCCGCCAGGGCCGTCGCGAGAAAGGCCAAAAAGCATTTCGTGACGCGGCTTTTTCTCATCGGTTCATCCTTTATCCGTTTTCCGCGGGGGCCGAAACTCATGCTCCTCACATCCATAGACGAAAAACGGGGGAGAAAGGTTCTCGCGGATTTATGTCGGCGCACTTTGCCGGGCGGCCGAAAGGGGTAATGACTTCCCTCTTCGATTTACGCTATAATGGCGTTTTGGAATCGACTTTGGAGGAGCATCCGGGGCTTCTGGAGGGAGGGCCTCGATGCGAGGATGTGAACGATGCATATTTTCAGGATTCTTCGGGTATCTCTCCGCGCCCTAACCCGCAACAAGATGAGGACGTTTTTGACCGCCCTCGGCATCATCATCGGCGTCGGTTCGGTCATCGCCATGGTCAGCATCGGGACGGGGGCCAAGGCGGCCATCCAGGACCGGTTCAACTCCATGGGGACGAACCTTCTCTTCGTCCGCCCTGGCAGTATGAACCTGCAGGGCATTCGGACCGGATGGGGCGGCCGGAACACTCTCAAGATCGGCGACGTCGAAGCCATCGCCCGGGAATGCCCGTCCGTCCTGGCCGTATCGCCGAACATCAGCACCAGCGGCCAGGTCATCTACCTGAACAAGAACTGGCGGACTCAGGTCCAAGGCGTCAGCGAGAATTTTCCGGTGATCCGGAAATGGGAAGTCGACCAGGGCACGTTCTTCGATGAGGAACAGGTCCAGAACGGGGAGAAAGTCTGCGTCATCGGCGCCGACGTCCAGCAATATCTCTTTGACGAGGGCGATGACCCTATCGGCAAGGTCATCCGCATCCGGCGCGTCCCGTTCATGATCGTCGGCGTCTTCAAGAGGAAAGGGCAGTCAGGCGGGATGGGCAGCCGCGACGACATGATCACCGTGCCCTACACGACGGCTTCCCGGCGGCTGGTCCGGCAGACGTTCATCCAATCGATCGACGTGGCCGCCGTCTCCCAGGACAAGATCCCCCAGGCCCAGGCGGAGATCGAGGATCTCCTCCGCCTCCGGCACAACATCGAACCCGGCGCGGACGACGATTTCAACGTCCGCAACATGCAGGAGATCGCCGAAAACGCCGAGAGCGCGATCGGCGTCCTGACCGTGTTCCTGGGCAGCATCGCCGCGATCTCGCTCCTCGTCGGCGGGATCGGGATCATGAACATCATGCTCGTCTCGGTGACCGAGCGCATCCGGGAGATCGGCATCCGGATGTCGATCGGGGCCCGAGAGCGGGACATCCTGATCCAGTTCTTGGCCGAAGCGGTCGTCCTCAGCCTCATCGGCGGATTCCTCGGGGTCGGGCTGGGCTTCGGCCTGTCGAAGCTCCTCAAGTACGTCCCCATGTTCTCCCGGATCACGACCATCGTCTCGATGGGTTCGGTACTCATGTCCTTTTTGTTCGCCGCTTCGGTCGGCGTCTTCTTCGGATTCTACCCCGCCCGCAAGGCGTCCAAGCTCGACCCCATCGAAGCGCTCCGCTACGAATGACGGACGCCGCCGCAACCGGGACTCTGCCGCCATCGGCATGATTCAAAAAAAGAGCCTGATCCTCATCGGCGGTTCGGGCCGGAACGTGGGGAAAACTCTGTTCGCCTGCCGGCTGATCGGACGGCACTCCCGAGAGCGCGCCGTCACCGGGATCAAGATCACCGTAGTCGATTCTGCCGTTGCGGAAGACGCGGGGCGCTCCGGGAGCGGCGGCTATAGGGCATTCGACGGACCATTTCAAATCCTCGAAGAAACAGCCCCTTCTCCGGACACGGATACGGGCCGGATGCTCGAGGCGGGCGCCCGGCGCGTTCTCTGGCTGAAAGCGAAGCGGGATCATCTTCGGGCAGGGATCGAAGCTCTCCTGGGCCTCATCCCGGATAAGGCCTGCTGCATCGCTGAAGGGACATCGGCGCGGACGGTCATCGAGCCGGGCGCATTCCTCATACTCCGGGGAGAGGGGGCCGCCGCCATGAAGGATTCCTGCGCCGCGGTTCTCCCCTTCGCCGACCGGGTCGCCCGATTCCGCGACCGCGCATGGGACGTGAGGCTGGAGGATTGCCTGTATGTCGAAGATGAGTGGATGCTCAGGCCGGACGCCGGCGCCCTCATCCTGGCGGGAGGCGGCAGCCGCCGCATGGGCCGCGATAAAGCCCTCCTTCCGCTCGGAGGGAAGCCTATGATCGCCGTCGTAGCCGATCAGCTCAAAGCTTTGTTTGAAGAGATCGCCGTGAGCGCCGACCCCCGAAGCACGCTCGACTTCCTCGGGCTGCCCATCTTCCCTGACCTCGAGCCGGGGCAGGGGCCGCTCATGGCCATCGCCTCGAGCCTTCCGCGCATGACCCACGAACTCAATTTTGTGACGGCCTGCGACATCCCCCGCCTCAACCTGCCGTTCGTCAACCGGCTGGTCAAATCCGCCCTCGGCTGCGACCTGGTCCTGCCCTATTATGATGGGGACATGTACCTGGGGGACACGTTCTCCGGTACGTGTCCCCCAGGTACGTGTCCCCGTTTTTACGAGCCTCTCCATGCCGTCTATCGGAAGAGCGTCGTCCCCGAAGCCCGGCGGATTCTCGCCGCGGGAGGCCGGAGCATCCTCGACCTCCTCGGCCGGATCAAGGTCAACCGGGTCGAGATTCCCGACAGGGGCTGGATCCGGAACATCAACACCGAAGAGGAATACGCGGAGCTGGCGGCCGAAATGGGGAAATACGAGATGGGGACATGTACTACGGGGACACATTCTCTTGCATGTGCCGAGATGGGGACATGTACTTTGGGGACACATTCTCTTGCATGTGTCCCCAAAGTACGTGTCCCCCCAAGGAAGTAGCCGGGGGGATTGCTCCCCTTCAGCGGGCCAGCGTTTTTTTGACCGCCGTCAGCCATCCTTTATAAAGAGCGTCGGCCTCCGGCTGCTTTAGCGCCGGCTTGAACGTCCGATCGGCGGCCCAAAGACGCTCGATCTCGGCCGCGTCCTTCCAGAAACCGATGGCGAGGCCGGCAAGATAGGCCGCTCCGAGTGCAGTCGTCTCGACCGCCCTCGGCCGGAGGACGGGGATCCCGAGGATGTCGGCCTGAAACCGGCAGAGGAAGTCGTTGACCGCCATCCCGCCGTCCACTCGCAGGTCCCGCACGGCGAGCTTCGAATCCTTTTCCATGGTCTCGAGGACATCCCTGGTCGAATAGCCGATCGCCTCGAGGGCGGCCCGGACGACCTGGTTCGCCGTCGTGCCGCGCGTCAGCCCCGTGATCGTTCCGCGCGCGTCAGGGTCCCAATACGGCGCGCCCAGGCCGACGAAGGCGGGAACGAAATAGACACCGCCGTTGTCTCCGGCGGCTTCGGCCATGGCCTCCGAATCGGCGGCCGTTTTCAGCAGGCCGAGCTGATCGCGCAGCCACTGGACCGAGGCGCCGGCGACGAAAACCGACCCTTCCAGAGCGAACGTGACCTCGCCGCCCGGGCCGCAGGCCAGCGTCGTGAGCAGACCGTGCGCCGATTCGATCCTTTTCCGGCCCGTGTTCATGAGGATGAAACAACCCGTGCCGTAGGTGGCCTTGATCGCGCCGGCGGCGAATCCCGCCTGCCCGAACAGGGCGGCCTGCTGGTCGCCGGCGATTCCCGTCACGGGGATACCCGCCGGCAGGCGGCCGAGGGCGACCGTCCGGCCGAAATCGCCGGAGGACAAGCGAACCTCGGGAAGCATGGCTTCGGGAATCCCGAAGAGCTTCAGAAGGTCGTCGTCCCAGCGCAGCGTCCGAATATTGAAGAGCATGGTCCGCGAGGCGTTGGTCGGGTCGGTGGCATGGACCGCGCCTCCGGTCAGCTTCCATAGGATCCAAGAATCGGGATTGCCGAAACACAAGGCCCCGGATTTTGCCGCCCGCGTCAATCCCCCGCGGGACAGGATCCACTCGGCCTTGGTCGCCGAAAAGTAAGCGTCGAGGGGAAGGCCTGTCCGCTTCCGGATGTCGTCGGCCAACCCCTTCTGCCGGCCAAGGCGGCGGCAGCGCTCCGCCGTCCGCCGGCACTGCCAGACGATCGCCGGATGGACGGGCCGCCCCGTGACCCGGTCCCAGATGATCGTCGTTTCCCGCTGGTTGGCGACGCCGACCGCGGCGACGGCCGAGCCCGGGACCCCGGCCAGGGCCTCCTGGATCGTGTCATGGACGCTCTGCCATATCTCTTCGGGATCGTGCTCCACCCAGCCCGGCCGGGGGAAATATTGTTTGAATTCCCGGTAAGCGCTCGCCAGGGCCCGGCCGCGACGGTCGTAGAGGATCGCCCGGCTTCCCGTCGTCCCCTGGTCGATGGCCAGGACGTACTTCATCTCAGGTCCGTTTTTCGAGCCAATCGAGGATGTCGGCGAAGACGCGCTCCCGGCCGAGCTCGATCGACAGGGCATGGTGCATCTCGGGATAATGCCGGAGAGTCTTGTCCTGCAGCTTCAGCCTGGCAAAAGCTTTGTGTTCGGCGCGCTCGTCGACCAGTTGGTCGCGGCCGGCGACCAGGAACAGGACCGGGACCTCCATGCCCTTCGTCAGCCGGCGGGCCGCCCTCTGCTCGCCGAGCGTGCTCGCCAGGAGCTTCACGCTCGCTTCCCGGAGCTCGTCGGGATTGGCATCCATGACGGCCTGGTAGGCGGCGTCGCGCGTGCACATGGCCGAGGTGAACGGGACGGGAATCGACTTCCAAGGCCGCACCAGGATGTTCGCGACGAGCGTCAGATATGAGGTCAAGGGGAACTTCATCCCGCTCTTGAAGACCGGCGAGATCAGGATCTGTCCGGCGAAGAGATCGGGCCGCTTCCCGGCCAGGTTGAAGGCGATGAGGCCGCCCAGGCTTTCGCCCAGGACGAAGATCTTCCGGCCGGGGAGCTCTTTTTCGATGACGGCCCGCAGGCTCAGGATGTCGCGGTCGTAAACGCGGAGGGAGCCGATGTGCCCGCGGGGCCGCTCCTTGGTCCGCCCGAATCCCCGCAGCTCGAGGGCATAGGAGGCGTAGCCTTTCTCGGCGAAATAGCCGGCCAGGAATTTCCACCGGGCGGTGTGGGCGCCGAGGCCGTGGACGAGGAGAAGAGCGGCCCTCGCCGAAGGGGCGCTCCACCTCCGATACATGATGTCGGATTCGATGAGCTCCGTCATGACATCGCCCTCCGATTTACTGGACGATGATCTCGTCGAACGACATGATGGCCGCCGGATTCTGGGCGGCGGCGTTCTTGTGCCATTTCGGCAGCGTCCCGAGGTTCTTGGCCTTGATCCGGACATAGCGGGCTTGGGCTTTTTTCAAGCCGAAGGTCAGGGCCTTGAGGGCCGCGGGCCGAAGCGAGTCCGGAACCGGATAGGCTTCCGCCGCAGCGACCTGGAAATCCTTGTTGTCCGTCGAAAGCGAGATTTCGACGGAGGCCGGCAGGAAGATCCGGGCGCCGTGGTTCTCCAGGCAGCCGAGAGTGAGCTCTTCGACCGTCCTCACCTGCCCCAGGTCCAAAATGACGTCCAGGTCGCTCTTCTCGACCGGCAGCCAATTCCGGTCATAGCTTTCGACTCCGGCCCGGGCCAGGTCGATAAGCGACCGGTTGGCGCCCGCCCGCCGCATGGGGATGGCCGTCACGAAGCGGATATCCTGGACGGGCAGCGAGCGGCTGAAAAACGCCGCGGCGACGGCGCTCGGGAGCTTTTTAACGTCGAAGGCGGCCGCTTTCACGACGGCGCTCCGGCTGAGGCTGAGGGGCGCTGTATATTTCGGGGAATCCGGGGTTGGGTCGGAGCCGTCCAGCGTGTAATGGAGCTCGGAGCCCTCGTCCCTGGCGACGAGAGCCACGGCCAGAGGCCGGCTATAATCGATATACGCTTTCTCCGGCGCAATCAGAGGCTTGGCGCAGGCCGTGAAACGATCGAATGCCGCAAGGTCCCGGGCCAGCGTATCCGTAAGCGGCCGGGCGACGGTCGTCGCATCGTTCTCGTTGGCGGCAGCGGTCATGGCCAGGATCTTGACCCGGTCGTTTGACGGAAGCGTGATATCTTTGGCCCCTGCCGGCAGGTCGATCTTATATTTGTAGATGTAGGCGTATGCGTAAGCCTCATTGTCGCCCGTCCTCAAGTGGCGGTGCGTCGTGAAACAGGCGATGTTGTCCTTGCGGACATAGGCCGGGGCGAGGCCCGCGTATTCGGCGTTGTTCAGGTCGAAAGCGAGGTCGCCCGGCCGTACGCCTTCCCAGAGCCGTCGGTCCCATTGGCCGTAGAATCCCGACCAGACTTCGACGGGGATCGGGAACGAAGCGCCGCCGGCCTTGAACGCATTCCGGCCCGCGGCGTCCGGAGCGGGCTGTCCGCCGCGGAATCCGCCCCCTCCTCCCTGCTCCGCCGCCGCGGCGAGGATATAGAGCCTGTTGTAATTCCCCGCAGGGAGCGGAATCGTCTGGCCTTGGCAGGAGACGGCATTGTTTGCGCCGTCGGATTTGGGCCCAACCTTGAAGGTGATGGCCTCGCTGGTAATGATATCCGGAACGAGCTCGGCCGGGAACGAACGGCCGCGGCCGTCGAAATCGCCGTCGGCCTTATGGCCGTCGGAGCTGATGACATCGACATTGTAGGGCAGGGCGACGGGCGCGCTTTGGGGCGGGGCCAAGGCCGGCTCGGCGCCCTTCAGCTTGATGGCGAACGTCCGCAGATGATAGGGCGTGACGTCGACGACGAGCTTGCCGTTGCGAACGACGGCGGGTCCAAGGTCCTGTTCCTGGCCGGTGAGTTCTCTGGCCGAAAGGACGGGGGCGGCGAACGTCAGCTGGACGCCCTTGGCCGCTTTGCCTTTGGCCTCGACGATCCGGACGACGAGGTCGCCGCCGTTCTCCGCTTTTTTGACCGCCGAGACGACGACGTCCCGATTGTCGACCGAGAGGAACGCGAACGCTTTGCCCAGGGAACCCGCATGGGGGCTGCTTTGGAACACGGCCGGCGGCTGGTTGACCCGCGCCGCCTGCAGATTGGAATCGCCGGCGCGCCAGTCTCCCTTATGGCCGTAGAGCGCGTAGAGCATTTCGTTCCGGCCGAAATCCTGGACGCGCTGCTCGCGGTAGGACGTTCGCACGCCGGGCGTGTACATCAGCGTCAGGCGGACGATATTGTCGGCCGGCTTGTCCGAGCCGTATTTACAGTCTTCGAGGACGGAGACGCCGTAGCTCCCGTCCTTGTCGGTCAGGTCGAACCATTGATGGGACGGGACCTCGAACCGGACCGGCTCGTTGTTGCCGCGCTGGACGGTGCCGATGCCGAAGGAATACGTCGCCTTGGGATTGGAGACCGTCAAGGGGAACGCGGCTTTCAGCGACGATTCGAGCGTCGCCCAATCGATCACCGTCGCGAACTCGACGCGGTCGGCTCCGCCGGCGGCCGAAAGGCGGATCGTCTGGACGACCTTGGAATGGCGCGCTTCGCGTTCGACCTCCAGGGCGACCCGGGCCGGGCCGTTCTCCACGACCCGGACCTTGGCCGGGCCGTCGACATAGCCGACCGGCGGCTTGATTCGATCTTCCCAGTCCTGGTTCCAGGCCGGCCACTGCTCCGGTTTTTCATAGTGGAATTCCAGCCGGATCGGCCCGGCCAGCAATTCCTTCCTGGCGGCTTTGTCGAAAATACTGACGACATCGCCTGCGGCATCGAGCTTGACCAGATATCTAGCGTTTTCGAGCGACGACGGCGTCACTTTCAATCCTGTCGGGAGCCCGCAGGGCGTGTCCGAGGGCCGGACGTCGAACGCGGCGTAACCCAGGGAAGGCGTCCTGGCCAGAAAAAGAAGGGAGACCTTCGAACCTTCGGCCGCCGTGACTTGGGATGGGACCTCCCGGCCGTCCCGGCCGAAGACTCTGACGGCCTTCGGCGCGGCGCCGGGGAACGTCACGGACGCTTCGGCGACGTCCTCACGTTCTATTGCCAAGGGATTGAACACGACGAGGGGAATCCCCTGGGCTCGCGTATCCAAGGCCCGGGCGACGGCGCCCGAAGCGTCGGCGAGGATGTTGGCGAACTGGTTTGCCGCGACCAGGCCGTCGTTCCAGGCGAACTCGTACGCTCGGGGGATGCTGGTGCCGGGGAGGATGTCGTGGAACTGGCCGGCCAGGACCAGGCGCCAGGCTTCGTTCATCTTGTCCTTGTCGTATGGCGCGCCGCCCAGCCACGAGCCCGCGCTCGCCGCCGCTTCGGCCGCGAGGCCCAGGAGCTCGTTCTTGCGGTTCAGCCGTTTCATGAACGATGCGGATGTGATCGAGCCGGCGGAATGGTTCGTCAGCAGGAATTCCCCCGTATACGCGGGGAGCTTGGCCTTCTGGGCGGGTGTGATATCGTTGAAGAGCTCGTCGCCGCGGGCCGAGACGACCCGGATGTCCTTGTTTCCGGCGATGCTCTTCTCGATCCACTGGACCGAACCCTCGGTGGGCGAGCCGCCGACGTCGCCCGTGCCGTAATACATATAATCCGCGAAGACTCCCGACTTCGCCCCCAGATCGAGGATCCGCTTCCTCCATGCCTCGCTGGCGCCGAGGTCCTCCCCGACGCGCGACCCGTAGCTCCCCGGATTCAAGGCCGCTACGACCGATTCGCCGTCGGGGCCGACCCAGCGGCCGACGTTGAAGGGGATGCCGACGTTCGAGCCCCAGGACAGCTTCTGGGTCGAAAAGCCCTTGATCCCGCAGTGGGACAGGATCGAAGGCAGAGAGGCCGGAAATCCGAAGCAATCCGGTAGGATGTAGTCCTTGGGCGAAAGGCCGAAGTCCCTGCGGAAATATTCGCCCCCCAAGAGGATCTGGCGGATAATCGACTCGTGCGACGCGGCCAGGGCGTCATTCTCCTCCATGGAGGAGCCGGAGGGAAACCAGCGGCCGGCCGCCACCCATTTCTTGACCGTCTCGTATTCCCGCGGATAATATTCCTTCATCATCCGGTAACGGTTCGCCCCGCTGAAATTGAAGATATAGTTCGGGTATTTTTCGAGCAGGCGGAAATTCAGGGCCATCGTGTTCCAGACGTACTCGTTGATGGTCGTCTGATAGTCCCAGCGCCATTCGGTGTCCAGATGGGCATAGCCGATGGTGTAGAGGACCTTGTCTTTCGACAGGTCGCGCTGCTGCGGAAAGACGGCCGCCGCGGCCGCGATCAGGAGGATCGACGCGAAGCGAAGGAAGGATTTCATGAGATCACCTCGTTCGAGAGCAATACGGCCGAAATATATGCCATCACTTGTGGATTGTCAAAAACCGCTAAGATAAATGGGGACACGTACCGAATTTTCTGGAATTCGGTACGTGTCCCCGGTTTCCCATTGAGGGACAGGGTATTGTGTCCCCGATTTTTTTCTAATAGAATGGCCGGAGAAAAGCCATGAAAGTCGGCCGGTTCAAGCAATATCTCCTGTCCGGAGTCTCCTACGCCATCCCTTTTGTCGCGAGCGGCGGCATACTCATCGCCCTGTCCATCGCCTTCGCCCCCATGACGTCCTCCGGCCCCGATTTCTCCCGCGCCCCGTTCCTCAAGCTGATCAACGACATCGGCTCGGCCGCCTTCGCCTTCCTCATCCCGGTCCTCTCCGGCTACATCGCCTTCGGCATCGCCGACCGGCCGGGCCTCGTCCCCGGCTTCGTCGGAGGATATATCGCCGGCCAGGCGGGGGCCGGATTCCTGGGCGGAATCGTCTCCGGCCTGCTGGCCGGTTTCCTGGTCTTCTTCATCAAAAAGCTCAAGCCTCCGACTTACCTCCGGCCGATCATGCCCATCCTGGTCATCCCCGTCCTGTCCTCGCTGGTCGTCGGCTTCGTCATGTATAAGATCATCGGCGCGCCCATCCGCGACATCATGACCGCCATCCAGCACTGGCTCGAAGGCATGAACGCGGGGAATCAGGTCCTTCTGGGGGTCGTCCTCGGCTCAATGATCGCCTTCGACATGGGCGGACCCGTCAACAAGGTCGCCTTCTTCTTCGGCGCGGCCATGATCCAGAAGGGCAACTTCGCGGTCATGGGCGCCTGCGCCGCGGCCATCTGCGTCCCGCCGCTCGGACTCGGCTTGGCCACACTTCTCGACCGGAAGCTATGGTCCGACGAGGACAAGGAGGCCGGGCTGGCCGCCCTGGCCATGGGGGCCATCGGCATTACCGAAGGGGCCATCCCCTTCGCCGCCGCCGACCCGCTCCGGGTGATTCCCGTGATCATGCTCGGCTCGAGCGTCGCGTCGGTCATCGCCATGCTGGGCAAGGTCGGCGACCACGCCCCCCACGGAGGGCCCATCGTTCTCCCGGTCGTGGACAACCGCCTGATCTACGTCATCGCCATCCTGGCCGGGACGACGACCGTCGCCCTGCTCATGAACGCCATTAAAAAAAGATCGACCCGGAAGGACCGGCCGAAGGAGGCCTCATGACGATCGTCGGCATCACCTCCTGCCCCACCGGCATCGCCCACACGTACATGGCCGCCGAACGGCTGGAAAAGGCCGGCAAGAAAATGGGACTCCGGGTGAAAGTGGAGACGCAGGGCGCCATGGGCATCGAAAACGAGCTGACCGAAGAGGACATCCGCGAGGCGGCCGCCGTCATCTTCGCCGTCGGCATCCCGGTCCAGAAGAAAGAGCGCTTCGAAGGGAAAAAGATCTACGAGGTCGGCGTCCAGGAGGCCATCAAGAGCGCCGAATCGATCCTGACCCGGATCCAAAACGAACTTGGCTCTTGAATACCGCTTTTCCTTCCCCCTTCCCCTGGGATTGCACGCCCGGCCGGCGAGCTTGATCCAGGAAGCCGCGGCCCGGTTCTCCGCCGAGTCCTTCTGGGACAATCTCCGCAACGGGCGGACGGCCGACGTGCGGAGCGTCCTGTCGCTGATCGGCACCGATACCCAGCGTGAGGATCCGTGCCGGATCCGCGTTCAAGGAGCGGGTGAAGAAGAACTCCTACGGGCTCTCCGCCGCCTCGTCGACGGCGAGCTTGCCGAACGGGAAAAAAAGGCCGAGGCCGAACAAGCCGAGGGCCTGGGAAAAGCGGGGGTCCCCCGCATCCTTGGCCTGGAAAAAGCCGTCTTTTTCCGCGGCGTTCCGGCCGGTCCCGGGATCGCCCGCGGCCCGGTCGTCGTCCTCGACCCCGCCCTGGAGATGAACCCGGCGAACCTTCCGTCTGCCGGCCCGGCCGCGGAAGAGACTCAGGCTTATTCGGCCGCGGCCGCCGCTCTCGAAGAGGAATGGCGGCGCCGCCGGGAGGCCAACGATGCCGGCACGGAACGGGCGGTCCTCGACGCCCATCTGTCCATTCTCCGCGACCCCGCTTTCTCGGCCAAGGTCGCCGGCCTCATTTCCGCCGAGAACATCGGCGCGGCCGCGGCCGTGATGCGGGCATCCCGCGTTTTCTGCGACCTGCTCCAGGCCAGCCGGAGCCAGTACCTCCGCGAACGGATGGCCGATATCCGCGACGTCTCGCGCCAGCTCGTCCATCGCCTGGCGGGCACGAACCTTCCGGAGGAGAAGCTCTGGCTCGATTCTCCCTCGGTTCTTATCGCCGAGGATATTTCTCCGTCCCAGTTCCTGGCCTTGGACAAGTCTCTCCTCGCGGGCCTCGGCCTGGAGAGCGCCGGAACGACCTCGCACGCCCTGATCATGTGCCGGGCGCGGGGTATCCCCGCCGTCACCGGCTGTCCGGGGCTCCGCGAGAAGCTGAATCCGGGCGAAGAGGCTATCC
>Ga0208047_1000549_pt1 | contig 14027 bp, 12 predicted proteins | sample Kivu_220m_FD_184162 | JGI IMG/M metagenome (GOLD analysis project Ga0208047, IMG submission 184162) | Freshwater microbial communities from Lake Kivu, Western Province, Rwanda to study Microbial Dark Matter (Phase II) - Kivu_220m (SPAdes)... | ecosystem: Environmental > Aquatic > Freshwater >...
GTCCCACACCCGCGTTGAGAAGTTGTTCGACATACCATTTAGTCGCCTCTTCGCTGCCGACCGGCAGGTAGTTGATTGCTACATCCGCTTTGACCTCTTTAAGTATGTTGACGATATTGGCGGTGGGTCCCGGCGCTTTCTCAATGATTTTTCCGAGGTACTTACCCAGTCCGTCGTGGGTCATGCCCCGTACCACCTTTACGCCGGTGGTTGGGACATCACAAAATTTATATGTGTTGTTGGGTGCGGTGAAAATGGCCTCTGCAAGGTCTTTTCCAACCTTGTTACGATCGATGTCTATAGCTGCCACGAAGTTGATATCCTTAATGTGGTAGCCTCCCAGGTTGATGTGCATAAGGCCCGGCACGAACTCATCGTCCTTGGCTTTCTTGTAATAATGCACTCCCTGGACGAAGGAGGAAGCACAATTGCCGACTCCAATAATGGCTACGTTTATTTTTCCCATCTAGTTTACTCCTTGCCGGCTCAGGCGGCAGGCTCACTTGCCGTCCTGGCTACTATCTTTAAGCATCTCTTTGATGATCTGACGTGGTCTCACAAGCCACATAGGGATTCTGGACTCATGCAATATCTTGTCCGCCACGCTGCCCAGCACCCAGCGAGCTATGCCGCTCCTGCCATGTGTGGACATGGCAATGAGGTCGGCCTTTTCTTCTCTGGCCACTTCAATGATCTTGCCAGCGGGATCGCCCGATTCGATCCTGATTTTTACATCGAGACCCCTGTCGCTCAGCCGTGCGTCGACTTTATCGAGGTATTTCTGCCCTGCATCGTGCATGGCTTCAACGAATCCGTTAAATTCGGGCCCCAGCCAGCGTGCCTCGATGGCATGAGGCGCGGGCAGAACATGGACCAGCACTATTGAGGCGCCGGTCTTAAGAGCTACGGCCTCGGCATCATGCATAGCCGCCCCGCCTGTCTCAGATCCGTCCAGGGGTGCGAGGATACGCTTGAAAGCGGCCTTTCTGTCCCTGTCCATTTCCCTCACCTGTTTGCTGTGAATACCCAGTACAGGCACGGTGGCCCGGGAGGCCACTTTTTCAAATACACTGCCCAGCCACCATCTGCGAAGGCCGCTGATCCCGTGCGTGGCCATAATGATGAGGTTCATATGGTGATCGCGTGAATATGCAAGGATGCTCTCGGGTGGACCACCGTAAAGCATCTGACCTTTAGCTTTTATATCATGTCCCCGGGCAGTGACCTCCGTGTAATCGAGCAGCTCTTGATGCGAGTCGCTGTAAAGCAGCACAGCCCTACAGGTTATGTCGTTCTTCTGGAGATGCTCGACCGCGTGATGTACATAGTTATCCAGTAGCTGATTGACTCTGCGCCTTTTACTGCCGAGCCCGACTCCCAGGATATCAACCTCCGAGTCAAACCTGATGGCAATGTCCCTGACGTATGGAAGTACGGTCTCCGCCTCGGTGGAACCATCGAGCGGGACCAGTATTTTCTTAAACATGTCCGCTGAAAATCCGCTTTATTATAACAGATAATTAAACTGTTCTTGAATTGCACGAGATTTTTATGCTAACTTATAGCGTGATATATGACTTCCACTCGCACACATTTCTCAGCGACGGCGCCCTCTCCACACTGGAGTTAATCCGACGTGCCGTGGTGAGAGGATATTCGGCTATCGCAATCACCGATCATATAGGAGTCGGTGCACTGGAAAGGGTTATAAAAGAGGTAAGCCGGGACTGCGAACTGGCCGGTTCTCACTGGAATATTGTAGCTGTGCCCGGTGTTGAACTCACGCATGTGCCACATGAGGCCATAGACGGCCTGGCAAAGAAAGCCAAAGAACTGGGAGCAAGGGTGGTAGTGGTTCACGGCGAATCACCCGTTGAGCCGGTAGAGGAAGGGACAAACCTTGCGGCTGTGAAATCAAAATATGTCGATATACTGGCACACCCCGGCCATATGACTGCCGAGGTGGCTGAGCTCGCTGCAAAGAGCGAGGTTTTTATTGAGATTACTACAAGACGGGGTCACTGCGTTACTAATGCGCATGTGGCTAAGATGGCCCGTGCAGCGGGGGCATTGATGCTGCTGAACTCGGACAGCCATGATGAGGACGATCTGCTGACGACTGCCCTGGCAAATGAAACTCTGGTCCAGGCTGGTGTCAACAGCCGGGAGATCGATCAGATACTGGAGCACAACCCGATGAAGCTTCTTCAGAGGATCAGGCGGCGGTCCTGAGACCAGAACCGGGGAATTTGCGACTTAGCTCTTGCCGATACGAAATACTTTGGTCCCGCAGATCGGGCAAACGCCTTTGGTCGCCGGCCTTCCATTCTTCAGTTTTACATTCACGGGGTTCTTGATCTCTACCTTTTTCCTGTCCTTGAAGCAGTAAGCCTGGGTCATGGAGCACCTCCTGAAGCTATTTTATAGCTCTTAAGGCTAATATATCCAATAAGGTTAGGTATGTCAAGCAAACACAGATAGCAAGGTAAAAAGCTTTTGCCGTTTTACAGGTCGAAAACCTTTTGGGGATGCCACAGACCATTTTCGGCCGCGAATTTCATGACGGCCAGCAGCCGGCCATCCTGAGTATAAGCGGAGCAGTAATTCTTTGAGTATGGATCATATATATCGAGAGCGATATCGAGGCCTTTTGCTACGCTTGCGGCCTGTGTCTCATCAAGATACACCCTGCCGCCGCCGGTCAGCACAAAATCCAGCGGGAAAAGCAGTTGCTCCAGGCAGCCCTCCGCAGCTGCTTCATGTAATTGACCGGGGGTGACGGCATCCGCTATTTTAAAAGGTCCGTACGAGGTGCGTTCCAGGTCCTTGAGATAAGCGTAGCAACCAAGGTTCACGCCCAGGTCATTGGCCAACGATCGTATATACGTACCTTTTGAGCAGGATATTCTCAATTTCAGGTAAGGCAGGTCAAAAGCTATGATCTCGATATCATGGATGTGGACCCTGCGCGGTTGAAGGGTTACCGCGCGGCCGGCTCTGGCCAGTGCGTAAGACTTTCTGCCATTGATTTTAACGGCGCTGAAGGCTGGCGGCACTTGTAATATATCTCCCCTAAATGCGCGGAGCGCTTCTTCTATCATCGTACGAGATATATTATGCAATACGCCACGAGCGATAATACGGCCTTCGCCGTCATATGTATCGGTGCTTAAGCCCAGTTCGATCCCTGCCAGATATTCCTTGGGGTACTCCATGAGGTATTCAGCAACGCGGGTGGCCTGCCCCAGGCAAATGGGGAGAATGCCGCTGGCAGCTGGATCGAGCGTACCGGCATGACCGACTCGTCTCTCACCGCTCAGGCGGCGAACTCCAGCCACGATGCTGAACGATGAGCAGCCGGCGGGCTTATTTACGTTTAGCAGCCCGTTTAAGCCCATCCGCCCCACCTTTTTTATCCTCCGCTGCTACCCTGTCGATCAAGCTGATTAGGTTAACGCCGTGCTCGATGGAGTCATCAAATTCAAAGCTGAGTTCGGGAGTGACCCTGATATTCAGGCGGTGGGCCAGCTCGCGCCTCATATAGCCGGCAGCCGAATTAAAGCCTTTCAACACCTCGTTCCGGTCCAGTGCGTCTCCCAGGGTGCTGATGGATACACGAGCATTTTTAAGATCGTTGGAGATCTCGACTGCAGTTACGCTGATCAAGCCATTGAGACGGGGATCGTTGATATGCTTGCGCAGCAGGTCACTGATTTCGATCTGGATTAAATGGTTTAGCCGTTCTGTACGCCTGGTCATGGCATTCTCCGTAGCAATATTTGGGGCAGAGGATCAGTGATTATTCGTTGAAATCGTTATCAGTCCACCTTTTCCTGGCGGACGAATTGCAGGATATCGCCGACCTCGAAATCATTGAAATTTTCAAGTTTCACACCGCATTCCATCCCCGTCGTAACCTCTTTGACATCGTCCTTGAAGCGTCGCAGGCCGGCTACCTTGGATTCAGCTATAACCTTACCTCCGCGTATGATCCTGACCAGTGAATCTCTGGTTGCCTTGCCTTCTTTGATCTGTGAGCCGGCAATCTTGCCTTTCTTGCCGGCCTCGAATACGGCCCGGACCTCCGCCTGGCCGGCCACTACATCAATGTATTCCGGTTCAAGCAGGCCTTCAAGCGCCTTTTCCACATCTTCAATAAGCTTGTAGATCACATTATACTGGCGAATGCTGATCTTCTCCTGCTCAGCCATGCGTATTGCGCCGGTTTCAGGCTTGCTGTTGAATCCTATTACAACCGCCCGGGAGGCCGCTGCCAGCAGTATATCGCTCTCTGTAATTGCACCGGTGCCCGTATGGATGACCTTGACCCTGGTTTTGTCGTTGCTCAGGCGCTCCAGCGAATCCTTGATCGGCTCGATGCTGCCGTGAACGTCGGTCTTGAGGATGATATTCAGCTCCTTTATCTCGCCTGCGCTGGCCTGGGCAGCTACCGACGTGAGGCTGACGCCCCTGAACGTGGTTGTGGCCAACCCGGCGTTCCTGTTTTTCTCGATCAGGGCTTTGGCTTCCTTTTCATCGCTCACAACCTGGAATACCTGGCCTGCATCGGGTACAGAATTCATACCCAGGATCTCCACAGGAGTTGCCGGCTCAGCTTTACGTATGTTTTTCCCATCGTCATCGAACATAGCCTTGATCTTGCCGCCTACAGTGCCGATGACAAGGTTATCACCCGTTTTGAGGATGCCTTTTTGCACCAGCAGCGTTGCTATGGGACCACGATTTTTATCGAGCTTGGCCTCTACAACTATGCCTTCAGCGGGACAATCCACCTCCGCCTTAAGCTCAAGGATATCGGCAACCAGCAGAAGGTTCTCCAGCAGGTCGTCGATGCCCTGCTTCTTCTTGGCCGAAACGGGCACACAGATTACATCGCCGCCCCATTCCTCAATTACCACACCAAGGTCAGAAAGCTGCTGCTTGATGCGGTCGGGATTGGCATTGGCCTTGTCGATTTTATTGAGTGCTACGACTATACTTACGCCCGCCGCTCGCGCATGGTCCAGCGCCTCGATAGTCTGAGGCATAACGCCATCGTCTGCAGCTACTACCAGGACAGCTATGTCCGTAGCTCTGGCGCCCCTGGCACGCATAGCGGTGAAGGCTTCATGGCCGGGTGTATCAAGGAAAGTAATCTTGCGGCCTTTCATCTCGACCTGGTAAGCGCCTATATGCTGGGTGATGGCGCCTGCCTCTCCGGCAGCCACGTTGGTCTGGCGGATGGCATCCAATAGACTTGTTTTGCCGTGATCTACATGCCCCATGATAGTGATAACCGGCGGGCGCGAGTGCAGTTTGGCGCTCAGCGGAGACGCCTTCTGCTTGCCCTGGGCGCTGGCCAGCAGCTTCTTAGCAGTGAAACCGAATTCAGCTACCAGTTTTGAGGCGACTTCGTAATCCAGTGACTGGTTGATGTTGGCCATTATGCCGTTGCGCATCAATTGTTTGATTATCTCAATGCCGCTTACGCCCATCTGATCGGCAAGCTGTTTGACCGTTACTACCGGGGGTAATCCTATTTGCGACTTACTGGACGTGTTCTCGCCCGGCGCTTGTTCCTGCCTGTTTTTCATTAAGTACTTTCCTTCTTCGTCAGGCCTCTGCCGTATTCCAGCAGCAGAAGCCGGTTATCTGCAGATAAATTTGTACGCAATCCATGCTCAACGCGATTGCTTTTCAATCCCTTTTCCCAGCATTCGCTTGACAGGCAGAGATAGACGCCGCGTCCCGGCTTTTTCCCTTTCAGGTCGGCCTCAATAGCTTCACCTGAACATACCAGGCGGACGAGCTCACGTTTTCCGGCCTTTCTCCGGCAGGCGATGCAGGTGCGCTCCGGTACATGTCTGGTCCGCGGTTGCTGCGGCTTATGTTCAACTCTCAAAGTCTTCATCTTCGTAATACGTTTTCTTCTTAGCTTTGGTTTTCTTGGCCTTGACGCCCGCGTCCTTTCCCTCTTCTTTCTTGGGCGCCTCTTTCTTCCTTGATTTCCCATTTCTGCCGGCCATGATCTCCTCGGCGAAACGGATCTTGGATGGCTGCTGCGGCAGAGCTGCGTCAACAGACATTAAGATTTCGATGCCTACGCCTTCGGGCTGTGCTTCGCCCTCTACTGCGGCAACAGCGGCCTCACCTTCAGGTTCCTTCTCCTCTCCGGTTGCAGGTTCCTCCACGGTTTCTTCTACAGGAGCAGGAACCCCAGCTTCCAGTATATCTTCAGCCTGTTCTATAACATCGGCCCCGGTCACATCCTCCTTGTGTGCCGCCTTCTCGGCTTCCATCTCCGAGGCGCTCTTGATATCGATACGCCAGCCTGTCAGTTTGGCAGCGAGGCGGACATTCTGCCCCTCCTTGCCAATAGCCAGAGAGAGATGCTTGTCCGGCACTTTAACCCGGGCCGTGGTCTCGGCCGCGTTAAGGGTGACGCTTAAAACCTGAGCCGGACTGAGGGCGTTACCTATAAAAATGCGGGGATCATCGGACCACTGTACCACGTCGATCTTCTCGCCGTTCAGCTCATTGACTATGTTCTGAATCCGTATTCCACGCAGTCCTACGCAGCAGCCCACCGGGTCAATGCCGCTCTGGCGCGAGAACACGGCAACTTTACTGCGGTAACCGGCCTCTCTGGCCACGCCCTTGATCTCTACCGTGCCTGCAGCGATTTCGGGTATTTCAAGTATCAGCAGATCCCTCAGAAGATTGCGATGCGCCCTGGAGGCAATCACCTGCGGACCCCTGGTGGTACGCGCTACCTCAACAATGTAAAGCTTGAGGCGCTGACCCTGGCGGTAACGCTCGGTTGGAGACTTCTCGTTCTGAGGTATGACTGCCTCTGTCTTGCCGATATCGATGACAACGTGCTCGGGTGTAACGCGCTGCACGGTGCCGGTAACGATCTCGCCCTCTTTGCCCACGTACTCCTCATAGATAGCGCCTCGCTCTGCATCATGAAGCTTCTGGAGAATCACCTGCTTGGCGATCTGTGCGGGTATACGGCCGGCATTGGGGGGCGGCAGCTCGGTAACGACAGTGTCGCCGACCTTGAGGGTCTTGTCTTTCTTTTTGGCCTCTTTGAGAGAGATCTCGCGGTACTCGTCTTCGGGAGCTTCGGAGACCAACTTTTTCATGGTGAGCTTAACTTCACCTGAAACCGGATGGATTTTAACTGCTATATCCTCACCGTGCGTGAATGATTCTTTGCGGTAGGCTGAAACCATGGCTGATTCCAGCGCAGTGAGGACTATCTCCTTGGGCAGGTTTTTCTCTGCCGCAAGCTGCATGAGGGCATTCATAAACTCGGTCTTTACCATCGTTGCCAAACTCCCTCAATATGCATTTTTTCTCAATAAAAAAGTGGGTACAAGGACCCACTTTTTGGACGAGTATTGAATTCATTAAAATAGTATCACATCTCTAATGGAAATGCAAACGCTGCCCGCGTACGGCGCGTTGCCCGGCGGCAACAGCCTGTCGATGGCAAGACGGATTAAACGGTTAAACGGGTGGCGGGAACAGCTTGAATTTTACCAGCGACCGTTGCAGAGAACGGTGCCTGATGGCATCCAGAATTACTTTGCTGTGCCAGTCAAATGTGATGTCCGGGGAGGTCAGCAAGGACTCGTGTATACCATGGCGCAGGATGACCTGGAAGATATGTTCGGACTGATGATCTGTCAGGCCCTGATAGAATCGGTGCGCCCAGTAATCTATGTCAAGCTCATGCTTCAGGATTTTATGCCAGCGTTTCTGGTAAAGCGCAAGACGCCTGGTTGAAAGGTCCCCGGCCTTGAGTGATTCATCGAGTGTTCGCACGGCCATCCCTGCACAGATAAGTCCAAAATAGATTCCTCCGCCTGTAGTAGGCTTGGTCTGTCCGGCGGCATCACCGACCACTAATACTCGATCAGTATATGTCCTCGTCAGCGGTTTAAGGGGGATAGAGCCGTAACTGATATCAGGTGAGACGGGAATTATTTTCCCCCGTTCCTCAAGATATTTCAGGAAAGCGGCGATTGCCGGTCCCGGATTTCTGTTGCTTAAAAGGCCGGCTTTGGCTTTGCCGGCATGTGTCGGCACCAGCCAGGCAAAGAATCCCGGCGCTATGTGCCTGCCTGAGTATACCTCTACCTCATCGATATTCTTACAGGTTACATCTGCCTGCGCGCCGTGTGCATACTCGCGAATCCGTCCCAGGCCGATCTGCCCTATCAGATCCGGCGCCGTCCCGCAGGCAATCACACAAGCCCGGGCCGACAATTCCAGCGGCCTTGAGCCTTGCGTGGCTTTAACATAAATGCCGCGATCATCGCTTTGCAGGCCGGTGGCGAGCGCGGAAAAGAAGTAATCAACCCCGGTTTTACCGGCCTGTTCGGCTACGAGCCGGTCGAGCGCCGTGCGATCAAGGATATAAGCCTGAGTGGTCTCACGTTCAATTCTGACATGGTTGCCTGCCGGCGAAAAGACTGTTGCCGACCGCGCCTCACTCTGGATTACGCTGTGTGAGCCGGGCAGCATATCGAGGCAGGCCTGGCTTATTATTCCGGTACAGCTTGTTTTATGGCCCGGCTCCGCATGTTTTTCCAGAACTGCCACTGAGTGTCCCAGTCGGGCAAGCTCTCGAGCAGTATAGCTCCCGGTTATGCCGGCGCCGATCACAACAATGTCATACATGGTTAAACCTAAATAAATTCGGATGGAAGCACCCAGAGCCCGGCTTGAAAACTGAGGTTATTGCGACTTTAATCCGCCGAACCTGCGCTGACGCCTGCCGAAGTCAGTCAGCGCTTTCTCAAGCTCATCGCGGCCGAAGTCGGGCCAGAGCACCGGCGTGAAATAGAGTTCGGCATATGCCGACTGCCAGATAAGAAAATTGCTTACGCGCATCTCTCCACCCGTCCTTATGAAAAGATCGGGGTCGGGTATGCCGGCCGTGTACAGGTATCTTGAGAAAACATTCTCATCCAGGCTGTCGGATTTAATCCTGCTGCGTATGATTTGCTGCGCAGCGTTGACTATTTCGCTCCTGCCCCCGTAATTGAATGCGACATTAACCGTCAGGCCGGAGTTATTGCTGGTCTTTTCGATAGCAGCCCGGGCTTTTTTTCGAATTGCTTCCGGCAGCCGGTCTTCTTTGCCAAGGTGACGGATGCGTATATTCTGCTCGTGAGCTATCTTAACCGCCCGGTCGAGGTTTTCGGAGAGGAGTTTGATTATGCCGTCGACCTCTGCCTTGGGTCTGCTCCAATTTTCGGTCGAGAAAGCATAAAGCGTCAGATAGGGGATCCCGTATTCAGCGAAGATCTCCACAAAATCGCGCGCATGAAGCGCACCCTGCTTGTGGCCGTACAGGCGTGGTTTGCGCCTCCGGGAGGCCCACCTGCCATTTCCATCCATTACAATGGCCACATGCTGGGGCAGGCTGTGTTTCTTTAACAGGCCTGTCAACGGTTCTGCTCCCCGTCCCCATCCTGTCTCGCGGTTGTATCCTCTGCCGCGAGAGGTTTCTTGATATACTGGTGGCTGGATTGATTCAACACTATCATATCGGGTTCAAGGTCGCCGGCAAGGCAGACATGCGATCCTACGGTGGAGTTGGGACCGACCTTGCGGCCGGGCAGGATGCCTGAATTAATACCTGTTTTGCAGTCATCTCCGATGACGGCCCCGAAATGGTCTCTTCCGGTTGATACTCTTTGACCTCCGTATTTCACCGGTATATCCGCCCGGTCAAAGCGGAAATTGGCTGTTACGCTGCCCGCCCCGAATGAACAGCGATTGCCGATGATGGAATCGCCTATGTACGAGGAGTGGAACCAGCAGTCATCGCCGGTATAGGAATTTTTAATCTCAGTAGAAAATCCGACCACACAGTTTGCGCCGATGTGGCTGTACTCCCTGACCAGCGCGCCGTTGCCTATAACCGTGTTAGGGCCGATGTAAACCGGTCCTCGCACCACGGCATTCTCAAGTATACGCACGTTTTTCCCTATTATTACTTTGCCGGACAAAGTCGCCCGATCCGATATCGAGAGCGACGGATCGATCTGTCGTTCAGCCGAATCGAGGAAGTACCTGACTATGCCAAAGATATGCCACGGGTATTTGATGGGAGCCCAGAAACCGTTGTACCTTACCACTTTAATTTTATAGGCGTGCCTGACCATGCCGTCCATAGCGCATTCGTAGACATCATCACGCGTGGTTTTAACGATGTCTATATATTCAAAAAGCCTGTGCATATCGGTATGAAGGTGAAGGAGAATGTTTACGAGGTTGCCGGGCTCAGTTCCCGGCTCGGGCTTTTCCACTATCTGCGTAAGCTCGCTATCCCCGTTCACAGCGAGGTAACCCCCCGGGAAATAGTGGCTTACCTCGTATCCGATGATATAGGACGTGGCCTTCTGGCTGCGGTAGGCATCCAGCAGCGCATGGTAAGCGGCGCCGTCGAAAACATCGTTGGGATTGACGACAATAATCGCACCGTCCAGGATGTTGGCTGCCGACTTCAGGGCGTCGGCGATGCCCAGCGGCTGCGACTGAATCACGAATTCGAACTCAGCCCCGCTTATGGACCCGGCAATCTGTTTTATGCGTTGCATATTATTCGGATTACCCACCATGACGAAGTTATTCAGCCCGGCTTTTCGGGCCAGTTCCACCTGATGTTCCAGCAACGGTTTCCCCATAAAATCGAGCAGGAACTTATCCTCTGTAATAGGGAACATCCTTTTGCCCACACCCCCGCAGAGAAAGACAACTTTCATCAGGCTAATCCCCTGGCGGCATCTTTGAGCACAGAAAGTCCCATATTGAGAAGGCTGCGCGCGTGTTGCTGGCTGTTGGCTTCAGCCAGGACGCGTATGGCGGGCTCGGTGCCGCTGGCACGTATCAGTAACCAGCCCTCTGCAAATTCAAAGCGCAGTCCATCCAGATCATTTAATGAAGCTGCACCGAGTTTATCCGACTGCTGCCTGATTTTTGCCATGACATTCGATTTGTTTTCATTTGCACAGGCTATTTTATCTTTGAGAAAAAACAGTGGCGGCAGGGTAGCCAGAAAAGAGCGGATGTCGCTGGCGCGTTTTATCGAACGCAGCAGGGTCAAGGCGGCAAAGATACTTTCGGGGTAATAGCCGGCCTGCGGTAGTATATAGACGCCAACGGATTCCACGCCGAGCGCGGCGTTATTATCCTGGGCCAGATGTGCTGCAAATACATCGCCCACCTTGCCCCTGATAACCCTGCCCCCCAGGTCTTTTATGGCCAGTTCAAGCAGCATGCCGCTCTCAACAGTGGTAGCGATTAATTGCTTACCCGATGATTTGATGGCCGCCCTGGAAATAAAGGCAATCATCTCGTTGAAACCCAGAAAACCCGTTTGATCGCAGAAAACCACACGGTCAGCATCGCCATCAAAGCAAATGGCGAGATCGGCGTCCTTCTGCCGCAGGAATTTGATCGATCCCTGCAGGGTATCCTCTTTAGGTTCCGGGCTGCGTCCGGGAAAGCGGCCGTCCGGCGTATCGTTAATTGTGAATACAGTGAATCCCAGCTGTTTAAAAATATCGCCGGCCAGCCCTGCTGCGGCGCCGTTGCCGGGATCTATCAGTAGCTTCATATCAAGGTTGAAGTCCCAGCCGCTGACAAGGGCCTTAATGAATTCAATATACCGGTCTTTCATGTGGGGAAAGTGTGTTACAGCTCCGGCCCGACCGGTTCTGAAAGGGCCGCTGTGGTAGATTTTCTCGACCTCCTCCTCCTGGGACCGCCCGTATCCGATGGCGTCATGGTTGAAAAGCTTAATGCCGTTGAACTCAGGTGGATTGTGCGATGCCGTGATCATGACGCCCGCGTCGAAATTCATCTCACGTGTCAGCAAAGCCAGGGCCGGTGTAGGAACGATACCTGCCTGGGCCACATTAACGCCGGTACCTAATAATCCCTCTGTTACGGCCGCTCTGATCAACTCCCGGCTGAGGCGGGAATCCATACCCAGACAGACCGTTGCGCCGGCGGGAAGCAATGTGCCCAGCGCGCTGCCCACATTTTTGCATAATTCGGGAGTGAGGTCCTGGTTGACCACACCCCTGATCCCGCTGGTGCCGAAGAGTGCCATATTCATGTACCCCTGTTGTAGTTTAAGGATATCGGTAAATGATGGTAATGCCTCTGCCTGCGAATGTCAATCAGGGTGTATCAGTCAACCAAAACCCGCCCGGCAGCGCCCCGGATATTAAAATGCGGGCATTAATCTGTGGAAGCGGAGATGTAAATATCTTGACGTATATTGTATAATGCATAGATGTGGTCGGATGCAGGGTTTTAGCTTTAAAGGGACCATATTCAAATATTGCTATTCCAGTTATTTGTGGATGCTATGGGCATTGGTAGCAGCAGTCTGAAAAAAAGGGAAGGAGGTGCCAGCTTTTAAATAGTAGCAATTATTGCGAGCCAGATGTAGTCCGCGGGGACTATATATTTCCGCCGGTTCAAGTATCAGGGAATTATTTAAAGGAGGTTAGTGGATGAAACGCTTTTTCCTTATTTCTTTTGTCAGTATCCTTATTATTGCTCTTGTGCTGCCTGCCTGCGCGCCGCAACAAAAAGATGTTATCAAGGTGGGTGTAATCGGCCCCATGAAGTTCCTCGAAGGGGAACATCACTGGATGGGTGCGCAAATGGCCCGAGATGAGATCAACGCTGCGGGCGGCGTGAATTTAAACGGGAAGATGTACCAGATAGAATTGATCAAGGCGGATTCGAACGAGATCCTCAGCCCCACGGACGCTGCCTCGGCTATGGAGAGGCTTTTGACCGTAGATAAGCCCAATTTTGTAGTTGGCGGCTTCAGGACAGAGGGTGTATTCCCCATGCAGGAAGTAGCCATGAACTACAAGACGATCTTCATCAACTGCGGCGCCGCCACGCGGTCCCTGCAGATGAAGGTCTCGGAAAATTATGACCGTTACAAGTATTTCTTCAAGGGCACACCTTACAACGAGTATTATCTGGTCAATTCGGATTTCCTCATGCTCGGCATGGTGGCAGGCGCCTTGAAGAAGCAGTTGAACATCACCGACAAGCTCAGGGTCGCCATAGTGGCAGAAAAACTGACCTGGGCGGACGCCATGGTGAAAACAGCTGAAGCAAACATACCCAAGATGGGCATGGAGGTAACCGGCGTATGGAGGCCGTCCGACACTGCTACCGATGTGAACGCAGAACTGACGGCCATAGCGGCGACGAATCCCCACATTATATTCCCCACTTTCTCAGGCCCGGTGGGAGTTACCTTCAGCAAGCAGGCCGGTGAGATGCAGATACCCGCCGCAATCGTGGGTATCGTGGTGGAAGCCCAGAAGTTCGGGTTCTGGGAGGCCACCGGAGGCAAAGGCAATTATGTGATGACCCTCAACACATATGGACCTGGTGTAAAGATAACCGAGAAGACTATACCGTTCTTCGAGAATTTCGAGAAGAAATTCGGTCAACCCCCCGCATATACCGCTGCCACCTATGACGCCATCTATATCATGAAGGACGCTATAGAGAAGGGGCAGACTCTTGACGCAGACCTGCTGGTTCCCATAATCGAAAAGACCGATTATCAGGGCACTTCCGGCAGGGTCATGTATTACGGCATGGATTTCGATGCCAAGAAGTTCCAGGCTCCGCACGACCTGGTGTATGGGCCCGGCTATGTAACCGGTCTGGGCCTGGAGTGGGTCGACGGCAAGCAGGTCGGCGTGTGGCCGGCGCTGGGAGTCGGGTCCGGAGGATGGGAAAAAGTAGATTATCCCGGAATCCAGCCCTACGTTATCAATCCGGCTGTAGTGCAGAAATTCAGTCAACCGGCGGTTCCGGCTGCGACTCAGTAACAAGCTTTCTCAGGCTATGGCTGGCAGGCTCGTTGTTTCTTCGTGGCCTGCCAGCCTCTATAAATCCGAGCGTGTTAACTGCGCTGCCGGATATCGACTTTCAACAGGCTACAGTTGTGCATATACGAC
>Ga0208047_1000550_pt1 | contig 14024 bp, 12 predicted proteins | sample Kivu_220m_FD_184162 | JGI IMG/M metagenome (GOLD analysis project Ga0208047, IMG submission 184162) | Freshwater microbial communities from Lake Kivu, Western Province, Rwanda to study Microbial Dark Matter (Phase II) - Kivu_220m (SPAdes)... | ecosystem: Environmental > Aquatic > Freshwater >...
CTGTTCGTGCGTATCAACAAGCTGCCGGTGCGAAAGCTGATGGACGCGGTCGCTCCGGCGATCGTGCTCGGCGAAGGGTTCACCCGCATCGGCTGCTTCCTTAACGGGTGCTGTTTCGGCGTGCCGACCCAGGGTGCCTGCGGTATGGTTTTCCCGCCCAATTCGCCGGCAGGGGCGACGTTCCTCGGCCAGCCGATTCACCCGACCCAGCTTTACTCCTCGGCCGCCGGGTTTCTGCTTTTCCTGTTTGCGCTCTGGCTCGAGAAGCGGAATCTGAAGCCGGGCGTCCTGTCCGCGGTGCTGCTCATCGTCTACTCGCTTTTCCGGTTCGGGATTGACTTCGTGCGCTACTACGAGAACAACGCGAACCTCTGGGGTAACCAGATCGTAGCGCTGGCGCTGACCGCCGTCGGCATCGCCTTGCTTCTCCTGTTCCTTCGCTGGCCAGCCAAGTCGGCGCGGCCCGATGCCGGCGTTCGCAAGTAGCGTCCGCTTCCTCCTCAAGTCACTCGCCGACTTCGTCTACCCACCGATATGCTACGGCTGCGACACCGAGGTCGAAGAAGGGCTGGTTTGCGAAGGCTGCCGGCTGGCGCTATTCACCCACGAGCTTTCGGTCTGTCCTCAGTGCGGGCGGCCGTGCACCAGAACCGCAGAGACCTGCGGCCAGTGCAGAACGCCGTTCAGACTGAGCCGCGTGCGGGCGCTCGGCACGTACGTGCCGCCGTTCGACAAGCTCGTTCAAGCCTTCAAATACTCGGGCAAGACCAAGGTGGGCGAACTACTCGGCCGGGCCCTGGCGGCGCTGGTTCAGCAAGACGAGGTGCTTTCAGCCGCAGACGCGGTCTGCCCGGTTCCGCTCCACCCGGCGCGCCTGCGCGAGCGCGGGTTCAATCAGTCACTGCTGCTGGCCGCGGCGATTTCGATGAGCACCCGCATCCCGCTGCGGGAATGCCTGACGCGCACCAAGAACACGGCGACCCAAACACGGAAGATGAGCTCCGAGGCCCGGCTGAAGAACCTTGCTAACGCATTCCGGCTCAGGCCTGATGCCCTCATCAACGGCAGGAGAGTGCTGCTCGTGGATGACGTGATGACCACCGGGGCGACGCTCGACCAGGCGGCGCAGGAGTTGCTGAGAGGCGGGGCAGCTAGTGTGCTGGGAGTGGTGGTGGCGGCTGCCCACGCCGGAGCAGGGACAAGACCGCCGGCGGGGACATGACCCAATTGTTGTCAATTGGGATCGTGTCCCAAGCCGGGCAGCGCATCGTGTCCCGCGCCCAACCGGGCCACGACTCGGGCCAGCGAATCGCGCGCCCGCTGGAACTGAGCCATAAACTCCTTCTTGACCGGGCTGCGGCGCGGCGGGTTGAGCCGGAGCGGGTTCACGGCTGAGCCGAACTTCCGTACCTCGTAGTGGAGGTGCGGACCGGTCGAGAGCCCGGTCGAACCCACGTAGCCGACGAGCTGCCCTTGCTTGAGTGAGGCCCCCGACCGGACTCCCTTTGCGAATCCCGACAAGTGTCCGTACCGGGTCTCGTATCCTCCGGCGTGCCGGACCACAACCAGCCGTCCGTAGCCGCCGGACCAACCGGCCGAAACCACGCGGCCGTCCGATACCGCCTCGACCGGCGTTCCCCTGGGCGCCACGTAGTCGACGCCCGAGTGCTGACGCGTGCGGCGCAGGATAGGATGGAAGCGGCGGCCGAAGAACGAAGAGACGCGTGAGAACCGGAGCGGCGACTTCTGGAAGGTCTTGCGCAGGTTCTGGCCCTCGGCGTTATAGTAGTCGGTTGTCCCTTCCGGGTCGGTGAACCGATAGCCCGTGAATGAGCCGACCTGGCCCCAGTAGACGGCGGCGAGAATCACGCCGTAGCCGATGCAGGCCGAGTCGCAGTACTTGCGCTCGAAGAGTATGGCAAAGCTGTCGTTCGGCTGGACCTCGGAGAAGAAGTCGATTTCCCAGCCGAAGACGTCGGTGTAGTCCATGATAAGCTGGGGCTGCTCGCCCTGCGCCATCATCGTCTCGTAGAGCGAACTGGTTATCGTCCCCTTGACGAATGCCGGATCCATGCGAATGTCCTTCAGGAGCATCGAGACGCGGACCGCGGCCGAATCGAGGTCAATGCGGTAGACAGTCTCGATGTTCCGCTGATAGAGCAGACGGTGCGGCGGGAGCGGGACCGACGCTGGGACATGACCCAATTGTCCTACATTTGGGATCGTGTCCCGAGTCACCTTCCCGTTTTCGCCGGGTCGTCTGAGCACGAACAGGCTGTCGCCGGGCAGCATCGTCCGCATATTGAAACCGGCGCCACGCAAAGCCGGGACGATGCGGCCGATATCACCGGTCGAGAACCCGGCCCGGGATAGAAGTGCCGTCATTACTTCGTTCGGCTTCACCGCATACGCGCTGATGTCGTACGCCGCTTGCGCGGCTTGGGCTTGCGCTTGTGCTTGGGCCGCGGCTCTCGCTATGCGTGCCCGGTGCGCAGCGGGGACTAGAACCGCCAGCAGCACCAGGGCCGCGACGAAGGCCAGCGCCACTCCGACCGCGACCGAGCGGCCGTAGCGGGGCGGCTCTTTTGGCTTCGGCGGAGCCGGTCGGCCGAAGAAGGGCGGCAGTGGTCCGGGTTGCTGAGGCGTAGCCGGGGTCTCAGGCACGGACTCTATCATACTGACACAGGCGCCTCGCGCAACAGCGGGTTTGAGGGTGGGCGCCGATAGGCCCTTGCCCGCTTGGAGCCTGACCCGAACTGCGGCGTGCGCCGTAGCTTTCTTCGTTGCCTTCCAGGCAGCTCTGCATGTTGCCCGCGAAGTTGCCTGCAGAGGGATTCGGGAAGGAACTCGGACAGGAACCTGGACGGGGACTCAGGAATGAACCTGGGAGAGAGCGGGGCATGTTACTCAGCACGGAGCCGGGCAAGGTGCTGTCCTCGTTGCTCGCCATGTAGCGGAGGAAGCAGCGGTGGACGTAGCCGACGAAGCAGCCTGCTCCGTTGCCTGGGAAACGATGTACCAAACAACGATGTACGCCGCTTACCGAACTATGGGGGAGGCGGGGGAGGGGGTTGAGCGCGAGGAGAGGGTAGAGGATTGAAGGTACAGGAGTTAGGGCAGAAACTGGCGGTCGGCAAGATGTGTGCTATGGCACACAAATCTGTGGGATTGGCGACGCGCGGTGTCAGCGATACGCAAGGCACGCCGCCCGGAACTCCGGAGCGGGACAAGGTCTTGGAAGATGCCCTCAAAGGCCAGCCGGACAAAGAGCAGGCCCGCAAGTCCGCCACCCTCGCCCTTTCGGGCTTGGATCAACAGCTACACCGCAAGTAGCTTGCTCGGCAGACCTCAGACTAGGAGAGTGGGGAAGCGTCGCTCTTTTACCCAGTCGGGGATGTGTTTCCGGGATCCCCGGTCTATATAGCTTCTCTGGCGTGCCCGCCGGTCAGGCGGATGGTGTAGCAATGCCTGCCGAAGCAGCTTCGGCTGTGCACAGGCTAACCCAGTGTCGTCCGTCTGGGGCAGTCAGGTCCAGGCTTTCGTACTTCCCATCCCTAGGTTCCCATAGTTCGAAGTACCCACCCTTCCCGACGCCGTGTATGTTGCTTGCGCCTCGTGTCCCAAGTGCTTCGGCAAGCTGCAGTACGTCGTCCCCTCCAACCGCGACTACAACGGTCTGCAGCGCCTCGCGACGACGACCGATCAGTTCCGGCACCACATGCACTGATGATACTGGCTTCACCACCACTGTCCGGAATGGGTGGCCTACCAGTTCGTAGTCTGGATCAGCGCTGCATACAACGGCGTGACTCCTATCGGGCGGGACGAATGCTTGGACGTCGCGATTACGCATTGTGCTGGCCAAGATTTCAGCAGTCAGTTGCCACTTCGACCTCTGTAGTTGCTCGCCGATTGGGTACTTGGCTCCGAATTCAATCATGGCCGCAGAGAGCCGTCGCGCGAAATCGGCCGCTGCCTCGACATTACCTTCGACATAGACCGTCTTGACGTCGAAGCACGCCCCGCCGTCCCATTGGCAAATGTCCATCGGCAACGCTCCCGTCGTGCCGCTATCCAGCGAATCATGACCAATGATGGCGAATCCAGTCTTGTGGCCGTGTGCAAACACCCTCACTTGCCGATTCGCCTTCTTAGCGGCCGCAGCGACACTGGATATCGTTGTGTCAGATCCCAAGACATCGATGATGTCTGTGCGTCTGAAAACATGGCGTTCTACGTCCTGTGATCCTCCTCGCCAGTACCCGATTGCCATAGTGCGACGTAGTTCCGGGGAGACTTCCTCGATGCTCTGGCCATACAGAAGCATGAAGACAGGGTCCTCCCTGGGGAGTTTGACGAGCTGGGCGCAGCCCTCACCGGCGTTCAACGGGAGTCCCATGAGGAGCGTCAGTGCCGTGTAGCCTACTACATTGCCCGACAGCACGTGTGTGATCAACGACGGATACTCGTGGCGCTCTTCGATCTTCGTGCCGAAGGCCTTGACCAGACCTTTGTCTACCGGCGCGAAGTGATCGCCGTCGGATCTCCTGTGCTCGCGGATCTGTTGGAGTGATGAACCGAATCGCTCAAGCGGTCCGCTCATCTGGAAGACGCCCAACCCGAAGTCCTGGATCATCTCATACGAGAAACCAGTGGTCTTGGGCAGAACGGCAAGGGCTGTTTCCCTCGGTCCATATGTTGGATTACACCAACGGCTGCTTGCGTTTGACATGGCTGCCAGGACCTCGGCGGGAGCTGTCCGCTGGAAGTAGTCCTCTGCGTTGAGCAAGATCGTGTCGACCACCTTGCGGACGTTGTCTGCCGTCAACACGGGAACGCTTATCACCACACCGCCGAGTTCAACGACCTCGTTATCAGGTATGCTTGGGTCCGAGAGGACTAGATCAGGTGTAATGCGTCAATCCCCATCCATCGAGTAGGCACAACCTGCTGATGCACCGGCACTTGATTCTGTCCGTCTCACCCCAGTGAAGCGTTTGACGGATCCGTCTCGATACGAATCGATGACCTTGACTAGGTCGTCCTGTACGACGCACACCCCGGCGGTTCTCTCGCATCCGGTCGGGCTGATGACGCTGAACATGCCGACTTCGCCTGGGCCCACTGGTTTGCCAGTCTGCGGATTCATCGCGTAGACCACGGTGTCACCGGCCGTCTCGAAGACGAAATCCGACAGGTCATCTGACCAGGAACCGAAGTGTGCCGCGTGGTTCTCTGTGAAGGCGTAGATGTCGAAGAAACGTTCCTTCGCCATGCCCCGAGGAATCCCGAGCCGAGTGCAGAGGTCTGCGACATATGTCCGCTTGTCGATAGGCTCACCGTTGAAGATGCCCTTCTTTCCGCCCCATCCGCCGGCGCCAGTTAGTACGAATGCTCTGTCGCCGAGTTCAAGCTCACCGATGTCGTACCTCATGACCGCCGGATACAGAAGCAGGACGTTCGGGCACAGTGTCACGGAAAGACCGTTGCGTTTCGCTTTGGCAAGCAGTTTTCGCAGGGCGGTCCTGCTCTCTGTACGGAAGACAGGCCGACGGTTGCCGACAATCATGTTCGACAGGGTACGCAGCATGTCTATGCGGACCACATAGCGTAGATCATGGAAGTGTGATTCCGCGCCCCTAAGGGGAACGGCATACTGAGGCAGAGCGCGCCGACCGTCGTCGAGCTCAAGACGCCGAACGACGTTCTTGCTCGTGGCAAACGTGTGCGATGGTGAGAGGACCAGCGTCAGATCTGTGCCCGGGGTCTTCGAATACGCTGCCAAGTAGGACTCGAGCATGATGCGGAGGTCGTCATCACTCCTGAGAACGTAGCTAGGATCCCCGCTCGTCGAACTCGACGCAGTCCACGTGCCGTCCGGCTGTTCAAGGTCGTTCAGGTCCGCGAGAAGCGACTTGGAGCGCTTGAAGAGCCCGGTCGGTATGCTAGGGACGCGAGCGAGATCTCGGTTCCTTACGGCAGTGCTGAGGTCGTCGCGATGCACGCCGCTCTGCTTGCACAGCGCTCCGTACAGCTCAAAGCGGTCATACTGAGCCAGCAGCGCTGTTTCGCAGGACGACATGAACTCCAGCGTGAGTTCTTCGCCACGACGCGCCGCCAGATTGGAGACGCCAGGGCCCTGCGGCTTCTCAATCATGGGACCTTCCCTTCGACCTCAACGCAGGCCTCCCAATCGGAGCGCACGCCCGAGCCGCGCCGCTATTCGCGACATGGCTGGATTCCCGGACCTCGCGGGCGGCGGTATCAAAGGACGGCGGGGGTCTAGCACTCGTGCCTTATCACGTCACGCTGATGGCTTGAACAGGTCTTCTGGCGTATACCGTCGCGCAACTGCCTCCTTCTTCCTCGCCTTCTCCAGATCGAGCATCCTCTTGGCGAACTTCTCGATGGCATCCCGTTTCGTCCTTGCGTAGTAGACCATGTAGGCAGCCCTCGACTTCGCCTCGGCGTCCCCGGTTTCGACAAGGAAGTCAAGTGCGTCCTTCACCCAGTCGCTACGAGGGATGCCGACATCTCGGCGGTCACGCGGCACCCACCCGTAGTAGGTCTGGAGCGCTCTCGTCAGACCCTTCACGGTCACTTTCAGTGCATAGGCCCGCTTCAAGGCGTCGAAATTGCCCGGGTTCGACATGCTCGGGAACAGGTGATCCCAAAGCACCTGCACGGTATATAGGGGGTTGGGCGGGGGAGAGTCGCAGAACTTGAGCTTGGCCAACTGCAATTCGAGTACTCGGAAAGGTATCTTGCGCCTGCGTCGTAGACCCTCATTCAGGGCAGCGTCTTGCAGCGAACCTGATTCCCTGCTCAGAAGGACAAACATCTCGCCCTGCTGCGGGCGGTCCGTACCCACGACAACTGGTGCACGGCGGCCGACCCTTTCCTTCCGCGTCTTGGCGATGAAGTCCGCCGCATCCACACCGTTGATCATGTCCACCAGCAGTACAACGTCAGACGTCTTGACCTTCTCGTTGTCTGTCAGCCAGCCGACGAGATTGTCGTCATACTTTCTGAGCTGCGCATCCATGTCATTCCACCGCTTGACGACCACCTCATCATCAGAGTATCTCGGGAGGTTTGTCTTGACCTCGCACACCAATCCGTATGTCGGCGTCCGTTGCACCAACAGGTCAGGCGTGACTTCCGTCGACGGGCTCACCGTGTTGCTTGGTGATGTGCTCATCCGCCGACCCACTCTGAAGCTTGCTCCCGGTAGCATGGTATCGCTAGCTTGGTCACGGGTCGCCTCATGCGCGAAGGCAAGCGTGTATACGACGGTGCTGAAGTAGTTGTCAACGCTGTTTGTCAGGACGCGCAGGCGGTGGTCTTTCACGTTTCGCTCAGCTCTGCTAGGTTACCCTCGGGGAAGACAGCGAAGACGTGTGACAGGAGTCTGTCCAGAGACCCGGGGGTTGCGCGAATCTGAGGGACGACGATGGCCCGGACCTCGTCGAAGACGAAGAACTCGTACGAGGACCCGTCTGAGGAATCAGTGAGAGACAGATGTATGTACGGGTTGGAGTGTATCACAGAATAGCCGAACCTCGGGACGCTCTTCGCGGCCTTGATGAAGTCCCTGCAGTTGGATGGTTCCCGGAAGATCGGGTAGTCGTACTCTATGGCGATGGGACGCACCGCGTGTTTTGGCACGCTCTCTCGTCCACGGTTCGAATAGCGATCAATCGTGTCCTTTCCCGCCCGCATCAGCAGCAGCGATAGCTCGCTGAACAACTCTGAATATGGTCTGTTCGCCTGGATGAAACCGCGTCGCGATATGCCTGTGTGGACTCCCGTGGGGATCCTGCGTCCATCGTCCAAGAGCCGCATCAGTTCGAATGACATGTTGCTGAGCCATTCTCCCTGTTCCCTTACTTCGGCAAGGACCTCGTCTAAACTCATCAGCTTCCAGTCCACGCGTGCCCCGACTCGACGGGGCTCCCCCTTTGCCGCAACCCACTGCCTGGAGGCGAAGCGCTTGACCTTCAAGGACATCTTCACAAGACGCGCCTCGAACTCATGCAGAACACTGGCCAGTTGGGCTTGCCTTAGACTTGGTTTGACGGCTCCATCAGTGCGGCCTATCGCAGAGAGGACCGCGCGATTCCACACCTCGCGAGGGGCAACCGTCCACACTTCCCAGCAGGGAACACGGTCACTCTGCCATAGTGCGGTCGCTCCCAACAACCGCCGAGTGTCGGAACTTGAGCTACGCAACTCCAACGTTGCGTACAGGCTGCCATCCTTGGTCTGGACATGCGTGACGCCCCTAAAGAGGTCGCCAACAGGAGGAAGGCCCGAGTCCCGGCGTCGTGCAGTGAACAGAGGACACATGTACAGCCGGGCAGGAGCGGCAAGCTCCAAGCGACTGACATTGAACGCAAACTGGGCGAAGTTCTGCGACCCCTCCCACATCAGGCCGAAGTCGCGGACTTGCTTCTCCAGCGATGTCATGAGGAGCCGCGCGGAGAGTTCGTCGCCTTCGCGTCGCTCGTGGAATCCACGCGGAATTATCGGCTATCCGAGGCAAGAGTCAAGGTCGCTGCCTTGTTAGTTGATCCTGAACTGCATTCGTCCTGCGAATCACATTCCAGACGATGGCTGCCATCGACGGCCCGGCTGCGAGTAGGCAGATGAACACGTGCCAGTACACCTGGAAACGCATGTCCATGCTGTCCACAGGCGGCGGCGAGAGAACCCAAGTGATACTGCCGCTCACGAAGACGGCAACTGCCACGAACACGAGTAAGTTCAGCCCCTGCCACCACTTGTTGGACTCCATGACCGCCGCCTCCACGGCCGCGCCGCGCTCGGACTCGCGGCTAGGCAACAGCCGGAAGAATGGAACAGCATAGACCCCGGCGAGCACGCCGAGGAGTCCCCCGTAACCCAGCGATTCGATCAGGTAGAGCGCCTGATGGAGAAAACCACCGAGCCACGCGACGACCGATACGGCCCAGTAGCAAATCGCCGTGCCAAGACACCATTCGAGCGGTCCGTTCTTGATCCCGAGGGCCCTCATGATCAGCGGCAGCAGCAGGAACAGGAGAAAGAGAACGGGCGCCAGCAGCCATACCCACGCTCCCAAGGCGATGAGTGGCCCACGCATCAAGCGTGCGGGAGGCGTAAGCACGTCCATTCGGTTCAATTGGAGCAGCCGAGTCAGATGGAGCAGGCAGAAGGTCATCGTACCGTTGAGCGCGAACAGAAACTGGCTTCGTCTTTGACCGCCGGGTGACCGCGATGCTGTGCGCAATCCCTCTTTCCCTACAGCGTGGCTGACCCAGTCACGGGCGGGATTCGACGGGCTGAACGATTCAGGGGTGCTTGGAGAGACTGGACACTTCCCGTAGTGAGGTCCCACGCAAACGGCAGGCCAGACTCATAGTCTGACATAGACCGGATAGTAGCGCAAGGGGAAGGGGAGGTCAAGGAGAGGAATGACGAAAAGGACTGAGGAGAGAGGATTGAGGAAGGAGGAGACGAGACTCAGGAAGGTGGAGGGTGGAAAGAGAACGCAGCAAAGAGGAATGAGGAAGGAGGAGGGAAGGATGAGGGAAGGATGAGGAGAGAGGAGAGAGGATGGAGGAACGAATCATCGGATGAAGGCCGTAGCTTCGGTCATGCTCTTGTCGAGTCTGCGGAGACAGAGCATATAGGTACTGAAGGCTGGTTCAGTACACAATAATTGCGCATCGTGCCTATACCCGTTTCCACTTCGCATCCGGACCGCGTCCGAGGCACCCGAGTCTTCCCGCCTTGCGTTCGTTGCGCAGGATGCGGCGGATGAGGTCGATGCCGACATTGGGACAGCGTTCAAGGACGTCGCGGGCCGAGAAGTCGCCGGTCATGTGCCCAAGCATGTCCAGCACGAGGGCGGTCTTGCTTCCGCGTCCGGTCGTGACCAGGCCAACCCGGCGTTCGAACTCCTGGTACGCCCCGACCAGCATCACGCCGAGGAAGTACTCAAGCCACGGCGTCAGGTCGTGCCTGGCCTGATGCCAGCGCTGGGAGGAACGGTAGAGCGTGTCGTAGTAGCCGGGTTTGGTGTCCTCGACCACCCGCTCCAGGCTGACGTACCGGCCGACTTCGTAGCCGGCCCGGTAGAGAAGTTGCAGCGTGAGCAAGCGTGCCAGTCGGCCGTTGCCGTCGCTGAACGGGTGGATACAGAGGAAATCGAGGACATAGGCGGCAACGAGAAACAGCGGCTCGATATCGCCGTTGTCCCACCGGGAGTCGAACCGCTCGTGCAGCGTCGCCATGGCGGCAGGCGTCTGACGTACGCCGACCGGAACGAACTGCACAACCCGGATTCCCTCAGGCATGACCGCAACGATCTTGTTGTTCTTTCGCTTCCAGTGCCCGCCTTGTCCCGGGACCAGCCGAAACACCTGACCGTGCAGGGCCAGCACCGATGACGGGTTGAACGCCATCCGCACATGGTTGGCGTGAATCGAGTTGAGCGCGTCGCGGTAGCCCGCAATTTCCTGCTCCGACCGATCCCGCGGCCTGGTTCTCCTGGCAACCAGCTCGCGAATCCTCTCCGGGGATGCGGTAACACCCTCTATCCGGTTCGACGATTCAGTGCTCTGGATGATGGCCACTTGTCTTAGCGTTTCGAGAACCTGCGGAGCTTGCTCTTTGAACAGGTCCTGCCTGCCCTTGTATTCACCCAGCAGTCTCACGGTCTTGAGCAGGTTCTGACTGACCGGCACGCGCTCCAGGTAGCCGGTCTCAAACGACTTCACTCAGTGCCCCGCAGGTAATCGCGTGGCTGCGATGTCTCGGCGGAGAAGGGAGACGTTGCCCATGTGCCGGTCTTCCATCACAAGCAGGCCAGACTCAGGGTCTGACATAGACCGGATAGTAGCGGAAGGACGGGCCTCCGCCGACGGCTTTCGGCTCACGGCTGACGGCCTTGGAGCTGCGATCACGCGTGGTCAGAATGACCACCTCAGGTCGCGGAACATGCCGAGCGAATCCGCTGGCATTGCCTCAGCGTGCAAAGTGATCCAGAATCAGGCGCTCAGCACGCTCGCGACGCTGGGCATCGAAGCTGGTCACCGTCTTTGTGCCAATGTCAAGCAGTTGGTTGCGCGGCCGGCTGTTGATCTTGTCGATGTCCTCAAACGCGGCGAACGACTTGAACTTGTAGTCGGCGGTTTCATACTTCAGGCATGATATGACCGCTTGGTCGCAGTGGGCAGTGGTGAGGATCGGGAAGACGAACAGCGGATCACCACCGTTGAGACACGCCCACGGGATTGCGTACAGCCCGCTTTCGTCGACGCGGTTGTCGTGCCAGTCCATGGCGACCGTCGGGACGTGCGGTTTGATGCGCTGTTCCATGAACAAGGCGAACTCCTCGAAGAACAGTGATGCGGCGCGTTCCACTTTCCACTGCGCTATGTCTGCCGTGCGCAGCAACCCTTGGATGAAGTCCCAGAAGGCCGTGGCGATGGACTTGAGATCACATTCAGTCGATATCTCTCCATCGTCGAACTTCAACTGGTGTGTCGCTAGGACCCGGTCTAGTATCTTCGTCCTGGCCTCACGCGTGATGTCAACGTCGTACGAGACGTGCATCAGTGTGTGCCCATGGTCGGTGAACCGCGCGTGGCCATCGGTGACTTCCATGTAGGCAACGAGGCTATCTCCGTCGTCAAACTCAAACGGAGTAATCAGCCTGTAGGTGTTGCGTCCCAGCGGTTCGATCCGAACACGCGCGCTGACAGCGTCGGCAAGTTGGGCCTGCAGCTTCTGGACGTCAACGTTCATCGAACAACTCCAGTGTTTCGGCGGGCGGCTTACCAATGTAGGGAATCGGAGTGATATTGGTCACCTTGGCGAAGTGGCTGATGGCCGTATCGAGATCTCGGTAGTCCGCCGACTCGTAGGCCCAGCCGTTTTCCTTCCGATTTGCCTGCATGTACTTCTCAGTGGCCATGTGTACATGGCACGCTTTGTCGATCATCTCTCCCTCAAGCCTGTTGGGATGTCTGTGAGGTCCGTTGCAGCGAATCAAGCGGATGCTCTCGCCGGTTGCCTTGTCGCGGAAGACGAGGCCGACCGTGAAGTCGAGCGGGTCCTCTGCCAGCTGCCGGATGAACACTCTGAAGAGACGTCCGGACGGGGCCTCCAGCTCCTTGTCGGCCCTCTTGTGCCGCATCTCGCGTCTGAGCTCGATACGACCGCGCCCCGGCCAAGTCTTGGGCTCCGCAATCAACGCCTTTATGTCAGCGTCAGTCAGCTCAAGCATCGTCGATTGAACAGGCGGTTCCGTGAACACACGGTCTTGCTACCCGCAGCGCAGCCGAAGGCTTGGACACCACGTGGTCATTATGTAGCGGCAAGGCGGCTGGGTCAAGCCGGTGCACGTAGAAGTGGACCCGGATTCTTCCCTTGTGTCGTGCCTCCATCACAAGCGGGCCAGACTCAGAGTCTGACATAGACCGGATAGTAGCGGAAGGGGGAGGGGAGGTCAAGAGAAAGGACGGAAGATGGAGGAATGAGGAAGGAGGAGGCCCGGCCCGGATAGTCCAGAATTCAGAAACCAGAGACCAGAATTCAGAATGGAGGGAGCAAGGAGTTGCTCGTAGCCGGAGGCAAGACAGATTGCAGAATGCGAGAGGCAAAACGGAGAACGGCAGAAGGCCGACAGCGGCCTACGGGACTCGGACCTGCGCGGGCAGCGCGGTCTAGACTGTCTCGAGCTGGTCGAGGAAGTACTTCCGGTCGTCTTCTTTCGCGATGCCGTCGGCCGCCGCGCGGGCGAGCTCGACGTAGCGGTCACGTTCCGGCTGGTTGCCGGCGACTGCGTTCGCCCGGGCCAGGGCTTCGTAGGCAAAGGCGATGTCGAAGTCGGCAATGCCGTTGGCCTGGCAGATTTCGAGCGCCCGCTGTCCGTGGTAGAGCGCCGGTTCGGCCCGCTTCAATACCGCATAGATATGGGAAAGCTGCTGCTCGCCTCGCGCCAGGTTGAGCGGCTTTCCGACTTTGCCCCAGTGATAACGCGATGCATGCCCGGCGTGGACCAATTCGTCATTCTCTTCCGGCGTGCGCTCCGACTTGTCGAGCAGGTCCCACGTCCGGTTGAAAAGGTCCACCGCCATCTTCTTGTGGAACTGCTCTTCGGTCATCATGCCGGTCTTGTTCTCTTCCATCATCTTCCTCCAGTCTCTTACGAATTCTCGGTCGTCCGCCCTCGCCTGGCGCTCTTGCTCGCGGCCGGCGGACCTCGGGAACGAACCTTCTGAGGTCGAAGCGTGCGTTCGGCATGAAGTCAGGAACTGGCGGGTGAGGGCGTGGCGGGACTCGTGGGAAGTCGGAGCCCGGAGCAGGGAGGTGACTTCGTGCTTCGCGCAAGTTCCGGCAGTTCTGCCCTCCCGTCCGGTGCGAGCGCGGGACAAATCGCGTCAACTGCGTCGGCAGTGACGCAAAGCCCTGCGGAAGCGCGGAGGTAGCTAGGGGCTAGCTCGCGCGGGCTCGGCGCAGGTTGCGAAAACCCACTACACTCACGAGCATGCCACCGGCGAAGAGCAGAAGGTCGATCGGGTCCATACTGCCGCCGCTCAGTACGCCCACGAGCCCGACTACAGCCGCCAATACTCCGGCGACGACGGCGATGGTGCCCACTGTCTGCGCACGCTTCTTCGCTGCTGCGGTTGGAGCGGGCGCCTGTGCTACATCACTTTCGTTCTCTGCCACCAGACCTCCCTTTTCTCGTGTCACAACGGACTGCGGAATCCATGCGGCACGTTAGCTGGATCACTCTCGGCAGAGAGAATACCTTCCTGCCTGACGCTGTCAAGTGAAATGCGGCAGCCGTATGGCGGGGCGCCACGGTCCCAGCAGCGCGTCGAGCTGCCGGGACAGACGAGTGGTCAAGTCTCTCGAGTACTGGAGTTTCCCCAGAATTCCCGGGAAGCCCTGAGGTTCAGAGTGTGAAGGCCAGCTGCGGTGTCTTGCCGGCTGGCGTCTTCATTGGCGGGCCGTGTCCGATTCTAAAG
>Ga0208047_1000556_pt1 | contig 13977 bp, 8 predicted proteins | sample Kivu_220m_FD_184162 | JGI IMG/M metagenome (GOLD analysis project Ga0208047, IMG submission 184162) | Freshwater microbial communities from Lake Kivu, Western Province, Rwanda to study Microbial Dark Matter (Phase II) - Kivu_220m (SPAdes)... | ecosystem: Environmental > Aquatic > Freshwater >...
CTCAGAACTAAAAGTAATAATGTTTGGCGTTGGTTTTTGCCTTTGCAAAAGTCTTGATGGTTGATCTAAATGGTCAAAGATTTCTTCTGAAGTGAGGACCTGGTCAGAAGAAATTCCTTCTGGGAGACGAGTGCCTACCATTCGCCAACCATGACTGACTGGCCTTAAGCCAACTACATGATGTTCTTCTGTATAAACAAGTATCCTTCTCCCTCCTTGACGAGCACTATCTAATATCTTTTTAGTCTCTTCTGGGGTTCTGGCTCGCTTGGCGGAGGTGCCCTTAAGGGAAGAACCACCAAAATCTGCAAGCACTTTTCTTATTGTTTCTCTTGTATGGCGAGTGTTTAAACCGTTAAGTTCCTGTTTCCAAAAGGCATTTTCATATTCAAGATATGTTTTTTCACTAGCGCTCTGGAAGTTGGAGACAGAATCTAAGGCTCCAACAAAACAAGTAGCCCTATGTGGACCAGTAATGCCTTTTTCCTTTAGGTCGCGAAAATTTTCTATTGTCATAATTCCTAAAACGAAGTTAAATTATATTGATAGAAGGATACCAGAAGTTATCCTAAAAGTCAATACTATAATGTATATTGTGGGTCGCCCGAGGCTCGAACTCGGAACCTACCGCTTAAGAGGCGGTTGCTCTGCCAGTTGAGCTAGCAACCCAATATCTACTCTGCCAGTTGAGCTGCGGACCCTAAGTGCCTCTGGAGGGAATCGAACCCCCATCAACGGTTCCGAAGACCGCCGCTTTGTCCATTAAGCTACAGAGGCTTAATTTTTACCAAGACAAATTATACCAAAAGGAAATCTTTTTTGCCAATTTATTTAGCTCTTAGTTAAACTCTTTTTCTGGAGTTTGTGATAATATCTTTGGGCGAAGCGGTGGGATTCGTCGCGGGCGTGTTGAAGGAGTTTAAGGGCGGAGTTGCTGGAAGAGTAGTTAAGAAGTTTATAGCCGCAGATTTTATCTTTATCTGTTAGGGGGATAAGAATGGTGTCGGTTAGGGAGTTTAGGGAATTTGGGGGTGTTTTTGAGGATTTAGCCAGACCCAAAAGGGCAATTTTGCCTAATAGTTTTTTTTCCTTTAGGGCAGCAAAAGCAGCGCTGACTTGAGCTTTGCCACCATCAACTAAAATTACTTGAGGGTAAAGCCATTCTTGATGGGAAAATCTTCTGGAAATAATTTGTCTAAGGGAAGCTGGGTCATCTTGTCTGGAGGTAATAATTTTAAATTGACGGTATAAAGAAGTGTCTGGCTCGCCGTTAAGGAAGGCCACCATCGAACCGACGATAATTTTTTTGCCGAGATTGGCAATATCATAGGCTTCCAAACGATGGATGACAGTTGGGTCAATTCCCGAATAACGAACTAAAATTTTTCTTAGGGAATTTAGGGATTTTTGGGTCTCGGTTTCGTCGGCGGTTTTTTTAAATTTACCCAAAAGATTTTGCATCATTTGGATTTGTTTTTTGAGTTTGGCGGCTTGTTCAAATTTTTCTTGCTTGGCTGTCTCTTGCATTTGTTTGGTCAAATCTTTGACTAAAAAATCAATTTTGCCGTTGAGGAAAAGGCGGATGTTTTTGATGGTTTTTTTGTAGTTTTCTCTCACCTCGGAGGTGTGCGGAAGCACTCCTGCGAGGTGTACTTTCTCGCTTAGATGAGGGGCAGGACAGAGCTTAAGGTAATAATAGAAACAGGGTTTAGAAATTCTTCTTTTACAGGAACAATAAGGAAAAATCCGTCGCAATAAGCGAAGAATTTCCTTTAAAGATGAAGCGCTGGGGAAAGGCCCAAACCAATCAAGGAGATTTTGTTGTTCTTTTTCCGGTTGCCGAAGCAGCCAAACTCGTGGCCATTTTTCTTTAGTAATACCCACATATAAATAACGTTTATCATCTTTAAGCCGAACATTATATTTTGGCTGGTGTTCTTTAATCAAGCGAGCTTCTAACAAAAGTGATTCAATTTCTGAAGAAGTAACGATGTAGTCTACTCTTTTAACTTGGTTGATAAACTTATTTACTCTAGGATCGCCGCCTTTTTTCACAAAATAATTTTTTACCCGATTTCTCAAATTTAGGGCTTTACCAATGTATAAAGTTGCCCCTTTTTTGTTTATGAAAAAATAAACCCCTGGCTGGGAAGGTAAATTTTGATAAAAGTTACTAAACATAGTTTTAAACCAAAAATTAAATACCAAAAACCAAAAACATAAATTTAAAAAGGTAAAAATAATGTAAAAATGTTTTTAAGCTTATTTAAGTTTAATGGGTTTTTAGGTATGTGTTCTTAGTTTTTAATTTTTAATATTTAATTTTCTTAAATATTTTCCTGTCCATGAACTTTCATTTTTGCTAATTTCTTCTGGTGTTCCTTCAGCAATGATGTATCCCCCGTTCTCCCCTCCTTCAGGACCTAAATCAACAATCCAATCAGCTTGTTTGATAATCTCTAAATTATGCTCAATAACGACAATGGTGTTGCCATAAGACACCAATTGTTTTAAAACCCTTAAAAGATTTTCCAGATCAGCAAAATGTAAACCGGTAGTTGGTTCATCTAGCAAGTAAAGTGTTTCTCCCTGACTTTTTTTCACCAGCTCTCTGGCAATTTTTAATCTTTGCGATTCGCCACCGGATAAGGTTGGTGAAGGTCGACCCAATTCAAGATAACCCAAACCAATAGCTTTCATTACTTGTAGTTTTTCTCTGATTGAAGGAATGGCGGCAAAGAAATCAAGAGCTTCATTAATCGTCATTTTCAAAACTTGGGCAATGTTTTTATCCTTAAATTCAACTTCCAAAATTTCGTCTTGATAACGAGTTCCCTGGCATTCTTCGCAGTTAATCCAAACATCAGGGAGAAACTGCATTTGTACTCTTAACTGCCCTTGTCCTTGGCAAGCACCACAACGTCCACCTTCAGTATTAAAAGAAAAGCACGTCATCGTCAAACCCCGTAAGCGAGCTTCACGGGTTTGGGCAAAAAGCTGGCGGATATCAGTAAAAACACCAATATAAGTAGCAGGATTGCTCCGCGAGGTTCGGCCGATTGGCGATTGGTCAACCAGCAGAATTCTCTTGATTTTATTTGCTCCTTTAAGTTGGCGATACTCCCCTAGTCGCTCTTTGTAATCTGGATTTAAGGCTTTTTTAACCGCGGGGTATAAAGTGTCAATTAGCAAACTTGATTTGCCTGACCCGGAAACGCCGGTTAAACAGACAAATTTTTTTAGAGGAACCTTGAAATTGATATTTTTTAGATTGTGGGTTTGACAACCAGTGATGCTTAGGTTACTTAGATTACCTAGGTCACCTAGGTTAGAAAAATGAGGAATCTTCTTTTTACCCGCTAAATACTGGCCGGTCAAAGATTGAGGATTAGTTTTAATGGCTTGAGGAAAACCTTCGGCCACTACTTTACCTCCATTTTTGCCCGCTTGTGGACCAAAATCTACGAGCCAATCAGAGCTATTAATTATAGAAGGGTCGTGTTCAACCACGATAACGGTATTACCCAAGTCACACAACCTTTTTAAGGTTTGAACCAAACGTTTGGTATCTTTGGGATGAAGGCCAACAGTGGGTTCATCAAGAATATAAAGGACGCCAGTCAAACCACTGCCTATTTGGCTGGCAAGCCTAATTCTTTGTGCCTCACCAACTGATAAAGTTGAAGCCATTCGTGACAAAGTGAGGTAATTTAATCCTACCGTTAGCAAAAAAGACAGCCGTTTTCTAGTCTCTTTAATAATCGGCTCGGCGATTGACTTTTCCTTTAGAGTTTTTAGAGATTCTGGTAAATTTTTTAGCCATTCGTGAAGATCTTTCAAAGAGATTTGAGATAATTTAGCAATTGAATGGCCATCAATAGTAACATTTAGGCTTTCTTTTTTTAACCGTGTACCTTGACAGACAGGACAAACTTCTTTGATCATTAGTTTTTCAATTTCTTCGCGGATTACATCCGAGGTAGTGGTGTAATATCTTCGTTCTAGATTGGCTGCTCGCCAGGGTGAGACTTTAGTGATATCAATTTTCAGTTTAACTCCTAATCCATTACACTCTGGACAAGCACCAAAAGGAGAATTAAAAGAAAACAACCTTGGTTCTATTTCTGGTAAAGAAATGTTACAGGAAGGGCAGGCAAAACGTTGGGAAAATAAAGTATCTTGCATTTTTGTTGGTTTTTCAGGAAGGGTAAAACCTTTGTCTTGAATTTCGGATAGAATCACTAGACCATCAGCTAAATCTAAAGCAATTTCTACATCATCTTTGATTCTCTGAAAGAATTTTTTGTCTTTAACTTGTTTTTTCTCTGTAGAAATTCGGTCGACAACAACCTCAATATTGTGACGGTTGGTCTTAATTAAGAACAGATCTTCATTGAGGTTAAAGATCTGGCCGTCAATTCTGGTTTGCTCAAAGCCTTTTCTTTTGAGATTTTCAAAAAGTTTGGTAAATTCACCTCTCTTGTCACGAACAATCGGGGAAAGAATCAAAAATCTAAATTGTTTTATGGTTAAATGGCTAAATTGTTGAATGGTTAAATTGATGATTTGCTCACTGATGCTTTGGCTTGACTGGATAGAAACTTCACGGTTACAGGAAGGACAATGAGGATGGCCGATTTTAGCGTATAAAAGGCGGAGATAATCGTAGATTTCGGTTACTGTTCCTACAGTTGAGCGAGGGTTGTGGGATAAAGCGTGTTGGTCAATAGCAATTGCCGGTGATAAACCTTCGATGGTATCAACCTCTGGTCGTCTCATCATCCCCAAAAATTGGCGGGCATAGGAGGAAAGACTTTCTACATAACGTCGCTGCCCCTCGGCGTATAAAGTATCCATTGCCAAACTGGTTTTGCCCGAGCCGGAAACACCCGTGAAAACAACGAGTTTATTTTTGGGAATCTTGACGGTGATATTTTGTAAGTTATGCTCGCGAGCACCTCTAACGGTAATAAAGTTTTCCATATTATTAAATTGTCAAACTAAATGATTAGTTGAGTTTTCTTAATTTGTAACACCCATACTGCCCTTTAGCTATCATAAACTCTTCCCCTTTTCCCGTGGCAATTTGTTATTATATAATAAAAGTATATGGGGAGACAGCAAGAATTGGAATGCCGGCTAGCCATTCTTAGGCATGGCCAGGGGAATCCCCCAATCACAAAAAAGTGTATCCGTGAAGATGTGAGACAAGGGATAGTAGGTTGTGAGCATCATATTCGGGGAGTGAGACGGGGCGTAAAAAATATTGTAGAGAAATGCGAGCGGGCAAGGATGGCAAGGAGACTCCCCATTCCTGAATTTGATTAAAAGGAGAGCAATTTTTGGATTAAGTCCCGCACCTCGGCGGCTTTTTCGAAATCCAAGGCGGCGGCTGCTTGACGCATTTGGCGGCGGAGTTTAGGAATCAGTCTTTTGGCTTCGCCAGGAGTCAGTCCCTCTAAATCAATTTCATCTAATTTTGAATTTTTCTCTACGATTCTCTCTCTTATTGGTTTTTGGATGCCTTTCGGTTTGATTCTGTATCTTCGGTTGTACTCCAATTGGGCTTTCCTCCTTCTTTCTACTTCTTCAACTGCTTCTCTCATCGCCGAAGAAACCTCATTAGCATATAAAATCACTTGGCCGGAAACATTCCTGGCAGCTCGGCCCATGGTTTGAATCAAAGAGGTTTTGGAGCGTAAGAAACCTTGTTTGTCTGCGTCCAAAATTGCCACCAAAGAAACTTCGGGTAGATCCAAGCCTTCCCGTAAAAGATTGACACCCACAATCACATCATATTTACCGCCTCGTAAGTCGGCCAAAATATCAGTTCTCTCCAAGGTTTTGATGTCCGCATGGAAATAGTGGACGTTAATCGGCTCTCTTGTATTTTGAAGATCGGACAAGAAATAAGCCAATTCTTCGGCCATTTTTTTGGTTAAAGTGGTAACCAAAACCCGCTGGCTTTTGTTTTTTCTTTTAAGAATTTCTTGGATCAAATCGTCAATTTGGTTTTCTTCGGGGCGGATGATGACTTGGGGGTCAACAAGGCCAGTAGGACGGATGAGTTGCTCGACTACCCCATCTTTCCACCTCGCAGGAGTGCGTTCGCACACCTCCGAGGTGTCTTGGTAGCATTTCCTTGCTTGATTAATTTCCCAATCCGCCGGAGTGGCGGAAACATAAATTGCTTGCGGTACTCGTTGCAAAAATTCAGGGAACTTCAACGGTCGGTTGTCTAAGCAAGAAGGCAAGCGAAAACCAAAGTCGATTAAAGTCTTTTTCCGACTTAAATCGCCCCGATACATACCTCTTATTTGAGGAACACTTATGTGAGACTCATCAATTACCAGTAAAAAATTCTTTCCATAAACATAGTGAAAATAATCCAGTAAGGTAAAAGGCGGTTCGCCTGGCAGACGGCCGTCAAAATAACGAGAATAATTTTCAATCCCGTTAACATAGCCGGTTTCGGCAATCATTTCTAGGTCATAATTAACTCTTTGCTCCAAACGATTGGCTTCTAGATGTTTACCTGTTTTCCGCAGCTGTTCTAATGTAATAGTCAAATCCTGGCGGATTTGACTAAAGGCTTGGTCTAGAATATCGGGATGAGCCAAGTAGTGCTTGGCCGGATAGAGAAGATAGGAATCCAAAACTGTCTTTTCTCCGCTAAAGAGAAGACAACTGATGAGTTGTTGGATTTCGCCATGGCTAACTTTAATCTTTAGAATTTCATCCTGATAAGCAGGGAGAACTTCAATTGTTTCTCCCCGAACTCTAAAAGTGCCTCTGGAAAGCTCTAATTTAGCCCGCTGATAGTGCAAGGCAACCAGTTGATAAAGCAGTTTTTCCTGGTCAATCTTTTGTGCTTTCTTTAAATGAATTACATACCGACCATACTCAAAGGGCGAACCGAGGTTATAGATACAAGAAACCGAAGCAACAATAATAACATCTTTTCTGGAAAAAAGTAGGTTGGTGGCTTGTAAACGGAGTTTGTCAATTTCTTCATTGATATCAGTTTCTTTGGCAATGTAAGTGTCTGTTTGGGCAATATAGGCTTCTGGTTGATAATAATCATAATAAGAGACAAAGAAGCCAATGCCATTCTTGGGAAAAAATTCTTTAAATTCCTGATAAAGTTGAGCCGCCAGAGTTTTGTTATGGGAGATAACTAAAGTTGGTTTCTGGGTATTGGCAATAACTTTGGCAATGGTAAAAGTTTTGCCACTACCAGTAACACCCAGCAAAACTTGGTGCTCCCGACCTTCTTTTACCCCCATCGTTAATTTTTCCATCGCCTGGGCTTGGTCGCCCGCAGGTTGGTAGGGAGAAGAAATTTGGAACTGCATAGATTAAACCAAAAATAAAAAACCAAAGACCAAAAACACAAACCTAAAAAAGCTTCGCTTTCTAATTATACCAATTTACGTTAAAATATACCTAAATGGTTGATGATTTAGACCGGCGAATCGCGGATATTCAAAAAGAAATTAAGGCTACGCCTTATCATAAAGGAACCGAGCATCATATTGGACGATTAAAGGCGAGGTTGGCGAAACTCAAAGATGAAAAAATCAAAAAAGCCATCAAAAAAGGTGGCAGCGGAGTTGGTTTTGCCGTCAAAAAAGTGGGTGAGGTCACTGTTGTTTTGGTCGGTCCTCCTTCGGTGGGTAAGTCAACTTTAATTAATCAGTTAGCCCGAACTACCTCCAAAGTTGGCGCTTACGCTTTTACCACTACCTCTGTTATCCCCGGCATGATGTCTTATAAAGGGGCAAAAATTCAGATCTTTGATGTGCCGGGTTTAGTTGCCGGTGCCTCTGAAGGTAAAGGCCGAGGCAGAGAAGTGATTTCCCAAGTCCGCTCCGCTGACCTTATTATTTTAATGATTGAACCTATTGCTTCGGAAACAGAAAAAAATCTTAAAAAAGAACTTTATGAAGCTGGTATTAGACTTGACGAAAACCCACCACAAATTTTGATTAATAAAAAGAGAAAAGGAGGCTTAAAAATTTTGGCAACTACCAAACTTTCTTTAACAAGAGAAACAATTAAGAAAATTGCCGAAGAGTTTCGTTTAGAAAATGCCGAGATAGTAATTAGGGAGGATGTGACAATGGAGCGATTGATTGATGCCCTGGCTGATAACCGAATTTATCTTCCCTCTTTGCTGGTAATTAATAAGATTGATCAGTTAAGATTAGAAGAACTGGAGAATATTAAAGATAAATTTGCCGGTCAAAAAGCGGTTTTTATTAGCAGTCTTAAAAATTGGGGTTTGGAAGAATTAAAAGAGATGGTTTGGGAAGAATTAGGTCTGATTCGGGTCTACTTAAAGAAGAAAAGCCAGGAACCAGATTTTCAATCGCCTTTTATCTTGAAAAAAGGCCAGAACTTCAAGAATTTGCTGGAACAAATCTCGATTTGTGAAAAGGAAACTTTTAAATCAGCCAAAATTTATGGCCCTAGCGCTAAATATCCTGGCCAGGAAGTCAGTCTGGATTTCCAACCGCAAGATGAGGAGATTGTCAATTTTGTGTAGTTTTAAACCCGAAAGGTTTAGGTATTTTAACCTTTCGGGTTAGAATTAGGGGAATGGTTACCCATAATGCAAATCCCAGACACTCCAACAGTTGAGGAATAAAAACGATGTAAATCTTTAATTTTTCATTTTTAATTTTTGGTTTATCTATTAGCCATCCATTCGCCCAATTGTTGACCAGAACATGATTAGGTATTTTTTCTCCAGATATCATCGGAAAAGTTGAGTTAAGCCAATTTTTAATTTTTGATTTTTTATCTTTAATTTGATAAGCCTGCCAGCCTTTTTCAAATGCTTGATTAAAAATTAGCAAATTAGGTTTTTGATTATTAGCTTTCTGACTGTTTACAAATTTCATTTCCTTAAGCCAGGTATAGGGAAAAGAATAAATCTTGATACTTTTTAGATGATTAATTGATTGAGTATTGCCGACAGCGTAATTGTCAATATTGAGGTCAAAACCGGCTCCGTAGTCACCCATCGGCGGAATTACATAGAAATGCTTGAGGAAATCCTTTGATTTTGAAAGACTGGTATAAAGATCGCATTTTTTTGTTTTGTAGTTGCTCAAACATAACCGCAATGGTAGACCTGCTACATTTTTTGTTTCTACCACCAAAAGATAGCCTTGATTTTGAAACAATTCCGGAAAGTCAAAGTGGTCACAGATAGAACCTCGTTGGGAGATGTATTCAATATAACCAATCCTATCTTGACGAACTCTATTTCGTTCAATATGTTTGGGTTGACGATGGTTGCAGCTGGTAGCTCTTCGTTCCAAAGATAAGATATCTAAATCAACCGCGGTTGAATGAGGAATAATTATTGGTTCGTCTGGAAACTGGTCAAGAGTAATTAAATAAGATTCATCGGTTATCACCAGTAAATCATCAGGCATTTTTTCTTGTTTGTCCAAAAAAGTTCTGAAGGGATAATATATTCCCTCACCGGAGATATAATTACCATTTTCCCAGTAAGCTTGGTCCTGGTATGACCACAGATAGGTGGGTTCGACACGGACATAATTATCAACAATAAATTCGTCGTTATAAGTTACATTAAGAGAGTTTTGGTAAACACTTAATTGAGGACCGAATCTTTTTGCTAAAGTTATTTTATCCGAAAAAGCAAATAAGTCTTTCATCTGTTGAAAATAAAGAAACTTGTTGCTTTCTCTGTTTTCAGGGGCAATGATATTCTCATCAACCAAAATCCATCTGACTTGATATTTTTCCAACACTTTTTCTAGTAAAGAAACATCCTGCGAATAAAGAGCATATGAGGCTTCACGATAGAACTGTTCATTGACAGGATTCCAGCGGTCAAAGTCGCGGTCCAAAACAGGCTGCTTGATGCCAAACCACATAAATCCTGCCCCCTGGAAACTAGAGAAGAAACCTCGGAGGTTGCCGAAGGCGTCCTGCGAGGTTGAGGAATTACCCCAATCATAATAGCTCCAACCATAAGGTGTATGAATCGGAAAATGGGCGACTTTCCCCTGTTCTTCTTGTTGATTAAACCAATCAAAAAGTGCAAAATATTCTTGAGGAATTTTAATTCTCATTGAAGGACTGATGAGATTACCCTTAAAGACAGGAAGCATAAAAAAAATAAGTGAAAAGGAAAGAGTGAAAAGTGAAAGGTAACAGAAAATTGGCTTCTTAGTTATTTTCTTAATTGTCATTAAGAGCAAGTTTGTTCCTTGAGAGAGAAAGACAGCGTAAGCAAACATAAGAGGAAGGGAAAATTTGGTAAAAGGAAAACGAAAGCCTTCCTTAACAATAGAAAGATTTATATTTGCTTTTAATAACAATCCCCCGATCGGGGTATAAATATCAAGAATAAACAAGAAACAGGCGAAAAAAATTGGTAGAAGTGCCAAGGCATATTTTTCTTTTTTTACTAAACTTGTCAAAATGCCAAGAATGACCAAGTTAAAAGCAACATAGCCGATAGCTTCAATTTTTGGATTGGCAAGGTGATTTCTCCATTCATTAAGTAAATAGTCGAATTTACCATTGCCCACATATTCGCTCCAGTTAAACAAAAAATTTTTCAAAATAGCAACGTCTTTAATCGTCCCAAATTCTTTGCTGGCAAGAAAGGCCTCTTCGGAAAACAAGCGATTTGTTTTAGCCAAGGGAACATCTTTACTATGATTGACCAAGAAATATAAATTAGGCAAAAGCCAATAAGAATTGATAATCAAAGTCAGTAAAAGGAGAATAATAGCTGGTTTAAACTTTCTATTAAGAAAAGACAGAGTGATAAGATACAAAAACAGGCAGAGAAAATAGACATACCAAAGATGGGCAGCGTAAGCCATCGGAGTAGACAAAAAAGTAATCAGGCTAAACATGACTAAGTCTTTCCGCTTTCTTTTTTGAATAAATTTTGTGGCGGATAAAAAGAGCCAAGGCAAAGCCGCATACAAAGTCGGAAACATTTCAAAAGGAACATAAAAGTGCTGGAGGGTGCCAAGATTAAGCAGATAAAAAAGCCCTCCTAGGAAAGAAGATAGCTTCGCCAATTCCCCAACCCTTCGGGTTGAAGACTCTAAACCCGAAGGGTTTTTCCTTGGCGAAGCTAAAAAGAGGTATTTCCCATACCAATACACTCCTAACGGTCCTAAAATTAAACAGAGGAAAATATAAAGATACCGAAGATTATTGAAAGGAAAAATGAAAGATAGTAACCACAAAAATAAAATTCTTGGCAAATCGGCCATATGGGAATGGCCAGCCACCGTGCCCAGTCCCTGTTCTTCCCGCCAAACACCAAAAATAGCCCGTTTAAGATTTAGAGGGAAGTTAAACTCGGGATGAAGTGTATCCCATCCTGAAAGCCAAGTGCCGGGAGTAAAATTTCGCCAACACAAAAAGCCGGTAACCAACACCAGCAATAAAGGAAACAAGTTCCTTTTGAAGAAATGATGAGCTTTTTCCATACACGCCAAGTCCTCTTTTACTTATTTCCTGATGATTTCGGCACGGAGTAATTCAAAGATACGTCTTGGGCTTCCATCAGCATTATTGCCCCACTGCCTACGTTGGACGGAAACAACCAGCACTTCCACACAGTTATCTGGATTATTACAAGCACCTTGATACATTCCAGGAATACCATGTAGAAGTCTGTCAGCATAATGAGCCAGTAAGCCTTGTTCTGCTTTATCTATATTTTTCTCTCCATCCCACAAAGGCCCGCCACCGGTAAATCCATGCTCAACCCGAACAGGAGAATCAGCATCCCAAGCGTGAACGGACCTATCTCGATTTAGCAATAAAACCATTACCGCCCGATTTTGTTTGCCCCTCAATAACCCAACACCAGGAACATCAACATTTTCTCCCGTAAAAACCTTCCAAGAAGACATATTGAGTTGGGCCGTGCATTGATTGGTTGGTGGATTACTGCAATAATCACCCAGCTCTATACTTGGATCATATCCCGCCAAAGGTAGTGTTCCATCCGTCCGTTTAGTGTTTAGGGCCTTTTGAAAATCAGCGTAAGCAGCCGTATCTTTAGGTACAAATAGAGTATTTTGAAATGTATCCGGTTGGGTATGGAGTCTTAGTCTAGCATCAGGAACAAAGCCTTCTGGAAGAGCAACTTCCTTTTTTTCTCCATCGGCGTCTGTTATCTCCCATTTTCCCTCAGCAGTCCGAACTGCTGATTGGAAAACAGCACCTTCGCTATTTGGAATCACTAATTTTTGACCTGGATGAATTAGGTTGCAGTCAGTCAATTTATTCACCTCACAAATTTCTTGCCAAGTCACACCGGGATAGTTTGCGGCAATTTTACTAAGATTATCGCCAGATTTAACTGTATGAATATTAGTTTCACCCTCCGCAGATACTGGTTGACCTAATCCTGTTAATGCCAAGCCAGTCGCTATAGCCAATTTTACTTCTTTTGTTAATAATCTCTCCCGCATTTTTCCTTCTCACCCCCTTCCTTCAAATTTCAATTATTAATATCTGCTAACTGATATTTTAATCCAATTTTTCTTTTTCAAAACCAGTCCGGTAATGCCGGATGATAGAAAGAGGACGGTGTAAGCAATAAGATTTGCTCCGGTAGGTGGAGTAACACCCAAGACTCTTTGGCGGAGGCAAAAATAAGAGCTACTCGTATAGTCACCTTCCTCGGTATGAGCCTTAACCTGGTTGGCAGGACAGGTAGTTTCGGTCGGTAAAGAATTTTCCTCAATAACTTTAACAGTAATAATGTCTTCTTTTATTTGTCCGACCGGCAAATCTTTGACCTCATAATAAAGTTCTCGTGTGGCACTATTGTAAGTTCCTGGACCAGAGAAAAAGTTGGTGTAATCGGGAATTTTATCCCGGACTTGAATCGTACCAATAGTTTCCTCCGCCAGATTTTGGATTTTAATTCTGAAGGTAATAATATCATTGGCATAAAAAGGGTCAGCCGCGCCCAAATCATCATAAAAATCAGCTGTGCCTCTTTTTTGGACTTCTTTATCAACCCAAATTTTGCCTACTTCACGGCATCTTTCTCCTCCACCATAAATAGGTTCACAAATAATTTTGGCAGAAACAGAAGTGGGAGAAAAAAGGAAAAATAAAAAACCTGCCGCTAACCAGAATAGTTTTTGAAATTTCATAAAACCTATATCTTATCTGGGCAGGTTGGTGAAAGTATAACAGCTAAAATACGATTTGTCAAGACTAAAGGATAATTTGGGTGACTGACCGGATTCGAACCGGCAACATTCTGCTCCACAGGCAGACGCTCTAACCATTGAGCTACAGCCACCAACAAAATTATTTTGTATCCCTGGAGGGAATCGAACCCTCATCACATCCTTAGAAGGGACGTGCTTTCTCCATTAAGCTACAGGGACTTGACTTGAAATATAGATTTGAGCGGGTGAGCAGAGTCGGACTGCCGTCTGCTCCTTGGAAGGGAGCTATTCTACCATTGAACCACACCCGCTGGTCGGAGAGCCGGGATTTGAACCCGGGACCTCTTGGTCCCAAACCAAGCGCGCTAAACCGCTGCGCCACTCTCCGATTTATAAATATTCTACAATACTTGTTTTCTTTTTTCAAGATTGATATAATAAGTTGATCTTGGGCTGATGGCGAAATTGGCAGACGCGTACGCTTCAGGAGCGTATGACGAAAGTCTTGGAGGTTCGAATCCTCTTCAGCCCACTAAAAATTTCTAAGTTCAGAAAGCGCTCGTGGCGTCTGCCTGCACAGGCAGGGAATCGGCATACCTGCCCGAAATGCTTTGCCGCGGTGGCGGAACGGTATACGCGATAGCTTGAGGAGCTATGCCTATTTTAGGCGTGAGAGTTCGAATCTCTCCCGCGGCACATTTCAAAGCAGGCATACGCAATAGCTTGAGGAGCTATGCCTGTAAAGGCGTGTGGGTTCAAATCCCACCGAGCGCAC
>Ga0208047_1000557_pt1 | contig 13965 bp, 10 predicted proteins | sample Kivu_220m_FD_184162 | JGI IMG/M metagenome (GOLD analysis project Ga0208047, IMG submission 184162) | Freshwater microbial communities from Lake Kivu, Western Province, Rwanda to study Microbial Dark Matter (Phase II) - Kivu_220m (SPAdes)... | ecosystem: Environmental > Aquatic > Freshwater >...
GTTCCTTATCGTTGCCCGCGCACGGGAGGGCTGGGGCAAGGGCAACATCTTCTTCTCCGGAGGCGCATTTTGCGAAGCAAAATACGAAATTCGGCGGCGGCAGAAAAGCGAGGGCGGGCAAAAATTCCTTCCCCCCAACCCCCTTCCTTTTTGCCCGCCCGAGCGCAAATCTTTTTCAAAATTCAGCGTCCGGATTTTCGCTAAAAAAAGTTCGGATTTCGTTCAGGGTTCGGAGCCAAATTGTATGTTCAGCGTTTGTTGCCTCTCCGCCCGAGGCGGATCGGGGCAGATTGTATAGTATTTGCCAAGATTTTTTGGGTTCAATCGCCACCTTTTGCGAAAGCAAAAAGCGGTTCGCCGTTGTCCTCCAAAGGCGGACAGGCACCACAACGGGTGCCGCAAAGCGGCACGAGCCAATCCTTTTATTTCCGCCAAAGGCGGAAAGCAAAACGATAATTTTTAATAGCCCAAAAGCGATAGTTCAATAAATTCACTACAAGTATGAAATACTTTTTATACATAAGAAAATCAACAGACGAAGACGACAGACAAGTTTTGTCGCTGGAAGCGCAAGAAACGGAACTCAAGGAATTTGCCTTGCGGGAAAATCTTTTGATCGCCGCGACTTTCCGCGAATCGCAAACCGCCAAAGAGCCGGGCAGACCGATTTTTAACGATATGCTCAAACGAATGGAACGCGGCGAAGCCGAGGGGATTTTAGCGTGGCATCCCGACAGATTGGCGAGAAACAGCATAGACGGCGGACGGATAATTTTTTTGATTGATACCGGAAAAATCAAAGCGCTAAAATCCCCGACATTTTGGTTTGAGCCGACCCCGCAAGGCAAATTCATGTTGAATATCGCTTTTGGGCAATCAAAATACTTTGTGGATAATCTTTCAGAGAATACCAAAAGAGGGTTGCGTCAAAAATTGCGCCGAGGCGAATTGCCCGGCTACGCTCCGCTTGGCTATTTGAACGACTTGCTAAAGCATACAATGCATAAAGACCCGGAAAGATTTCCGCTCGTCAGAAAAATGTTTGAACTTTACGCCACCGGCGAATATTCTCTGAAAGATTTACGAAATAAAATGACTTCTTTGGGCTTGATTAGCCGAAATGGTAAAGTTTTCACCATTTCCAATATCCAAATGTTTTTGAAAAATCCGTTTTACTACGGAGCTTTCATTTTCAACGGTGAACTCCATCAGGGAAACCATAAGCCAGTGATTGCAAAGAAACTTTTTGATAAATGCCAAGAAGTGATGACGCAAAAAGCCCACAAAGTAAAGCGAGGCCAAAAGGAATATGTTTTCCGCTCGCTTTTGAAATGCGGTGAGTGCGGCTGTTCCATAACTTCCGAAACCCACAAAGGACACAACTATTACCGATGCACCAAAAAGAAACAAAACTGCTCGCAAAAATATATTCGCGAGGAACTTTTGGCCGAGCAGATTTCAAACTTGATTCAAAAAGTTTCTTTGCCTTTGGCTTGGACAAAAAAGATGATTGCCGAACTGGACAAGGAAAAGGAGGAAAATGTCCAAGTCGACAGGACTTTCGCTCAAAATCTAAAATCTCAAATTGCCGAGCTAAACGAAAAACTGGATAAACTTTTGGATAATCAGTTGGACGACGTAATTTCCACCGAAGAATACGCCGCCAAAAAACAAAAAATTCTCAACCAAAAAATTGAGATTTCCGAAAAACTGAAAGATTTTGAGCGAAAGGGCAATCGCTGGCTCGAACTTTGCCGAAACTTCATTTTAACGGCTAATCAAGCTCAAATTGCCGCTTTGAAGGAAAATTTTTCTGAAAAGAAAAATTTCCTCAAAAGGATTGGCTCGAACCCGCTCCTGCGGGAGCGGGCGGTTTTTGTGGAATACAAAAACCCTTGGAAATTGCTTGAAAATTCGTCCGCCGAAGCGAGGGGCGAAGCCCCGAGCGAGGCGGGAAACAGAAACTTTACAAATTGGCTGGGAGGGATGGAATCGAACCATCATGCCATGGTCCAGAGCCATGTATCCTGCCGTTAGATGACCTCCCAATGTCACTACGCTAAAACCCTAAATCCCAAATCACAAATTCTAAAAAATAAAATTTTTTTACTCGCAGATTTTTAAAATCGCCAGCTCGACCGACAATTGCGGTATTTCCACATAACCGAACTGTGTTCTCGTTTTAACAAATTCTTCAATGACCATAACCAAATCTTTCAATTCAACGCTTTTTATCAAGCGATCCATTTGTTTTTGCAAATCATCGTCTTGTTGCCAATAAAGGCCGTCGTTGTTAATCGCCTTTACCTTAATCAACATCAACTTTCTCAAAAATTCAATGGTATCGACGACAAATTGCTCAAGATCCAATCCTTCTTCCAAAAACTTGTTAATCGTTTTAATGGCTTGAGCGCCGTCCTTTTTAAACACCAATTCCAAAAATTCAACAATCAAATTGGTTTGCGTCGGCGGAATCACCAAACCGGCTTCTTCAAGAGTGATTTTCTCTCCGTCAATGGCCAAAATTTGGCTTAACAAACTTTCGGCGTCGCGAACGCAGCCTTCGGAACGAATTGCGACGGTCTTTAATATTTTTTCGTCAATTTCAACGCTCTCGGCCTTAATAATTCTTTTCAGCCGTTCGACAATCTTGCCCAAACTAACTTTGTTGAAATCAAACCGCTGACAACGGGAAATAATGGTTTGCGGCAACTTGTGTATTTCTGTCGTGGCCAGAATAAAAATAATGTAAGACGGCGGCTCTTCAAGGGTTTTAAGTAAGGCGTTGAAAGCCGCGGTGGAAAGTTGGTGGCACTCATCAATGACAAAAATTTTGTATTTCCCTTGAATCGGCGGAATACGGGAATAAGCGATAATATTCTCCCGCACATTGTCCACGCCGGTTTGCGAAGCCGCGTCCAATTCAATTAAATCGACTGACCGCCCCCGGACAATATCTTCGCATGATTGGCACTGGTTGCAGGGCTCGCTCTCCCCTTCAGCCCTTCTTTGGCAATTTACCGACTTGGCGATTAAACGGGCCAAAGTCGTTTTTCCCAAACCGCGCGGACCGGTGAACAAATAAGCGTGAGCAATTTTGCTCCGCTTAATTTCATTTTCGATAATTTTAACCGTATTCTCTTGTCCGATAATTTCGGAAAAAGTTTGCGGCCTGTATTTGCGATAGATAACCATAAATCGCTACGCTAAAATAAAAAATAAAATATAAATATCCAAATTACCCATTTACCCGATTTTCCAATACCTGATTACCCGATATCCCAATTCTCCCCCTTTCTGATATTTCTTTCTCGACTTCGGCTTTATTTCTCCCATATTTCAAATGGGACAATTCTCTCACGATTTGGGCGATTTCTTTATTTCCCCTTTGCGGCGGAACCGGCTGGAGATTAAAGGGTCTTAATGATTGATTATCAACTAATAATTTGATATAAGCGTTAAATTTTTCCACATTGACTAAATCATAAGGACTAAAAACCGGCTCGAATTCCTTGGCTAAAAATTCCGCATCTTCCACTCCGACTTTGAAACAAATAATGGTTCCAACCGTGCCAAAAATAGCGTCTCGAATCGAAGCGTCTTGGCCGTTTTTAACCAACTGGCCGATATATTGGTGAGCGACCATCAAGCAAAGGCGGTATTTTCTGGCTTCGGCCAAAATAGTGGAAACACTGTCAGTAATGAAATTTTGAAACTCGTCGATATAAAGATAGAAGTCCTTTCTTTCCTCCTCGGGCATATCGGTTCGAGAAAGAGAAGCAATTAAAATCTTGCCGACCAAAATCAGGCCTAAAAGATAAGAATTCAAGTCGCCAATTTTACCTTTGGAGAGATTTATTAAGAGTATTTTTTGTTCGTCCATTATTTTCCGGAAGTTAAAGGCGCTTTGTTGCTGACCAATAATCGGCCTCATAATATCATTGGCGACGAACTGATTCAATTTTGAAGTAATATAAGGGGTTATATTGGAAAGAGCGCCTTCTCCGCCGGCCTTTTCCGCTTCTTTAATCCAGAAATCGCGGACCACCTGATTCGCGCAATGACTTAATTTAAAAGCCCGGAAAGACGGATCGGCCAAAACTTTTGAGACCTCCATCAAGGTGGAGCCACTTTGGGGATGTTCCATAATCAGCAAGAGCGCGTTTCTCAGATACTGTTCAAACATCGGCCCGCCAGTTTGCCTTAAATCATAGAGTTTATCCATTATGTTAATCATCTCATTAATCAAAAACGTCTTTTGTTCCGGATACTTCGGGTCATATTCCAAAAGGTTCAAACCCATAGGTCGGCTCATATCGGCTGGGTCAAAATAAATCACGTCTTCGGCTCTCTCTTTGGGCACATGTTCTAAAATGGCTTCAATTAAGTCGCCGTGGGGGTCAATAACACAAACCCCTTGATTGTTTTTAACGTCCTGAATTGCCATATTGGCAATTAAAACGGATTTGCCGACGCCGGTTTTACCAATGGCGTAGATATGCCGACGTCGATCAGCATCCTTAATGCGGATTTCCTTTTTTTCTCTGCGATAAATATTATATCCCAAAATAAGACCTTCGGCCGGCACATCTACCGGCGCTGGGGCTTTTTTGGCGATTAACCACCTGATATTCGGCGCTTCGGTCGTCGGCAAAGGAAAATGAAAAACACTGGTCATTTCCTCGGCGTTCAAAACAAATGACCTCTTTTCGTCAAAAATGCGATAAATGAAATTGCGGACAGTTTTGGCGTTTCCGCTTTTAAAAATTTTAAATCCGTTGCCGTACTCATAACCGGTATATTGGGCAAAAGCGTTAACAATATTGTTCAAATACGTTTCCGCCCTTTCTTTAACGCGGCTTGAAACCACAACTCTGATATTCACATCTAATCCCGCTTTATTCGCTTTTTCCTCAATGGCTTTGACCGCTTCCTGTTCAAAAGGCGAAAGTTGATGGGAAATTTTTTGTCCGGCTTGTTCGGGTTTTTTCGCCTTGGGTGAAATAAATCCGCCTAATTCGAATAAAACTTTAGCCATGCCGGTTTTAACCGAACTCATCGCTTGGTTTAAGTTTTTGCCTTGTTGCATTTCTGAAGCCACTTTGGAGCCGAACTTTCTCCACTTCGGCCTGGCGGAACGGGCGACGAACTGGATAATCGCCGAATCGTCCGGAGCAATTTTATTCAGAGAATTAATAATGGCACTCAAGGGATCTGTTTCCATTTTAAGATAGGTTTTAATAGGAAACATCGAGAGTTTTCTAAGTCTGAAAAAGGCACTGATCACGTAATTCTGGGGTAAAAAAACATTATAATCCTCCACTTCTTCAATATTAGCCGCGGGATATTGGGCGTGAATCTGCTGTTCAAAAAATTGCTGCAAGGTTCTCGGGACGACAACGTAAAAAGAAATTATTCCTTTTTTATCAGAAACAATTTCAAAAGAAAAACTGTCCGAACGGCCGAAAAACCAAGCGCGCCAGCCCTTTTGCGCTTTCAATCCACCGATATTATCAAAAAGATTTTCTGTCGGCAAAAGTGTTTCTTTAATGCTTTTTCTCGCTTCTTTATCGTTACCTGGAGATTCTTTGGGTAAAGAAACCAAAAGAACCGCCTTTTGAAAAGAAAATTTCAAACAAGACGCTCTTCGAAAAGAACGCCTTACCAGCATCAGGGCAATATAAAAAACAATCAATAAAAAAATGAGGGTCAAAAACCACAAATTGGCCGAAAGCCAAGTTTCACTTTGTTTTTGGACTTGCTCTAAGGGTACTTTAAAAATGTCGTCCGGATTCATATTGATAACTAATTTGCACGAATTTGCGATTCGTATTTTATTCGTCTTTAAACGCTTTCTTTTTTTCCGCCAAAGCCATAATCTTGTCGGTTTTTATTTTGGTCTCTTGCTCCAAAAAGAATCTGCTGACGCCGGGAATCACTTGAAGCCAATTCTTGATTAATTCCACGATTTTATGCACCGCTATTTTCGCTTTGGAAATAATTATCTCTATTTGCGAACTCGCCTCTTCTCCTTTTTGTTTAAACTGCTCTTTTAAATTATCCGGCAATGACTGATAGGCTTGTTCCATTCCTTCCGATAAAATCGATTCTATTTGTTTAAATGTTTCGCTTTTGTTTAAAATTGGCGGCGGCGCGACCGGCTTTTTTTGTAAAAAAGGAATTTTTCGGCTTGATGCCGGCGCCGGCGCTTCGCCGACTTTCTCTTTAGGCAAAATCGACCCTTCTGTTTCCCTAATTTCCGGACTGGGAATTTTTTCCGTCTCTATCCTAATTTCGGCCTCTTTTAAGGGTTTTTGGCCTATGGGCAACTTTTCTTTAATTTGTCCTTCAACCATAAATTTATTTTATTAAATATTCCTTAAGACAGGACTATTATACCACTTTTAAAAGACGCTACAACTGAAAATAAGTAGCCCCATGGGGAGTCGAACCCCAGTTTTTTGGCTGAGAACCAAATGTCCTGACCACTAGACGATAGGGCCGAAAACCGGTAGATTGGAAAATTATTATAACAAAAACCCGCAAATAAACAAGCTCTCAAATAATCTGAGAGCTTGAGCCTGCCAAATGATTGGCATGATTAGGGATATTCCGCGGCAATAACGGGACTTGAACCCATGTCTTCCACCTGATCTCGGTTTTTCAACCGCCCGGGGATGGATATCCTAACCCTTGAACGATATTGCCTTAAAAACAAAAACTCTGATTCAGAAATTGAGTTTATCAAGTCCGATTGTAATAAATTTTCTTGACTTTGTCAAGAGGTTGATTTAAAATATCAGCATGACTCTTAAAAATATTGACTCGCAAATCGCCGAACTTATTCAAAAAGAAATCAGTCGCCAAAGACAAGGGCTGGAATTGATTCCTTCGGAAAATTTTGTGTCCCCGGCAGTTTTAGCCGCCCTGGGTTCGCCTTTGACCAATAAATACTCCGAAGGTTATTCGGGTAAAAGATACTACGGCGGCAATGAATTTATTGATAAAATTGAGTCATTGGCCGTGTCCCGGGCAAAAAAACTGTTTCACGCCGAGCATGTCAATGTTCAACCTTATTCCGGTTCACCAGCCAATTTGGAGGTTTATTTCTCTTTTCTTCAGCCCGGAGACAAAATTATGGGCATGAGTTTGGCTCACGGCGGACATCTGACCCACGGGCATAAAGTCAATCTATCCGGAAAAATTTTTAATTCCATCCCTTACGGCGTCAATCCTAAAACCCAACTGATTGATTATGACGAAGTGGAAAAAATGGCGAAAAAATACCGGCCAAAAATCATTATTTCCGGCGCCACGGCTTATCCGAGAATTATTCAGTTTAAAAAATTCGCGGAGATCGCCAAAAAAGTCGGAGCGATTTCAATGGCCGATATTTCCCATATTGCCGGCTTAATCGTCGCCGGACTTCATCCCTCCCCTTTCCCTTTTACAGATATTGTCACTACCACCACGCATAAAACGCTGCGCGGACCAAGGGGAGCGATGATTATGTGCAAAAAAGAACACGCCGCGCTGATTGACAAGACGGTTTTTCCTGGCATGCAAGGCGGCCCCCATAATCACACAACCGCCGCCATTGCCGTTGCCCTAAAAGAGGCCTCAAGGCCGGATTTTAAATCTTACGCCAAACAAATTATTAAAAACGCCAAAGCATTGTCCCAATCTTTAAAAAAACAAGAATTGACGCTGGTTTCCGGCGGCACTGATAATCACCTTATTCTTATAGATTTGACTAAAAACGGCATAACTGGCAAGCAAGCGGAAAAAATTCTGGAACAAGCGGGAATTTATGTCAATAAAAATATGATTCCCAACGACTCTCGCTCCGCTTTTGACCCGTCGGGCATCAGATTGGGAACGCCGGCTTTAACCAGCCGAGGATTCAAAGAAAAAGATATGGAAATAGTCGGCCAACTTATTGGCGAAATAATCCGCCATATTAACGACCGAAAAATCTTTAATCAAGTTTGCCGATCGGTAAAAAATTTAAGCCGGCAACATCCGCTTTATTCAAATTTCAAAATCCGCTAAATTATAATACTTATCATTCATTATGGCGTTAGACGGCAAGAAAATCGCCGAGGAAATACGTTCACGAACGAAATTCCTGATTAAAAAATATCATCTAAAGCCCGGCCTAGCCGTCATCTTAATCGGCAAAAATCCGGGCTCTTTAATCTATACCAAATTAAAGCAAAAATCGGCCAAAGCAATAGGAATAAAATTCGAGAAGTTTATTTTTCCGTCGAATGTAAAGCAAAAAAAAGTGATTGATTTGATAAAAAAATTGAATAAGGACAAAAAAATTCATGGCATCATCGTTCAATTGCCGGTTCCTTTAAAAATCGACCCCGATTTGCTGGTAAAAACCATTTCGCCCCTGAAAGACGTCGACGGCTTCGGGCTAAAAACGAAATTTATTTCCCCGGTCCATCAAGGAATTGTCAAACTAATAAAACAAAGCCGGGTAAAAACCCGCAATAAAAAGGCGGTTATTTTGGGAAATTCCCCGATTTTTACCCGCCATTTAAAGGAAATTCTTGAAAGCCGAGGATTAAAAACCTTTATTTTTTATGCTAAAAAACAAAAATTTATCCGACCAGTCAGAACAGCCGATTTCTTGATTGTGGCGCTCGGTCTGGCTTATTTTATAAAACCCAAGATGGTGAAAAAAAACGCCGTAATAATCGATGTCGGCTATAATTTGTCCATTTCAGGAAAAGAAAAAAAATTCTGCGGCGACGTCGATCCGTCAGTCAATAAAAAAACTCCCTATCTTTCTCCGGTGCCTGGCGGCATCGGTCCTTTAACCGTCGCCTTTCTGCTGCGAAATACATATTTAGCCGCCCGAACAAACCTTTACAATAGAAAAAAATAATATAAAATTAAAACATAATTTTGAAAATCTATGATTAAAATATTGAGTATAATTCAAATTGTCGTTTCCCTACTTTTAATCGCCTGTATTTTAGTTCAGAGTCGCGGGGGCGGTCTTTCCACTGCTTTCGGCGGAACCGGCGAATCATACAGCACTAAAAGGGGTTTGGAAAAAAAGATTTTTATCGCCACCATTGCCCTTGCGGTTATTTTTCTCGGCTTAAGCGTAACTCTCTTACTGATTTAATTTCGACTGTTTTGCGATTGATATCGCCGAAATGTAAACTAATAAAAAAATGTTTGCTCAGAATTTTAAGAAAAAAATTTTGGCGCTTTTAGGCGGGCTAAAACGAATCTTCTTTAAATCTAATCATAAAAATCCATCTCCTTTGGAAAACAAGCCCCTTGGGCGATTGCCGAATCTTAGACAAATTAAACGGCTTGGCCAGGTTTTAACCAATAAAGAGAAAAAAATCATTACCTGCTTGTCGCTTCTTATTATTTTTTCTCTTTTTTTTCTTTTTGTCAGAAACCGTTTTTTGAAATTGGAAATTAAGCCGGAAATCGGCGGAACCTACACGGAAGGCCTGATTGGAACCCCTAAAATGGTTAACCCGATTTTAGCGGCTAACGACATTGATTCGACTCTCGTCCGCTTAATATTTTCCGGACTTCTGAGATATAACAGCGACTTAGGCTTAGAGCCGGATCTGGCTGACAATATCTCCGTCAGCGACAACAAAGAAAATTATACCGTTTGCCTAAAACAAAATCTGTTTTGGCACGATGGAATAGAATTAACCGTCGATGATGTTATTTTTACCTTTGAATTGATTAAAAATCCGATTTTCAAAAATCCTTTATTGGAGAGATTGAAACAAGCGGACGTTGTAAAAATAAACGACAACTGCCTGGAAATTAACGCGAAAAATCCTTCTTCTTTCCATTTAACCGATTTGACTTTAGGTATTCTACCCGAACATATCTGGAACAATATCGATTTAAATGCTTTTTTCCAATCCGAATTTAATCTTAAACCCATCGGCAGCGGGCCTTTCACTTTTAATTACCTCGGTAAGGACGATGCCGACAACATCAAGCTTTACGCCCTGAAGAGAAATGAAAAATTCCACCGGCAATCGCCTTATATTGAAGAAATTATTTTTAAAATTTATTCCGACTCCAAAACAGCCACCGAAGCTCTGAAAACAAATCAGATCAACGGACTTAATCTTATTCCCAAAGAAATCGACGAAGAATTAGAGCAAAATAAAAACTTAAAACACTATCAAATCAGTCTTCCTTCTTATACAGCTATTTTCTTTAATCTCCGAACCAAACAAGAGAGGTTTTCTCCATTGCAGGAAAAATCAGTCAGAGAAGCTTTAACCTACCTTACGCCCAAAAAACAAATTTTAAAACAAATTTTCGGACAAGAAGGAGTAACCGCCATCTATGGTCCCTTTCTTTCCCAGTCCCCTGTTTTTAACCCAAACGTTCAAAAACGCGATTATAATCCGGGTCTGGCTCAAAATATTTTCAAACAAGCCGGCTGGGAAAAAAAATCAAGCGGATTTCTGGAAAAAAACGGGAAAATACTAGAAATAAGCCTCACCACCGTCGACCAATCCGACCTTTCGGAAGTCGCCCATTTGGTGCAGAAATCATGGCAGGAAGCCGGAGTTAAAGTAAAATTGATTACTGTTCCCGCTGAACAAATCAGAGAAATTATTGCCAGCCGCAATTTTGACACCTTTCTTTATGGCATTCTAGAAAACGTCGATTCAAATCCCTATCCCCTTTGGCATTCCTCTCAAATCGAACCGCCAGGTTTAAATTTAACAGGATTTCAAGATCGACGAGTAGACGAACTTTTGGAAAAAGCTGCCTTAACTAATAATAAAAAAGAAGAGCAAAAAACTTATTACCAAAAATTTCAAGAACTCCTAAATCAGAATATTCCCGCCATTTTCCTTTACAATCTCAATTATACTTATCTGGTCAATATAAAAATAAAAGGTATTCATTTTACTTCGTTCAATTACCCCGAAGACCGCTTTATCAACGTCGAGAATTGGTATATTAATACGGCTAAAAAATAAAGCCCACGTGGTGGAATTGGTATACACACAGGTCTCAGAAGCCTGGCTCGCAAGAGCGTGTCGGTTCGAGTCCGACCGTGGGCATCTCTTCTGCGTTAAAACCATTGAAAGTATTGTTTTTAAAGACGCAAGAATTTAAAATTTCGTTATTGACAAAAATAGAAAACGTCCTAAAATAAAAGGCAAGTAAAATAAAACGGAGGGAAATCCAATGAAAAAATTGGCGATTCTTTGCTCTTTATTTCTCATTTTTTTCGCCCTGCCGACCCAAGAACTAGAATTCTCGTCCCAAGGACAGGGAATAGAATTACAAAAATTGGTGGGCGGAGATTTAATGAATTCAAACGAGGAGAAGCTGGGAGACAATCTAATAATAATGTCCGTTAAAATGTCCATGTCTAAACCCAATAACCTATTAGGAGCGATGTATTTCATGGAATATTTTGCGGTACAGTCCCGCGACACTACCCTAAGTCCAGAAAAACAAATAAAGGAAATTAAAAAGACATTAAAACAGTTATCGGCGCGTTTTGCCGTCCGACGCCGCATTTTTGGCGGCAATAAATGCCGCTATAACGACAAAATTGTCGCTGTTCCGGTCAAACTACTCTAATAACGCTTTCTATTTCCCCAAATCTCTCCCTATATCAGGTTATCCAAATAAAACCCTGTCTTAAAACAGGGTTTTATTTTTTTCCCAAAAACGCAAAATTATGATATAATTTAAAAATATGATTGAACAAAATAAAATCGCTGTCTTGGTTAAAAAATTAGCCCAAAAAAAATTGGAATCCTTTGGCAATTTAACAAAAGAGAAACAAAAAATTTGTTCCGAGTTGCGAATGTCCTCGCCAAGAAACAGCGATATTTTAAAAATTTATTGGAAACTCAAAAAAAACGGAGAAATAAAAACCAATAAACTTCTGGAACAGGAGTTTAAAAAAAGGCCAGTGAGAACCTTGTCCGGCGTGACAGTGGTGGCGGTTTTAACTAAGCCTTGGCCTTGTCCAGGACGATGTCTTTATTGTCCCTTTGAAAAAGGAGTGCCTAAAAGTTATTTATCAGGCGAACCAGCGGTGGAAAGAGCTAAATTTCTCAACTACGACCCTTATCAACAAGTCAAGAAACGACTTGAAGTTCTAGAAAATAACGGCCATCCTACTGACAAAATAGAATTGATTGTCATTGGCGGCACCTGGTCTTATTTGCCGAAAAAATACCAAACTTGGTTTATTAAACAATGTTTTAGAGGCGCTAACGCCGCGGAAGAAAAACGCGAAAATACCAAAACGCAAGCGTTGCGTTCCCACCAAAACAAATCAACATTGGAAAAAGAACAAAAAATCAATGAAAAGGCAAAACATCGGATCATCGGCTTAACCTTGGAAACGCGTCCCGACTATATTACGCCGCGAGAAATTATAAGAATGAGAAAATTGGGCTGTACCCGGATGGAAATAGGGGTTCAAATCGCCGATGATGAAATTTTAAAAAAGAACAAACGCGGTCATTTCATTAAAGAAATCGTTAAGGCGACGAAATTATTAAAAGACGCCGGGTTTAAAATTTGCTACCATTTAATGCCCGGCCTTTATGGTTCTTCTCCTAAAAAAGATTTTGAGGCGTTTAAAAAAATATTTTCCGAAAACGGATTCCGACCGGATATGATTAAAATTTATCCCTGCGTCGTGGCGAAAGGCTCGAGATTATATGAAATTTTTAAACAAAAAAGATACAAGCCGTACAAGGAAAAACAACTTATAACCCTTCTAACAAAATTTAAATCAATCATCCCTCCTTATATCAGAGTCAACCGCTTGATTCGCGATATCCCCGCCTGGCAAATTCAAGGCGGCAATAAAACTTCAAATCTCAGAGAGATCATTCAGGAAAAAATGAATAAGTTAGGAAAAATTTGCCAATGCATTCGTTGCCGGGAAATTAAAAAAGAAGAAATAAAAATCAAAAGTTTAAAACTCGTTAAAAGGGAATATGCTTCTTCTGGCGGAAAGGAGATATTTTTATCTTTTGAGGATATTGGGGAAAATAAAATCGCTGCCTTTTTAAGACTGCGGTTGACGGATAAAAACGTTGAAAAGATATTTCCGATATTAAAAAACGCCGCTTTGATCCGCGAGCTTCATACTTACGGACAATCCATTCCTATCAGTAAAACCAGCAAATCAGCTGCCCAGCACTTCGGTTTAGGAAAAAGATTGATGTATCAGGCGGAAAAAATCGCGAGAAAAAATGGGTATAAAAAAATAGCCGTGATTGCCGGCATTGGCGTACGCCAATATTACCGCCATCTTGGCTACCGTTTGAAAAACACTTACATGGTCAAAGTGTTAAAACATTAACACAATAGCTATTTCCACTCCTCCCCTTGTCTAACTAAAATACTTTTGGCTCTTCGCGGTTCAGACATTATTTTCTCGACAATTTTTTCCATTCGCATCGCTTGAGAACCTTTAATTAAAATGATATCCCCTTTTCTTAATTTATCCTTTAAAAACTCGGCTACCGCTTCCGTCTTTTCAAAATTGAATATCTTCTCTTTATTTAAACCAAATTGGTTCGCACCGCGAGCTATTTCCTTGGACTCCTGCCCGACCGCTATTAAATAGTCAAATCCCAATCTCCCAACCATTTTACCCACTTCGTAATGAGATTGCTGGGATAAAAAACCCAATTCTTTCATATCGCCCAAAACGACCCATTTCTTGCTTTGCGGGCGATTTTTTATTTCCTTTAAAGTTTCCAAAGCCAATTGAACGGCCAACGGAGACGAATTATAAGTATCGTCAATAATATAGCTATTTTCAATGCCGGAAATAAGAGACATCCTGCCCGGCAGCGGCTGATACTTTTTTAAAGATTCAGTTATTTCAATCAAATTAAGATTAAAAGTAACCCCGACAGCCACCGCCGCCAATACGGCATAAATCTGAGACCGGGCTACGAT
>Ga0208047_1000558_pt1 | contig 13952 bp, 14 predicted proteins | sample Kivu_220m_FD_184162 | JGI IMG/M metagenome (GOLD analysis project Ga0208047, IMG submission 184162) | Freshwater microbial communities from Lake Kivu, Western Province, Rwanda to study Microbial Dark Matter (Phase II) - Kivu_220m (SPAdes)... | ecosystem: Environmental > Aquatic > Freshwater >...
TTATCAACAATACCTGCCTCCAGCGCCGAGGAGGCCACGGTCGCCCCGCCTTCAATTAGAACGGTCTGCAACTGCCTTCGGTGCAGCTCCGCCAGTATTTCCGGCCAACTCAGCAGCCCGTCTTTGCCCTTGCTGACGCGCAGCACCTCGACGTCCTTCGCCCAGAGACGTTCGGCCCTCGCTGCACTGCGGCTGGCGGTAAACGCCAACACCGGCCCCGGTTCCCTGAGCAACCGGCAGGCGGGCGGGGTCGCAATGTCCGGGTCGAGGATGACGCGCACCAATTGCTTGGCAGGTTTCACGCGGCAGGTCAAACGGGGGTCGTCGGCGACTACCGTGTTGATTCCCACGACAATGGCGTCCACGCAGAGGCGCAGACGGTGCCCCATTGCGCGTGCCTCTGGTCCCGTAATCCACTTCGAGTGACCCGTCGTGTCGGCAACCATGCCGTCGAGTGTAGCCGCAACCTTCAGGATGATGAATGGCCGATGCTTGCGCAGGGAAGTGAGATAGCCCTCGTTCAGCCGCCGCGCCTCTCTGGCCAACAGGCCGACCGAAGTCCTGATGCCTGAGCTGCGCAGGCAACGCATGCCTTTGCCGTTCACGCGGGGGTTGGGGTCGAGCGTCGCCGCGACGACCCGCTTGATACCTGCCAGTTGGATGGCACTCGTGCAGGCGGGAGTCTTGCCGTGGAAACAGCACGGCTCCATCGTCACGTAGAGGCTCGCTCCATCTGCCCGGCGACCGGCAGCGGCAATCGCCTCCACCTCGGCGTGTGGTCCGCCGAAGCGACGGTGCCAGCCGCGGCCCACGACGCGTCCGTTCTTGACGAGCACCGCGCCGACCATCGGGTTGGGCGAAACCCGGCCGCGTCCGCGCCCGGCCAGGTCGAGCGCTTCGGCCATGAACGCTGCTTCTTTCACGCGCCTATCATAGAAGCACACCCGATGTTGTCAAGAAACCGACAGCGGCCCCTCGTCCCCACTTCTGCCTTCTGCATTCTGATATCTGACTTCTGACTTCGCCCGGTCTGCGACTAGTCGTAGTCTATCCGGAAATCCCTGTATTCATCCCGGCACACACTCCACTCCGTCGCCACGTCGGTCACGCGCGCGTCCGGCGGCCCCTCGTGCAACCGCCGGATAAGCTGCTCCAGCCTCTGCCTGTCGCCCTCGGCTTCAGCTTCCACCCGCCCGTCCGGCAGATTGCGTACGGCTCCGCGCAGACCGAGTTTCGTTGCCTCCCTGACGACGAACGCCCGGTAGCATACGCCCTGGACGATGCCGGAGACAACGGCATGGAGCGACGCCCTGTTCTCCTGATTGGTCATGGATGAAGATACGAACGCGTCCACGCCCTGTCAAGCTGACCGCCAGCGAGGGTGGATAAGTGGTTCGTAACCGGGGCACAAGAAGTCGGGAAGCCGGGTTCAGTCGGTGGATCTCCCGTCCCGTGCACGTAGAGAACAGGTTGGCAAGTGGTGTAGAACCCGCTGACAACTTGACTAGTCGGAACCACGTTCTATAGTCAATGTGGACTCGCCTATGAGAAACCTGCCGAAGCTCGGCCTGACGGCGATTGCGTTTCTGACGCTTGTCGCCGTCACTCAGGCCCAGATCGTCGCCGAGACCATCGGCTTCACGTCCCGCGACCGCCAGATGTATGGTCCCGCGGTCCGGTACATTGCCTTCGACTCGCTGTCCGGAACTCACGCGGTCTGGAAAGACGGATATGGCTCAATCCGGTACAACTTCCGGCCGCGCGATGGCGGCTGGCGCTGGCCCGGCGGCATGGTCGTGAACTCGGAACCGCGTACCCTCGGCTCGATGGACATCAACGTCCGCTTGAGCAGCGCCATGATTTCCGCTGACCACCTGGTCGGCAACACGCACATCCTGACCCGGTTCGTCGACAGCACGTCGGGCATGGGGGACTTCCACGAGCAAGACTTGGGCGGAGACTGCCGTTTCACGCTGGTCGGCGCAGCCAACTTCGGCTTCTACAAGTTCGCTGCCTTGAGCGCAGATACGCTCATCTACCGGGCGCCGGTCGTGGCGATCACCATCGGTCACGTGGGCCCCTTCCCGGCTTTCAACCTGGCCGTATCGAAGCAGAGCGGCCAGTACGGCTACATCTGGGCGGAAACCGAGGGCCCGGACCGCGGCACCCTCTTCCTCCAAGAGACGCCGAACAACGGCCAGAACTGGTACGCGGTGTCCCGGTTGTCGGACTCGGTCCCATCGCCGCTGTCCCGGTCCCTGCTTTCCGGCTGCGGAACCTATGATACAACCCGAATTCACCTGCTGACTGATCTCTATGACGGCAGCGATGTCCTTCACTCCCAGATCTGGCACTACTCCAATCACCTCAGTCCCAACTGGCGTCTCGTGCATGAGTACTCCTGCCCGACCGAAACACGAATCGGCGATGACGCGCTGGCCGCGGACCGGCCCAGCATCGGTATGAACCGGCGTCTGGGTGAGATCTGCGCGGTGTGGGAGCAGTTCGACCCGGGCAACGTGGACCCGGTCACCGGGCCGTGCCGCGCCGACATCTGGGCCGCCCGCACGGTTGACGCTGACCACAACTGGGGTCCGGCGATGCGTCTGACCCTACCGGACAGCACCAGCAAACGCTTCCCTTTCCTTAGCGAGGTGGTCAACGACACGCTCCACATCATCTACTTCGCGGACCGGGTTGCCGGGTTCTCAGAACAGGGCCAAGGCCCGCAGACCACGAACGCAGTCGTCTATCTACGTGTTCCGGTCGACCTGCTTCCGGCGGGCGTCGCGGAACGAGAACGACCGCCGCTGCGCCATATCAGTCTAAACGCATGCCCCAATCCATTCCGCCGGACCACGACAATTCGTCTCTCTGGTTCATCCTCCGTCCTTTCTCCTTCTTCTCTTCCTGTCCGCGTCTATGATGCCACCGGCCTTCTTGTGCATTCATCATCTGTAGTCCGGGCTTCGTCATTCCGGCTTGACCTGCAGTCAATGCCGCCTGGCGTCTACTTCGTGACGGCCGGAACCGGGCCGAACGCTGCTTCCTGCCGCGTCGTGAAGGCTGCCCGGGCGGATTGACTGTCCGGCTAATCCTGCTATCCTCTGTCCGAATCTAACACCGCCAAGGAGGACAATTGGCCAAACATTGCGAGATTTGCGGCAAAGTCGGCGTGGTCGGCTCGAACATCAGCCATGCCCACAACGTAACCAAACGGACCTGGGAGCCCAACCTGCAGCGCGTCCGGGCCCGGGTCGACACCGAGAACAAGCGCATCTGGGTCTGTACGCGCTGCCTGCGCTCGGGCAAGGTCCAGAAGGCCTCGAGCGCTCACGCCTAGTACCGGTATCTGAATTGCGGGAGGTTTCTTGAAGTGTCTCATCACCGGCATCACCGGCTTTGCCGGCAGCCACTTGGCTGAGTATCTCCTATCCCGGGGCGACTGCGAAGTGCATGGCACGATGCGCTGGCGCTCCCGGATGGAGAACATCGCTCAGCTCGGCGGCCGGATTTCGACCCATGTCCGCGACATCCGCGACGCGACTGCGATGTACGAGCTCATACGGGACCTGAAGCCGGACCGGATCTATCACCTCGCGGCCCAGAGCTTCGTGCCGATGTCGTGGACCGCTCCAGCCGAGACAATGACGACCAACGTCCTCGGCCAGATCAACATCTTCGAGGCAATCCGTGCCGTCGGCTGTCCGACCCGGGTACAGCTCGCCTGCTCCAGCGAGGAGTACGGCATGGTCCTGCCGGAAGAGACGCCGATCAAGGAGACCAACCCGCTCCGGCCCCTCTCGCCGTACGCGGTCAGCAAGGTCGCCCAGGACCTGATGGGCTACCAGTACCACCAGAGCTACGGCATGCACATCATCCGCACGCGCGGGTTCAACCATACCGGCCCGCGCCGCGGCGACGTCTTCGTCACCTCCAACTTCGCCAGGCAGATCGTCGAGGTCGAACGCGGCAAGCAGGCGCCGGTTATCCACGTCGGCAACCTGAATGCGGTGCGCGATTTCACCGACGTCCGCGACACCGTGGTCGGCTACTATCTCGCGCTGGAGAAGGGCAAGCCGGGCGGTGTTTACAACGTCGCTACCGGCAAAGGCTACAAAATCAGTGAGATGCTCGACATCCTGCTCAGCTTCTCCAAAGTGAAGATCGAAACCCGACCGGACCCGAAGCGGATGCGGCCGAGCGACGTCGAACTCCTGCTCGGCGACGCGACCAGACTCCGCCAGGAAACCGGCTGGGAGCCCAAGTACAAGTTCGAGCAGACGATGAAAGACCTGCTCGACTACTGGCGCGCACGATCTGCCAGCGGCTAACGGCTGGCGGCTGACGGCTCGATGAATCGCGTACTCGTCACCGGCATCGAAGGATTCGTCGGCGGGCACCTCGCCCGTTATCTTGTTTCCACGGGGCACTCGGTCTTCGGCCTTCACTGGGCTGACGCGCCGGTGGGTCTTCCGGGTGAGCTTCACAAAGGTGATGTCTGCGACTTCGACGCCACCCGCTCATTATTGGAGAAGACAAGGCCCGACGGCATTATCCACCTCGCCGGCATCAGCTCGGTAGCCCTGTCCGAATCACGCCAGATGACCACCTACGAGGTCAACGCGCTGGGGACTCTCAAGTTGCTCGAGGCCGTCCGCCAGCTCCAACTCAAGTGCCGCATCATCCTCATCTCGTCGGCCGACGTCTACGGCCGCTCCAATGTCGGCCGGCCGCTGGACGAGAACCTGCCGTCCCTTCCGCTCAGTCCCTACGCCTTAAGCAAGCACATGACCGCAGAAGCCGGCCGGTTCTACCAGAGGGCGTTCGGACTCGACGTCGTCATCCTGCGGCCATTCAGCCACACCGGTCCGGGCCAGGCCACGACGTTCGTTTTCCCCAAGGTGGCGAACGCCATCGCCCAGATCGAACGCGGCAAGAGCGAACCGGTCATCGAGATGGGCGACCTTCAGGTCCGGCGCGACTACACCGACGTACGCGACGTGGTCCGGGCCTACGGGCTTGCGCTTGAACGGTGCGCCTCCGGTGAAACCTACAACGTCACGTCCGGCAAGCCGGTGGTGATCAAGGAAGGCGTGGACTACCTCTGCGGCCTTTCCCGCGTGCCGGTCCAAGTTCACAGTTCTGCAGCCAAGTTCCGGCCACATGACATTCCCCTGCTCACCGGCGACCCCTCGAAGTTCGCTGCCGCCACCGGCTGGAAGCCGGAAATCCCCTTCACCAAGACCCTCTCCGACCTGCTGGACTATTACCGCTCCGTGTAGGACACGAGTCCCAAGTCCTAATGACTAAGGACTAATCAACACGGAAATGACCAGATCCCCGCAGGAGTTCAGCCCTCGGTCATTTCCCCACTGGTCGTTGATTGGGAATTAGGAATTGGCAATTCGTCATTCCTCACCACGATGAAGCTCTCGGTCATCATCGTCACCTGGAACTCCGCCGCGGACATCGACGCCTGTATCGACTCCATCAACTACGGCGAGGAGTTCGAGGTCATTGTAGTCGACAACGCCTCGACTGACGCCACACCGGGCCTACTCCGCCAACACCACCATCTGAAGCTGGTTGAGAACCAGCGCAACCGTGGCTATGCCGCAGCCAACAACCAGGGCATCAAGCTCGCGACCGGCGAGTATGTCCTTCTGCTGAATCCGGACACGCGCGTCGAACTTGGCGCGCTCGACGTTCTCTCCCGCTATCTGGACGAACACGACGACATTGGTGCGGTTGCCCCGCGGCTGGTCAGCCCTGACGGCTCGACCCAGTTCTCAATCCGCTCCTTCCCCACCTCGGCTTCGCTATTCTGGGAACTCATCGGCCTCGCCCGCCTCTTCCCGGAGAGCCGGCTCTTCGGCCGCTGGAAGATGAAGTACTTCGACTACGAACGGACTGCGGAGGTCGAACAGCCGATGGCTTCGTGCCTGATGGTTCGTCGGTCGGTGCTTGAACAACTGGGCGGAATGGACGAGCGGTTCCCGATGTTCTACAACGACGTTGACCTGTCTAGGCGCTTGGCCGATGCCTGCTGGAAGACGGTCTACCTTCCCGACGCCCGAGTTGTCCATCGCCACGGCGCGAGCACCAAACAGGTGCGAGCGAAGATGATCCGCGAATCGCACCGCTCCGCGTTCCGCTACCTGCGCAAGCACGACCACTCCGGCCTCTTCTGGCTCAAGGCCGTCGTCCTCCTTCCCTTGCTCGAGATTACGGGCCTTCTGCGTGTCCTAGCCTACCGCTTGTCCCGACGCGCTTCGTAGCCGACATTCGTCATTCGCCTGTTTTAGGGATACTTTACTTGATTGTCTCGGCGGTCAAGGGAAATTAAGCGCTGCTATTTCAGGGACACTTTACTTAATTAGGTTCGGCAATGGGCATCGTAGTAACACTCTACCTGATTTGGCAGTCAAGAATAATGGTTAGCGTCCCCGATTACCCCGAAGTAGTTGCCTTGGCTGGATCCGGCCCCTGAGAGATATACATTCCCCATTTCGTCGATGTTCATGGACCGAAACCGCGGAGGCAAATCAAGCCCGTCCCGTCCATAGCCAAGCTCGCAGTCAGCATCCGCGTCCCCGTATTGACTGACCCAAAGCTCGTTGCCGAGGGAGTCGTATTTCACCAGTGTGATTGCCTGCGCCCCGCCTGTTGCGACAACCTCGCTCCAGCCCGCGACGTAGACTGACCCACTGTCAAGCATCAGGAACTGCGGCTCATCACGAAGGCCTGCGGGACCATTATACTTCCGGGTCCAAAGCGTCTCCCCCGACGAGCTAATCTTCATCGTGCAGAAGTCGTGCGTTCCTGTGTCACGGGGAACGACGTTGCCCGTCAGATATATGTTCACCTTCTCGTCGACATCGCTCCAACGCAACTCCTCCCAACCGTCGCCCGCGTCCTTGTAGATGATCTGCCACTGAACAACATCTTCAGACGATAGCTTCACCACAAGCCAGTCGTTACTTCGGGTTGGATGCTCGACGTCCAGAGCCAGGTAGACGTCACCATTATTGAGAGCGTGGAACCCGCCGTCTTTCAGGAACAGGTCCTGCTCCATGATGTGAGTCAGCTCATTCGTCTTAGTGCCGCCGGGTGTGTATTTCACGACGCGAACGATGGTCATCGCAGAGTCTCGCGCCACGCCACCGATGTAGACGTTCTGACTGCTATCTATGGCAATGGACGCAAGGGCCGCAAAGCTCCTGCCGACCTGCCCGTACTCGCGCGTCATTAGCTGGCTGCCGTTGGGGCCGTACTTGAGGAGACAAAGCTCTCCTCTCGTGCTGACCCCGCGGATGCCCACGCAATGTAGATGTTCCCGTTGGTGTCTCTTGCCGCAGCCGCAGCCGTCGCATTGGCGTATGTTGTTTGCCACTTGAGATTCCCCATGGAATCGACCTTGAACAGGACAACATCGCGGTTGCCGCTTGTATCGTCAGGCTCCACCCAACCAACCACGGAGACGTTACCGGTGTCATCAACAAACGACGCCAGAGGCTGGTAGCGTGCGCCAGCAAGTGGACCATACCTGTACAGCCATAGGGTCTCGGGAGCCGCGTAGGTAGCGGCGGGCAGCACCAGAGCGAATAGAACGGACCAGAACCAGGAGTCGGATCGCCCGTGGATCATGCTAGCTTCCTCCTCTCATTCTCGGACCCACCACGCGTCGGAGTCCGGTGCCTGCCGCAAACGGCTCCAGATTCGTGCCCGCCTCCGTGCACTGGCAGGCATCTATTGTGGCCTGCGCTGCCAGGAGAACGGACGGACTCCAGAACACTGCTCTACTCCGTATTCTGTCCTCCGGGTTGTCTGAATCTTGGACTCGGTCTTTGTCGGATACGCCCAAAACGGCGCAGAGATCCCCTCGTGTCTTGTTCGGTCTGACCTAGATCAGTTGCGGCCATGACGTTCTCTTCCACTTGCCGGATTCTAACTCTCGGTCCCCACGTGTCAAGCGCTAGTTCGCTGCCATGCCGAGACCAGACGCGATCACGCCGGCCTCACAGGCTTCGGCGGGAGCCTGACCTTCCAGCGGTTGTAGGTGTCAGCTACCGTCTTCGCCGCTTCCCGTGCGGACTCGGGGAACTGCGGCTTCGGCGCTCGCGCAACTGCCGCAACCTCGCCCCGAATCAGGCGTGAAAACGAACGTGGTCTTGGTGTGTTTCATGCTTGCCTCGTTTCAGGTCTGTATCCAATACAGGATACAGGCCGCCGTCTCGGCTTTCAAGCCTATCCGCCGGATGGCACTGAAGTTAGGTCCTGCATGGCTAACTCAGAACCCCGTCGGGGGAGTAGCTGTGCAGGTTGTGGTCCAGATTGCTCCGCGAGTTGCCGGGCAAGTAGCTGTCCTGATTGCTCTCGGGGTTGCCTGGCCGGCTATTCTACCCGCTGCTGTCCAAGTTGCTCTCCCCGTTGCTCCGTCCGTTGCTCTCCCGGTTGCTCGGACGATTGCGGCCCGAGCAGCCCTACTGGTTGCCGTCCTCGTTCCTCTCCCTGGTGCTCTGACCGTTGCCCCCGGAATCGCTTGGAGAGCTGCCGCCCATATTGCTCCGCCATCTGCTCCGTCGATGGCGTCCCAAACTCCAAGCTGGGTTGCTGCCGAATCCGGCTGACGACGAACCGCGAGGTCCCGCGTTGCCTTGACGAGAAAGTTCCAGAGCCTAGAATCAGGTCCAGATGAGTACGTTGCTGGAGCGATATCGTCTTGACATTCTGCGCATCGCCCGGTCACACGGTGCGCGGCGGGTTCGTGTATTCGGCTCGTTTGCCCGCGGCGAAGAGCGCAAGGACAGCGATCTGGACGTACTGGTTGATATCGAGCCCGGCCGCGACCTGCTCGACATCGTGGCAATCAAGCAGGACCTTGAGTCCCTGTTGGGCATCAGAGTCGATGTCGTTACCGAGCGCGCGGTGAGTCCCTACATTCGAGATTCGGTGTTGAGAGAAGCGGCAACGCTTTGAAGTCCGACCGGACGTATCTGCTTCACATTCGGGACGCAATTGAGAGGATAGAGCAGTACGCGTCGCACGGCCACGACGCCTTCCGGCAGGAATATCACTGGCAGGACGGAATAATCCGCCAGCTTGAGATTGTCGGCGAGGCGACCAAACATCTATCAGCGGAGTTCCGTCAGGCGCATCCTCGGATTCCCTGGCAGCGAATTGCCGGGCTGCGAGATGTGCTGCTTCACGGCTACATAGGCGTTGACCTGACTGCGGTATGGGAAATAGTCCAGAACCGCGTTCCGGAGTTGAAAACCCACGTGCTGGCTGCTCTGGAGGAGTCAAACGGGCAAGGCTAGACGCCCCCGGCACCGCAGGCATGCTTCTGGCACTCACGACCGACAAGACATCTGCTATCGGCTACGCAAGGCTACCCGGTTGACTGAAGCTGGCCGCAGTCCGTAATCGGCCAAAAGGAGAATAAATGAGATCTCTGCCCCTGATGTTACTCGTTCTCACCACGTTGGTCGCAGGCTCGGCGCTGGCCGACCTGAAGACCGAGACATTTACGCGCGCCTCGATGATCACCGGCATGGGGTCGACCGAGGTCAATGCGGTGACCCAATACCAGGGCGACAAGCGCTCGGAAGACAATACCACGAAGATGGTCGGCGGCGTGGGTGGCATGTTCGCCGGCAAGCCGCAGACCAGCACGGAGATCACGCGGCTGGACAAAGACGTAATCTGGGACTTGAACCCACCCAAGAAGACCTACACCGAGCACCCGATTGCCACGCCCGCCGGGACCGAAACCAGGGCCGAGAGAAAACAGAGCGGCCCGGAGCAGAAGCCCTACAAAATCGTGAAGTCAGATGTCAAGGTAACCAAACCCGGCGCAAACAGGACCATCAACGGCTTTGCCTGCACTGAATATCTCATTACCTGGGAGCTGGTGCTCGAAGATACGGCCTCCAAAGGCAAGGTCACGCAGGTGATGACGACCGACCTCTGGAACACGCCGCTGACCGACCAGTTGAAGAAGGCCCAGGCGATCGAGACCGAGTTCAACCGCGCCTACACGAAGAAGCTGGGCGTCGAACTGGCACCGGAGAAGACAGACCGGCTCGGAGCCGGTATGCTGACTTCGATGTACGGGCTCGACCCGAAGGAAACCGCGGGCAAAATGGAGGAAGTCGGCAAGGAAATGGCGAAGGTCGAGGGCTACTCGATTGTCACCGAGGTGAAGTGGCAGGTGAAGAACGACTCGACCGCGAAGAAACCGGAGCCGAAGGAGGAGCCGGAGGAGCCGCCGACGAGCATCGGCGGGTTCATCGGGAACAAGATCGCCAAGCAGATTGCGGCCGACAACAAACCCAGGGAAGAGGACGCGATCTTCTCGTCGTATCACGAAGTGAAGTCGGTGTCGCTGGACGCGGTCCCGGAAACGGCCTTCGAGATTCCGGACGGGTACAAGAAGGTGGAACGCTAGAGCAGAGCAGACCCGAAGCCGGAAATCCGAGTGACGATTGAAGCCCGAATGACGGAAGACGGCTGACCGGCATTCGGGCTTGGGACACGATCCGAAATGCAGGACATTTCGGTCATGTCCCGCGCCGCTCTACAGCCGATCGGAGAGAAACCGGGCTACCGCTTCAAGCAACTCGACGTCGTCCGGGCTGAAGGCGTTGGGCCGATCTGAATCGATGTCAATCTCGCCCCAGAACGCGCCGTCCTTGATGACCGGCACGACGATTTCCGAACGCGTTTCCAGCGAGCAGGCCAGGTAGCGGGCATCGGCCCCGACGTCGGGCACGACCTCCGTCTTCTTGGAGACCGCGGCCGCGCCGCAGATGCCCCTTCCGACCGGTATGCTGACGTGCTCTGTCGGTTTGCCCTGGAACGGACCGAGCACGAGGTTCTGACCTTCCAGCCGGTAGATGCCGACCCAGTTGTAGTGCGGGAGATTCTTGTGCAGGCTGATGACGACGCGTGCCTGCACATCCTCCGGCCCCTTGGCCGCGAGAACCAGCTCTCTCAACTCATCAAGCTGCTTCTGGTATTTCATGGTTTTCCCTTCCTACGTCCGGGGCCTTGGTACAGCCACGGTTTTCCTCGACGGAAAGCCGTGGCAGTCCCCCAGCGAGGACGCGCGGTACAGCCCCTGTTTTCCTTCAATCTCCAATCTGAAATCGGGCATGCTTCCCGTCCTTCATTATCGGCTTGCCGTCGCCATAAACTGTGAACCCTTTACGCGTGTCGCAAACCATGTCCCAGTGGAGTGACGACTTGTTCTTGCCCCCGCTCTCCGGTAGCGAAGCGCCGACCGCAATGTGCATCGTCCCGCCGATCTTCTCATCGAAAAGAGTGTTCTTGGTGAACCGCTTGATTGCGTAGTTGGTGCCGAACGCAAGCTCTCCGACGTAGCGCGCACCGGAATCGGAATCGAGCATTGCCTGCAGGTACTTCTCACCCTTGTCTGCCCGGGCCTCGACGACCTTCCCCTGCTTGAAGGCAAGCCGCACGTTCTCGACCTCGCGCCCGCCGTGAACCGCCGGGAAGGTATAGCGGATCTGGCCCTCGGCTGAGTTCTCCACCGGACCGGTGAAGACCTCGCCGTCCGGGAAGTTTTCGTGCCCGTCGCAGTTTATCCACTTCCTACCTGCAACGTTGAACGACAGGTCAGTGTCCGGCCCGACAATCCGAATGGTCTTCAGAGTATTGAGGAAACGAACCAGCTTGGCCTGCGCCCGAGACACTTTCCGCCACTCGGCAACCGGGTCCTTCATGTCGAGTTTGCCCGCCCGGTACACGAAATCCTCGTATTCCGACAGAGACATCTCTGCATCCTGGGCCGACGAGTCGTTTGGGAACAGCGTTCCGCACCACTTCAGGCTGCCCGACCCGATCCGTTTCAGATATCGGTCGAAGAGCCCCTTGCGCGCGGCCTGAGCAATAGCCATCTTCTTCGGGTCCACTCCGGATAGTTCCTTCGAGTTCCAGCCGGCCCAGATTGAGAGGCTCGCGTCAAGCCGGTCGGTCTCAATCTCCGCGGTCGGTGCGATGAACCTGAGCTGGTCCGGCGAAGCGTGGCTGTAGAAGTCATGGCCGTTACGCGGCAGACCGACTCTCGCCATCGGGTTGCCGCCGGCTTTCAGTATCTCGATGAACGCAGCCCTGACCAGCTCCTGTGCGACGACCGCACTCTCGATCCTGACCCAGTCGCCTTTCTTGACGTGTAGGCTGTAGTTGACCAGGATCTTCGCCAGTTTCTCGACTCTCGCATCCGCCAAATGTCACCTCCAATCGGAATAACCAAGCACCAAGCGCCAATTCCCAATCAAGCCCCAATCACCGAATGACCAATCGGACGTTGGGCATTGACTGGTCATTGGGATTTGGGACCTGGTCATTCTCTGCTAGACCGTGAATCTTCCGCTTTCGTACACAAGCCTGCCGTCCGCGTGCACGCGCCCCTGCTTCATGTCCTTAATCATGTCCCAGTGAATTGCCGAGCGGTTCTTGCTGCCGGTCTCCGGATAGCCGGCCCCGACCGCCATGTGGATCGTCTCACCCATCTTCTCATCGAATAGTATGCTCCCGGTCGACCGGGTGATTCCGTAGTTGAGACCGAACGCAAACTCGCCCAGCGTCCGCGAGCCGGCATCGGTGTCGAGCGCGGATTCGAGCATCTCAGCGCCGCGCGCGGCCGCAGCCGCGACAACCTTGCCGGCTTTGAACTCGAGCTCGATACCTTCGACGGCCTTGCCGGAGAACACCGTCGGGACGTCGAACCGGACCCGGCCTTCGACCGAATCCTCGACCGGGCTGGTGAAGACCTCGCCTGAGGGGAAGTTGGCCTTGCCGTCGGAATTCACCCACTTGCGGCCATCTACCGACAAGGTAATGTCCGTGCCCGGCCCCTCGACTCGGAGCGTCTTCACCTTGTCGAGGAGGTCCACGTACTGCTGCTGACGTTGCGAGAGCTCGCGCCAGGCCGCGACCGGGTCTTCCCGGTCGGCAAAGCAGGCGTGGAATACGAAATCCTCGTAGTCGGCAAGCGACATCCCGGCTTGCTGGGCGCCGGCATTGGTCGGGTACTGGGTCAGGCAGTTCTTGAGCTCGCCGACCGCCTTGCGCGCCATCATCCGTTCGAGCAGTGGCCGTCGCGCCTGGCGACCCACGGTCAGCCGCGCTGGCTCGATTCCGGCCAGGGTCATCAAGTTCTCGTCGCCACGGATCACCAGTCGCGCGTTCAGGCTCTCCAGTTCCTGCTTCTCGTACTCCGGCACGAACCTCACCTGGTCATCGTTCCCGCGCCGGTAGAGCAGTTCGTCCAGTTCCGGATGCAGCGTCCTGACTACCGGCAGCGCTCCAAGGCTCAAGGCCTCGCGGTAGATTTCGCGAGCCAGCGGCAGGCTCGGCACCGACGTCAGGATGAGGAACCGTTCACCCGGCTTCAGGCTGACGCTGTACTGCGCAATCGTCTGCGCCATCTTGAGAACGCGCACGTCATTCACGGTTCGATCCCCGTTTCGTCATTCGGACTTTGTCCTTCGTCATTCTGCCTCTAACCGACTTTCTTGCCGCGCGTCAGGAAGAACCCGACGATGCTGGCAAAGGCTACTATCACGCAGACGCCGAATAACAGCCGTCGCGTGGATGCGAAGTTGGTCAGTTGACCGATGACGAGCGCGGAAACGGCAAAGGCCAGATGCAGCAGCCAGTCGCGGGTGGAGAATATCCGGCCCCGCGCCGCTTCGGGCACCGACTCGTGCAGCAACGTATCCATCCCGATGTAGACCGGCGACAGGGCAAGGCCGGCGATGAAAACGAGGGGAGCGACCGGCGCAAACGACTTGGAGACCGCCAGCCCCGCGCCGACGAGTCCGAGCACGAGAAACGAGGTCAGCATGACTTTGTGCTTCTTCAGCCTGTGTCCGAGCAGGCCGTAGCCCATCGAAGAAAGCACCAGCCCGACCGAGCCGATC
>Ga0208047_1000560_pt1 | contig 13900 bp, 8 predicted proteins | sample Kivu_220m_FD_184162 | JGI IMG/M metagenome (GOLD analysis project Ga0208047, IMG submission 184162) | Freshwater microbial communities from Lake Kivu, Western Province, Rwanda to study Microbial Dark Matter (Phase II) - Kivu_220m (SPAdes)... | ecosystem: Environmental > Aquatic > Freshwater >...
CTGCACCGTTTACCATACACCCGACATTACCGTCGAGTTTAATGTAATTCAGATTATATTTCGATGCTTCTACTTCGAGAGGGTCTTCTTCATTAAAATCTCTCAATGCTTCATACTCTTTGTGGAGAAATAATGCATTATCGTCAAAAGTTACTTTTGCGTCCAGAGCGAGTATCTTATCGTCATTCGTTATAATTAACGGATTAATTTCTATCAGAGAAGCATTGGATTTCTGATATGCATTGTAAAGTGACGGTATGAACTTCAGAAAATCTTTGTATGCTGCACCTTCAAGTCCGAGTCCGAATGCAAGTTCTCTTACCTGATAAGATTGCAGACCAATCGTCAGTTCTATCCATATTTTTATAATCTTTTCCGGTGTTTCTGCCGCTACTTTTTCTATTTCTACCCCTCCTTCAGTAGATGCCATTATAATGTCTTTTACTTCCGACCTGTCCAAAAGAATACCAAGATACAATTCCTTTTTATAATTTAATCCTTCGGTTATAAATATTGTCTGTATTTCTTTTCCTTCTTTTCCTGTCTGATGTGTCACAAGTATATTATTAAGTATTTTTCCCGCATAATCTTTAGCTTTCTTGACATCTTCACCGAAAAATTTTACCCCGCCTTCAACAATTAATTCATCCCTGTTATGTTTGTTGAAAACTTTTCCTTTTCCTCGTCCGCCGGCATGTATCTGAGATTTTACGACAAACTGTTTAATTCCTTTTTCTGTCATTTTCTTTATTGCGTCATCGAATTCTTCAATCTTTTTAATTGCTATGCCATCCTGAACTGCAACACCGTGTTTTTTTAAAATTGCTTTCGCCTGATATTCGTGAATTTTCATAATTATTTAATTTAATTTTTCAATTTTTATTTTTTCTCTAATTTTTCTTTTTGTTGTATGAAAAAAGTATCGAGTTTGCTCTTTATCGTATCCGGATTTGTTTTATTTTTTATTAATGTATCTATCTTTTTAATTTCGTTGTCAATAGTTTTGTCTATTTCTTCATTAACCTGTTTATTTATATTTTCGTGCATTTTCTCGCATCCGGAAAATATCAAAAACATAATTATCAGAAGAAATAATTTATATGTTTTCATAAAAACAGGTTAATCCAGCTTATTTAATCTTTTCACTTATGGATTTTGCCTGCATAAACAGCAACAGATAATCTCTTCCGCCTGCTTTCGAGTCTGTTCCGCTCATATTGAATCCTCCGAACGGATGAACTCCAACAAGGGCACCTGTGCATTTTCTGTTCAGATATAAGTTACCTACGTGAAATTCCTTTTCGGCGATATCGAGTTTTTTACGGTTTTTGCTGTAAACCGCACCTGTTAATCCGTATATTGTGTTATTTGCTATTTTCAAAGATTCCTCATAATTTTTTGATTGTATCACAGCAAGAACAGGTCCGAATATCTCTTCCTGTGCAATTGTATCAAAAGGTTTTACATCTTTAATTATTGTCGGCTCGATGAAGTATCCGTTCTTTTCGGAACTCTTGCCTCCGGATATCAATATTCCGCCTTCTTCTATTCCTTTTGTTATGTAACTTTTTATACTTTCTTTTGCCTTGGCGTTAATTACTGGTCCCATATTGGGGTTAAATCTTGCTTCGTCTACTTTTAAGGTTCTTGTCTTTACAACGAGTGCCTCACAGAATTTATCGTATAGTTTTTCATCTACTATTACTCTCGAACATGCCGAACATTTTTGCCCCTGAAATCCGAATGCCGATGCAACTACGCCGTTAACTGCATCATTAAAGTCTTTTAGTTCATTGTCAATTATGATTGTATCTTTTCCTCCCATTTCTGCTACGACTCTTTTAATCCAGATTTGATTGGGCTGTTTTTTTGCTGCAAGTTCGTTAATTCTTAATCCTACTTCCATTGAACCTGTGAAAGAAATATACCTTGTAAGAGGATGTGTAACAAGTACATCGCCGATAGATCCGCCTCCGCCTGTTATAAAATTCAATACTCCGGCTGGTAGCTTAAGTTCTTCCATCAATTCGACAAACATTTGTGCGATAGCAGGGGAGTCGCTCGATGGTTTCAGAACTACGGTGTTGCCTGTGACAATGGAAGCGGTTGTCATTCCGACTAATATTGCAAGAGGAAAATTCCAGGGAGGTATTACAACTCCTACTCCGAGCGGAATATATATGAGTTGATTTTTTTCTCCTGGGTATTTCGTCAGTGGTTGTTCTTTTGAATAACGTATCATTTCCCTTGCATAAAATTCCATGAAATCTATTGCTTCAGCAGTATCTGCATCCGCTTCCACCCAGTTTTTTCCTTCTTCATATACCATCATAGCCGAAAAATCGTGTTTCCTTTTACGCATTATATATGCCGCTTTTAGCAAATATTCTGCTCTTTTCAGCGGAGAAACGAATTTCCATTCGTCAAATTTTTTATGCGCTGTTTCGATTGCCTTAACAGCTAAATTTATATCGGCTTTTTGAAATGTACCTACAACCTCGTTGTAATTAGAAGGATTGATGGATTTTAATTTTTCATTAGTGTAAATTTTTTCCTTTCCGATTAACAGGGGATATTCCTTGTTGAATCTTTTTGTGATTTTTCCAAGGCTCTTTTCAAAAGCTTTTCGGTTCTTTGAAATACTGAAATCGGTTAACGGTTCGTTTTTAAATTTTGATAGTAACATATTTTTTAATTTAATTTTATAGAAATTATTTATCTGTTTGTTAGTCTTACTGCTGTGTTGTGCACCTCCGGTCTGATTAATCTGATTCCTTCATTTCCTCTTGCCGGATTTATCCTGTTGGTTAAAAAGATTACTATTAAATTCCTGTCTCTGTCACACCAGACTGATGTCCCGGTGTATCCTGTATGACCGAAGGAGTTTTCAGAAAACAATTCTCCGCATTGAGTCCTGTATTTTGTCGGCTCGGGTTTTGTTTCCCATCCTAATGCTCTTGTGTTATTGTATGATAATTCAGTAAATCTTTTTGTGAATATTTTAATAACCGAGCTCCTGCAGAAGTTTTCTTCCTTCAATCCTCTGGTATAAGGATTATAATAAAATCCGTTATTCAAAATCATTCTCATAAATTGATATAAATCTTTTGCATTGGAAAATAATCCTGCGTTTCCGGATACGCCTCCCATCAAACTTGCCGCCTCATCATGTACTTCTCCCTTTAATAATCTTCCTCTCCAGTAATTGTCGTATTCTGTGGGAGGTATAAAATTGTTATATTGTTTATCGGGATTGAAAAAAGTATTTTCCATTCCAAGAGGGTAAAAAATCAAGGAATCACAATATTTAGAAAAACTTAGTTTAGTAACCCGCTCAACTATTTCGCCAAGCAATATCGCATTTAAATCGCTGTATACGCATCTCGTATCTGTCGGATAATCCAAACCGATATTATATATCGTATTCATGACATCCTCTTTTGTTTTGCACGTTTTGTAAAAAGGAATCCAAGCTTTCAAACCTGAATTATGCAGCAACAGGTTAAGTATTGATATCGTGTTTTTTGCGTTGTTGTCAAATTCCGGGATGTATTTTATAACAGGGTCATTTAAATCGATTTTTCCGATGTCTGCAAGTATCATTACTGCTGTTGTAGTTGCTATTACCTTTGTAACAGATGCTAAATCATAAATCGTATAATTTGTAACCTCCGGTGAATCTGTGTCGTATGTGAATCTTCCGTATGATTTTTCATAAATAATATTATTATTATCACCGATTAATATCTGCGCACCGGGGTAATATTTGTTTTCTATTCCTGATTGTATTATTGAGTCGAGTTCAGAAAAATCCTGCGAAAAGGAAATTAATGGTATGAGTAAAATTATTACTGTAAGAAAGTATTTCATTTTCCAAATATATTCAAATTCAAGTGTTACTTCAATTTAATAAAAAATACGCTAATAATACCAAAATTTTAAATAAGTTCGTAAGTTTTATTGTCTTTTCGTTTCCAAAACTGAAAGTAAAGGAGAAAAATACAAAAAAATAGTAAATAGTAAAAATTAAATAAAAAATAAATAAAACTGTAGATTTAGCTCAAGTCCGAGTTAAAGTATACAAAAGCGGGAAAGATAAGGAAGAATTCCGGAAAAAGACAATCAGATTCCGAAACATCCACCGCGGCGGAATGATACAGGAGAAAGTTCGAAATTAAAGTCAAGAAAGAATAGAAGAAGGGAACTTTGCTAAAATCGGGCGTAAGGAGAAAAAGTCATAAGAAATGTAAAATTTTTTCAAAAAAAAGGAACCCGAAATCTTTCGGATTCCTTATAAAAAAAATTTGTATGGATTTTTCGTTTTATCTTTTTCTTCTGAGTCCGTATGCGACTACAACTCCAACCAATGTTATCAGAGGTAATTCAAGACCGAATAATCCGCATCCGCCTTTTACTTTTATTGTAGCATTAAGAGGTACATCGTCTTTGGAAATATCACCAAGTTTATGTTCCCATTTAACTTTGTTTCCGTCTTTTGTCCCGTTTGTTTTCAGGACTTCTCCTGGGAATTCAAATTCATAATTAAGTTTATTTGTTGCTCCGCTGACTGTTGTATCTTTCATAAGTACATAAGAAAAATCATAACCGTCATCGCCTTTTTTCCATGATGGTTTGATTTTATTCTGAAACGCCTTAGCGTCTGTCAGTTTATTGATGTCTTTGTATTTTAACGTTAACCGCACATGCGTAGTCGTATCTGTTTCATTTTTTTCTACTTTGACTTCTGTTACTTCGGAATTAGATGAATTGTAGTTGTCTTTGACTTTTTGCTCGGTGAAACCAAATCCTTTGAATTCATCGTTGGAAATGTTTGAATTCTTTGTCCAGTAGTGTATGTCCATTTTTCCCGACCCGTCTTTTTCCAGTACGGACTTCGTTTCCATGTCAATGCAGGAAGACAGCAGGAATGCTAAAAGGATAAAGGGTAGAATAAAAAACAGTCTCTTCATTTTTGAGCCCTTTCTTTTTTAATTAATAAAGTTTATGCAAGTTAATAATAATTATTAATATTTACAATTATATTTTTTTACATTTTTTTTATAAAACTTTTATGGTAATTTATCGTAAAATAATATAACTACAAGGAGATTTTAAAAATGAAAAAATTATTATTATTATTAATATTTTTTGTTTTTGCTTTGGGTTTGAATGCCCAGACATTGGTTGCTACATATCCTTTTCCGTATTTCAATTCTTATAACTATTTCTGGGGTATAACTCAAAGAAACGATACTCTCTGGATTGGTTCGGATTTCGATGGTACAGGTTATCCGTTTTCGATGTTGTATAAAGTTACGAAAACGGGTACTATTTTAGATAGTTTTGCAACACCTTTCAAATTCAATCATGGTCTTGAATGGGATGGTTCGAACTTCTGGATTGCGGAAGACTATAAATCCAACGGCGCAAAAATTTATAAAATTAGTCCGAGTGGTGTTTTACTGGATAGTATTATGACAGGAACTTGGGCTGGCGGTATCGGAGATATAGCATTAGACGGTGATAATCTGTGGTTTTCAGTTTATTATCCTGATTATACAACCTACCCGTATGCCTATGCTTATAAAGTAAATTTATCGACAAAACAAATTATTGATACAATTCCATTAAGAGGCAGACAGGTTTATGGTATCGCAGTCAAAGGTGACACAATTTTTTACGTAAACGATAATCTGCACAGTGAACAAGAAAGAATTTATGCTTACAGGAAAGCAATTGGGGATACGTTGTTTTCATTCGCCGCTCCCGACCCGGATAATGACTGTGACCCTCATGGACTCTACTGGGACGGACAGCATTTATGGCTGATTGCTTTTAGAGTTGGCGGCTCAGCAAGTGCGTACAGATGCCTCTATAAATATGAAATATTAGGTCAGGGAAGTCCTACTATTACAACAAGTACTTCTTCAATAAATTTCGGCGATGTTATAATTGGTAATACGGGTATCCAAAATTTAACAATTAATAACGTTGGCACTGCAAAATTAATTATAAGTGCTAAGACTATTACGAATCCGGTTTTCGGAATTATTCCGTCTAATGTACCTGATACGATAAATCCGGGTTCCTGGAAAGATTATAATATTACATTCACTCCGACTGCTTTCGATACAACATTAGGGCAATTGCAGATAAGCAGTAATGATATGGCAACACCGGTAAAAACCATAAATCTCAGAGGCAGAGGGGTTTACAGCAGTGCTGTAATCAATTTATCGGCTGCTTCTTTTAACTATAACGACAGAAGAGTAAATTCATTATGCGGATTTCAGTTCCAAATAACTAATCAGGGAACATCTCCTTTAACTATAAGTTCTGCCTCGTTTACTACTCCGAGATATAAATTCGATACAAATGGAGTAACTTTTCCGATTGTAATCGAGCCTCAAATCTCGAAGCAGTACAGAGTCTGGTTTAATCCGAATACTGTAGGTCCCTTTATAGATACCCTTTCAATTGTTTCAAACGCAAGCAATTTGCCTACCGCAAAGATTTCTTTTACCGGCAACGGAGTCAGTAGTCCGGCTGTACTTGGTGATATAATGTGGCAGGGTACCGTTCCAGATAATCCTTACACAAGTTATGATGATTATCAGCCGAAAAGTATGAAGGAAATACCTGATGTAAACGGTGACGGCGTGAATGATTTAATAATTTGTTCCGGTAATTATCTGACTCACTGCTGGAACGGAAATTCATCTGTTTCTGCCGATATTATCTGGATATTTAACACAGGATACAATAATAATAATACTGGGTCGGTTGACTGGGAAGACGCTATGCAAATTAGAACCGATGTTGACGGCGACGGAATAAGTGATGTGGTTATCGGATGTGCAGGAGGAAATGAGATGGTGTATACAATCTCAGGCAGAACAGGTAGATTAATCTGGTTTTATGGTGATTCGGTGAATTATGCAACCGGAGATATTATGGGTATCAGAACCGATAAGGATTATAATAATGACGGTGTAAATGATGTACTTGTTTCGGCAAGCGGTACTACAACAGGCGGAAGACATTCGGTAATTTGTCTTAACGGTCTTAACGGCACTGAAATATTCAACGTTGTTCAGGCATGGCCGTTTACTTATGATATTAGTAATTCTCCTTACGGCGGCGCAATCGGCTTGACAAATAACGGCACACCTTATACGCTCGCTGGTTTTAACAACAGCGGTGCTAATACATGGAATTATTCATTAACCGGCGCTTTGTGGAGCATTAGACAAATTCCGGATATTAACAATAATAGTACTGACGATTTTATCGGTTATCAGGGATTCAGCGGAAGCGTGTTTACGGTTGACGCAAGCAACGGAGGTGCTATATGGAATATTTCTCTCGGTAGCGGAAATAATGGTACTATACTCATACTCTCTGACCTCGATTCAAATGGATTTCCCGATTTCACTCTGTCCGGTCCGCAAATTGCAAGTCGTGTGGATACAAAAACAAATACGATACTCTGGCAAAATGCTTTTGCAGCATCATATATAAGGGATATTGCTGATGTGGGAGATATTAACGGCGATAGTATTAATGATATTGCTTTTTCTACACAGACGCCGGGACGTGTATATATCCTTAACGGAGTTAACGGTTACCAGTTGTTTATGTATGAATTCGGCTCGACTGTCACTTATAGAGCCGATAGAGTTGAAGGAATAAATTCAATCGACGGTAATCAGACAAAAGAATTTGTCGGCGGATGCAGAGATGGAAGAATTATTTGCTTCTCCGGCGGTCCTAATCCTGTCGGAATTTCGAAAATTACTCAAATCGTTCCTGATAAATATGAACTCCATCAGAATTATCCGAATCCCTTTAACCCGGTAACAAATATTAAATTCGATTTACCGAAGAATAGCACCGTTTCTCTGAAAATCTATGATATTAACGGAAGGGAAATAAACGAAATTGTCAAAGGACATTTAAATGCTGGACAGTATGAATATGAATTTAACGCAAACGGGCTTTCGAGCGGAGTATATTTCTATAAACTGACCGCAGACAATTTCAGTCATGTTAAAAAAATGATTTTGCTAAAATAATAATAGATTAGAATTGTCATTTTTAAACTCCTGATTCTTTTTGATTCGGGAGTTTTTTATTTATGAAACAATTTTACTTTTCAATTATTAAATTATCATTCTTGACATCTTACCAGCTTGCCTTTATGACTTTAATTAGGACTTAAATCTTGACTTTGATTTTATTAGAATTTTTTTCCCGGTGTATAAAAAATTGTAGTTTTTTTTTTATATATATATATATTATATTTAGTTAAATGATAAATTTTTTATTAATTTATGATTTGATTTATTTGATTCAATAATTCCCTGTTCTTTTTTTTAAAATAAAAATTAATTTTTTAAAAATGAAACAAATATTTTTAATAATTTTATTGATTATAACTGTAAATTCGATTACTGTATATTCTCAATGGACAATATATCAGACTAGCACAACAAGTCATTTGTATAAAATCCAATTTATTAATGAGAACAAGGGGTTTACAGCAGGAGGAAGTGAATTATACAATGATTCAGCGGTGTTTTTTAAAACAACAAATGCGGGACAAAATTGGGTCAAGTATAGAGTTTATGATTCAACCAGTATACCTTTAGAAGAGATTTATGGTTTATATTTTATTAACGAGAATACTGGCTTTGTAAGCGGTAGGTATTTAAATATTTATAAAACTTCTAACGGTGGATACAATTGGGTAGCAATAATACCACCCTATTACAGCTTGACACAGATATATAATGCATTGTATTTCATAAATGAAAACACAGGTTATGCTGCAGGAAGGTATGGATATGTTTGTAAAACAACTAATAGCGGACTTAATTGGGAACTGATAGCTGATTTAGATGGAAATCTTCACGGTGTATATTTTGTAAATCAAAACACCGGATTTTTTTCATCTGCTTCCGGAGGTGTGTATAAAACAACGAACAGTGGTCAAAATTTTTCCTTTTATTATTTAGGTGATTTTGGATTTGGTTCAATAAGATTTATTTCTGAGTCGACCGGATATGTTGTAGGATATAATGCATTAGATAATTCCAGAATTTTCAGAACTACTAATAACGGACAAAATTGGGAAAACATATTAGAATATAATGAGGAATTATATGATGTCTTCTTCACAAATGCATATATAGGTTATACATCAGGATGGAATAATATTCTTAAAACGACAAATTCTGGAATTAGCTGGAATGAAATAAACAAACCTGAAAACAATGGTTTTTTGAGCATACATTTTTTAAATCCATATGATGGTTTTATAACAGGCGGGGGAGGTAGAATTTACAGAACTACTTCCGGAGGCGTGTGGATAAATCAGATATCAAGTGAAGTGCCAGAAGGATTTAAAATATCAAATTGTTATCCAAATCCTTTTAATTCAGAATTAAAAGTTCAGATAGCTATAATGAGGACTATTATTAATTCTGATATTTTTCTTGAAATCTATAATATTTTAGGTAATAAAGTAATGGAAAAAAAATTAGAAATTAATAATCCAGGAAAATATGAAATAAAATTAAGATTTAACGATTATACCACTGGAATATATTTTATCAGAATCAAAAGCGATTATCAAATTACAAAACCTCAAAAAATTATTTATTTAAAATAAAGTGTAATAAAAATGAAAATAAAATATTTAATATTGTTAATTATATTTCCAGTTTATAATATATTTCCACAAACAAATATAGAAGTCGGAATTTATAATCATTCAACAGATACAATAGAAGTTATGCTACATCCTATCTCTGCAATATTTAATGGAAATAATTATTACACACTCGTTGCAAAAACGATGATTATTTCTCAAAATTATAACTCTTATAATTATATAAATGGAATTCATTATATACAACCAGACAGTTTAGTAATAAAATATAAAATGTCACCAAAAGAGGGTAGCTATCCAAAATTTGATGGCTGGAATGTTGACATTGAAGGTTGTGGTAATTCAAGCGCTTTAGGAGCTTTCGGTTATGGTATGTATAAATTAATAATAAAGAATCTCCGAACAAAAAGAGTGGATTCCTGCTTGATGGAATTTGATTATGGAGGATTGCAGCAAAGTGATTTATACTTTTATTTATACGATGATACAACAACTACGAATTATCGCTTTTCTTATAAATTTAAATGGCATTCTGTTACTAATGAATTTGTCCCAATAGACTATGATTCACTCAGAGGGTATTTAGCAATACCGTGAGAACCAAATTCGTTTATCAACAGTAATCATATCAGACCAAAGAACTTCGGACCTTCTGGAGGATTCATATTGAAAAACTTCGATACTTTATCTTTGAAACATAATAGCGATTATTTTCCTTTAGACTCAAGAATTCACTGCAACTATATAAACCAAAGTCAAAATTTCTTTTTTGTTCAAAATCATGCATATCCGTATCCTTTCGAAGAGCCACAAACAGGTTATTATGATGAGCGGCATGGAGTTTTAACACTAAATCTTACGATTAAAAAAAGAGTACATACTCCCCCATACAGGTCAATATTCAGCGTTGATAATCCGAATCCTACCAAAATAATTGTATCGCCGGGAGTAACTCTTTCCGTATTAAGAAATGAGCCAACCGATAATCCAAATCAAGATTATATGTATAACGGAATCGTGCTTGGGAAGTATTATAATTCAAACACAGGAAATGAATTAATAATAAAATCACAGGACGATAAATATTCGGCAGGTAAAATATTTTTAGGACATTCTAACGATAAAGACAGTAACAATAGAATTGTGATAAATTCCTATGCATCTTTAAAAGCTGAATCCGGAAGTATATTAGAATTATGTGAAAATTCAGAAGTAGATGTAGAAATATCATCGAACGATACTCTCCACAGCGGTAAGTTGATATTGCAAAACGGCTCAAATTTATTAACTCACGCTCAATCAAAAATTGTTGTAAAAAATGTAGGTGTATTTGAAAATTATGGTGTTAATATTTCAAATTCGAACAACTTTCATCTGGATATTTTTGATGGAGGTAAATATCATATTATAGCTGAAAACTATAATCATACCATTAATAACGGAGCTTATATTGAAGTACGAAATGGCACTATAGAAATTGCAAAAAACTCAAAACTTATATTTGACGGGAATCAATCATATCTTGGAATCACAGGCCACTCAAATATTATTTTAGGTCAAAATGCAAGTATTGAATTCAAAAATGGGGCATATCTCAATGCAGACGGAGCGACTTTTTCTGCTTCGAATCCGAATGTCAACTGGAAAGGACTTGTATTCGATAATGCCGGAAGACAAACAGAAATACGAAATTGCACGTTCAATAATGCGAATGACCCTATTAAAATTTATAATAATTTCTATTATTCCAATTATGATAAAGTCATTAAAAATTGTACTTTCAATATGCCTTATTCCGGAAATAACTCGGTATATGCGGAAAATGTCGGAAGTATTCTGATCCAAAATAATACATTTAATTTTTCTGCCAATTCTTATACTAACCGAGGAATATTTATAAAGAATACAGGCTTCGAACCGCTTCCCGATACAAGCGAATCTTCCCCTGCTGAAAATCTGATACTGAATATTCTTGGAAATACCTTCAACGGCGGGAAGAGTCACATTTTGATTTCGAGCAATGCTTCATTGCTTACTCCCGTAAATATATTATATAATACGTTCGTAGGCACTTCAAATACGGATTTTTCGATTTTCGCAAAGAAAATAACGGGTAATATAAAGAATAATTCGATTACGAACACAAACGTTAACATACCATTACGATTCGATATAAGTAATGTAAATTTATTGAGGAATGTCATCAGGGGACAAAACAGCAATATAATAATTGCTACCAATAGTACCGTAAATATGTCGCCTTATAAAGAGGGAAACACTATAATCTGGTACGGAGGTAAAAACGATTTATATTCTGCTACGAGGGATAACATAGAAATAACATCATATATATCGCTTCTTCCTATGCTCGATTATGGGGAAAATTGCTTTGGATTGGGTTCATCTAATAATCAATATCACATCTGGGCAAACGAAATAGATACGAACATATCGGGTTATTATATAAGAAAGAACGATTGGAGTCCGGGGAATTCCCCGATACACTGGTTGAGAAGACAGGACGAAACATTTATCGAACCGATTTTTATGCCATTGGTTAATTGCAATCCTCTGATCGGAAACGGTACATATGAGCTATACGGAATAGGATACGATTTATATGATACTCTGTTTACTACACAATCCGGAAGTCAATACACAGCTGCAGAAGATGAAATACTTCATAATGAAGCCGAATTATATCTGAGCGATAAATTATTCCTGTATGCAATCAACAAATTCAAACAGCTGATAGACAACTATCCCGGGAGTCAGTATCTCGAAAGTGATTTGTATGATATGTATTCCTGTTACGAGAAACTCGATACAAGTTCGAACAGTGCGTACCGTGATAATCTTTATAGTAACTTAAAAACATATTTAACCGAAAGAATCCAGAGCGAGTTATACAGCGAAGGATTCGAAGACATAGCATATCAATTAATACTTATGTGTGAAGCGAACCTCGAGAACTACAACGAAGCCCTTAGCGGTTATGAATTCATATCGATGTACCATCCCGACCCTGAGTTAAGATTACTTGCGAGTTGGGATTTTTCTGAAATCGAAAATCTGATAAACGGAGGCGGTAGTACAACGACATACACAATCGAACAAAGGATAAAGAAGCTGGAGAAATCCATATCATCCGGAAGTGATACATTGATGAGACTAATGAAAACTTCATACAATCGGGTAATCGAAGAAAGAATCGAGAAGCGAATAAATGAGAAAATCAAAGGAGATAAAATCGGAACGTACGAAAAGATGAGCAAGAAGGAGATAAAAAATCTGCCTCGAACCGAGAAAATAAATCTTGCATACAACCGTGACGAAAAGACAATAATCAGTCGTGCGAATGAAAACCTGAATATATTGAAAGGGATGAGTAAAGAAGCGAAAGAAAAGAAATACATAGAAGATTTATATCTGATTTCAAAAATCAAATCACAGGTGGTAAGCGATAATGTTAAAGTCGAGGAACCGGAAGAATATATCTTAAATCAGAACTATCCGAATCCATTCAATCCGACTACAAAAATAAACTTTGCGTTGCCTAAACAGGGATTTGTTACGATGAAGGTTTACGATATACTCGGCAGGGTAGTCAGAACACTTGTGAACGAATATAAAAATGCAGGTAACTACATTACCGAATTTGACGGAACGAACCTATCGAGCGGAGTATATTTCTATAAACTGACAGCAGACAATTTCAGCAATGTTAAAAAAATGATATTAATAAAATAGTAGTAAATTAGAATATTAATTTTTCAAAGGTGGTCTCTGACCACCTTTTTTTATTTATATCAAAAATTTTTTTGGTAAAAGTTTGTTATATTTATAATACGTATTTTTAATTATTTTTATGTTATGATAATCTATTCTTCGTTAATAGTTGTTTTTATTTTGCTTATAATTGTAACTTATGTAATGATTTTTAAATATTTACAGAAAAAAAGCAAATTAAATGAAAAAATTTTAATTGAAGATATTTTAAAGAAAATATATAATGATACTGAAAATAATAAAAAGACGGATTTTGTTAGTCTGGAAAAATTTCTTAAGAAAAGAAAAAATAATCTTCAAAAAATATTAAGTGAGCTGCAGAGAGGTGAATTAATTATATTTGAAGATTATAAAATATCACTTACAACAAAAGGTTTTGAATATGCTTCTAACATTGTACGTACTCACAGGTTGTACGAAACTTATCTTGCAGGTGTA
>Ga0208047_1000569_pt1 | contig 13779 bp, 12 predicted proteins | sample Kivu_220m_FD_184162 | JGI IMG/M metagenome (GOLD analysis project Ga0208047, IMG submission 184162) | Freshwater microbial communities from Lake Kivu, Western Province, Rwanda to study Microbial Dark Matter (Phase II) - Kivu_220m (SPAdes)... | ecosystem: Environmental > Aquatic > Freshwater >...
ATGTCCCTGAACCTATGATTGAAAGCAGGATAAAGCATTATAATGAGGACCTTGATAAAGAGCTGTCTGAACACAAGATTTCAAAAAGCGATTACCTTAAAGCATATAATATTACAGAAGAAGATTTTAACAGTAATGTCAGGTTATCAGCAATTAGAGAGATTAAAGAATACCTGATTATCAATGCACTTGAGAAGACTGAAGCTTCAAACATAGAACCTTCAGAACAGCAAATAAATGAAGAAGCTGAAAAGATAATTTCAAGCTATAATAAAGAAGAAGAGAAAAAAAGGCTGAAAGAATATCTTGATGGAAATGACGGCAGGGATGACCTCAGGGAAAATATAAGGAGGCGAAACCTGTTTGATTTCCTCATAAAAAATTCAAGAATAGTTGAAGAAAAGAAACAAAAGGCCGATAAGCCGGCAGCAAGGAAACTTTGGACACCGGGCAGACCAAAAGAAACAGAAAAAACTGATGAAGAAGCTGAAGATAAAAAACTCTGGGTCCCGGATTCTGCAAATAAGGAAGAAAGTGAACAATAAAATGATGAAAATAACAAATGATTATCTTATACCTATGGTCATAGAGCAAACCAACAGGGGGGAAAGGTCCTTTGATATTTATTCAAGGCTCCTTCAGGAAAGGATAATTTTTCTGGGTTCTGACATAGATGATAACATGGCAAATGTCGTTATGGCACAAATGCTGCATCTTGATGCCGATGACCCGGAAAAAGATATACAGCTCTATATAAACAGCCCGGGCGGCTCAGTAACATCAGCTCTTGCAATTTATGACACCATACAGTTTATTAAATCACCTGTGTCATCTATATGTATAGGCCAAGCCGCAAGCGCAGCAGCTGTCCTGCTGCTGTCAGGCGAAAAGGGCAAGAGATATTCCCTTCCCCACGCAAGGATTTTGCTGCACCAGCCTTCAGGCGGTGTACAGGGCACCTCAATGGATGTTGAAATACAGACAAGGGAAATAGTAAGGTTAAGGAAACTTTTAAACGAAATAATTGCAAAACATACCGGCCAGGATATAAAAAAGATAGAAAAAGATACTGAGAGGGATTTTATCCTTAATGCCCATGAAGCTAAGCAGTACGGTATAATTGATGAAGTAATAGAAAAGAAGTAGGAGAGGGATGGTTTTAATTGTCACAAAATGATAATAAAAAAAGCGATTTCCTGAAATGTTCTTTTTGCAGTAAACCCCAGAGCCAGGTACGCAAACTTATTGCGGGCCCTGGAGTATATATATGTGACGAATGCATTGATTTGTGCAATGAGATAATAGATGAAGAGCTTAAAGAAGATAAGGAAGTAGATTTCAGGGACCTTCCTAAACCTGCCGAGATATATTCCATACTCAATGAATATGTAGTGGGGCAGGAAAAAGCAAAAAAGGTGCTTTCTGTTGCAGTATACAATCACTATAAAAGAGTCAAATATGGCGACTCTCTTTTAAAGGAAGATATTGAAATACAGAAAAGCAATATACTTCTCATGGGGCCGACAGGATGCGGAAAAACCCTTCTTGCCCAGACACTTGCCAGGATATTAAATGTCCCATTTGCAATAGCTGATGCCACTGCGCTGACAGAAGCGGGTTACGTCGGGGAAGATGTTGAAAATATACTTCTAAAATTAATACAGAATGCTGATTTTGATATAAAGAGAGCCGAAACAGGCATAATATACCTTGATGAAGTGGATAAGATAGGAAGAAAGTCAGAGAACCCTTCAATTACCAGGGATGTATCAGGTGAAGGGGTCCAGCAGGCACTTTTGAAGATACTTGAGGGCACTGAAGCAAATGTCCCGCCTCATGGCGGCAGGAAGCATCCGCACCAGGATTTCATCCAGATAAATACATCCAATATTTTATTTATCTGCGGAGGCACCTTCGACGGCCTGGAAAAAATCATTGAAAAAAGGCTGAATAAAAACAGTGTGGGTTTCATAACTGAAAAAATACAGAAAAAGACAGAAAAGCATGATTCGCTCCTTTCACAGGTTCTCCCTGAGGATCTTTTAAAGTATGGAATGATACCTGAATTTATTGGCCGCTTGCCGGTCATGAGCACACTTACAAATCTGAGTGAAGATGACCTTATAAAAATACTCCAGGAGCCGAAGAATGCGCTTGTTAAGCAGTACAAAAAGATATTTGCAATGGATAATGTGGATCTTCTTTTTAAGAAGGATGCGATCAAATCGATTTCTTCTCTTGCACTTAAAAGGGGCACAGGTGCAAGGGGCCTTCGCTCAATAATGGAGGAGATAATGCTGGAAGTAATGTTTGAGATACCTTCCCGCCAGGATATCAAAAGGTGCGTAATTACAAAAGAAGTAGTAGAAAACAGGATAAAGCCAATGCTTCTTTCGGACCTGGAAAATACTGATTTGCTTTCTGACCAGGAGAAGCTTGCATAAATGGAGAAACTTCCTGCCAAATACGACCCTTCTGCTTTTGAGGATAAGATCTACAGGCAATGGCTCGAAAAAGGCTATTTCCATGGGGAAGCAGACAGGTCCAGGAAACCTTACAGTATAGTCATTCCGCCGCCCAATGTGACCGGTTATCTGCACATCGGCCACGCCCTCAATAATACCCTGCAGGATATAATGATAAGGTATGCAAGGATGAAGGGCTTTTCTGCATGCTGGATACCGGGTACCGACCATGCAGGCATTGCCACCCAGAACATGGTTGAAAAAGAACTTAATAAAAAGGGTATAACGCGTTTTGCGATGGGTCGTGAAAAATTTGTTGAAAAAGTCTGGGAATGGCGAAACCAGTATGGCTCACGGATAATATCACAGTTAAAATCCCTCGGATGCTCATGCGATTGGGAAAGGCAGAGATTTACTTTTGATGACGATTATGTAAAAGCTGTAAACCACGAATTTGTCACACTATATAATGCAGGGCTTATTTACAGGGGCAATTACATGGTTAACTGGTGCCCGAGGTGCCTTACTGCAATATCTGACATTGAGGTCGAGCACAAAGAAAAAAAAGGCAACCTCTGGGACATAAAATACCCGTTGATTGATGAAGAAACAGGATTGCCAAGCAAAACCGAATTTATTACGGTCTCAACTACAAGGCCCGAGACTATGCTTGGGGATACTGCGGTTGCAGTCAATCCTGACGATAAAAGGTATAAAAAAATCGCAGGAAGGTTTGTCTTTCTTCCTCTTATGGAAAGAAAGATACCTGTGGTGCAGGACAGCTATGTGGACCCAAAATTCGGCACGGGCGCCGTCAAGGTGACTCCTGCCCATGACCCGAATGACTTTGAAATAGCAGCCAGGCACGGACTTGATAAGATAAATATCATGACCGACTCCGGCATCATTAATGAAAATGCAGGGCTATATAAGGGCCTTGACAGGTATGAAGCAAGGAAAAAGGTTTTAGCTGACCTTGAGGCAAAAGGATATCTTGCAGGCAAAAGGGACCATGTCTCGTCTATGGGCATGTGCTCAAGATGCGACACAGTAATTGAGCCCCGCATATCGCCACAGTGGTTCGTTTCCATGAAAACTCTGGCTGAGCCTGCAATTGCTGCAGTGCGGGAGGGCAGGGTAAAATTTGTCCCCAGAAAATGGGAAAAATTGTATTTTAACTGGATGGAAAATATCCGGGACTGGTGCATATCCCGCCAGCTGTGGTGGGGCCACCGTATACCGGTATGGTACTGCAAGTCCTGCAGTGAAATGGCAGTCACTGTAGAGGCTCCCGGTGCATGCAAATGCGGCTGCCGTGATTTTGTACAGGATGAGGATGTCCTTGATACCTGGTTTTCTTCATGCCTGTGGCCCTTTGCAACAATGGGATGGCCCGAAGATACTGAAGAACTCAAATATTTCTTTCCGACAAATGTCCTTATTACTGCACACGACATAATATTTTTCTGGGTTGCCCGGATGATAATGATGAGCCTTTATTTCATGAAGGAAGTCCCGTTTAAGGAAGTTTTTATAAATCCGCTTGTAAATGATGTTTTTGGCCAGAAAATGAGCAAGTCCAGGGGCAATGTCATAGATCCGATTACAATAATCGAAAAAAACGGCGCAGATGCCTTAAGGTTTGCCCTTGCATCTCTTACTACACCTGGAAGGAACCTTCTGCTCGGGCAGGAAAAAATAGAGGGCAGCCGCAATTTTGCAAACAAACTGTGGAACGCATCCCGTTTTGTCATATCCAACCTGGAAGGTGAAGATTTTACGGACATGAAAAACATGCCGGAAGAATACGGGAGCTGGGAAAGGTGGATACTTTCAAGGTTTGCCAGGACAGTAAAAAGCCTGGAGAAATATCTTGAGAAATATAATATTTCTTTTGCGTGCCGCACACTGACAGAATTTTTCTGGAACGATTTCTGTGACTGGTACATAGAAGTTGCAAAGGTCGACCTTTATAATGCAAATGTGCCCCGGGAAAAGAAACATACAACCAGGTATGTGCTATGGTATATACTTGAAAGGTATCTTAAGTTACTGCATCCGTTTATGCCTTTTATAACAGAAGAAATATGGCAGAACCTTCCCCATGAAGGAGAAAGCATTATGGTTTCAGGCTTTCCATCCCTTGAGAAGACAGCGCCTGATAAGACAGATTTGCGTGCAGAAGAAGAAATAACAAGGATATCAGGCATTATAAGCGAAATAAGGAAAATAAGGTCCGAGCATTCAATCAACCCGGCATCAAAGATAGATGTTTTTGTTAATCCTTCCTTAAAAGATACCGCCGGCCTCATACTTCAAAATGCAGATTATATTATAAGCCTTGCAAGGATAAAAGAACTTAAAACAGGCGCTCCCCCGGATACTGGCGCTTATGTAAAGAGCCTCAAAGATGACTGTGAAATATATGTAAACATACTGGATGCTATTGATATAGTACAGGAATCAAAAAGGATAAATGATGAAATAGCAAAAAACCAGGCAGAAATCTCAAAGGTTTCAGCAAAGCTTGAAAATCCACAGTTTATCCATAAGGCCCCTGTTGAAATAATAGAAAAAGAAAAAAATAAACTCAAGCAGGCAAGAAAAGCAATTGCTGTGCTCAAGCAACAGCAAAACCTGATTAATGGCCGCCAACCAAAATGAAAAGATTCAATTACGAAGAAGCTGTGCATTATCTGGATAAATGTCTTGTTTTTGGCATAAAACCGGGGCTCGAAAGAATAACAAAACTGCTTGAAATCCTTGGCAAACCACACCAGAAAACCGGTTTTATACATATAGTGGGTTCAAACGGAAAGACATCGACCGCCATCATGACAGCTGCCATCCTTGGCGGCCAGGGACTGCGAAGCGCTTATCATATCTCACCGCATATAAATGAATATACTGAAAGGTTCTGGTTCTGCGGGAAAAACATTACAAGGCAGCGTTTTGCTGACCTGTTTTCAGATGTTTATCCTGCAATAGAAGATGTAAACAGGCTAGACATTGGCGGAGAAATGACACAATTTGAAATAATAGCAGCAATGGGCTTTGCCCTTGCAGCCGCAGAAAAGATAGATGTAATGGTCCTTGAAGCAGGAATGGGCGGGCGCTGGGATGCGACAAATGCTGCAGATGCAGTTGTAGCCGGCCTTACAGGGGTGAGCCTTGAGCATACTGCCATTCTTGGCGATACAGTATCTGAAATAGCTGAAGAAAAGGTGCAGGTTATAAAACCATATGCAAAAGTGGCGACAACCAGTAATGATAAAGATGTGCTGGATGTACTGGAAAAAAAAGTTGCAGAAACTTCCTCACAACTGTTTATCTATGGAAGGGATTTCTTTATAAAAAATGAAAAGAAGCTCTACATGCAGGGATGGGAAGTGGATATTAAAGGTATAAAAGATGATTATGAGGGCCTTTTTATCCCGCTGCTTGGAAATTACCAGCCTCAAAACTTAAGCCTTGCTGCAGCACTTTCTGAGCTGTACCTGGAAATAAAGGGCAAAAGCATAGATAAAAGTAATCTTAAGAACAGCCTGTCAGATATAAAGGTCCCCGGAAGGTTTGAAATCCTTCAAAAAGAGCCGGTTGTAATTGCAGACACATCGCATAATCCTGAAGGTATTGCAAACTTTATAAAAAATATAGCACAAAATTTTGCAGGTAAAAAAAAGACGGTTATTTTTTCAGTGCTGAAAGACAAGGACTACACAAAAATGCTTGAAGATATTGTTACAATAAGTGATACCCTTATACTGACATCAAGCAATACGCAAAGAAGCTTGCCTATTGAAATATTGGAGAAAGAATTGTATAAAGTACTGCGGGAAAAAAACAGGGATAGCGAAACAGTGCCATCAGAAATATATAATATTGACACAATATCAAATTCCCTAAATTTTGCTTTAAAAATTTCAGACAGTAGTGATATTATATGCATTACCGGTTCAATAACTAATCTTGAAGATATCGTTTAGGAGGATAAATGGATTTTTTAAAATATTTTGAAAATATTCTTAATTTTTTTAAGCTGCCGATATGGAAATATCTTGCATATGGCATAGTTTTTGTCCTGGTAGTTATCTGGCTCTCAGCGGTCTACTGGACCTACAGGGATGCAAGGCTCAGGAACACAAGTGCAGTATTCTGGACCCTTGTTGTCCTGGTGCTTAATTACCTTGGCCTTATCATATACCTTATCGTAAGGCCGCCCGAATTCATTGAAGATGTTGTCGAGAGGGACCTCGAAATAAGAAGGATGGAGATGCTTCTGGCTGCAAATATACACCGTTGTCCCACTTGCGGCAAAGAAGTCAAAGACGATTTTGTCATATGCCCGAATTGCAGGAAAAAGCTTAAAAAACAGTGTATTCAGTGTGAAAAACCATTAAATCTTGACTGGAAAGTTTGTCCTTTCTGCAAAACTGAACAGTAAAGAATTATTTTTAACAGGGGAATAATGAATAGAAGAAGATGGATCGGTAACTTTTTTATAATACTTGCAGGCGGCGTTATAGGTGCAATCATCGGCCATGTTTTAAGGGACGTGGTTCCAATCCTGGACAAAGGTTTAAAGGTGGGCACCGACCAGCTCAGCCTGAACCTGTATCTGATTGATATGAGTTTTAGCATTCATGTCAACATAACGCTTTGTGCAATAATCGGCATCCTTATTGCAGTCTTAATTGCAGATATTGGCAGAAGAAGAAAACCTTAACATCCGGGACCTGGAGTCCGGAAATTCTATTAATAAATCATCTCCCTGGAAACTTATCCTTGCCTCTGGTTCCCCCAGAAGGGAAAGAATACTTAAATCACTGAAACTGGATTTTGAAATAATCGTTCCCTGCGGGACAACTGAAAAATATTTTAGAAATCCCATAAGAACTGTAAATTATAACAGCAGCATTAAGTCACATTTTGTTTATAATCATGCTATAATAAATAGTTTAAATTACAGCAGTGCGGTTATAGCCGGCTTTGATACAATAGTTTATTGGGCCGGAAAATATTTCGGAAAACCGGCCGACAGGGCCCAGGCGCTGGATTTTCTGGAAATGCTTTCAGGCAGGACACATAAAGTTATAACGGGTATTACTCTTGTTAATACAAAAACAGGCAGGACCCTGACCGGCAGCGAGACCACTACTGTAAGATTTAAAAAACTTGACAGGAAATTGATTGAGCACTATGTTGCAATAGAAGATGTGCTTGATAAAGCCGGGGCTTATGATATTTCAGGGACAGGCATTATTTTTATTGAAAGTATAAATGGATGTTTTTACAATGTCGCAGGCCTGCCGGTAAAAAAATTCATTGATATATTGGCAGGATTTGGGCTTGGGATATTTTAAAAAAATATCCGCATTGTTTTATAATTTACAAGTGTTTTAAAAGAAAAGATTATATATATATTTATTTTAAGGAGCAGCCAGATGTTTGAATTTTTCCTGAACGTAATAGGCAGAGATATGGGTATAGACCTTGGTACTGCAAATACGCTTGTGTTTGTCAAAAATAAAGGCATAGCGCTAAATGAGCCATCAATAGTAGCTATAGATAAAGAGAATAAAAGAATTCTTGCAGTTGGAATGGAAGCAAAAAAAATGGTCGGGCGAACACCCGGTAATATAGTAGCTATAAGGCCCTTAAAAGATGGCGTTATTGCTGATTTTGACACAACTGAAAAAATGTTAAGGTATTTTATACAGAAGGTACATAAAAATATAGCCATAGCAAGGCCAAGGATTATAATATGCGTGCCTTCGGGCATTACCGCTGTTGAAAAAAAAGCAGTCATAGAGGCAACAGAGCAGGCAGGCGCAAGAGCCGCATACATAATAGAGGAACCTCTTGCTGCAGCCATTGGCGCTGATCTTCCTATTGATGAGCCCACCGGAAGCATGATTGTAGATATTGGCGGAGGCACATCTGAAGTGGCCGTAATATCGCTTGGCGGCATAGTTGCCTACCAGTCCCTGAGGGTGGGCGGAGACGAACTGGATGAGGCAATAATCTATTACCTCAAGAAGGAAAATAACCTGCTTATTGGTGAAAGTACCGCAGAAAAAATAAAAATGGAGATAGGGTCCGCTTTCCCCCTGGAAAATGAGGGAAAGATGGAAGTAAATGGAAGGGACCTTGTCACAGGATTGCCGAAAACCATTATAATTACCAGCCAGCAGATAAGGGCCGCTCTTGAAAAAACTCTCAGTGATATAATAAATTCCATTGTCGAGGTACTTGATAATACTCCTCCTGAACTTGCATCAGATATAATGAAAAGAGGTATAGTGCTAAGCGGCGGAGGCGCACTTCTTAAAGGGCTTAATGAGAGGATAAGCAGGGAAACGCACTGCCCTGTTTACCTTGCCCCTGATCCTCTGGCAGCTGTGGCTCTTGGAGCAGGAAAATGCGCAGAAGATTTTAATGCTTTTAAAAAATACCTGAGATACTCAAAACAATAAGAAATTTTGAGGGCCGGTAAGTAATTTATTGGCAATACCGGGTTTATTTCAATAATTATAGGGTTTGTTTTAGGTGTAAATGGCTCCAGTAAAAAGAAATCCCAGGAACATAATTGTTTTATCCGTAATAATAGTGATCTGTATTGTTGTCATTACGGTAAGCTTCAAAGATTCAGGTGTATTCAGCAGGGTAAAAATATCCACTTTTGATTTTTTTGAACCTGTGCAGGAAAAAGTATACCTTTTTTTCAGGCCTGTTTCACACTTCTTTATAAATATAAAGGATTATTTCAGTCTTGCAGATAAAAACAGCGCCTTGCAGGAAGAAAATGCAGGCCTATTAAATAATTACACTGACAATATAAACCTCAAAGTGGAAAATGATTCGCTCAGGCGCTTGCTTGGGATAGAATTAAGGAAAGATTATGAGACCATGGCTGCCAAAGTCATAGGATATTATGAGAATAAGTGGCAGTCAGAGATAATAATAAATAAAGGGGGAAGCAGCGGCATTTCAGAAGGAATGGCAGTAGTAAATGACCAGGGCCTGGTCGGCACAGTTATATTTGTTGCAAACAGTTCAAGCAAGATAAGGCTTCTTGGCGATCCGCAAAGCAGCATAGGAGCAAGGATTTTATCTTCAAGAAAGCTTGGCATGGTTGAGGGGAGCCCTGAAAAAAAGGTCTTTCTGAATTACATTGCAAAAGATGAAGAAGTTTTTAAAGGTGATATTCTGGTCACATCGGAATTTGGTGAAAATATTCCGGCAGAGATTTTGATAGGCAGGATAAAAAATGTCAGCATAAGGGAAAACAGCGCCTATGCTACAATAGAAGTGGAGCCCTTTTCAGACTATAAGGATCTGGAATATGTAATAGTAATTAAGGGTTAAATTGCAGATGATGTATATAAATAAACTTAAAAAAAGATAGATATATGAAGATATTTTTCAGGATACTGAATTTTATAATATTGATATTGTGCCTGATTTTTCAGTTTGCTTTTCTTGAAAACTTCAAGCTCATAAATATAGGCGTGGATATTGTCCTTGTTGCAATAATCGGCATAACTATCTTTAACGGCGAGATTTACGGGCTCATATCCGGTTTTATTGCAGGGATGCTGATTGATATCATGACAGGAAGCATAATAGGCATAACCGCACTTCTTTATTCAGTTGATGCATTTCTTGCAGGCAGGATATCAGGTTTTGGTTTCAGGAAAAAAACTCTGGCAAATGTCCTTTTAATCCTGCTTGTAACTGAAATAAATATCCTGTTTATGAGCGGCATATATTATCTTTTTGGTTTTACCACAAGTGGCGCAAAACTTGGAATCGAAATGCTTACCAGCCCGGTATTTAATGTTTTAGCAATGTTTATAATTTTTTCGCTTTTAAACCTTGGCAGGGAAAGGAAGGAAGAAATTGGATTCATCTTCAAAAAGAAGGCTTAGGATTGCAATTTATTTCCTTGTGCTGCTGCTGGCCGGCCTGATAGTAAGGCTTTATTTCCTCCAGGTCATGAGCGGCCAGATATATGCCCAGGAAGCTCAGGAAAGCATACTGCGCTCAAAGACAGTGCAGGCGCCAAGGGGCAATATTTATGACAGAAACGGCAAACTTCTTGTTAAAAGCGTTCCGAGCCCTGCAATTGCTGTTGACCCCAGGATAGTTATCCAGAATGAAAATGTTGTAGATATATTATGCACAAAACTGGACCTTGAAAAACAGGAAGTTATACAAAAACTGAAAAAAAGCAATATATCCTACCTTGAAAGAGTAATTTTAAAGCAGGGTATTGACTACGCTACGATGATTTATTTCAAGGAAAACAGCGCTAGCCTTCCAGGCGTGGAAGTAATTGATGTTTTTTTAAGGGAGTATGAATACGGAAATCTTGCGGCCCATATTCTTGGTTATACTGGTGAAATAGATGAAGACAAATTAAAATCAGGACAGTACAGCGTGGGTTATGAGGGCGGGGACCAGATAGGCCTGTCAGGCATTGAATCCTATTACGAGCAGGTGCTCAAAGGTACCAAGGGGAGGATAACATATGAAGTGGACCCCATAGGAAAACCAAGGAACATAATTGAGGATGTGGCATATGTTCCCGGAAATGACCTTTACCTGACAATTGATATAGATCTTCAGAAAGCAGTCGAAGAAATTCTGGCAAATTCAATAATTGAAATCCGGCAGCAAAAGCCGACTGGTTCCGATGAGAATTATAAGGTACCTGGCGGGGCCGTTGTTGTACTTGATGCAAAAGATAGTGAGATACTTTCCATGGCAAGTTATCCTACCTATGACCCTTCGGTTTTTACAGGAGGCATTTCAGAATCAGACTGGGCCTACCTCAATGATCCGGAAAATGAACATCCTTTAAATAACAGGGCAATAATGGGCTATCCTCCGGGTTCGGTGTTTAAGCTTGTAACAGCGTATGCCGGACTTTCAGAAGAAGTTGTAAACAAAAACAGGTATATAAGTTGCGGAGGGCTATGGACGGGCCTCGGAGCAGATTTTCCGAAATGGTGCTGGGCAAAAAGCGGTCATGGCGCAATGAATATAATCAGTGCAATACAGAATTCATGTGACATATATTTTTATGAAGTCGGCTTTGAACTTTTTTTAAAAAATAATAATTCAGAAGAACTTCTTCAGAAATATTCAAAGCTTTTTGGTTTCGGAACAAGTACAGGCGTGGACCTGCCTTATGAAGATACTGGTGTTGTGCCTGATAAGGCCTGGAAAAAAGAATATTTCAAAGAACAAAAAGATAATACAATATGGTTTCCAGGCGATACTGTAAACATGGCAATAGGTCAGGGGGATCTGCTGACCACCCCTCTTCAAATAGCAAATTCTTATGCCATTCTTATAAACAGGGGTATAAAGAATATTCCGCACCTGGGCCTGGAAGTGCGTGATGAAAATGGGGATGTATTTGCCAAACTTGGAAAGGGCCCTGATGCTGACCTTGATATGAATAATGAATATTTAGATATGATAGAGCAGGGGATGGAAAAAGTGGTTTCACAGGGAACCGCTGCTTCAAGGTTTAGGAATTTTCCATTAAAAGAAATCACCGTAGCAGGCAAGACCGGTACAGCAGAAGTGATAGGCAAGCAGGATTATGGCTGGTTTGTAGCCTATGCCCCTATTGACAACCCCCAGTATATTGTAGTTGTCATGCTCGAGCAGGCAGGCGGGGGCTCAAGGTCCGCTGCTCCTATTGCTGAAAAAATATTTGAATACTTATTTAATCTGGGATATGGCGGGTAAAAATGCAGGATATACATAAAAAAAGCTTTATAAGCAGGCAGGAAATCATAATTGAAGATGATGAGAGAAAAAGCAGGTTTAATTTTGATTTTATATTACCGCTGGCTGTATTTTTGCTTGCCGGATTTGGGGTGCTCATAATTTACAGCGCCACAAAGTACAGCATGCCTGATGGCGTTTCGGATCCGATGTATTACTTAAAAAGGCAGGGGTACTGGCTGATAGGCGCTATTGCTTTATTTATACTGCTGCAATTTATAAATTACAGAAGCCTTAAAAAATTCTGGTGGGGTTTTTTAGCGGTTTCAGTGCTGATGCTTGTTGCAGTGCTGATTTTCGGTTACGAAGTAAATAATTCCAAAAGCTGGATAGACCTGAAAATATTTGGTGCCCAGCCTTCGGAACTTGCAAAAATATTCATGGTCATTGTCACTGCTGCCATTCTTTCAAAATGGCCCAGGGAAAAAGTGGAATATACAGGATTTAAAAAGGTGGGCCTTTCACTGCTTGCCGCACTTGCGCCCATAGTGCTGGTACTTTTTGAACCGGACTATGGCACGGCGCTTATTTTCTTTGTGACTTATATGGGCATGCTTTTTATATCAGGAGCAAATCTTTTTTATTTTTTTGGCATCCTTGCTGCAACAACAGGCGGATTTTTTGGCGCAGTAAAGACCGGTTTAATAAAGCAGTACCAGCTGGACAGGATACTTGTCTTTTTAAAGCCTGATATAGAAAGGCAGGGCATAGGATACAACCTTTTCCAGTCAAAACTGGCAATAGGCTCCGGCGGCCTATGGGGCAAGGGCCTCTTTCTTGGCAAACAGACCAATTTAAGTTACGTGCCTGAGCACCATACAGATTTTATTTTTTCTGTCATCGGAGAAGAAATAGGGTTTTTTGGCGCTATTCTTGTAATATTTGTAATCGGCATTATAATATGGCGGTGCTTCTATATTGCCTCAAAAGCCGGAAACAGTTTTGGAAAACTTATAGCAGGTGGAATCGGTTTTATAATACTTACCCAGAGTATTATAAATATCGGGATGACGATAGGCATAATGCCGGTCATTGGCATACCGCTTCCATTTTTAAGTTACGGGGGTTCAAACCTGCTTGCGATTTTTTTAGGGATTGCCCTTGTTGAGAATGTGTACCTGAGAAGGGAATTGCGCAAAGACTATGAAATCGCATATGATGATTTTGACTGATGCAAGTGCAATATCCTGTGCAGAAAAAAATATGAACAGGAAAATCAAATATCTTTCTTTAAAACAGCTTGAAGAACTGCTGGAAGGCATTGAAAAACCGGGCAGATATATCAATAATGAAGTGGGCACCAAAAGCAAGCCGATTGAATTCCTCGAAAAAAACATTGATACCGTTTTGGCATGCCTTGTTTTTCCTGACATATATGAAGTCGGAATGTCTAACCTTGGTATACAGATTTTATACAATGCCATAAACAGCAGCGGTTTTGCCAGCGCGGAAAGGGCATATGCCCCCTGGACCGATTTTGAAAAAAGGTTAAGGGATAAAAATGTGGCAC
>Ga0208047_1000570_pt1 | contig 13769 bp, 12 predicted proteins | sample Kivu_220m_FD_184162 | JGI IMG/M metagenome (GOLD analysis project Ga0208047, IMG submission 184162) | Freshwater microbial communities from Lake Kivu, Western Province, Rwanda to study Microbial Dark Matter (Phase II) - Kivu_220m (SPAdes)... | ecosystem: Environmental > Aquatic > Freshwater >...
TTCTTCTCCTACGGCTATTTCCAGTTCGGCGTCCCTTCGTTCTCGACGCCCGGCTGGGGATTGGCTGAAGCCGCTCGCGGCGCGGGCATGCCGGGGATGGGTCCCGGCGGCGGGCAAAGCCAGATGGCCCAAATGGCCTCCGGACAACGCGGCGGCGCGGCCGGAGCCGCCGGACAGCGGGCCGCAGGTTTCTCCGGCGCGGGATTCGGCGGGGCTTCGGCAACCGCGGGGTCCGCGGAGGTCCAGGGCATCGACCGCCAGCTCCTCCAGTGGATGGACAAGGAGAAGGTCGACGGCTTCGCCGCCTGGGCCAAGGTGAAGCACCCCGAGCTCGGCGAGGTCGAGGTCGGCGGCTTCAAGCCGTACGCCTTCGTCGATCCTCCGCCGGCCAAGATCGCCGAGATGGGCAAGGCGCACGCCGAATTCGCTCTTTACTTGCCGACGCTCTTTCCTGTCGTCAAGGTCGCCAAGATCGAAGCGGCCGCCCAGGGAGGGGGACTGTATCGGGTCAAGGCCGAGATCGAGAACGCCGGATTCCTGCCCACGGCGCTGACCCATGCCGTGACCGCCCGCTCGGTCAAGCCGACCATGGTCCAGCTCCAGGTCGCACCGGAAACAATCATCAGCGGAAACCAGAAGACCAATTTCATCCAGGCCCTGATCGGCTCGGGCGGCCGGATGAAATTCGACTGGCTGATCAAGGCCAAGAGCGGCGACAGCGTCGAGCTCAAGGTCGTTTCGCAGAAAGGCGGCTCGGACAAACGGGCCGTCGTCCTGAAGTGAGGAGGCCGACGATGAAATTCGCCAAAACCATTCTTCTCCTGGCCGTCGTCCTGGCCCTCATCCCCCAGGGCGCGCTGACCCAGAAAAACCCGACGCCGCCCTTCAAGGTCAAGCTCGATTTCAACCGCTGGCACGACACGAACGACCTCTACGCCGATATGAAGCGGCTCGCCGCGGCTTTCCCCAAGTTCGTCAAGGTGGGTTCGATCGGGACGACGGTGACGGGCAGGGACATCATGCTCGTGAGCGTCAACAATCCGGATACGGGCCCCGAGTTGAGCAAGGCGGCCTTCTATATCGAATCCAACATCCACGGCAACGAGATCCAGGGCGGCGAGATCTGCCTATACACGATCTGGTACCTGATGGAGAACTACGGCCGGCTCGAGCCGATCACCCGGCTCGTCGACGAGCGCGTCTTCTACATCGTCCCGACCATCAATCCCGACGGCCGCCAGTATTTCTTCGACGGCGACAGCGGCAGCTCGCGGAGCGGCCATGTCCCGTTCGACGACGACAACGACGGCCTGTTCGACGAGGACCCGCCCGAGGACATCAACGGCGACGGCGTCGTCGCCCAGATCCGGAAATACCTTCCCGGCCAGGGGACCCACAAAATCAGCGCCCTCGACCCGCGGCTCCTGGAGCCCGTCGCGGTCGGGGAGAAGGGCGACTACCTCCTCCTCGGCACGGAGGGGATCGACAACGACCACGACGGCCGGACGAACGAGGACGACAAGGGCGGTTATGATCCGAATCGGAACTACCCTAGCGACTGGCAGCCTGCCTATATCCAGAACGGGGCCATGGATTATCCGACCCAGCTTCCCGAAGCGCGGGCCGAGGTCGAATTCCTGGCCGCTCATCCCAACGTGGCCGGCTTGCAGGCCTACCACAACAACGGCGGCATGATCCTCCGCGGCCCCGGAGCCGAGGCGACGGGCGAATACCCCGCCGCGGATGTCCGGGCTTACGACGAGATCGGCCGCAACGGCGAGCGCGTCCTGCCCTTCTACCGCTATATCGTCATCTGGAGCGGGCTATATACGGTGCACGGAGGCACGATCGATTACTCCAACGACGGCTTGGGGATCATGTCCTTTTCGAACGAGCTCTGGAACGGGTCCCAGTACTTCACCAGTCCCGAGCTCATGGAGCAGCAGAAGGACCCCAACAATCCGATCGCCCAGGGGAATAAAGCCCGCTTCTTCTTCGATGACAAGCTCGAATTCGGCACCCAGTTCCTGGAATGGAAGCCCTTCAAGCACCCCGATTACGGCGACGTCGAAATCGGCGGCACCTGGAGCCGCTTCACGAGCCGCGTGCCCCCGGTCTTCATGCTGGAGGAGCTCTGCCACCGGAACATGGCCTTCACGCTCTATCAGGCCGACGAGATGCCCAGGATCGAGCTGGGTGAGGCGTCGGCGGACAAGCTCGGCGAAGGCGTCTATCGCGTCTTCGTTGATATCGCCAATCCCAAGGTCACGCCCACGATCCTGGGCAAGGCTGCCCAGAACAATGTCGTCCGGCCCGACCTCCTGACCTTCGAGGGCCGCAATGCCGAGATCATCTCGGCCAGCTGGATCGACAACAAGGCTCTCTACAAGGCCCGGCCGAGCGTCACCAGCTTCATCGACCAGAAGAACCTCAGAAGGATCCTCCTCCGCAATGGATTCGCCGGCAAGACGAGTCGGACGATCATGTACCTGGTCAAGGGGTCGGGCGACGTAACAGTCAAATACGACTCGGTCAAGGGAGGGACGGCGGCGAAAACGATCAAGCTGCGATAAGGAGAATGGGGACGTGCTCCGAATTCTCCTGAATTCGGCGCGCGGCCCAGATTTCTCGTCGAAACGCGGATTGACAAGCGAGCCGTTCTCGTTTAAATTTGAACTCCCGCAGACGCCGAAGCGCCATCCCCGGGGAGGGAGAGCGGGCATAGCTCAATGGTAGAGTACGGGCTTCCCAAGCCCGGAGTTGTGGGTTCGAGTCCCATTGCCCGCTCTATCTCCCCGGCCCGGACGACCCCGCCTTCTCCATCGTCGAACAGGGGGCGCAGCCGCTCGGAGCAAGCCGGTCGGCGTAAAATCCCGGGGCCGCAAGAACACGAAGCGACATGAAGACCTGGCATCTGCTCGTCGAGCCGGCGCCGTTGAAGGGCTCCCTGAACATGGCCGTCGACGAGTTCCTGTTTCGAGCGGCGGAGGAGACCGGCCGCACCTTCCTCCGCTTCTACCAGTGGGAGCGGCCGACGGCTTCCCTCGGGGCGTCCCAAAAAGCGGATAAGGTCATCGACCTCGGCTTCTGCCGGGAGCAAGGCATCGACGTCGTCCGCCGGATCACGGGCGGAAAGCTCGTCCTCCACGATCGGGAGGTCACTTATTCTCTCTGCTCGTCGGACGAGGCGGCATTCACCCCGACCCTGGCCGGCTCGTACAAGCTGATCTCGGGAGCCCTGGTCCGGGGTCTGGAAAAAATGGGTATCCGGCCGGCGGCCTCCGGTCCGGCGCCGCCGTCCTATGCGAAGAGCGACCTGCCCTGTTTCTCCCACCCCGCCCGCGACGAGATCGAGGTGGATGGGAAAAAGATCATCGGGAGCGCGCAGAAGCGAACCGGGATCCGTTTTCTCCAGCACGGTTCGATTCCGTTGGCCCACGACGAGCGCCTTTTGAAATCCGTCGCGCTGCGGGCGGGAGATCCGGAGGACATCCGGATGACGTCCCTGTCGCAGATCCTGGGCCGGCCGGTCGCCTTCGGCTGGGCGGTCGAACGGCTGGCCGCCGGGTTCGCGGAATTCTTCGGCGCGCGCTGCGAGCCCCTGGCCCTCGATGAGGACGGACGGGAGCGCATCCGAACCCTCCAGCGGGACGTCTACGAGAACGACGCGTGGACGCTCGGCGGCCTTTCGGCCCGGCCTTGATTTGTGCTTTGTCCGGTGCTACCATGGAAGCACCGAAAGCCGCGAGGATGCGCATGAACGAAGCCGAAGACCTCCTCAAGCTCGATCTCAAGGACCTGCCGGTCCTCAAGCCCTTGGCCTACGACGACCTCCACCAGAAGACCCTGAAGAACCTGTACCTGGAGCTGGGCGCGGGGGCCGCGACCTTTCTCCTCTCGCCGTCGTACGCCGTGCTCCATCCGACGCCCAACGAGACGATCAACGAGCTCGTCACCCGGAAGGAGGAGCTTCTCGATTACCTCAAGGAATGCCTCATCCAGAATCTGGCCGCCTATTCGGTCCTGATCGAAGTCAACAGCTATTTCATCGAACAGAACAATTTCCTGCTCCTGGCCCGGCTGCGGGAGAAGGAGCTGGGCGGCCGGCGTTTCGAGATTAAGTTCTACACCCACGCCCCGATGGAGATCCTGACCCATTACCAGGACAAGATTTACATCGGCCGCGACTTCGTCGACATCTACAATTTCAAGCGGAAATATTTCGGCGTGCGGGAGCTCATCGCTTCGCTCCGGGAGCAGTCCGAGAAGCTCGAAGGCAAAGCGTCGGAAAAGCTGCCCAAGCCGCTGGATTACAAATCGTTCTTCCAGGAGATCAAGGAATCCGTCGGCGAAATCAACACGGAATGCCTGGCGATCCTCGAACCCCTGCCGCCCTACCTCGATTTCGCCAAGCTCGGCGAGCAGGACCTGATCGACATCAACGCCCAATACCGGTCCATCAACCACTATCTCATCGAGCTCCATGACGAGGTCGGGGAGTTCGAAAACCTGTTGCGGTTCAAGATGGAAAAGGACTTCGTCCGCTACGTGACGAAATACAAGAAGGACCTGACCAACCTGATCTCGTATTTCAACATCAAGATCAACGGAGCTCTCTCCCAGCGCATCTTCCATTTCCGGCATAAATAGCCGGATGCCGGCCCGGACCTTTCCCTAGAGAATCCGTTTCTCCGCGATGCGGATGTCGGCGTAGGTCGTCTTCAGGGCGATCGAGGGCTTGCCCGTCTCGTCCTGGAAGGCCTTGGTCAGGGAGACGCCGTTCGTCTCTTCGAGGGCCGGCCGCTCAGGGAGGTTCCAGACCACGCGAGCGTTCTTCGTCCTGGCTTCGAAGGGATATCGCCCGCCTGCGGGCCAGCCGAAGCGGATCGCCGCGTATTCGGCCTGGACGTCGATGGGGCCGGTCACCGCTTCGGGTTCGAGTACCAGGTCGCCGTGACTCATGCGGATGGTCGTCCGGCCGGTGAAGCTCAGGACCTCGACGTTCTCGTAGGAGGTGGAGATGTCGATCGCGCCGGCGGCGACGGATTCGGCCCGGACCTCCATGTTGGTTCCTTCGATCTTGAGGTCGCCCCGGATGCCGCCGAGCTGGAGTCGGGCGTAGGTGTCGGTGATGGCCAATGGCCCATCGATCTCCTTGGCTTCAACGTCGCTGTGGTGACTGCGAATGACGGTCGGGCCTACGTCCGTGAGAATGACCGGCTCATAGGAGTTCTCGACGTCGGCCCCGGCCTTGAGGTTTTTTCCCGTCACTTTCGAATGCGGTCCTTTGACGACGACTTTTTTGAGGACGTTTTCGATTTCGACGTCCGCATAGGAATTTTCGAGGAAGACCGCGCCCTCGACTCCGGCCACGGTGATTTTGCCGTGCGGCGCGGTGACGCGGCAGGCTCCGTAGGCGTTGAGAATGGACACGTCCTCGTAACTGCTGGCGATGATCATCCTGTCGGCGACATCCACCGCTTCGACTTGACCGTGGGGATTGGAGATGTCGGTCGTTCCCGTCCCGACGGCCTTGACCAGTCCGTAGGAATTCCCGATTTTGACGGTGAAGCCCTTCGGGACCGAGATCTCGAAAAACGTTTCGAAATTCTTGCGCCGGAACGTGTCCCGGTTCGTGGACAGGACGAGCCCGGCCTCGGTCCGGTCGGCGGACATCTTCAACTGGTCCGCCACCTTTTGGGCCGCCTCCTGGCTTCTTCGGTAGATGGTCTTCTTGAACACGACGGCGATTTTATCGGTCTCCGTCCCGCGGACGATGACGCCGCCGTGGGCGTTCACTACCTGGAGCTCCCGCGGCAGGGGGCCGGGGATGTCGAGCGTTTCCTGGAAGACGAACTCTTCGCCCCGGCTGAGCGTGAAGAAGAAGTCATCCGGATGCCAGTCGAGATTGAGATTGCCTGTTTTGACCTGGTAGAGGAGGACGCCGGCGGCGATGATTAAAAGGGCGAGGATGACCTCCCGGGCTCTCATGGTCAGGCCTGCGGCGCGGGGCCGGTGCCCGGTTTTTCCGGGCCGGACTTCTTTTCCTGAAGGCCGTTATAGACCTTGAGACCGCCCCAAATGATGAGGACGACGGGCCACAGCCTCCAGAGCGTGTCCCAGACCCCGACATCGAACCGTTCGAGGAGGAACAGCGCTCCGAGGACGATGAGGATCAAGCCCCAGACGAGCGGATCTTTGCGGCGTGGATTCGACATGGTTCCTCCTTCAGTCCTTCTTTTTGGTGAAATAGTCGGCGATCAGTTTCAGCCCGAAAACGATCACGAGCACGGGCCAGAAATCGAAGATCCGGTCGTAATCGAAAACCTCGAAATTGCTCAGGAGAAAGATGACGCCCAGGGCCATGAGGACGATCCCCCAGAAGACCGAGCCGGAGCGGACCGGCCAGACGGCCTGCGGGACAGCGGCCGGCGCTCCGGGAGCTGCGGCGGCCGCGGCGCCATTCTGCAGGAGGGCCTTCTGGTTGATCGCCTTGGCCGTTTGGACGGCCTCGATGATCTGATAGAAATAGAAGCCGGCGAAGACGAGGGGGACGAACGGCTGCGGGCCGTGCGGGATGATGGAAATCAGGCCGGCATAGATGACGAAGAAGAGAAGGGCCTTCGTCGGTTCGCCGTTGTAGAGCTGCCCGGCGCCGCCGAAGAACCCCGAAAGGATGCCGGCGGCTGCGGGTGATTTGGGCGGCCGTTTCTGGATGATGATCTGATCGGTCATGTCATACCTCCATGGATTTATATCATTCGTCGCTCTTGCTCAGGGGATTGACCTTCTTGAGCGAGACGAGAACGTTATCGGCAAAACCGCCGAGGCTGTCGGTGATCGACCCGGCCTTGGCGTAGAGCTTCTCGATCCGGCTGTATCCGAGGTGGAACTGGCGGCTGACGGCCTTGTTGATCTCGGCTTTGGCCGGGCTGAACATATAGAACGTGAAGAGGGTCAGGAGGAAGAGCCCCGCGGCGAGAACGGGCTGGAGAGCGGGCCGGAGCAGGACGTCCAGGCCGAACCGGAATTTCCGGCGGGCCGGGACGGCATAGAGCTTCTCGCGCAGGGCCGCGGGCGGCTCGACCTCGGGAAAACGGGCCAGGGCCGCATCCGCGGTTCTCAGGGAGTCCAGGAGCGCCAAGCAGGACGGGCAGTCCCGGAGGTGCCGTTCGACCTCGGCCCGCTCCTCGGGGCGGAGCTCGCCGTCGGCGAAAGCCGCCATAAGCTCCTCGATCCGGTCACAGGTCATGGGCGCTCTCCTTGCGGTCGCGGAGGATCTTGGCCAGCTGCAGCCGGCCGCGGTTGATGCGGGACTTCACCGTCCCGACGGGGAGCCCGAGGATCTCCGCGGTCTCCTCATACGTCTTGCCCTGGATCTCCTTGAGGATGACGGCCATCCTCATGTCGTTGGGCAGGTCGTTCAGCCCGCTCCAGAGCAGGGCCCGGTTCTCCTCCTCGGCAAGGCCGTGCTCGGGGTCGTCGGCGGACGCCTCGGTCCGGACGTGCTCGTCGAAGTCGTCCCGTTGCTTCTTCTCCCATTTCGTCCGGCGGTACTCGTCGATGAGGTGGTTCTTGGCCAGGGTGAGGAACCAGGCTGTAAAATTCTTGCCGAAGTCGTATTTGGACAAGGAATGGTGGAGCTTGACGAAGATGTCCTGGGTCAGGTCTTCGGCCTCCTGGAAGCTGCCGGCGAACTGATACGACATATTGAAAATCTTCTTAGAATAAAGGTCGACGAGCATTCTCCAGGCTCCTTCGCTGCCTTTCAGGCAATCTTCGATGATCGCTTCCAAATTCATTCACTACAATCCAAAAGACGAAGTCCGGAGAGCGAAAGTTCCATGGACCCTCTTCTTATTTTTGAGGGGGCCCCTATCGGCCGACTCCCTTGTTCAAAGGGGAGGGACGGTCATTTTGGTTTCGCCGGCACGGCCAGAGATTCCAGCGTATTCCCTTTGATATCAATGACTTTAAGGTCGATCGAAGCCGCCGTCACGTCGGCCCGGACCAGGGCGTCCTGGGGGGCGCCGAGAATGGGAAAGGAGTTTTTCCCCGCTTCCGGGGGAAATTTGAAGAGGCGGTGGTAATGACCGCAGACGGCCAGGTCCACTCCGCCCTCGTTCAACAGGGGGCCCCAGAGCCTGGTCAAGTGGTCGATACCATGGGCGAGCGCCCCCTTGCTCCCGCCGTAGGGCGGCATGTGAACGATGACGACCCTGAACGTCGCCTTCTTCCACGCCTCGGTCCGGATCTCCTGCTTCAGCCATTCGGCCTGGGCTTCCCGATAGCGGTCGAAGTCGGCCAGGCCGGCATAGACGGGCGAATCGTCGGGCTTGTCTTCTCCCGAGTCCAGGATGAGGAAATGGACCGGGCCGTGGTCGAAGGAATAATAATACCGCCCGTCCCGGGGCGGAAAGTAATCGGCCAGCCGCCGGGCCAGGGCTCCGCGCGTATCATGGTTGCCCCGGACATAGACGAAGGGGAGGTCGGAGGCGAATCGGCCGACGGCGAAATCGAGGAATCCGCCGAAGATTGTCTCCTCGCCGTCGAGCGAGCTGAGCGTGTCGCCGTTGAAGAACACGAGGTCGGCCGTCTCCCAGCCCGGCTGCTGAAACAGGCCGCTGAGACGGAGCACGTCACCGTGGATGTCCTGGAAAACCTGGAAGCGGAAGCCCCTTTTTTTCGGGTCCAGGAGCCGGAAGGCGTGGATCTCTCCGGCGACGGTATCCCCGTAGACGACCTCGTAGGGAGCGAACTGGAGGATGGCTTTGGAGACGACGCGGTAGCGATAGGGTTTCCCCTCGGCCAGGCCGCCGAGCGTGACCTCGTGGCGGGTCGTGTTCGCATCGACGAGGCCGTGACGTCCGCTCTTGGCGATGCTGACCAGGCTTCCGAACTTGGGAAACGTGGCCGGGCTCTCTCCCGTGCCGTATTCGATCCAAGACGTGCACGGCGTGTTCGTGAACCAGACGACCGTGACCGAGGTTTCCGTCGGATTTTGGAGGTAGGGGCCGTGGAGGATGGCCGGCTTCACCTCGGCCGGGGCAAGGCCGAGCAGGGGGGCCGCCAGGGCAGCGAAGATAAGGATGCGGAGGAGAAACGTCCGAGAGTCGGGCATGGGGCCGCCTTTCGTGAAAAGCGTTCGCGGTCTCCGCAAACATTAACAAAAGAACCCGGAGCGGTCAATGCGGTCGGGCGCCGCGTCCCTTGACAAAACTAAATATGACAATTACTATATAAATAGTAGGAATGTAGGCATCGAGAAAGGACCATCCCATGATTTCCAAGCGATCCATCGAGAGGATGTTCTCCGGCAAGCCGACGCTCGAAGGCGCCGGCGTCCGGCTCAAGCGCGTCTTCGGCTTCGGCGAGGTCCCCCTCTTCGACCCCTTCCTGATGCTGGACGATTTCGGGGCGTCCGACCCCGAGGACTACGTCGCGGGATTCCCCTGGCATCCCCATCGCGGCATCGAAACCGTAACCTACATGCTCCACGGGACGGTCGAGCACGGGGACAGTCTGGGCAACAAAGGGACGATCGGGGACGGGCAGGTCCAGTGGATGACGGCCGGCAGCGGCATCATCCATCAGGAGATGCCGTTGCCGCAGAAGGACTATCTCCGGGGCGTCCAGCTCTGGGTGAACCTTCCGGCCGGGAATAAGATGATGCCCCCGCGCTATCGGGACATCCGGGCGGACGATATCCCGGACCGCACGGACGGGAACGGGGTCAGAGTCAAAGTGATTGCCGGCGCGTACCAGGGCGTCCGCGGGCCGGTCAAGGACATCGTCCGCGGCCCGGAATATCTGGACGTCCTGGCGCCTTCCGGAACGACATTCGAGCACCCCATCGCCGAGGGAAACACGGCTTTCGTCTATGTCCTCGAAGGGGACGGCGTGTTCGACGGGAACGGCCGGAAGGTCGGGGCCGGCCGCGCGGGTCTGTATGGAGATGGCGACGCGATCTCCGTCGAAGCGGGGGCGAAGGGAGTTCGCTTTATCTGCGTCTCGGGGCTGCCGCTCGGCGAACCCGTGGCCTGGAAGGGGCCGATCGTCATGAACACGCAGGAAGAGCTCGACCTGGCGTTCCGGGAATACAAGAACGGAACGTTCATCAAGTGAGACGCGCCCGTCATCGAAAACTCTCTTTTCGATGACGGGCGCGTCTCATCCTGAGCTTTTGCGAAGGATCTCATCTCCTTCGAAAGGGCATTCCGCGCCGCCTGCTGGCCTCAATCGACGATCCGGACGGCCGAGGCGGGGACCTCGGGATTCGACCGGACGGCCGTCCGGGCCCGGCGGGCGTCGTTTCCGCGGAGGGCGATGTCGCGCGTCTTCGATCCCGAGAAGCGGAAGAGCACGCCCGTTCCTGCGGCCGCCCGGCAATCGCGGATCATCGCCCCTTCGACCTGGTTCAGGAGCACGGCCGGCGCCTCCGTGAGGCTGCCGGATGAGGCCTGACGTCCTTTGAATCCGGCCAATTCAAGGCCCTGGATCTCATCCAGATAGAGCGCGCACTTCCACGGCTGGAATTCCGGCCCGGACCAGACGACCTCGACGTTTCTCAGGGTGAGGTCTTTCGCCCACTTGAACGTCAGGGCGTGGACGGCCTTGTCGTACAGGGCGTCCGGGTCGTGGCCGATGACGAGCTTCACGTTGTCCAGCGTGATCCCTTCCAACCAGCTGTCGGGATGGCCGTTGCACACGCTCGCCCCCATGCCGCGGGCGATGACGTTCGCAATCTTCACGTTACGGATGCGGCCGGCCGGCCGGTCGTCCTCCTTCTTCCAGTCCCTGTGCACCTCGCTCCGCTGCTTGATGTTGAAATGGAACGGCTCGCCGTCGCCCCACCAGAACCAGTCGTAGCGGACGCAATCGATCGTCAGGTTGGACAGGACGACGTTCTCGACGACGCCGCCGTCGAAGTTCATGAAAGCGATGCCGCGGTTGGACTTGGTGATGACGCAGTTGTCGATGGTGACGTTGCGGACGGCGTTCATGTTGCCGTCGCAGAACTTGACGGCGCTCGACGCCGACGAGAACCGGCAGTTGGTCACGGTGATGTTCTCGCAGGGGAGGGCCGGACCGAACCAGTTCATGGAATAGAAGACGAGGGCGTCGTCGCCGGTTTCGATGGTGCAGTTGGCGATGCGGAGGTCCCGGCAGCCGTCCGGGTCGATGCCGTCGGCCCAGACGCCGTCCTTGAGGCTCGAGCGGATATACAGGCCGTCGATGACCGTCCGCTCGCAGCCGTAGAGGTGCATCGTCCAGGACGGCGAATCGATGAAATTCAAGCCGGCGATGCGGACGTCCCGGCAGCGCAGCAGCAGGACGAGCTTGCCGAACTGGTCGTCCTTCGGGAAGCTGCGGATGAGGGGCTTGCCCAGCTTTTCCATCTCGCGCTGGTTCGGATAGATGAAATCGTCGTGGTGGTCGCCTTTCGGCCGATAGACATATCCGCCCTGGCCGTCGACCAGGCCCCGGCCTTCAAGGGATATGTTCTCCAGGTCTTCGCCGTAAAAAAGCGCTTCCTTGTCGAACGCCGCCTTCTCTTTGATCGAATAGACGGTCGCGCCCGCCTCGATATAGAAGCGGACACGGCTGCGGAGATGGATCGTTCCCGTGGAATATTCGCCAGGCGGGACGTAGACCATCCCGCCGCCTGCGGCGGCGCAGGCGTCTACGGCCTTCTGGATGGCGGCCTGGGCGGTCGCCGTCTTCGTTCCGGTCGCGCCGTAATCCCGGACGTTGAAGGCTTTGGGGAGCGTCTGGCCGGCCGAAACCGGCGGCCCGATCGAGAACGAGAATATGAGAATAAACCCGATGGCCGTGATTCTTCGAGCGGTGCGCATGGCCTGCCCTCCTTCCTTTCCGTTGGCCGGTGCTGATTATACTCTAAAATAACGGTGGACGACGCACACATTCACCCATTTCATGGGTGAATGTGTACCGCATCCTCAACTAATTCTTTTCTAAGGAGGATACGGCACCCTGTCCCTTATAAGGATCATGTAAGATCGGGAACACGCACGTGAAGATTTCGCTTGCCAAGACGGTCTTTTTCGCTTATACTTCCTCTCTAGACATCTGGCAGGAAGTAGTCAATACCGCTTATTTTCCCTCCTCGAGAGAAAACCGAGTCTGACGATCATCCCCCTCATGTTGGAATGATACTATTAAAGGATATGAGATGTTATTTACGGAACTGAATCTCCACCCCAAGCTGCAGCGAGGGATCGCCGAGCGGGGTTACACCGAGCTGACGGCCGTCCAGGAACAGACCCTGGCCTTCACGCTGCGAGGGCGGGACGCCGCAGTCCAGTCCCAGACCGGGACCGGCAAGACAGCCGCCTTTCTCATTACGATCTTCGAGAGCATGCTTCGCGCCGACGCTCAGAGCTGGCGCAGCGCCCTGATCATCGTGCCGACGCGCGAGCTGGCCGTCCAGATCGAAGGCGAGGCGCGGCTGCTCAACCGCCACCTCGGTTTCACGATCGGCTGTTTTTACGGAGGCGTGGGCTACGAACAGCAGCAGGACCTCCTCCGCCGCGGCGTGAACATCATCATCGGAACCCCCGGCCGGCTGATCGACCTAAGCGAGAAAGGCTTGCTGAAGCTGAAAGAGGTCGGGTACCTCGTCATCGACGAAGCCGACCGCCTGTTCGATATGGGTTTTTTGCCCGACATCAAGAAGCTGCTGCAAAAGATGACCTCGCCCCGGGTCCGCCAGAGCATGCTCTACAGCGCGACTCTGAGCCGGATTTCTCGCAAGGTCGCCATGGATTATATGAACCGGCCGGAGTTCATCGAGCTCACGCCGGAGAACCTGACCGTAGACACGATCAGCCAGGAGCTCTACCACGTCAAGAGCCACATCAAGCTCAACCTCCTGCTGGGCATCCTCCACAAGGAGAATCCGCGCAACGCCCTGATCTTCGTCAACATGCGCCACTCCGCCTTCAAGCTGGCTAAGAAGCTCGAGCTGAACGGGTTCCGGGCCCGGCACATTTCCGGCGACCTCCCCCAGGTCAAGCGCCTCAAGGTCATCGACGATTTCATGGCCGGCAAATTCTCGATCCTCGTTGCGACCGACGTGGCCGCCCGCGGACTCCACATCGAGGGTCTGGAGATGGTCGTCAACTACGACCTGCCCCAGGAGTGCGAGAACTACGTCCACCGCATCGGCCGGACGGCCCGGATGGGAAATGAAGGCAAGGCCGTTTCCCTAGCCTGCGAAAAGTACCTTGAGAACCTCTACGGCATCGAAAACTTCATCAAGATGAGGATCCCTGAAAAAACGGCGAGCCTCGACATGTACGCGACGGACCGAAGCCTGGAATACGCTCCCGAGAGAGGGGATCGCCGAGGCCGGGGCGCGACGCCCGGGCGCGGGTCCGGCGGCGGCCAAAGCCAAGGCCGTCCCGGGCGCCGCTTCGACCGGGGAAGGCGGCCGGCCTGAGGCCTATACCCTTTTCTTCAGCTCCGCGCAACTGATGCCGCGGGGATTGAAGCACTTGTTGCAGGAGATGCACTCCGATTTCCGGATTTCTCCGGTCCGGAATTTCCTGACCAGATAGGGCTCCCGGATGAACGGCCGGCTCAGGGAGATGAGGTCCGCCTTCCCCTCGCGGATGAAGCGTTCCATGACGGCGAACGTCCGGTTCCCTCCGAGCCCGAAGACCGGCACGCCGACGGCTCGCTTGACCGCCGCCGCGCTTTCCACAAAATAGCCCTCTTCTTCTTCCGTTCGCAATCCCTTCCAAACC
>Ga0208047_1000572_pt1 | contig 13740 bp, 10 predicted proteins | sample Kivu_220m_FD_184162 | JGI IMG/M metagenome (GOLD analysis project Ga0208047, IMG submission 184162) | Freshwater microbial communities from Lake Kivu, Western Province, Rwanda to study Microbial Dark Matter (Phase II) - Kivu_220m (SPAdes)... | ecosystem: Environmental > Aquatic > Freshwater >...
TAGGCACCCACAAACTGCACGTGGTTCTGACGGATGTTCCGCAGGCTCGATATACCATTATTCTGGAAGCCGGAGGTGGAAAATATTCAGATTCTTATCAGAAAATCCAGGATACTCTGGCCATGCTGACCGGTTGCAGGGTAATGAGCTACGATCGTTCCGGATATGGCCGGAGTGAACTGGGCCCGGATAACTTCACTGCGCTTGATGAAGTGCATAAACTGAAAAAATGCCTGGAGGTGCAGGGATTTAATGACCACTATATTCTGGTGGGGCTTTCCTGGGGCGGATATTTAGTACAGCTTTTTAGCAAACAATATCCGGAACTGGTCGAAGGTCTGGTCCTGATTGATCCGATGAATGCCAAATTTGTGGAGCGTTTCGGTCTTGATAAGCTTAATGCGATCACTCCGTATTTTAAAAATCCGACCCAAAATTATGAGAAAGCCGGTAACAGAATGGTGGACAATGCTCGGATTTCATTTGGTATGCTCAGCGGATATGAACTTCCGACTGATTTGCCGGTAATTCTATTGACTTCCGGCAACGCGCCTATCGATCCGGAAATTTGGCGCAGATGTCATGAGGAAATGGTAATGTACTCGGCCAAACACAAACTGATCATCGCTGAAGGCAATGGTCATGATATTGTAGAAGAAAATCCCGGGCTGGTTTTAGAGACGATCATAGAGTTGATTAACACGATCAAATCCGAGTCAGAGTAAGGTGATCACCACTTTGCTCTGGTTAGGTCGACATATTGGACGGATTTTCTTGGACCTCTATTTTCGAGATCTCAGCTGTTGTTCTGTTATTTGCGGATGCAAAGAAGCATACAGCACTCTTTCGTAACCACTATTGTGTCTATTACGCCGACTAGGACGAGTGTTCAAACGATCTGAACGTTTTATCAAACGGGCCATGGAACCAGTTGACGGTGGATTTTTCCGTGAAAACATGCTATACCGGAGTTTTTCCAGCTCGGAAATAATTCCAGTTGAAATTAAAATTATGGATAGATAATATTGTAAGGCGATGAGATACATAAAAACAGACCGGCGCATTATCCGACACGAGGAGTTGACAACAAAGGATTATCCATATTGGGCGTGAATAGGCACTGTGGGCCCTGCGGGTGCGGATTACGGGAAAATTAAATGGTATTTTTTATCAAATATTATCATTCTTAAGGAGTAAAAAAGAGATGAATCCAGATGCCGCTATCTATAAGTTCAAAAATAGAAATGAGTTTAGAAAATGGCTTAGTAAAAAATATAATTGTTCAGATGGAATATGGCTTGTTTTTATAAAGGGGAATAAGGAATTTTCGGCGAATGATGCGCTGGAAGAAGCCATCTGTTTTGGGTGGATTGATGGTGTAATGAAGTCAATAGATGCCAATTCATATAAAAAATACTTTTCCAGAAGAAAGAGTACCGGAAAATGGTCCGATAAAAATAAAAAGACATTCATATCATTACAGGAACGTGGCTTGATGACAAAAGCAGGAGTTGAGGTATTTAATGTTCAAAAAAAGCCTATATCTGCCATAAATAGAGTCGATATTAATAAAATGAATATAGATCAGTTGAAAAATGTTTTGATGAACGATGAAGAAGTCTTGGAATTGTTTACCGATACTGCACCGTCAAGACAAAAACAACTCGCGGGATTTTATTGTGATGCAAAAACAGAAGAAACCAGGAAGAAGCGAGAAGTAAAAATTATCGAAGCATTGAGAAGCGGAAACAAAGGGATGCTATATTAGTGTTCACAAACCGACCGCATGAATCTGACCTGGCTATTGACCCGCAATCCGCGAATCGCTCCGCTCCTTGTGCGGATTGTCCGTCAGTTGACGCCTCACAGGTTAAGCCTGGGTTAATACCTGCCGAGTTGAACCGCGATCGAAAGGAACAGCAATGATGCCTCAGCACCGAATATACCGAATGAAGTTTTCGAGCGTTTACCCGATGTATATGCAGAAGGCCGAACGCAAGAACCGCACGAAAGAAGAAGTTGACCAGGTTATCTGTTGGTTGACGGGGTACAATCGAGATGAACTGCAACGTCAGATCGCACTTGAAAGCGACATTGAGACTTTCTTTGGCGAAGCGCCAGCGTTCAATCCCAAAGCTGCACTCATCAAAGGCGTTGTATGTGGCGTGCGCGTGGAAGAGATCGAAGATCCGCTCATGTGGAAGGTTCGCTGTCTGGACAAACTTATCGATGAACTCGCTAAGGGGAAGATGCTGGACAAGATATTGCGGCAGTAATCAAAATGGCAACGCCGACGCGGCGGATGTAAACCAACAGTCACAGGAGACGATCCGCTGTGCGGCCCGCCGTAACACCGGAGTCACGAGAAGCTTAACCAGGATATGGAAAACATAAAGGTCTATAAAACTGCACTTTTAGTTGAGCTGGACATCGTTAGAGATGCGTTCAGGGAAGCGCACATCCCATTATTTATTCAGTCAGAAAGTCTGGGTGGCGTAATTAACTTACAGCATACGACATGAAACAAGATATTAGAGTCAAACTTTTAACCCGATCTGGTGGAGCGTTTACCCGCGGCTTAGCTCCGGTCCATTAGGAGGTCATCATGGCGAACAGAATGTACAAAGCTTTTCCTGATAATGAGTCTGAACAAATCATACAGCTTGAATCCGATGCGTTAGCAAGGTGGGGCAAAGGTGATCCTTCCGGCTTCCTGGAAATCTGCGCCCCGGATGTGGTCTATTTTGATCCGAGTTTGGAAAAGCGCATTGATGGACTCGAGGCGCTTACGCGTTATTATGAAACCCTGCGGGGCAAAATATTCTTTGAGCGTTTTGAATTAATCAATCCGCTTGTTCAATTGATTGGCGACAGCGCTGTTCTAACCTTTAATTACCGATCTTACACAGCAGATGCGCAGCCACACCCGTGGAATTGCACGGAAGTATATCGTCGAACCGAAAATAAATGGTTGATTATTCAGACCCATTGGTCTTATACCAGATCAGTGAGAGCATAGGCTTTTTCCTGACACCACAATCCGGCGGACGCACACCGGTAAGCGGGCGTAGTGAGCGCAAGAAAAAGAAAATCGAAGTCGATATGAGCTTCAAAATCCGGCGCGCGGCTCGCGAATGATCGTTATTTCGTCAGTGAGAGAACATCGGAGTGGAAAAAATTCAGCAATTAGAAGGCTAAAGGCTAGGCAAGATGGAAATTAGTGATACACCGTCACCGCGTAGCGGTCAGGCAAATGTAGTAGTTAACCATAGGTAAGTTTTCTCCGTAGGGGATTAGGGAGGATTGTTGATGTTTTATAAAGGAAGATCGAGGTGTCAAACCTCTACGAGGTAGATTATTAAACATGATGGGTTATTTACAGGACTATAAGCCCTACGGGCTAAGTAAAGCGGAAGATGTACCAAAGCATAAACATCACCGTCACCGCGTAGCGGTCAGGCAAATGTAGTAGTAGTTGGCGTGCGGGAGTGGGTTACAGAACCCTAAGCCCTGCGGGCTTGACAAGATGGGAATGAGTAGCACACCGTCACCGCGTAGCGGTCAGGCAAATGTAGTAGAATATTTAACCATAGGTAAGTTTTCCCCGTAGGGGATTAGGGAGGATTGCTCAATATGAAACCGGGAACATTTACCCAGTTGTACATCCAATTGGTTTTCGCCGTGAAAAACCGTGATGCCCTTCTTCAACCAGAGATTAGGCCTCGCGTATTCGAATATCTAAGCGGAATTGTCACCAAAACAGGACACAAAGCAATTATTGTCAATGGAGTCTCTGATCATATCCACATTTTTCTCGGATTAAATCCTAATATTTCGATTTCTGATACAGTCCATGATTTAAAACGTAGTTCTTCCTTATTCATCAATCAAACCAAATTGTGTAAAAGTCGTTTCAACTGGCAGGAAGGATACGGAGCATTTTCATACAGCAGAACACATATTAATAACGTATTCAGGTATATCCAAAACCAAGAAAATCATCATTTGAAATGTACCTTCCGCGAGGAATATCTTGAGTTCCTGAAGAAGTTTGGAATTGAATACGATGAACGTTATTTGTTTGATTTTATTGGGCGTCAATAATTATTACGCATTGTGTAACCTCTACGAGGTAGATTATTAAACGTGATGGGTCATTTACAGGACTATAAGCCCTACGGGCTAAGTAAAGCGGAAGATATACCAAAGCATAAACATCACCGTCACCGCATAGCGGTCAGGCAAATGTAGTAGTTTAACCATAGGTAAGTTTTCCCCGTAGGGGATTAGGAAGGATTGTTGATGTTTTTTCAAGGAAGATCGAGGTGTCAAACCTCTACGAGGTAGATTATTAAACGTGATGGGTTATTTACAGGACTGTAAGCCCTACGGGCTAAGTAATGAGGAAGATATACCAAAGCATAAACATCACCGTCACCGCGTAGCGGTCAGGCAAATGTAGTAGCAGTTGGTGTGCGGGAGTGGGTTACAGAACCCTAAGCCCTGCGGGTAAGGCAAGAAGGAAATGAGTGGTACACCGTCACCGCGTAGCGGTCAGACAAATGTAGTAGAATATTTAACCATAAGTAAGTTTTCCCCGTAGGGGATCGAGAGAGTTTTCCAGCCGATATGATTCAATAAAGAACGGCAATCGAGTGAAGTTATTTTTTTCAAAGGTTGTAAAATTCTGCTTGATTTTGTTATTTCAGGTAAATAATATTAAAGTGCGATGAGATATTGGATAACAGCAGTTCAAGTGATGCGACATAAAAAGTCGATGAAAAGGGATTAGCCGGAGTACAAATAAGCGGGTTAAGATTTTAACGGAGGAATTATGTCTAATCCATTTACTAGGATATGGTTGGTGCAAAATAATTTTTGGAAAATAATATCAATATTAATAACATGGTTTTGTACAAATCACGGGTCATTGTATGCTCAGAGTAATAATGATTCTTTAACAACTGTTTTAGTTGGAATGTGTGTCAACCGAATTTACGAGTTTTCGGTTCGTGATCAATCATTTGAAGCGGAATTTTACTTGTGGTTAAAATGGAGAGGTACATATTCACCGGAGAAGTTCGAATTTGTTAATGGAAAGAATATCGAACGTTCATATGAAGTCATTGAAGAAGACATTAATGGCTACAAATATCTTTCAGTTAAAATTAAAGGAACTTTCATAACACCTATGAATGTTTCCAAATATCCTAAAGATAAGCACATCCTCTCTATTACTATAGAAGATAATTATTGGAATGAAACCAGACTTCAATATCAAATTGATACATTAAACACAGGTATGCGTAATTCAGAAAGTTACAATGAATGGCGTCTTCGTTTTTTAATGCCTGTGATTAAAAGTAATAGCTTTCCAGTAACAAATGAGCGATTTTCATCATACAGTTTTCAAATTGAGGCCGTTCGATCAATATCTCCTTTTATTGTTAAAATCCTCGTTCCTATTCTACTCGTCGTTTTTATGTCAATGTTAACGTTCTTTATTCCACCAAATGAATTGGAAGTACAAGTCGGACTAGGAGGGACGGCACTTTTAACAATAATAGCATTAAATTTCACAATATCTGATCAAATTCCTGATGTCGCCTATTTAACGAAAGCAGACATATTGATTATCGGAAGTTATATTATTGTGTTTTTTGCACTCTGTGAGAGTATCCTTGTTAACTTCCTTCATAGAAATAATAAGGTAAATTTATCAAAATACATTGATAAAATTTGTAGATATTCATTTCCATTAATATATAGTCTATCCCTTTTATTCCTTTTTCTTCTATAAGAAGTTTTTACGATTAATATTCAACCAAGGAGAGTCTGTATGCTAGCTACCTACGAATTCACAACAGATCAAAATATCGTACTTAGATTGCTAAGCAAACGCATGAAAGCTGTGGCCATTTTCCTAATTATTATGGGTGCACTAGTCATATTACAGGGTGTTCAGCAAATGTTTTTTGGAAATAGTATAATAACAAGTATAGGAATTGGTTCAATTTATATCATTATGGGTGTGTGGACATATAAGTCTGGTAAATCATTCGAACAAATAGTACTTACTGAAGGTACTGATATAAATCACCTTATGAAAGCCAATTCTTCATTACTTAGTCTTTACACACTTCAGTACTGGTTGTTTATCATCGCGCTGATTATTTTAGTAATAAGCCTAATAATGGTTAGTATCTAACATTCAAAAAAGCTTGGTGCTTATTCTTAGATTGCGAGATCAGAGATATCATCCTACTAAGTAGAAAAGTTCAATATAATTGATACTTCTATAACCGTAATCTTATATGATTGACGGAGTCAACGTTTAAAGATACGAGAGAGTATTTCCCATTTTCTATCGCGTTTATATGACTGTATGTATATAACCATTTGATCCAGATAACCAAGGTAATATATATTAGCGCTTACTTTGAAGAGGGGGAAACGTACGGGTGATGCAAAACTTGAGCAAGCAAATCTCACGTAATATATTTCAAGACATTTTCATTATCTTAATCAGGTTTGATATATCATAATCATTAGCATAACACTCTTATCCGTAACGAATTGAACTATTATTTTTTACATGTCAATATAGCTTCGTCCATGGCCAGTGGACAACGATGGTATGTATTCTTAAGTTAATCAATACGTAAAATTTGATTTTAAACATAGCAATTACATCTACACGAATCGGATACAGGCGTTTTGTACTTATGCTCGTAGAAAGCGAAAGCAATGATAATGTCGAACCTCTACGAGGTAGATTATTAAACATGATGGGTTATTTACAGGACTATAAGCCCTACGGGCTAAGTAAAGCGGAAGATATACCAAAGCATAAACATCACCGTCACTGCGTAGCGGTCAGGCAAATGTAGTAGTAGTTGGCGTGCGGGAGTGGGTTACAGAACCCTAAGCCCTGCGGGCTAAGTAAAGCGGAAGATATACCAAAGCATAAACATCACCGTCACCGCGTAGCGGTCAGGCAAATGTAGTAGAATATTTAACCATAGGTAAGTTTTCCCCGTAGGGGATCGAGAGAGTTTTCCAGCCGATATGATTCAATAAAGAACGGCAATCGAGTGAAGTTATTTTTTTCAAAGGTTGTAAAATTCTGCTTGATTTTGTTATTTCAGGTAAATAATATTAAAGTGCGATGAGATAAAGAAAACAGAGAAACACATTATCAGACATGGATAGTCAAACGGAGAAAAAAAGTTTAGATTATTAAAAATGGATATCAAAAAAAGGGTTTTGTTAAAACATAGATGTATCAAATACGATTTGAATTATGGTAGATGTTCATAATAAAGCGATACGTAGTCTAAACATGAGCAGAATCAGATCAAAAAATACAAAACCCGAGATGATTGTACGAAAGTATTTGTTTAAAAACGGGTATCGCTTTCGCCTCCATGATATGAAACTTCCCGGAAAACCCGATCTGGTGCTTCCGAAGTATAAAACAATAATTTTTGTTCATGGTTGTTTCTGGCATGGACATAAAGGTTGCAGATTTGCAGTTATTCCCGCAACCAGAACAGAGTGGTGGAAAAATAAAATAACAAGAACCAAATTGATAGATTTGCAGAATAAAATTAAATTGGAAGAAAGCGGATGGAGAATAATTACTATATATGAGTGTGAATTAAAAAAAAATAAGATTATCAGTACGTTTAATTTTCTTACGGAAACGTTAAAAAAATGAATTTTATCGACTTATTTGCCGGTGCCGGTGGCCTATCAGAAGGATTTGTTAATGCGGGATATACACCTCTCGCTCATGTTGAAATGGATACAAATGCATGTAACACAATAAAAACACGCCTTGCCTACCATTTTCTGACGAAAGTACGTAATGAAAATATTTATAATCTTTATCTGAAAAAAGAAATCACCCGCGAAAATCTTTGGAATAAAATACCAAGGGAAATACTAGATTCGGTAATTAACCGGGAAATATCTGAAGATTCAATTAACGATATATTTAATAAGATCGACGAAATTCGTGATTTAAAAAAAATCGATATTATCATTGGAGGACCTCCCTGTCAGGCTTATTCTCTGGTTGGAAGAAGCAGGGATCCAAACAAAATGGAGGGTGATAAAAGAAACTACCTATTTCGGTATTATGCAGAGTTTCTTAAACGATACAAGCCCGAATATTTTCTTTTTGAAAATGTACTCGGATTATTATCAGCCGGAAGTAAAAAGTACCTTATTGAAATGGTGCAATTATTTAAATCGATTGGTTATTCTGTGGTATTTCCGACGATAGTAAATGCCGAAGATTATGGAGTACTCCAAAAAAGAAGGAGGGTTATAATAATTGGTCACCGCGGAAATAATAAGTTAACTTTTCCGATGATAGATATATCAGATAATCCATGGCAGGTAAAAACAGATTTGTTTTATGATTTACCGAAACTGAATCCCGGAGAAGAAATACATATCGCCAAGTATACCAAGCCAGTCAATAAATACCTGCAAATGTACGGAATACGCAATGCAAATGATTTTGTAACACAGCATATGACCCGGATTCATAACGACAGAGATCTGGAAATTTATTCCATAGCGATTGATAAGTGGATCAATCAAAAATCCCGGTTAAAATATACTGACCTACCTACGAGATTACGGACACACAATAATATTCGGGTATTTCTCGATCGCTTCAAAGTTGTTAATCCGTTTGGACACTCTCATACCTTGGTTGCGCATATTGCTAAAGACGGGCATTACTATATCTATCCAGATCCGGAACAGATTCGTTCAATATCGGTTCGTGAGGCGGCAAGAATTCAGTCTTTTCCCGATGATTATTATTTCGAAGGAGGCAGAACGGCCGCATTTAATCAAATCGGTAATGCAGTCCCCCCGATAATGGCGAAATCGTTAGCAAAAATTATTAAAACGCAATAATTGAAAACTATATGAATAACAACATAGAATATTCAAAATACCCGACTGCCTCTGCTATTCCTGAACCAGCATCGATGATTGAAACTTTTCGTGCAATTGGATACAGTATCGAGACGGCAATTGCGGATATTGTTGATAATTCAATTTCTGCAGAATCTGAAAATGTATGGATTTCTTTTGAATGGAAAGGTTCTGAAACGTGGATAGCCATAGAAGATGATGGATTCGGGATGACAAATGATGAATTAATTCAAGCTATGCGTCCAGGCAGTAAAAATCCGCTTGATGAAAGGGGTATCAGCGATTTGGGACGTTTTGGTCTTGGTTTAAAAACAGCATCATTCTCTCAATGCAGAAAATTATCCGTAATTAGTAAGAAAAAAAACTCTGATGTCTCTTTTTGGACATGGGATTTAAACTTTGTTAATCAAATAGGAAGGTGGGAATTAATTAAGTATATTCCTGATAATGGATACCAACATAAACCTGACAAATTAGTATGTGGCACCACTGTAATTTGGAACGAAATTGACAGACTTGTCAACAATAATAAAAGAGAAGATAATAGGGCATTGAATAAATTCCTATTGACCATGGAACAGGTAAAGAAACATCTTTCGATTGTGTTTCATCGATTTATCGAAAGTAGGAGCATTAATATTTTTTTTCAAGGCAGGAAAGTTGAAGCATGGGATCCTTTTCTTATAAATGAATCAGCCACACAGGGTTTTCCGGAAGAGATAATGCAAAACGGGAAAGTAATTGTCAGAGGATTTGTTTTGCCGCATAAGTCAAAAATATCAGAAGAGACATATCACGTTGCAGAGGGAATAAAAGGCTGGAATGAACATCAAGGCTTTTATATATACAGAAATGAGAGATTACTGATTGCCGGAGATTGGTTGGGACTATATCGAAAGGAGCCACATTTTAAACTTGCACGGATACAGATCGATATTACAAGCAGCTCGGACGCTCAATGGCAAATTGATATTAAAAAATCAGTTGCACGACTCCCACATCCCCTGTATGAACAATTAAAATCATATTCTTGCAAGGTAAGGAATCAGGCTGTCGAGGTATACAGGCACAAAGGTAGAACTGTCGTTCAATTACCCGGTCAAAAATTTGTTCCTTTTTGGACCGAACATAAACGAGGTAATAAATGGTTCTATAAAATAAACAGAAATCATCCTATAATAGATAAAATCGGAGATCAGGCAGCTAGTGAACCCAATAAAGCGATAGAAACGCTTCTCAGATTTATCGAAGAGACAATCCCGGCAAAATCTATTTATATAAAAGAATCTACGGATGAACATGCTTTGGGGAATCCATTTGAGAATACTGATTGCGAACCTGTACGTATTTTAATGGATCAGGTTTTTAATAAACTTATCAGTGAAGGTAAAACAGTGTCACAAGCAAAATCAATAATTTTAAATATTGAACCATTTAATTTATTTCCCCACTTCCTCGAATTTATAAATTAATAAAATGATTCAGCAAGCATTAAGAACCATAAGAACTTTATTGCCAACAACAGGTAGTGTCTCCGTTAAACAAATTGAAGATGCTGTAAATACTGCTCTTTTAATTCCTCAATATTCTAGAATTGATAAAGACACACTTATTAGGGAGGTACAATCAATTTACAACATACATATTGATGACTTTCGCGTAATTGAATCATCTGAAAGAAGAAGGCCTTGGATTAATGATAAAAGAAGTTCTTTGCAATGGAATTTCTGGCGCAGATACCGGGACTATCTATCCATAGAGAAAAATTATTCTGATACTGTTATTAATCAACTTGACCGTTTAACAGACAGGACACTTGATGGACTTTTTGACCCTGCAATAAACGCTACAATTGATAAAAAAGGATTGGTTGTAGGTCAGGTTCAATCAGGTAAAACTGCAAATTATACAGGATTGATTTGCAAAGCCGCTGATGCTGGTTATAAACTTATTATCGTACTGGCAGGTGTTCATAATAATTTAAGGAGCCAGACTCAGTTAAGACTTGATGAAGGCTTTTTAGGTTTTGATACTCAGCATGAAAGAGCTTTCAGGGAAAATAATCTTTGGATTGGTGTTGGTCGCTTTGATCGGAAAAGTATAGCACATTCTCTGACTTCAAGTTTATCCGATTTTAATGTGGGAGCAGCAAATGCTATAGGTATTAATTTTAACACTAACGAACCGATAATTGCAGTAGTTAAAAAAAATGGACGAATACTTGAGAGGCTTTTACAATGGCTTTCTGCACAAGCTATCGAAATTGAAGGCAGAAGGGTTATTAGAAATAAATCATTGTTGTTAATTGATGATGAGGCCGATAATGCATCGATAAATACACGTCCCGAAAATGACGGAACAACCAGAATTAATGGGTTAATACGTGATATTATCCGTTTGTTTGATAAAAGTGGGTATGTAGGCTATACAGCCACCCCTTTTGCCAATATATTCATTCCGATAGGAGAAGATGAACTTTTCCCAAGAGATTTTATTATCAATCTGCCCGCACCTTCAAACTATATTGGGCCTGATAAAGTATTTGGTTTCAGGTTGGTTGAAGATGATGAAACATCAGATACCGTTTTACCCATAGTTACAAGAATTGACGATTATCACAATTTTGTTCCAAATGGTCATGGCAGCAGAGATTCGTTACCTGATAAAGCACCAGATTCATTGTTACTTGCAATCAAATGTTTTATTATAACCTGTGCTATCCGTAGGTTAAGAGGACAAGGAAATGCGCATAATTCAATGCTTGTGCATACAAGCAGATTAGTTAACTGGCAACGCCATATCAGAGACATTGTTCAGAACGCTTCTGATTTTTACAGACGGGGAATTGAAATGAATATTCCGTCTGTAATTGATGAAATACGACAGGCTTTTGAAGAAGACAATAATACATACAAATCGTACCGTACTACATCGCAACTTATTCTAAATTCTGGTCTTTCAGATATAGATCCACATATACAGGTACATGAATGGAATGATGTATTGCCATTTCTTAATGAGGGTGCAACTAGGATTCAGGTAATGGAAATCAACGGTGGTTCTGCTGATGTGTTGAATTATTTTGACCATAAAAACGGGCTTTCAGTAATTGCAATTGGTGGAGATAAATTATCAAGGGGGCTGACACTTGAAGGTCTATCGGTAAGTTATTATCTGAGAGCTTCCCATATGTATGATACTTTAATGCAAATGGGCAGATGGTTTGGTTACAGACCGGGTTATGTTGATTTATGCAGATTATTTACCAGTAGAGAACTAAACGAATGGTTTAGTCATATTGCTTTGGCAAGCGAGGAACTCAGAGATGAATTTGATTATATGGCTGATGTCGTCGGGAGTACACCTGAACAGTACGCTTTAAAGGTTCGGACACATCCCGGTGTTTTGCAGATTTCTGCATCAAATAAAATCAGGAGAGCTGAAAACATAAGAGTTTCATGGTCTGGTCGCCTGATTGAAACTTATGAATTAAGCAAAAAGCCAGAAACAATTCAAAAGAACCTTGAGACAACAATTCGTTTTGTAGACTCTCTTGGTGAGAATTGCACAGCAGAGCAAAACTATTTTTTATGGAATAATATTGCTTTTGAAAATATCAGGCAATTTCTTATGGGTTTTGAGGTTTATGATAACCTTAAATCAGCAGCTCCACAAAACCTTGTTAAGTTTATTGACTTTAAATATCGTAATGACGAATTAAGGTCGTGGAATGTTGGTTTAATTACCAAACGCAAAGGAACAGAGTTTCCTGTCAATAATGATATTCATGTTAATCTTATTGAAAGAACACAGGATAATAAATCAAATTCAGAATTATACTACATTCGAAAATCACACATCATAAGTCCGAACGATGAATTTATTGACCTTACACAAGGTGAGCGGCAAACTGCCTATGAAGCATCATTACGGTTATGGCGGGAAAAAGGTAAAGAAGGGGAACCTAAAAGACTTAATGGAGAATGGGTTAGAAATGAAATAAGAAAACCAGATAAGGTTTTATTATTACTTTACTTTTTAGACCCAACAGGCGCTGAGTTACCAGAATCATCAAATCCAATTGTTGGTTTTGCGATTAGTTTTCCAGGCACGGAGCAAGATGATGCGGTTACTTATGCCGTTCATAGTCAATTGTTAAGTAATTTTGATATTGAAGATACCTACGAACCAGAAGATGATGACAATGACGAGGATTGATAAAATATGGTCTGAACTTGAAAATGAAAAATCATTTTCTCATGGTTTACTTATTAGAAGATATTCAGGAGATGTATTACCAGAAATTTATGTTGCACTAATTTTACCCGAAAAATTTCGGTGTGTTGCTGCATCTTTTAGCAGTTCGATTAATATAAGAACTTCAATATTCTCTAATTTACGTGATATTTGTATCGAGGTTTTTCCCGATGAAACTAAATCGGAAAGAAATTATCTTCTGTTTAAGCTACTAAATAATGATTACAAAGATATTTTTTCGGTTTTGTGTGAAGATTTAATAATGAATATTTCGTCAGTTACCAACGAAGATCATTTATTTAGGGAGTTGCTTAAAAGGTTTGAAAAGTGGAAATCTCTGTTTACAAAAGCTGCAGCTTCAGGACTTTCTGCTGAGGAGCAGAGGGGATTATTCGGAGAGATATATTGTCTGCGTAAACTATTAAAGTTTAATGCAAATTTTACATATGCTATCAATTCTTGGGTGGGGCCCGAAAAAAGACCGAGAGATTTCCAATATAGTAAATGGGCTATTGAGGTTAAGAC
>Ga0208047_1000573_pt1 | contig 13709 bp, 13 predicted proteins | sample Kivu_220m_FD_184162 | JGI IMG/M metagenome (GOLD analysis project Ga0208047, IMG submission 184162) | Freshwater microbial communities from Lake Kivu, Western Province, Rwanda to study Microbial Dark Matter (Phase II) - Kivu_220m (SPAdes)... | ecosystem: Environmental > Aquatic > Freshwater >...
GGCCAGCATCATGCAGGAGAGGACGGGTTTACCGTCCACGATCATGGTGCATGAGCTGCAGGCGCCGCGGTCGCAGAACTGCTTGGATCCCGTCAGGCCGAGCACGTCATGGATGAGGTAGTAGAGGGTCCAGTTGGGCTCCACCAGGAAGGAGTGCTCTGCCTTGTTGATAGTCAATTTAATGCGGCCCTCGGCTGCGGGCAGGCCGCGTCCCTTGTGCGATTTGAAGACATGGCTTTTCAGCCCGTCCTGTGAATCGAGTGATTCCCCGCAGTAGGGACAAACGAAAGATCTGGTCTCTTTACTCAAGTTCTTGCCCTCCTCTCATGAACTGCACAGTCTCATTTCTAAATTTTTCCCAGTGCCTTCAGCACCTTATCCGGGGTTACCGGGAAATCTTCAACCCAAACGCCCGTGGCGTTATATACGGCCGGCGCCAGCAGACCCGGCAGTACCGTAGCGATATCCTCGCCTATACCGACCAGGCCGTAGGGCCCGTAGCCCATGCCGGTCTCCACCAGTATGGTACCGATCGGTCCGATATCCTTAATGGTGGCTATCTTGTAGTCGAGCAGGTTGCCGTTGAGCATGACGCCGGTTACCGGATCATATACCATTTCCTCCAATTTGCCGCGGCTTACGCCCATAATGCTGCCGCCGTATTGCTGACCCCAGCAGCTCATGGGATTAATCGCCTTGCCTACGTCATTGACGTTGACAATCCTCGTGACGAAAACCTCTCCGGTCTCGGTATCGACCTCGACCTCCATGAAATGGGCCTGGCGGCATAAGTGGGGTCTGGGATTATTGGGATTGACACCGCCGTGCTGTACATGGTAAGCATCGGCAAATAGTGGTTGTACCCAGGAGTTCCTTACGCCGAAGGCCTCGGCCTCGGACATCACACCGGCAAGGCTGCCGCGTTTTGGGACGTCGGATATGGGTATTTGTATCGAAGGATCGGATTTATGGATAATCAGGCTATTTTGTATATCCAGGTCTTCCGGTCTGGTATCGGGCAGCATCGGCGCAAAGCTGCCTCGCTGGGTTACAGCCGTAGGGCTGGTGACCGTTTCAAGTATCTTTTGCTTTAAAATCCGGGCCGCATGACGCACTGCCCAGCCGTTAATGGACATGTTGGTTGAGGAACCGGGGGTCATCCTGTAGAATCCCGGATCGACTTGCTGGTTATAATGCACATCCTCGAGGCGGAAGCCAAGCTCATCCGCTACAATCTGGCAGTAGGATTCCTCTGCATTGACACCCTGGTCGCAACCCATGGCCAGTATCGTGGCAGTCCCGTCTTTTCGTTCGATTCGTATGGCAACTTCGCCGCTGCCCAGCGAGTCACCCCACTCCTGTGTCCAGGTGAATCCGACTCCGTGCATTCTGCCATTGGGCAGCTTTCGTGTTCCGGCCTTATGCCATGACTCGTCCCACTTGAACTCGGCCTTACCTTTATCGATACATTCTTTCAGGCTGTCGCGTACTTCGAATCCACGCCGTTTCTTTTCCTCATTAACCCAATTCATATCATGGCCCTCGCAGCCGTCGTTTTTAAGTGCAACCTCGGTCGGGTCCATGCCCAGTTCGGCTGCTACGCGGTCCATAATCATGGTGAAGGACAAACACGGCGGCAGCAGCTCGCAGCGCGTGGGAACGGTCTCAGGCTTATTGACCCATACAGCCTTAACTTGAGAATTTATATTTGAAACCCCGGTATTTTCATTGATATGCAGAGCGGGAAAAAAAATCGGCATGTACGCGTTAAGGTTGTAGAGGGTGCCGTCGACGGCGGTGATTGTGCCGTCGTTTTTAAAGCCCACCTTAATTAAATAGGTCCCTGCGTCCATGGAGCCGACGTTAAAATCCTCCCTGCGGTTCAGGATATATTTCACCGGCCTTCTTGTTCTTCTTGCCACCAGGCCGGCGCAATAGTGCGGCCCCATTAGCGATTCGACACAGGTCCAGCCTCCGAAACTACCTCCCTGATAAGGCATATGTAACTGAATTTTGTCCATAGGTACGCCGCCGTACCAGCTGGAGATCTGATATTTGGGTAGATGCGCCCTTTGCTGCTTGAGCCATACCTCGGGGCAATCCCCGTTCCACTTGAACACTCCGCACTGGCGCTCCGGGCCCATACCGGTATGAAGGCGGCGCACAATCCTGAATTCCACAATCTTATCTGCTTCAGCAAATCCCTTCTTCACATCACCCTTTACCAGCGTATCGATAACGCCCTTGTTCCAGTGGTTCGCGTCTGAGTAGCGCTCCGGGAAGGACAGCGGCGCATCCGGTTCGGCAGCCTTCTCCACATCGAGATTAAAAGGCCGTTCCTCCCACTCGACCTCGATCAGGGAAAGCGCCTCTTCCGCGATGGCTTCCGTATCGGCTGCTACGGCGGCGCCGACCAACTCTCCCTCAAAGTGGGCAACCTTGGGAAGCGGCCTGTCGGTGCCGAAGAATCCCGCCATCTGGCCGATGTTTGCCGCCTCCGGCATCTCGGGATCATCATAGCGCAACACATATCTTACACCCGGCAGCTTCTCCGCCTTGCCGGTGTCCATCTTGAGTATCTTAGCGTGCGGATAGGGGGATGTCAGAAAACGCATATACAGCATGCCGGGAAGCTGTATATCCATGGTATAGACCGCCTCACCCGAAGCCTTGGGCGGGCCGTCCAGCTTACGGGGCATTTTCCTGCCTATATTGGCATATTCCTTGAGCGGATACCTGTCCGCCCCCAGGTTGTCGAACAGCTCCTGCATCCGTTCTTTTTCGATTTCCGACCGCTTGGTCATATCACTACCTCCTCAGATTTATATGATTCGCTGCCCAGGTAGCTGCGCAGAAACAGGGACTGGTCAATCAGGTCGTTATACTCATCCCGGAAGTATTTCAGCGAGTCCAGCACGGGCACTGCTGCTGCCTGCCCCAGACCGCACAGCGAGGCCAGGGCCATCGCGCGGGCGAGGTCTTCCAGTTTATTTATATCTCCTGCTTCTCCGTCTCCCCGCATCAATCTGCCCAGTATCTCCAGCATAACCTCTGTGCCCTCGCGGCAGGGGGTGCATTTGCCGCAGGATTCCTCGTGAAGGAAACGAATGTCATTGTGCACTATATCGATGATGTCGCGATCCGAGTTGAGTACGACCACCGCTCCCGAGCCCAGGCACGTCTCCTGGGACAGCGGCGTATCGATCATGCGCAGGGGGATGATAGAGCCGGTTGAGCCGCCGACCTGCACCGCTTTGATGCCCGCCGCACCTGCCAGGTCGACCACCAGCTCCTTGAGGGAGCTGCCTATCTCAAGCTCATAGATACCGGGCCTGGCGACATCGCCGCTCACGCAGAACACCTTGGTACCTTTACTCCTCCTGGTCCCCATGGCGCTGAACCAGGCGGCCCCGTTGTTGATGATATGGGGTATATTCATCAGCGTCTCTACATTATTGATAATAGTAGGACGATCCCACAGACCGCTGGTGGGTGGATAGGGTGGTTTGTAGCGCGATTCGCCCCTGCGGCCCTCGATGGAGTTCATCAGCGCCGACTCCTCTCCGCAGACGTATGCGCCAGCGCCCTCGAACACCAGTATGTCCGTGTGCTTCAAAAAGCCTTTCTCTTTGGCCTGTTTTACCGCCTCAGCCAGCAGGTTAAAAATAGAATGATATTCGGCCCTGAGGTAGATGTACGCCTGCTGCGCGCCGATGGCCAGGCCGGCGATGAGCATACCCTCGATAAGTGTGAATGGATCGTTGGATAGCAGGTATTTATCCTTGAATTGGCCGACCTCACCCTCATCTGCGTTGCAGATGAGATATTTCGTCTTGGCTTTAGTATTGCGGGCCAGTTCCCACTTCAGGCCGCAGGGGAAACCCGCTCCGCCGCGTCCCGTCAGCCCCGATTTCTTGATCTCCTCGACAATGCCCTGGGGCTTCATTTTGTCGCGTGCCTTAATAAAGGCCTTGAAACCGCCCTTCGCCAGGTATGTCTCGATATTTTGAGGATCGATCACCCCGCAATTACCCAGTACAATGCGTTTTTCCGCCACTTATAACCTCCTTGGATTCAATCTGCCGAAGTGCCTCTATTTAAAGGACTTCAATATCTCCGCTATCCCTGTAGGGGTAAGGTTTCCGTAAAGTGTATCGTTGATCATCATGGCGGGGGCCTGGTCGCAGGCGCCGATGCAGCCCACCATCTCAAGCGTGAACTTCCCGTCGGCCGTGGTCTGTCCCGGCTCAATGCCCAGCTCTTTCTTAATGCTCCCTATCACACCCTGCGCATCTTTCAGATCGCAGGGGAGGCATCCGCACACCCTGATGATATTCTTGCCCGCAGCCACCACCGGCAGGTATGAGTAGAAGGTGGATACGCCGTAGATCTCATTGAGGGGGATCCCTGTCTTATCGGCCAGGGAGGCCAGCACCGTTCTGGACAGGCTGCTGTTTTTGCTCAGTTCCTGTTTCAGCGCGGGCAGGAGCTCCGCGCGGTTGGCGATAGAGGATGAAGTCTCTTTTGCGGCAGCGCTCATCGTACTGCACCTCCCTTCAATGCTTTAAATCCGGGCGCGGCGCTCAGCGCTCCGGTGGGGCAATGCTCGATGCATATGCCGCATTCCCGGCAGGCTTCTGAATTTAAGGCCTCATCGAATCCTGTGACCACCTTCGATCTGAAGCCGCGGTATCCGATACTGAGTATATTTTTATGGGCGATATCGGCGCAGGCCCGGACGCATTTACGGCAGAGTATGCACTTGGAAAGGTTGCGCACGACATAGGGATTCGTCTCCTCGGCCGGATAAAAACGGGGAGACCTCACGTTGAAACGCGGGGCGCCCACCTGGTAATCGGAGGCCAGGTTATGCAGGGCGCAATTCTCCGCGTTGGTATCGTTCACGCAGTCCCCGGTATGGGCGGTGAGGAGGAGCTCCACTATCACCCTGCGGGCTGCTACCACCCTGGGCGTTTGTGTGTGCACCACCATGCCCTGCGATACGGGAGTGTGGCAGGCGCCCATCAATGTTCTTGAGCCCTCCACCTCCACCACGCAAACGCGGCACACACCGGTGGGGATTAGACCTTTTATATGGCAAAGGGTGGGTATAGTTATCCCGAGTGATGTTGCTGCCTCAAGTATGGTAGTGCCATCGCGAACCTTCAGACCCTTCCCATCGATATTGATATTCACGTTACTCATCTGCACCCCCAATTGATTATGAAGAGAACTAATTAATAATTCAGGATATTTTTAAATTTCAGCAGCAAATGATAACGTACAAACTGCACGATCAAAGTATATACCGAAAAAATGCATGAATCCGCGCAGGCCATGAAATTCCGCAACTACCCCCTGTTAAATAAAATGAAACGAATTCATTATAGTATTTTTATCAGCTTTGTCAATAGGTTGAAATACTTCATTAGATGTCTCCGTCAGACAATGCGTGTAGATTTCTGAAATAGTCTGTCTCCGGCCTTTTAAATAAATGAGGCGACTCATGGGGAAATCCTGGAGATCAGGTCTCTTTGTAATTTTTGAGCAGGGCGTTTTGGAGCAGTTTAACCAGCGTATCCTCGTAACGTGTTGGATCCATATCCGACCAGGCAAAGCATATTTTAGATATCCACTCCACCAGTCCACTAACCAGCTCAGCCAGCACTACCGTGTTATAAGGGATCATCGAGCCTTCTTCCATGCATTTACCCATCCAGGTCCTGAGCACGCCCAGCAGTACTTTATCAGCCTCAAGCCACGATGTTCTGCCATCGTCACTGCGGCGCTGGTCTATCAGGCGTACCAGATCGGCATTCTTTGAAGCGTGCAGGAATGCGGCATGTACGATATCTTCCAGTGCTTTACCAGCAGGGCTGTCCAGTTCAGAATTGATTGCCTGTATATGACCGCGTAAATAATATTCACACAGCGCATTGACAATTTCCATTTTAGACTTGAAATAAAGGTAAACTGTACCTGTAGCTATACCTGCCGCGTTGGCTATTTCGGGTATGGTAGTGCCTTCAACGCCTTTTTCTTTGAAAAGTTTCCGGGCATGAAAGATTATTGCATCGCGCTTGGCCGGGTCTGTTTTACGGACCATTGATTTACTAACCACCTCTATGCCAAAGTCCGTATATAGTCTATCATGATTTTATTCTCGGAAACCGGGCAAGACTGAAATCCCGTTTTCAGATATCGGCGATGCCTCATTTTCTGTCCAGCAGTAGAGGTGCTGAACATAGCATATATCAGTTCCCGCGGCTCATTACCGCATTTTGCGGCTATGACTTTAAGCAGCGCACGCTTCTCTCCTGAAACGATTTTGAACCGTACAGCACAATTAAACTATAATTGCCTTGATATAAACTAGGAGGTTGGGAAATGGCTAAATTGACCGAGGATATGAAGGCGCTTCTGGTGGGGAGGCAGGTATATGTGGGCACGGCCGGAGCGGACGGCCAGCCGAGCATCGCGATGAAGGGCAGCAGCCAGTTGATGGACGACGAGCACATCACATTTTTCGAGCTTATCGGCGGAAGGACCTGGCAGAACATACAGAAGAATCCGCGTGTGGCGATCGTGGTGGCGGACTGGAGCAAGATGAAAGGCTACAGGTTCGAGGGCAAGGTGGAGGAGAATATCACTTCCGGGCCGCTGTACGACGAGGCCAAAAAGCTGGCGGAGCTGATGAAGATACCCTTCCCACCTAAGGCCGCCGTCAAGGTAAAAGTAGAGGAGATATACAACCTGGGTAAGGGTGGGATGAAAGTATCCTGACCCGCAACCAAAATAAAGGAAGGAGGCATTTAAATGTCAGTTGATTACCCGGTAAGCCTGAAAATCGATTACCCGGATCGCAAGCTGAACCGCCTCACAAGTTTCTTCCGCATATTCACGATAATTCCTATCTTAATCGTACTTATGCTGTTGATGGGTGGCAGCTTCCAGATGGGGGCCAAGGAAGCCGGAACAATCGTATCCGGCGTCGGCCTGATCATGCTTCCGCTGGTGCTGATGCTGCTGTTCCGTCAAAAGTATCCCAAATGGTGGTATGACTGGAACCTCAATCTCTCCAAATTCAGCTACAGGGTAGCATCCTACCTCTACCTGATGACCGACGTTTACCCCTCCACCGACGAAGAGCAGAACGTTCAACTGGATATGCCGTACCCGGACGCCGCGGGCCTTAACCGATGGCTGCCGCTGGTCAAGTGGTTCCTGGCCATACCTCACATAATCGTGCTGTGCTTCCTGTGGGTCGCCGCCCTGGTGGTGATCATTATCGTCTGGTTTGCCATCCTCTTTACGGGCAAATTCCCCAGAGGCATGTTCGATTTCGTGCTGGGGGTGATGAGATGGGGTTTCAGGGTGATGTGCTATGCTATGATCATGATAACCGATAAGTACCCGCCGTTCGCACTGGACACATAGAAGCTATGGCAGTCGAGACAACCGCGCGCACGGAACGCTTCCAGCGTATCAAAAAGGAGCTGTTGGGCAGCAGGGTGCACCTCTGCCCCGAACGGGCCTATCTGGTGACTGACTTTTACAAGCGTCACGATGACCCGTCGCAGCCCTTAATAGTGCGCCGCGCCATGGCGACCAGCTACATCCTCCAGAATAAATCGGTGCGCATCTATCCCGATGAGCTGATCGTGGGCAACATGGGCAGCCACCGCATCTCCGCGCTCATGCAGCCGGAGCTCAGCGGTGTATATATGGGCACGGACATCCCTCGTATAGATAAACGTAAGACCACGCCCCTGCTGATGCCATGGAAGGACCGGCTGAGGATCTTGTTCGACGTCATTCCCTACTGGCTTTTCCGCAACATGCCGTTCAGGGCTTTCTTCCCGCATATGGGCAGGTTCTTTCAGTACGCGGCCGAACAGCTTAAAGCCACTTTTTACCTGATTAACGAAGCCGGCGGTATCGGACATTTCCTGCCCAATTACGAGGAGATGCTCAGGCTGGGTGTAAAGGGGTACCTGGATTCGATGAAAGGCCACAGCGGCGACCTGCCCAAAGCGGCTGCCATAGTCTGCGAGGGCCTGTTGAGCTACGCCGGGCGCGTTGCAGACGAGGCCGAGCGGATGGCTGCCGCCGAACAGGATCCTGTGCGGCGCGCTGAGCTGGAGGAGATAGCAGCCATCTGCCGCAGGGTGCCGCGAAATCCGGCGGAGACTTTTCGGGAAGCTTTGCAGTCACTGTGGCTCACGCATATGGCCATCTGCCTGGAGAGCATCAACTCGGCGGTCTCATTCGGCCGCATGGACCAGTTCTTATACCCGTATTACCGGCGCGACCTGGACGCCGGAAGGATAACCCCGGAGAAGGCCAGAGAGCTTCTGCTGTGCTTCTCGGCCAAGGCGGCAGAACATGTCTTCCTGCTGTCCGAGAGCGTCAGCCAGTATCACGGTGGCTACCTGGTGGTTCAGGCGGCTATCATCGGCGGCACGGACCGCAAAGGTGCGGACGCCACCAACGAGTTGACCTGTGTAATGCTGGATATGATGGAGGAATCCGGCCTGCGCGATCCCAACTACCAGGCGCGCGTGCACGCCAGCTCCCCCGAAGAATACTTGAAAAGGGTGATCGAGGTGGCCAAGGCGGGCAACGGCGTGCCGGCCGTATTCAGCGACGAGGCGGCCGTCAGGTCGCTGGTGGCCAACGGCATCCCTCTCGAGGAGGCCAGGAATTATGCTGTGGTGGGATGCGTGGAGCTGGCCCTGCCCGGCAGGAGCTTCTTCTCCACCGACGCCGCCCTGATGAATATGCCGATCTGCCTCGAGATGGCGCTCAACCGCGGACGCCTGTTCAACAGCAACAGGCGGCGGGGCGCGCCCACGCCGGACCCGGCCGGGTTCGCTTCGATCCGGGATGTTGTGGAAGCCTATACCACACAGGTGAATCACGTAGTCGATCGCCTGGTGGAGGATATACAGATGGTGGAGCTCGGCAATCGCCATTACCATCCCACACCCTTTTCCTCCATGCTGGTAGACGGCTGCCTGGAGTCGGGAAAGGACATCAGCGCGGGAGGCGCACTCTTCAATTCCAGCGGCATCCAGGGTGTGGGTCTGGCCGACGTGGCCGATTCTCTGGCGGCGCTGGAAGAGCTGGTCTTTCGCAGGAAGAAGTACAGCATGGCAGAAGTGTGCGCAGCGCTCAAGCATGATTTCCGCTCGAATCCGGCTATGCAAGCCGAGCTGGCCGCCGCGCCCAAGTACGGCAACGATAACGATCTGCCCGATGGCTATGCCGCGGAGGCGGCCTCTATCTTCTACCGGGCACTGACGAGGCATACCAATACGCGTGGAGGCGGGTACGTCTCCGGATTCTACTCCGTGACCTGCCACGTGGCTTTCGGGTCACTGGTGGGAGCGTTGCCCAGCGGGCGCAAGGCCAGGCAGCCTTTCGCCGCCAGCCTGGGCGCGTCCAATGGCAAGGATAAACTGGGAGTTACGGCGCTGCTCAACTCGGCAGCCTGTATCGATCCCTGTCACTCCCCCAACGGATATGCCCTCAACCTGCGCTTCGATCCGGCGGTCATCAAGGGCCAGCGTGGGACGGATACGGTGGCGGCCCTGATGAGAGGCTTTTTTGAGAAAGGAGGCATGGAGGTGCAGTTCAACGTGCTGGACGCCGATATACTGGACGATGCTTACAGATATCCGGGAAAGTATCCCGGCCTGGTCGTGAGGGTGGCGGGGTACTGTGCCTATTTCGACGACCTGCCCGCGCCGTCCAAGCTCGAGATCATTCAGCGCACGCGACTGAAATTATGACTCTTGTTCATATTACATAATTCCGGAGGATCAGATGGAAGATAGTTTTTACGGGAAAAAGGATATAGAAAAGGCTGCCAAGATGTATGCGCTCAAACCGGAGCTGATGCAGGCTTACCTGGATTTCGACGGCAAGGTGATGGCGGACGGCAGCCTGAACAAGAAGACCAAGGAGCTGATTGCGGTGGCCTGCGCCCATATCACACAATGCCCTTACTGCATACATGGGCATACAAAGAACGCGAGGAAGGCAGGGGCCAGCGACGAGGAGATTGCGGAGGCGGTTTTCGTGGCGGTGGCGCTGAGGGCGGGTGGGTCCATGGCACACAGCTGTATCTCCATGGCGGCGCTGGAAGAATAGAAAGGCTCAGCAGACCGCGTTCTCTATGATCTCGACGCGCACCGGCTTGCCGCCCGACGGGTCGATCTCGACGGCGACGAAATCGATGCGCCAGTTTTCCGGCAGATCCTTGTGATTGCCCAGATAATCCAGGGCTGTGGCCAGCAGCCTCTGTTTTTTAGCTGCGGTTACAGATTCCTCCGGCGTTCCGAAGGCATCCCCTGTCTTGCTGCGCACCTCTATAAAAACGATATAGTCGCGGTGCCGGGCGACCAGGTCGATCTCGCCCAGCCGGCAGCGGTAGTTCTTCTCCAGGATGCGGTATCCTTTCTTCTCCAGCGTCCTGCAGGCGAGCTGCTCGCCGCGTTTTCCCGTCTCCTGTTTCTTCATATCAGCCTGGCCAGGTCGCGCAGCGGAGAGTAGGTCATCCTGTGTATGCATGACGCTCCGTTGCGACGCAGGCATTCGAAGTGCTCGCGCGTGCCGTAACCCTTGTGACGGGCGAATTGATAGCCGGGGTAGCGCTCATCCATCTCCAGCATGATGCGGTCGCGCGTTACCTTGGCCACCACTGATGCGCAGGCGATGCTCAACACGGTACGGTCTCCCCGGATAATGGCTTTTTGAGGTATGGTCATGTATCTCAGCCTTACGGCATCGATCAGCAGATATCCCGGTGGCTCGGACAGAGCCGCCAGCGCCAGCTTCATGGCCTTTCTGGTGGCGTTAAGTATGTTCACCGCGTCGATGACATCCGGCTCGACCACGCCAATGCCCATCTCTATTCCGCACTCAGTCATGCAATCGAAAACGTGCTGCCGCTCGCTCTCCGGCAGCAGCTTGCTGTCTTTGACCCGCGGCATCCAGGGGAAGTCCGGTTCCGGGGGCAATACCACCGCGGCGGCCACCACCGGTCCCGCCAGCGCTCCGCGGCCGGCCTCGTCCAGGCCGGCGATGCGGCGGAAACCCGAGGAAAGCAGCTCCCTCTCCTCCCTCAGGTGAGGAACGTTGGAGGTCGCCCTCTTGCGGCCGCTCACAGCGGGCCGCCGGATATCTTATTCATACGGCTGTATGTTACCCCGCGCAAACCATAGCTGGTCAGGTAGTGGACTTGCTCAGAAGGGGCAGGACGCGGTCAAGTACCGCCTTCCCCAACTCGGCAGCCGGCTGCTGTGCTTCCAGGACGATCCAGCGTGACGGATCTCGCCCGGCGAGATCGAGATAGCCATCCCTTACCCTGTGGTGGAATGCGATGTCCTCCGCCTCGAAACGGTCGTCGCCCGTGTTACGCTTGCGTTTCAGCCCCGCCTGCGGCTGAAGATCCAGTAAAAAAATGAGGTCCGGCTGCAGTCCTCCCGTGGCGGCGTTGTTGATCGAAGCGACGGTCTCCACCCCCAGGCCGCGCGCGTATCCCTGGTAGGCCTGCGTGGAGCCGGTGAAGCGGTCGCAGATAACGTTGGCGCCTTTATTCAGAGCAGGCAGGATGACATCCCTGACGAGCTGCGCGCGGCAGGCGTTGAAAAGTAAAAGCTCAGCCAGAGGGCTGATATCGTAATTGCGTTTGACCTTGAGTATCTTCCTGATCCTGTCACCCAGCGGTGTCCCGCCCGGCTCATGCGTCAGCACCGCGGGAATATTGCGGCGCATTAGCTCATCGTAAAGAAGCCCGGCCTGGGTGCTTTTACCACAGCCTTCACACCCTTCGAAGGTGATGAACAATCCTTTATGCTCGGGCATAACGCAGTCCAGAATATCAGGCTTCTCAGTTATTTACTATCTTGACCCGCCGCCCGGGCTCGCGTCCCGAGCTGCTGGATGTAACGTCGTGCTTTTCCGCCAGCATATGCTGAAGGCGCCGGATGAACGAGTTCTGCGGGCTGAGGGTGACCTCTTTTTTACCGTTTTTTACCTCGTCGATGGCCTGCAACGCCTCATCGAGCGCTGTGTCCACGACCTCGTCGCGCGGCCCCGTATAGATGCTGTCCAGGCAGTGGCGTAGTTGCTGCAGGCTGTTGCCCCTGATGGCGTAGATGGGTATGCCCTGCATCTCTGCGTCCCTCAATTTCTGCGGCTTGCGCCTGAAGTAGTTCTTGGTCGTGATCAAAATATTAGATAGTCGCAGATCGTCCGTGATATCGATATCCAGGCCTTTTTCATGTGCGGCCTGCTCGAGTATGGGACGGTTTATACCGAAAAGATAGACTCGCAGCCCCTGTTTTATCATATCGGGTTTTTTTAGGGTTTCACGTATGGTTGCAGCCTGCTCTTTGACGACGTTGCCGTCGGGATCCAGCCACCTGACCTCTGAATGGCTCTCCTTTCCGTGCAGGCTGGCGTCGACGGCGCGCGCCACATCGGGATGGACCAGCACCTTATACCGCTCCTGTATCTCCACCACGATATCAAAGGTGGGTGGGGCCTTGCGCTCCAGCACCGACTTCTGCGTGTGGCGCCGGCGGGCCTCCTCATCCCCCAGTGTGACCGTCTGTACGCCGCCGATGAGATCGGACAGCGTGGGATTCATAATAAGGTTCTCCAGGCTGTTGCCGTGGGCCGTGCCTACCAGCTGGACGCCGCGCTCTGCGATGGTGCGGGCCGCCTCAGCCTCAAGGCTGGTGCCGATCTCGTCGATGATGATGACCTCGGGCATGTGGTTCTCCACAGCCTCGATCATGACTGCATGCTGGAGCGTGGGGGTCGGCACCTGCATGCGCCTGGCGTGACCGATGGCCGGGTGCGCTATGTCGCCGTCCCCGGCGATCTCATTGGAGGTATCCACCACGATGACGCGTTTCTTCAGGTCGTCGGCCAGCACACGGGCCGTCTCACGCAGTATGGTTGTCTTGCCGATACCCGGCGGGCCCATCAGAAGGACGTTGTTGCCGGTCTCGACCAGGTCCTGGATTATTTTGGCCGTTCCCATAACGGCGCGGCCCACGCGGCAGGTTAAACCGACGATCTTCCCTTCGCGGTTCCTGATGGCGGAGATGCGGTGCAGCGTGCGTGTCAGGCCCGCCCGGTTGTCGCCGCTGAAGGTGCCGATCAGGCTGGTGACATGCTGTATATCTGCTTCTGTGACTTCGTGATCGCCTAACAATATCTCGCGGTTGGGGAAACGTGCTTCAGGCAGCCGGCCGAGGTCCATGACGATTTCCAGCAGGTCACCGTTTCCGATCTCTTGCTTGAGATCCGAGGCGATATGGGGCGGCATGACGGCCAGCAGGGACCGGATGTCATCGATATCTACCGTCTGCAAGGTATCTCCTCTGTGGTGGCGGAAATGACATCGGCAGACGCATATTGTGCGCGCAAATTACCAACCTCTGGTGGCCAGCAAGCTGTCTTCGGGTATGCTTTTAATATCAAGCCCGGGCATGGCGGAGCCGAGCTCCCTCGACACCTCGGCGATGATGGCCGGGTCTTTGTAATGGGTGACCGCCTTCACTATAGCGGTGGCGCGCGCTTCGGGGTTGCTGGATTTAAAGATGCCCGAGCCCACGAAGACGCCCTCCGCGCCGAGCTGCATCATGAGTGCGGCATCCGCCGGCGTGGCCACGCCGCCTGCGGCGAAATTG
>Ga0208047_1000574_pt1 | contig 13697 bp, 11 predicted proteins | sample Kivu_220m_FD_184162 | JGI IMG/M metagenome (GOLD analysis project Ga0208047, IMG submission 184162) | Freshwater microbial communities from Lake Kivu, Western Province, Rwanda to study Microbial Dark Matter (Phase II) - Kivu_220m (SPAdes)... | ecosystem: Environmental > Aquatic > Freshwater >...
GTCCAACCCAGTGCGTCGTGGTCCTGGGCGATCTCAATGACGCGCCGGGCGTCTCTGCTGACCAGATCAGGATGAAGACGGCGTTGCGCGTCGGTGTTGGCGATCATGGCCCGGCCGAGGCTGGCAAAATTGAAAATCTCAATGTAAATGGATGCCACTATAACTATTATCAAGACCATGCTCAGCACGAAAGCCGTTCGAGTGCTCCTTGCCAGCCTCGTGCATGGCGGTGGCTAACCGGAACTGGAAAGGATTCTGATTATTCGGCCGCTCGATTCTTCTCGGCTGTTTTTTCCTTATCATCATCTAGCTTCCTAGTGCCCCCACCGTCCTTGCGGTTGTCAGTCACGTAAAATCCAGGGGCCTTGAACACAATTGCTGGTGGGGAGAATACTCGCCGCACGTTACGATGGCCATGTGGGCACTCCGCAATGGGTGGGGCGTTGAAATGCTGAAGGCGCTCGAAGTGAAGACCACATTCCAAGCACTCATACTCGTAGACAGGCATAATGACAACTCCTCGGGTTTTTGATCACAAAGGGCATGTTTTGTCAAGCGCAGGCAAACAAAAGGCGAATGGGATTTTACCAGTTGTCAGCATCTCCAAGACAATGGCGGGCGGGGAGAATACTCGCCGCACGTTACGATGTCCTCCTGGACATTGTGCAGCATCTCGGTCGTCAACGTGTTGAAGGCGTTCAAAGTGCAGGCCACACTCGAGGCACTCGTATTCATACACGGGCATTGAGACATCTCCTGAAATCTGGTTTGCAAAGCAGGCGAGTAGCTCCTCTTTTTACATTTCACGTTTTTAAGAGGAGCTACTCGCATTCTAGCACTACCAATCCTTACCCTTCGCTTGCGCCCAGGGTCAGGACAAGAGTTTAGTACTCCGGCATAGGCGGCATGGGAGGCTTCTCTTTCTCAGGTATCTCCGTGACCAGGGCCTCGGTAGTCAGGATCATGGCGGCGATGCTGGCGGCGTTCTCCACCGCACTCCGCGTGACCTTGGCCGGGTCTATGATCCCCTTCTCTACCATGTCCCCATAGTCGTTGGCGATCACGTCGTAGCCTATCCGCTCGTTATTCTTCTCCTTCTGCTGCCTCCGCACCTCCTGCACCACCACCGCCCCATCCATCCCGGCGTTCTCCACGATCCCCCGCATGGGCTCCTCTAACGCCCTCCTCAAGATGTTCACCCCCGTCTGCTCGTCGAGAAGCTCCATCTTCACCTTGTCCAGGACTGGCACAGCGTTGATCAAGACCACCCCTCCGCCAGGAACGATCCCCTCTTCTACCGCAGCTCTGGTCGCCGACAGGGCGTCCTCCACGCGGTGCTTCTTCTCCTTCAACTCCACCTCGGTGGCCGCCCCAACCTTGATCACCGCCACCCCGCCGGCCAGCTTGGCCAAGCGCTCCTGCAGCTTCTCCTTGTCGTAATCCGAGGTGCTCTTCTCCATCTCCACTTTGATCTGCTCCATGCGGCCCTTGATCTCCCGCTCCGAACCCTTGCCCTCAATGACGGTGGTGTCGTCCTTGCTGGAGACCACCTTGCGCGACCGACCCAGGTCACTGATCTGCACTGTCTCCAACTTGCGACCCATCTCCTCGGTGATCACTTGACCACCCGTCAGGATGGCGATGTCCTGCAGCATGGCCTTGCGGCGGTCGCCGAAGCCAGGGGCCTTCACTGCCAGGCAGTTGAGGGTGCCTCGCAGCTTGTTCAGCACCAAGGTCGCTAACGCCTCTCCGTCCACGTCCTCGGCGATGACCACCAGCTCCCGCCTGCCCACCTGCACCAGCCGCTCCAGAATGGGGATGATGTCCGTAGCCGCCGAGATCTTCTTGTCGTAGATCAGGATGTAGGGCTCCTCGATGGCCGCCTCCATCGTCTCCGGATTATTGATGAAATAGGGGGAGATGTAGCCCCGATCGAACTGCATCCCCTCCACGTACTCCGTCTCGAAGGCCAGCCCCTTCGACTCCTCCACGGTGATCACCCCGTCCTTGCCCACCTTGTCCATCACCTCGGCAATCAACTCCCCGATCTCGCGGTCGTTGGCCGAGATGGCCGCCACGCTGCCGATCTCCGCCTTGGTGATCAGGTTCTTGGACTGCCCCTTGATGGCCTCCACGATGGCCTGGGTGGCCTTCTCGATGCCCCGCTTGATGAGCATGGGATTCGCACCCGCGGCCACGTTCTTCAGCCCTTCGCTGACGATCGTATGGGCCAGCACCGTGGCCGTGGTGGTGCCATCCCCGGCCACGTCGTTGGTCTTGGTGGCCGCTTCCTTGAGCAGTTGAGCCCCCATGTTCTCGTAGGGGTCTTCCAGTTCGATCTCCTTGGCCACGGTGACCCCGTCGTGGGTGATGGTGGGGGCGCCCCACTTCTTGTCCAGGGCCACGTTGCGCCCCTTGGGCCCCAGGGTCGTGCCCACCGCCGTAGCCATCACGTCAATGCCCTTCTTCAGGGACCTCCGCGCTTCTTCAGAAAAGATAAGTTGCTTCGCAGTCATAGTTTTCTCCTTCAATTTGGGAAATCAGTGATCAGTGATCAGGGAATCAGGGAATCAGGGAATCGGGGAGCTGATTCCTGATCACTAATTCCCTGATCACTGATTCCTTTCTACCATTCACTCCACGATAGCCAATATGTCGCTCTCCCTGAGCACCAGCACCTTGCGGTTGGCCTCCAGCTTGACCTCGGTGCCGGCGTACTTGGCGAACAGGACGCGGTCTCCCTCTTTCACGTCCATGGGGATGTGCTCGCCATCTTCGTCTCGCTGGCCTGGGCCGACGGCCAACACCTTGCCCTCCTGGGGCTTCTCCTTGGCCGTCTCCGGAAGGACGATGCCACTGGCCGTCATTTCCTCTTTCTCGATGGGCTCCACGATCAAGCGGTCGCCCAATGGCTTAAGCTTAATTGACATCTACTCTACCTCCATGACAGATTGTTGTTTTTAGCACTCTCCAGTCGAGAGTGCTAACAGCGGCGCATATCATACCACAAAAGCGCCAAAAGCGCAAGTCGCTTTCGGCGCACATAATCAATTGCGGGAGGGTAACTGCTACTTTGTCCTCAGATGAGGAAAAAGAATCACCTCGCGGATGGAGGCCTGGTCAGTCAACAGCATGGCCAGGCGATCAATACCCATGCCGAAGCCCCCCGTAGGAGGCATCCCATAGCTCAAAGCCGTAAGCCAGTCCTCATCCATCTGATGGGCCTCCTCGTCGCCGGCTTCATAAGCGCGCCCCTGGGCCAGGAAACGCTCCTCTTGATCGAGGGGGTCGTTTAGCTCAGTGAAGGCGTTGCATACCTCTATGCCCCCCACGAAGCCCTCAAAGCGCTCCACAGTTTCCGGGTGACCTGGCTTACGCTTGGCCAGGGGTGAAACCTCCAGCGGGTAATCAACCAGGAAAGTGGGCTGGATGAGCTTTGGCTCCACGTAGTTGGAGAGCAGGGCGTCAATGAGCTTGCCCCGCGTGGCCTTGGGCTCCACATTGCCACCGATGGTTCGGATCGCCTGGTACAAGCCCTGGGCATCGGGGTAGTCCTGATAGTCAATACCTGTTTCTTCTTTGATGGCCTGGCGCAAGCTGCGGCGCGGCCAGGGCGGAGCGAGGTCAATCTCGTTCCCCTGATAGGTGATCCGAGTTGCGCCCAGCACCTCCTGGGCCACGTGGGAGATCATCTGTTCGGCCATCTTCATGACGTCGTTGTAGTCGGCGTAGGCCTGGTAGAATTCCAACTGGGTGAATTCAGGGTTGTGTTTATGAGAAACACCCTCATTGCGGAAGTCTTTGCTGATTTCGTAGACTCGCTCGTAGCCCCCGATGATCAGTCGCTTGAGGTAAAGCTCGTCTGAGATACGTAGGTAAAGGTCCTGATCCAGGACGTTGTGATGGGTGACAAACGGTCTGGCCGCCGCCCCGCCGTAGATAGGCTGTAGAATGGGGGTCTCGACCTCCAGGAAACCACGCTCGTCCAGGAAGCGACGCAGTGTGCTGACGATGCGGGCTCGGATCAAGAAAATCTCTCGCACCTCCTTGTTAGCGATCAGGTCCAGATAGCGCTGCCGATACCGCGTTTCCACATCCTTGAGCCCATGCCATTTCTCAGGCAAGGGGCGCAAGGACTTGGCCAACATCCGGAAATCCCCTACCTGAAGCGTGGTTTCACCGCTGCAAGTGCAAAACAACTGCCCCGTCGCCCCGATGAAGTCGCCGATGTCGAAATCCCGCCTGAAGAATTCGTAGGCCTCCTCTCCCAGGCTATCCTGCCGCAGGTAGATCTGGATGTGCCCGCTGCCGTCTTCGATATGGGCGAAGGTTGATTTGCCCATCACGCGGATGCTCATCAGCCTGCCGACCAGGCTGATTTCCCTCTCTGGCTCGCCGGCCTGGAATTCCAGGATGGCTTCCGCCACTGTATGAGTACGCCGGACCTGAGGTGGATAGGGGTCTAGGCCTCTTTCTCTGATCCTCTCCAGTTTGATGCGACGCTGCCTCTCCAGATCGCTGAGTCTCTCCATAAGTCTGGCCTCGCTCGTCTACTCGATAGCGGTTATCCGGAAGCACAGGACGCCGTCAGGCGCTTCTACGATGATCTCATCCCCCACTCGATGACCCATCAGGGTTTTGCCCAGAGGAGATTCATTAGAAATGCGGCCACTCTTGGGATCTACCTCGGCAGATCCCACAATGTGATAGGTCTCCGGTTCCTCTCCATCCTCCAGCACCGTCACCCGGCTGCCCAACCGCACTCTGTCCGTAGGCCCACCCTCCTCTATGAGCACGAAGTTCTTGAGAATCGCCTCCAGGGTCAGAATGCGGCCTTCGACAAAAGCTTGTTCATTCTTGGCGTCCTCATACTCGGCGTTTTCCAGAATGTCCTGCTCCTCCTCCAGGGCAGCACGCAGGCGCTGAGCTACCTCCTGACGGCGAACGGTGCGAAGGTACTCCAGTTCCTCTTCGATTTTCTTCAGTCCCTCTGGCGTCAAAAAGGTCATCTGTTCGGTCATGCTTCCTCACTGGACAAAGATGATCCCCCACCGAGCTCGGTGAGGGGAGCAGGCTATGCCTGGCACAATCGGCCAAGCGCGCTATGTGAAAACAACCATCTATACGACAAAACTGAGAGGGGATACTCTCAGTCGGCAATCAGGGCGGGCATATTATAAACTAAATCCGCTAATTTGTAAAGTCGGGCACTCCGGGCGCTTGCATAATCGCCACTTTGCACTATAATCAGCACTTGAGAATATGAGCTTTTCCGGAAAGCGCTCTGAGCCCCGTCCCCGGGGCAGTTTTGGCAGCTTCACTTCGCTTGTGACGCCCCCGGGGACGGGGGCTGAGAGCGTTTTCAGGGACTTTGCGGACTTGCGTCCGCCCTCTGGTAAATTCGTAGGACAAATTGCCAATTTGTCCCACATAATCGCATCAAGAGGTGAAGCGACATGCAACAAGGAATAACCATCGTCGGCCTGGGGCCGGGCAATCCGAAGCAATTGACTTTGGAGGCCCAGCAGGTGCTACAGGAAACGGAAGAGATCTACGTACGCACTCGCCGCCATCCCACCGTGGCTTCCTTACCCACTGGTCCCCGCCTCTGTTTCTTTGATCACCTCTACGAGGAGAAGGAAACCTTCGCCGAGGTTTATCAGGAGATAGCTCGCCAGATCGTGGAGCTAGGACAGAGACCCGAAGGAGTGATTTACGCCGTGCCCGGCCATCCACTGGTGGGCGAAGAATCGGTACAGCACATTCTGGCTCTGACCAGGCAACAAGGGATTGGCGTGCGCGTGGTGGAAGGGCTGAGCTTTATCGAACCCGTCCTCACCTGCCTGGGATTGGACGCCCTGGATGGATTGCAGATCGTGGATGCCACCGAACTGGCTAGACTTCACCATCCGTGCTTGAATCCAGACTTGCCGGCGCTGATTGGACAATTGTACGACCGGCCGCTGGCCAGCGATGTCAAGCTCACCCTCATGAATCTCTATCCAGATGGACATGCGGTCACGCTGGTGCGTGGGGCGGGCACGGACCAGGAACGGATGTCGCAGGCGCCTCTCTACGAACTGGATCGCCAGCCCGACCTGGATCACCTCACCTCTCTGTATGTGCCGCCTTTGGCTCAACCCAGCTCATTGGAGGCTTTTCAGGATACCATCGCTCGCTTGCGAGCGCCGGGGGGCTGCCCCTGGGATCGCAAACAGACTCATCAGTCACTGCGGCCCCACGTCTTGGAAGAAGCCTACGAGGCCCTGGCGGCCCTGGATGCCAATGACGTGGATGCTCTGCGGGAGGAACTGGGGGACTTGCTGCTCCAGATCGTTCTGCAAGCCCAAATCGCTGTCGAGGCGGGGGAATTCAGCCTGGCCCAGGTGATCGAGGAGATTGACGCCAAGATCAAACGCCGTCACCCTCACGTTTTCGGCGATGTCGCGGTGGCCGACGTGGAGGAGGTGTTACACAACTGGGAGGAGATCAAGCGGGAGGAGAAAGGAGTGCACTCAGTGCTGGGTGGCGTGTCGAGCGCGTTGCCGGCCCTGGCCCGGGCGCAGGCCATCCAGAAGCGAGTGGCACGAGTGGGCTTCGACTGGCCGGATGCAGATGGTGTAGCAGCCAAGATAGCAGAGGAGATGGTGGAACTGAGAGGCGCGCAGGGGAGCAAGGCGCGTGAGAGGGAGCTGGGTGATCTCCTCTTCTCGGTAGTCAACCTGGCTCGCTGGCTGGACGTGGATGCCGAGAGTGCCCTGCGGCAGGCTTGCCAGAGGTTTACACAGCGTTTTTCGGGGATGGAAGACCTCTGTCGCAAGCGAGGGCTCACCTTGAGCAAATTGAGCTTGCCCGAACAGGACGCGCTATGGGAGGAGGTGAAAGTCCAAAGTCGAAAGTCCTAAGCCCAAAGTCAAAAACAAAAGCCCAGGGCCCTTGACGTGGGACATTGGACCCTGGACATAGGACGACCCAGTCGGGGCGGGCGGATTCGAACCGCCGACCTCACGGACCCGAACCGTGCGCGCTGACCGGTCTGCGCTACGCCCCGTTTGTGGTCATATTATAGCCGGTTTCACCAAATTGACAAATTGACTGAGACTTTCCCATTTGCCCGGTCTGTAGTATAATACGCCCGCAAGATTGACAAACGAGGAGGTTTGACATGGATCTGAGGCTGACGGAAGAGCACCTAATGATCCGCAAAATGGCCCGCGAGTTCGCCGAAAAAGAGCTTGCCCCCATCGCAGCAGAGATGGACCAGAGGGCCGAGGTGCCCTTCGAGAACATCAAGAAGCTAGGAGAGCTGGGGTTCCTGGGACTGAATGTGTCCGAGGAATACGGAGGCGCTGGCATGGACACCGTGAGCTATTGCATCGCCGTCGAGGAGATCTCCAAAGCCTGCGCGTCTACAGCGGTGGTGGTCGCCGTGCAGAACTCCCTGGTCTGCTACGGCATTGAGAGGTTCGGGACAGAGGACCAGAAGCAAAGGTTTCTGGTGCCGTTGGCCCAGGGCAAGTTCATCGGCGCCTTTGCCCTGACTGAGCCCGAGGCCGGTTCCGACGCAGCAGCTCAAAAAACGACCATGGTGCGAGATGGCGACGAGTACGTTGTCAACGGCGCCAAGAACCTCATCTCCAGCGGCGGTTTCGCCGACGTGGTGCTCGTCTTTGGCATGACCGACAAGAGCAAAGGCCACCGCGGCACCAGCGCCTTGCTGGTGGAGAAGGGCACACCTGGCTTCTCCGTGGGCAAGGAGGAGGATAAGTTGGGCATCCGCGCCTCGAATACCTGTGAGCTGATCTTCGAGGATTGTCGGGTGCCGATGGCCAACCGTGTGGGGGAAGAGGGCCAGGGCTTCAAGATCGCCATGTCTAATCTGGATGCCGGACGCATCAGTGTGGCCGCGCAGGCCCTGGGCATAGCCGAAGCGGCCTACGAAGCGGCATTGGAGTACGCTAAGACCCGCCAGCAGTTTGGCCAGCCTCTTGCCAGGTTCCAGGGCATTCAATGGATGCTGGCCGACATGGCCACCCGCATCGAGGCCTCACGGCTCTTGATCTACAACGCTGCTTTGGCCAAGGATAGGGCCAAGGAAACTGGCGAGCGTTACAGCCAGGAATCAGCCATGGCCAAGCTCTACGCCTCGGAGATGGCCAGTTGGGTGACCGACCTGGCCATTCAGATCCACGGCGGCTACGGCTACATCAAGGAATACCCGGTGGAGCGCTATTACCGCGATGCGCGGATCACCCGTATCTACGAGGGCACCAGCGAGGTGCAGCGCACGGTGATCGCTGAGCACATCTTGCGGTAGATCCACATGTTTGGGTAGGGGCAACCCTTGCGGTTGCCCTGGTCGGGTAAGGGCCAGCCTTACCCCTATGGTGCGACATTCACGAACAGGGGGGAGGTTCCATGACCAAAGACCCCAAAATCGAAAAGCTGAGGAGCCTCAAAGCACAAGCCAGGCTGGGTGGCGGTCAAGCGCGCATTGATGGCCAGCACGCCAGGGGCAAGTTGACCGCCAGAGAGAGGCTCGATTTGCTCCTGGATGAGGACAGCTTCCAGGAGCTTGATATGTTCGTCACCCATCACTGCACCGACTTCGGGATGGAGACAAGCAAACCGCTCGGCGATAGCCTGGTGGCAGGGTGGGGGACGATTGACGGGCGACTGGTTTACGTTTTTTCCCAGGATTTCACCGTGTTCGGCGGCTCGGTGAGCAAGGTGCACGGTGAGAAGACGTGCAAGGTGATGGACCTGGCGCTGCAGAATGGCGCCCCCCTCATCGGCATCAACGACTCTGGTGGGGCGCGCATCCAGGAGGGGGTGGATTCCCTGTGGGCCTGCGGGGAGATCTTCACCCGCAACACCCTGGCCTCAGGCGTGATCCCTCAGATATCGGTCATCCTGGGACCCTGCGCCGGTAGCGCGGTCTACTCTCCAGCGATTACTGATTTCGTGTTCATGGTGCAGGGGACCAGCCACATGTATATCACCGGCCCGGACGTCATTCGGGCGGCGACGGGCGAGGAGGTGACCCACGACATCCTGGGCGGGGCGGTCACCCACAGTGTCACCAGCGGGGTGGCTCATTTCATGGGAGCCGACGAGCGACAGACCCTGGCCATGGTGCGGCGACTGCTCTCCTTTCTGCCACAAAACAACTTGGAGGATCCACCGAGGCGGGAGCCCACCGATGATCCAGGTCGCAGGGACGAAAGCCTGGACACCATCGTGCCCGACGATCCAGCCAAGCCCTACGACATGAAGGACATCATCCTGCGCGTGGTGGACGACGCCGACTTCATGGAAGTGCAGGAGCACTACGCCGCGAACATCATCGTCGGCTTCGCCCGCCTGGACGGGCGGCCCGTGGGCATCGTGGCCCAGCAGCCCAGGATCATGGCCGGAGTGCTCGACATCAACTCCTCCGACAAGGCGGCGCGCTTCATCAGGTTCTGCGATTGCTTCAATATCCCCCTGATCACCTTCTGCGATGCCCCCGGCTTCCTGCCGGGCATAGCCCAGGAGCACGGAGGCATCATCCGCCACGGTGCCAAGATGCTCTACGCCTACTGCGAGGCCACGGTGCCGAAGTTGGCGGTCATCACCCGCAAGGCCTACGGCGGCGCCTACATCGTGATGAGCTCCAAGTCTCTGCGCACGGACATCAACTATGCCTGGCCCAGCGCCGAGATCGCCGTGCTTGGACCCGAGGCGGCAGTGAACATCGTGGCCCGCAAGGAGATCCAGGCAGCCGAAGATGCGGAGGCAAGGCGGGCAGAATTGGTGGAGGAATACAGGGCCAAGTTCGCCGACCCCTACGTGGCTGCGGCTCGAGGCTACATTGACGATGTCATCGAGCCCCGCGAAACGCGCCCTCGCCTCATAAAAGCCCTGGCGATGCTCCAGAACAAGCAGGGCACGAACCCGCCGAAGAAGCATGGGAATATACCGCTATAGAAACTTCAAACTTCAAAACCCAAACTTCAACACTGCGGAGAGGAAAAGTATATGGCTACGATACAAGGCGCATACATCACTGTGTTGGGAATGGCGATTCTCTTCGCGGCTTTGCTGATCCTCATGCTGGCGGCGATGGGGCTGGAAAGGTTGTTCAGGCCCAAAGAACTCGGCAAGGCGACACCCGCGAGGGCGGAAAAGGAGTTGGTGGCGGCCATCGCGGTGGCCCTGGCCCTAAAGCTCAAACCTCAAACTTCAAACGTCAAACGTCAAACGTCAAAAGAGGCGCCAAGTGCTTGGAGGTTATGGGGGAGACACAGACAACTGATGAGCTGGCGGGGGTGAAGGGCATTGAGGATGACGAAATTCAAGATCAACGTCAACGGCAATTGGTATGAGATAGAGATAGGGGACCTGGAGGAGCGGCCCATCTCGGTGCTGGTGGATGGGGAACTTCACAAAGTGGAGCTGGCTCACGAGACTCCAGATACTGAGACCGTAGAAAGCGTTAGAGCAGAGCCTGCGGTCATGGTTTCCGAGGCCGCAGCGGAGGCGAGCAGGCCCATCGTTGCCGAGGGAGAAGTGATCGCTCCCATGCCGGGCAAGATTCTGGCCATCAACGTGGACGTAGGCGACCGGGTACAGTACCAGGATGTGCTCTGCACCCTGGAGGCCATGAAGATGGAGAACGAGATCATGGCCCCTGCTGGAGGCGTGGTGAAAGAGGTTCGAGCGGCTGAGGGGCAAGAGGTCATGTACGGCGACGTTTTGTTCGTCATAGTATGAGGTGAGAGACGTGGACTGGACAGAATTGCTTCGGCTGCCAACTGGTCTCCTTAATCTGACGCCGGGCAACGTGATCATGATGGCCGTAGGGGGCGTCCTCATCTACCTCGCCATCGCCAGGGAGTACGAACCGACGCTGCTACTGCCCATCGGCCTGGGGGCGATCCTGGCCAACATCCCGGCCACCGGAATACTCGAAGAAGGCGGGCTGTTCGCCGTGCTTTACCAAATGGGCATAGCCAACGAGCTTTTCCCCCTGCTCATCTTCATTGGCATCGGAGCAATGACCGACTTCGGGCCCCTCCTGGGAAACCCCATCACCATTCTCTTGGGAGCAGCGGCGCAATTTGGCATCTTTGGCACCCTCCTGGCCGCTACGCTGATGGGCTTCGACATCAAAGAGGCGGCTTCCATCGGGATCATCGGCTCGGCCGACGGGCCTACTTCCATTTACGTGTCGTCGAAGCTCGCTCCTCAACTTCTGGGCCCCATCGCCGTGGCCGCCTATTCCTACATGTCGTTGGTGCCCATCATCCAGCCGCCCATCATGAAGCTTCTCACCACCAGGGAGGAGAGGCTCATCAAGATGCCCTATACCTCTCGGCCCGTCTCCAGGCTCACCCGCATCCTGTTCCCCATTGTCACCACCCTGATCTGCGGGTTGCTGGTGCCCATGGCCACCCCTCTCATCGGGATGCTGATGTTTGGCAACCTGATGCGGGAGAGCGGAGTAGTAGATCGGCTGTCCAGGGGGGCTCAGAACGAATTGGTGAACATCGTCACCATCTTGCTGGGCATCACCATTGGCTCGACCATGACGGCGGAGAGCTTCCTTAACCTGAGAACCATCCTGATCGTGGTCATGGGGTTATTAGCCTTCAGCCTGGACACCGCTGCTGGCTTATTGCTGGGAAAAGCCATGTGCGTCCTGTCCGGAAGGAGAATCAACCCTTTGATCGGCGCCTCGGGTATCTCTGCCTTTCCCATGTCGGCGCGGGTGGTGCAAAAGGTGGGACACGAGGAGGATTTCTCCAACTTCCTGTTGATGCACGCCATGGGGTCGAATACCGCTGGCCAGATCGCTTCGGTGATGGCTGGGGGGGTGGTGTTGGCGTTGCTGACTGGAAGTTAGAAGTTGGACGTTGGAAGTTGGAACTTGCCAGAGAGAAACCAGTGAGAACTCGTGGCAAATTTGAACTTTGGGCTTTGAACTCTGGACTTTGGATCGTCCTTTTGGTCGCGCTTTTCCTGCGAGTCTACAAGCTGGATAGCTTCCCCCCCGGCCTGCACTACGACGAGGCCGCCAATGCCATCCTGGCCGCCGACATCGCCACGGGCAAGTCCCACCCTATCTTCATCGAAGCCTACACCGGCAAGGAAGTGCTCTTCTTCTACCTGGCCGGCGTCACCATGCGCCTCCTCGGCGCTTCCGTGTTCTCCCTGCGCCTGACCTCGGCCCTGATCGGCGTGTTCACAGTGCTCATCACCTACCAATTGGCCAGGGAGATGTTCGCCCATCAAGGAGTCGAAGATTCCCGCTGGCTGGCCCTGTTCAGCGCGGCCCTGCTGGCTAGCTCGTACTGGCACGTCACCCTGAGTAGATACGGTTTCCGGGCCATCAGCCAGCCTCTTCTGCAAGCCCTGACCCTGTGGTGCCTGTGGCGAGGGTTACGTCGGGAGAGCGTCGGTTGGCTGGCTCTGAGCGGGGTGTTCTGTGGGGCGACAGCTTACACCTACCTGGCCAGCAGGGTTTTCCCCGTGATTTTGCTGCTCGTTTTCTTATCGTTGCTCACCTTCGATAAAGGTAACTTGAAACGGCGGCTCTCCCAAATCGTCGTCTTCGCTGCTCCTGCCGTAATTGTCTTCGCTCCACTGGGCCTCTACTTCCTGACCCATCCCCAGGCCTTCTCCGTGCGCATCAGCCAGGTGTCGCTTTTCAATCCTGAATTAAACCGGGGGGACGTGCTGGGTACCTTCTGGCAGGCGGCCCGATTGGCCTTCGGCATGATCAGCCTGCGTGGGGAGCCCCTGTGGCGCTTCAACCTGCCGGGCAAGCCCGTTTTCAGTTGGCCGCTGACGATTTTCCTCCTGCTTGGTCTGGCCGTTAGCTTGGTCAAATTGGTGCGGCTCTCTGGGATTTCGCGGGGTCACAGCATCGGAGTCCCCAACTTGTTGGGGCCGGGGCGCGACAAACCTCAACAAGTTGAGAACTCCAGCCAGCTATCCATGCCAACTCCCAAAGACCCATTGGTGCGCGGCGGAAATAAGCTGGAGCGAACATTCCACTTCCTCTTGCTCGTCTGCCTGCCTGTAATGCTCCTCCCCAGCATATTAGCCGTCAAAGAAGTGCCCAGTGCCCTGCGTTCGGTGGGGCTTATTCCCTTGCTTTTCTTACTGCCCGCTCAAGGCTTATGGATAACCACTCGTTGGTTGGCGGAGGTGATCCCATCCGCGGGCTCAAGGCTCTTCGGGGTTCCGCGAAGACGCGGTGTCGGACCCCCCAACTTGTTGGGGATACAGCGCAACAAACCCCAACAAGTTGGGGGCTCCGGCCTGTTGTTCACGCCACCTCCCAAGGACTCGGTCTCAAGAGCTATTCTGCTCCTTGTCACGATGATCCTCGTTGTCGGCCTCAGTAGCGTCGCCACCTTCCGAGACTATTTCGTCCTCTGGGCCAAAGCCGCGCCGGTCTACTACGACAACGATGGCGACCTGGTTGACGCAGCGAAGTATCTCAACCAACTGGATACCGGACTCGAAGCTCAAAGCTCAAAGCTCAAAGCTCAAAGGGCCGCTGATAAGGAGATCTTCGTTTCATCCATCCACTATCGCCACCCCACCCTGGCCTTCCTGGCCCACTCTTATGATAGCATCAAGTGGCTGGTGGGTCGGGAGACCGTAGTCTTCCCCAAAGGGACCGACAAGAATGCCCTCTACATCTT
>Ga0208047_1000579_pt1 | contig 13628 bp, 12 predicted proteins | sample Kivu_220m_FD_184162 | JGI IMG/M metagenome (GOLD analysis project Ga0208047, IMG submission 184162) | Freshwater microbial communities from Lake Kivu, Western Province, Rwanda to study Microbial Dark Matter (Phase II) - Kivu_220m (SPAdes)... | ecosystem: Environmental > Aquatic > Freshwater >...
CTATACTATACTATTCTATACGTTCGCAAATCTGCAAAAGCTTTCTCAAACCGCGTTCAAAAACCCTTTTACTGTTACAAAGTTCGTAGCTAGTTCGTAGCTGGAAAGCCGGGAGTTCGGTGTTCTGCGCAAGAAACCCAAATACAAAAAGCTACAGATTTGCCTTAAAGTTCGTAGCTAGTTCGTAGCTAGCGAGTTAGGAGTTCGGTGACCGGTGCAAGAAATCCAAATACAAAAAGTCAGTAATTTCCTTAAAGTTCGTAGCTAGTTCGTAGCTGACGAGTTGGGAGTTCGGTGTCCAGCTACGAACCTCCAGCTACGAACTCCGAACTTTCCTCTATATAGTGAGGGTATTTTGTAGGGGGTCACCCCCCTGTCCCCGGACTCATTCTCAGGACGGTAACCGATTAGCTGATGGTGGCATAAAATCCCATTAGTTCGGTGAATCCGGGGGTCGAGCAAGTAGCATTACTGATGAACGAGGTTAGACTTTCACTGTCTGGCTAATGATGCGGTTACTTTTGTGGTGTCTGTTGGATTATAATATCAATCGGGCAGCGAAAATACTAAGTTGTGAAGAGGCTAACCTGTGGAAGGCAAGAAAACACTCAAGGTAAACTTAGATGAGCTGTGCTCGGCAATGGAAGACAACTCTTACGAGAACAAGTATTACCTGGATTTGAAGACGGGTGAGATACTACTGATATCAGACTATATGGATGATGAGGAAACCGAGAATCTAAGCGCCAGAATTGAGGAAGATTATCGCCGTTATGAGCTAATACCTAAAGTCGAATCCTACGAAGGCTATGACGATATGGAAGACTTCATCGCGACGGTGAAGGATGAGCACCTTGCTGAATTGCTTGAAGTGGCTATCGACGGAAAGGGCGCCTTTCGCCGGTTCAAGGATGTGCTAGCCAACTATCCTGAAGAAAATGAGAGGTGGTTTTGCTTCAAAGACGAAAGGATGGAGCAGAGAGCGCTGGAATGGTTAGGTGACATAGGTGTAAGCTTACTCGATAGTGAGACTGAACAAGCCTAGCCAACACGATGAAGTGTGCAACAGTCGGCTGGGAGTACAAAGTATTGACAACAAACGTTAGGGGGAATTACAATGAGATAGTCGCACGCTGAATAAGCCTGCAGACACTAAATCGGTTGGGTTAGAGCGAGGTTAGGGATGAAACTAGGGCACGGCACACGCTTTAGGGTGATGATTGCCGGTGCCCTTTCTTTTTCGTACTTATTCCAAGTTGCACGGACGCCTTTCATTATATAAGTGAGGCGGGCAAGAAGTTGTAAGAATAACGGGACGATGCAAGTAAGCTAAGAGGAGGTGAATAAGGTTATGAGAAAAAGCTCTTGGGTTTTCATAGCATTACTTGTGGCAGTAATGGTTACTGTGCCAGCCTGTAAAGCCCCGGCAGAGTTTGAAGTGGTGTCACTTGAAATTGTACCACTAGAAGTTGCCGCTGGAGAAACAGTCAGTGTTACCGCTGAAGTAAGAAACACCGGTAGCGGCGAAGGTGTCTATACTGCTATATTGACTGTTGACGGAGCGGATGTGGAAGCAAAGGAAGTTACGATTGCGCCGGGTGCATCAGAAACAGTGACCTTTTCGCTGTTAAAAGATGCCCCTGGCACTTACCAAGTTGGCATTGGCGGCCAAACCTCAAGTCTAACAGTAAAGCAAATGTTGGTAGCCAAAGAATTCGAACTAAAATATGACGATGGTAAAGCAAGAGATGCTATATCCGCTGATATCCCCTGGCTTGGTGGCCATATCGTGGATTTCTCGCCACTAGGTACCCCCTTTACCATCAAAAAGATACGGATAACTGGAATGCTCAGCAGTAGAGCCTCAAACATAAAAGGTAAAACATTTGACGTAGAAATCTGGGATAAGGATCAAAAAATATTGTATAGCGCTACTTACCCATATACTAAATTTACTGCCTATCCTACTTGGGTGGAATTTGAAGTGCCTGACATCGAAGTAACCGATAGATTCTATGCCCATATATATACAGACAGCCCTTGGCCTGGTCTTCACATTGGTGCTGACGACAGTGTCATAAACAAGCATTCTGACACTACAATTCGAACAGCAGAAAAAGTTGTTCAGATATCGGACGTGTGGCCCTATTCTCGTAGTCAGTGGTTTGGGAATAAGAGTAAAGTAAACTGGATGATACGGATTGTTGGTGAAGGTAAAGACCTCGGAGTAAAGGAAAAACCTGCTCTTGTGGAGCAACTGAAAGTTGCTTACCCTGAACTGTTACAAGAGTTGTTAATGTTACCTGATTTGGCAGTGATAGACACCAAAGACGAAGAGGCGTTAGAAGATATTGCTCACTTGGCTTTAGATTCAAAAAACAGGACAGCATTTGAGTCAATGCTAAATGAGGGGATAAAAGATTACAGAAAATACTGCACACCTCTTGAAGCACTGTTATGGATTGCCTATGATCGAGAGCTCGACCAAGATAATCCCCTCATGAATTACTCGTTGGCAAAACTCATTGATGCTGCATGGGAAGATACAACTACTTCAAACCATTACAACTCGGAAAGATGGCAAAACCTTCATGAGGTAAGCGCAAGGTTAAATTCGCCGGATTTAGTATGTCAATATATGCGAAGCCAGTTTAGATTCACACAACAACATATTTATCAGACGGCTGAAGCCTTCAATCTGAAAGCAGGTAATTGTAATGCTCACGCCACTTTTGCAACTTGCTGTTTGGGTAAAAATGGCTATGAAAGTTATATTCTTCAAGCGATTAGAGGGCCAATTGAGCACCCTTCAATGGGCCATTCTGGGTGTTTATATATAGAGGACAATAAATATTATATCATCGATAGTTCAAGTGCTCATAGCATAGCGATGCAGACGGGTGCTTCTGATGCTATAGAAAATGCTGCTGACTATCTGTCGGGGTACTCCACCACTCTTCCTTGGGAAAACTATATATTATACGACCTATATCCCTCAGGCTGGACAACCATAGATATAAAGCCTCACAAGTGAATATTATTCTATTGAACACTATGGCCACGTATATGATGAAAACATATAAAGAGATACGACTGGTGTAGAGGAGGTTGAAATGAAGAGGCACAAATGGTGTTCGATCCTGTTTACGGGGCTAGTCCTTCTGGCTAGTTTCATCGTAGGTTGTACTAAGCTAGCCCCGGCAGAATTTGAAGTGGTGTCACTTGAAATTGTGACGCCAGAAGTCACTGCGGGAGAAACAGTCAGTGTTATTACTGAAGTGAGAAACACCGGTGGTAGCGAAGGTGTCTATACCGCCATACTAACCGTCGATGGATTGGATGCGGAAACAAAAGAGGTTACGATTGCGCCAAGTACATCAAAAAAGGTGACCTTTTCATTGGTAAAAGATACCCCTGGCACTTACCAAATAGGCATTGGCGGGCTAACCTCGAGCTTTGCAGTAAAGCCAAAGCTGGTAGCTAAGGAATTCGAACTAAAATATGATGATGGTCAAGCGAGGGATGCTATAGGCACTATACCCCCTTATTTTGGTGGCTACGTGGTGGATTTCTCGCCACCAGCTACACCTTTCACTATTAGGAAAGCATGTATAGCTGGAGGAATTTATGCCAGAGGTTTAGAAAACAAAACATTTGATGTAGAAATCTGGAATAAAGACCAAAAGGTGTTGCATAGAGCAACTTATCCGTATACTAAATTTCCTATGCTGGCAGGCGAGCGCGTAGTTGTTTGGGCAGAATTTGAAGTTCCCAACATCGAGGTAAGTGATAAGTTCTATGTTCATATATATACCGACAGCCCTTATCCTGGTCTTCAGATTGGTGCCGATGACAGTGTTATCAACGAACACTCCGAGTTCACGGTTCGGGATGGTGGTCTCACAAGGATAGTAGACCCGTGGCCTTGTGAGCGTGATTGGGGGTGGTTCGGAGATAAAAGCAAGGTCAACTGGATGATACGAGCTGTGGGTACGGTTATGGTTCCGGCAGAGTAGCATATTAATGCTAGTGGGCAGATAATTAGACAATGAGGAGGTCAATATGACCATAAAGCGATTTATTGTATCTTTGGTTATCGTTCTGGGGATGACTCTCATTCTAAGCCTAAGCTGTGCTACTCAGCCAGAGCAAGCTCCCGGGCCTATCCCAAGCCCTCAATTTGCTCCCACAGCTCCAGCTTTAAGCCAACCAACAAACGAGAGCGCTGTTTCAAGTCTGACGGTTAATCTGGAATGGAATCCTTCGGCTGATGCAACCTCTTACAGCCTGCAGGTGGCAACTGACTCAGCCTTTACCAAGCCGGTTATTGACAAAGCAGAGATAGCTAGCACATCTTACGAGATGACATCTGGGCTTAATTGGAAAACAGACTATTACTGGAGGGTAAACGCCTCAAATGCCAGTGGCGCATCACCTTGGTCAGAAAACTGGAAGTTCACCACACCAGTTTTACAGTTGGGCAAGATTGCTTTTATGTCCGGTCTAGACAGCGAAGGTAAGGTACCACAAATTTACATTATGGATGTTGATGGTATTAACTGGAAACGGATTACTCGCAATATGACAGGCGACTGGTGGCCGGAGTGGTCACCTGATGGTACAAAGATTGCTTTTATGTCCGGCAATTACGAAATCTATGTCATGAATGCTGATGGCAGCAATCAGATAAGACTTACCAATAGTTCAGCAGCTGATGGTCAGCCTACATGGTCTCCAGATGGCGACAAGATTGCATATAATTCCGATCTTGACGGTGATTTTGAAGTATTCGTGATGGATGCCGATGGGAGCAACCTAGTCAAACTAACCAGCAATACAGGAATACTTGATGGCGACCCTTCATGGTCACCTGACGGGAACAAAATTGCCTTCAACTCCAACCGCGGCAACAATTTGGACATTTACGTGATGAACACCGATGGCAGCAACCAGACAAGACTTACCAATAATCCAGAGCGGGACATTTATCCAGCGTGGTCACCCGATGGCACTAAGATCGCCTTTATGTCTAATCGCGATGGTAACTGGGAAATCTATGTCATGAATGCTGACGGTACTAACCAGACACGACTTACCAATAACCCAGCTAATGATAAGCACCCGGCATGGTCGCCTGATGGTTCCAAGATTGCATATGGTTCGGATCGCGATTGCAAGAATAACGTCGACGAGGTCTATATTATGAATGCCGATGGCACTAACCAAACACGAATAACAAGCAACTGCGCCAACAACGGTGTCCCTTCGTGGCGGTGATTTCGAATCAGAATTGAATCTACAATTACAGTTAACCAGTATGACATAATTTGGGATGCTATGGGACTCTATCGAGATAATCGTGTCTCAAATAGCAAAAGATGGCTAGGCACATGATGAAACCATATAAAGAGATACGACTGATGTATAGGAGGTGGGAAATGTCAATAATACGGTTTCTGTTTTCGCTAATTACTATCCTGGCCCTGATCCTAATCCCCAGTCTAAGCTGTGCTCCGGAACCTATTGAGGCTCCACCACCAACACCAAGCCCTCACGTAGTTCCGACAGCACCTACATTAAGCTCCCCCACAAATGAGAGCGCTGTTTCAAGTCTGACGGTCAAGCTGGAGTGGAATCCTCCGACTAATGCAACCTCTTACAGCCTGCAGGTGGCAACTGATTCAGCCTTTACTAAGCTGGTCGTTGATAAAGCAGAGATAGCCAGTACATCTTACGAGGTGACATCTGGACTTAATTGGAAAACCGACTATTACTGGAGGGTAAATGCCTCGAATAACAGCGGCATATCACCCTGGTCAGGAACCTGGAAGTTCACCACACCAGTTTTCCAGTTGGGTAAAATCGCATTTACCTCTGAACGTGATGGCAACTTTGAAATATATGTCATGAACGATGATGGTAGTAATCAGACCCGCCTTACCAATAACCGCGCCAATGACAGTTGGCCCAACTGGTCGCCGGATGGCACCAAGATTGCCTTTCAGTCTAAACGCGATGGAAACTGGGAAATCTACGTCATGAATGCCGATGGTAGTAATCAGACCCGCCTTACCAATAATTCTGCGGATGATGGTTGGCCAGCATGGTCTCCAGATAGCATTAACATTGCTTTTTACTCCAGCCGTGATGGGAACGGCGAAATCTACGTTATGAATGCCGATGGGACTAATCAAAGACGCCTTACTAATAATACCGCTGATGATACCAGTCCAGCATGGTCGCCAGACGGCACTAAGATTGCCTTCTCGTCTTTACGTGATGGCAACCCGGAAGTGTATGTTATGAATGCCGATGGGAGTAACCAGACTAGGCTTACTAATAGTCCGAGATGGGATTGGGTCCCAGCATGGTCTCCCGATGGCGCAAAAATTGCATTCACCTCCAACCGCGATGGCAACTATGCAGTATATATCATGAATGCCGATGGGAGCAATCAAACGAGACTCACTAATAATCCTGTGGATGATAATTGGTCTAGCTGGTCACCTGACGGTACGAAAATTGCCTTCAAGTCTAATCGCGGTGGCAACTGGAACGTGTATGTTATGAATGCCGATGGCAGTAACCAAACCAGACTTACTCATAGCTCTGCCGAAGACTCGCAGCCATCGTGGCGGTGACCCGGGGGAACCTTTCTTGATAGCCGGTAATTCAACCTTTTGACGTTCTGTGTCCTGAAATACTCACCAAGGTACAAATAGGCATTAACTCTTTAAGACAGGGGCAAGTACAAAATCAGTTCAAATGAGTTGTTTAAAGTAGTTCGAACCTCTAACCCTGTCAAGGTCTCCCAAGGATACCAAACTCCAGTCGATCAATGGCTTCAGCCTGCTCCCTATTCTCAATCTTGATATACCTCATGGTTGTGTTAAGGCTTTTGTGACCGGCGAGGTCTTTTATGATGAAGGGCCCCACTCCCTTTTGATGCAGCCTGGTGCAGAAGGTATGCCTCAAGAGGTGAGGTCCGTGTTTGCCTTTTGTTATGTCCGCCATATTCAGGTATCTTCGCACTACCTCATAAACATAGGTACGACTTAGATTACCTCCACTGGTCCCCACAAAGAACCTGCCATTTTGTCTCTGCGGTCGACTACATAGATAATTTACCAATACCCTTGCTGTTTCACCATTCAAGTGAAGATACTGCTCCTTGTTGCCTTTCCTGGTTATCTTTATCTGTCCCCTGTCGAGGTCAACGTCGGACAATTTCAGATTTGCTAGCTCCGACGCCCTGAGCCCAGTATGAAGCAGGAGAACAACTATTGCCATATCGCGTTCCCTAACCTGTGGTCTTGCCTTTTGAGCTATTATCTCCAAAAAGCGAAGGCACTCTTCCTCATTCAGATACACAGGCTCTGTCTCAGGTATCCTGGGGCTCTTTATCGAGGCTGCTGGGTTTACCTCCAGTTCCTCGTTCTCGACTAAATAATTAAAGAACGACTTTATTGCTGCTAGCTTGCGTGCTCTGGTGATGCTGGAATTACCTTTTTCTATGACTAGGTAGTCCAAATAAGCTCGAATGCCATCTTTAGTGACTTCTTCTACCCTAGATTTGCCCTGCTGATGCAGGAATGGGATTAGCCCCTTTCCTATATCAAGCTGGTATGCCTCGATAGTGCCCGGAGAATATCCCTTCTCAACCTCAAGATAGTGAAGAAATCTATCTAGTTCCTTTTGCATGACTTTCCCTCCTTAAACGAAATCCTACTTGCCTATCCTCGGAGTGCCATCGCAGGAACAGCCAGCTAAATAGTATTTTTGTTCGCCTTACCGAGGATGCAAGTTCTTGAGACCAAGGATAGTTTAGCGATAAAACCTATGCCTGCTGTGCTATAATGTTTGTGTGGGAGCGAAAGCAGGAGTAAATACTCCGAGCCTGCTGGAGGCACTTATCTGTGCCCCCGAGTGGTCTGAGCAGGCTTGCTTTCGCTCCCACGAAAGTGCCTACCCACAAGGGGGCGTCTTAAGTTTCACTGCCTTTTCAGCTAGACCGAAGCAAAACTATACCTTAGTTTTGGTAAAAAAGTCTGCTTTTTCAGCTTTATATCTATTGACAAAAATACTATTTTGTTGCAAAATGTTCCTATGTAAAACTTGTAGTAGTGAGACAAATGACAAAGCTTTGAGGGTGAAGGGGCGACTAAAGATATGTCTGGCTATGAGTTAGCAGTAGAGGAGACAGAGTCGGCAGTTTCCCTAAAGGAGTTTGGTATTAAAACGATAAAGCAGCGAAAGAGCAAGTCGAAGCGGCGTCTAATAAGCCCGAAAAGCAAAGCACTATTCACGCGCTTGGATGAAGGAGACTACGCAAAGCTTAAGTCACTTAGCGATTATATAGGAGTCTCCCCTTCTGTTTTGAGCAGGGTATTCCTAAGACAAGCGCTGTCCAGATATTCGCTGCAGGAGGAACTAGATAGTTTGGTTGTTCAGTTAGTTACTCCTATGCCAGAAATAATACCGCTCAGCTGCCGAGAGATCGAAGTGCTAAACCTGATGGCTCAAGGCATTTCAAACAAGGAGATCGGCAGCAGTCTCGGAATAGGCGGAAATACAATAAAGAACCACGTCACCTCCATTTTGTACAAGCTGGGTGCTGATAACCGTACCCATGCTGTGCTTTTGGCGCTGAAATACAACTTGGTAAAACCACAAATCGCAAAGAGTGGAGAGGTTTCTGCCTCAGGTAACACTGTTGATAGAAAAGAGCAAGGCAGGATACCAGTGAATAACCACGCCGAGTGCGTTGGAGTAAAGCACTCAGGAAAGTAGCTGTTCTGTGTCCAAAACATGATAACTACATCTACTGCTGAGGATGTAATGAACGACTTTGAATCGGCCCCAGAAAAAGAGCAGAGGAGAAGGAGAAACTTCGTAGTAGCTATTTAGATATTCGGAATTAGCAGCCAGAGTGAAGGCTATACTTCGGCGTCACTAAAGAGCTTAGATGTATGTGTTTATTACAAAAAGTCGGGTGCTCCAGGTTAGAAATAATGGCCATTGTAAGTGGATCGCTGTTTGTAGGGTTGAACGTGGCTGATGCCTGGTTGACCCGGCGAGCGCTCTGTATGGGAGCATTAGAGCTGAACCCGATCGCAGTACATTTTGGCGATAGCTTGGTTATCAAAGGGCTGCTGGCGCTCGTGATTGTCCTAACTATTGTCCATTTCGGGAAGCCGAAGCTGTTGTGGCCATTGAATTTAGGAATGTTTGCCGTAGTGCTGTGGAATAGTGCTACAGCGCTTAATTATGCATTAGTTACTCATGACTAGGAGGAAAGTATCAAAAATATAAGGAGGCTCGAAGATGGTTAACTTAAAAGTTTGGAAATCTTTATCGGTCCTGATGGTGCTAATGTTGATAGCGGCGCTGGCGGCACTGCTGGTGCGCCTATGAACGGTGGTTTGATAGCCATTCTGATTATAGGTCTGTTGGTTATCGCCACTGTGGTGGTGTTGCTATTTCGCCGCTTTGCCAGTTGAGGCACAAGACATGTTGTTTTTGCTCAGATCAGGCTATACAAAAGAGGGCTTAAGAGGAACATCTTCTCTTAATTTAGTTCAATCCGGAGGGTAAAGCGTCTAGCTAGAAAGAGGGCGATATAGAACTAAGGCGGCGAGTCCTATCCGTAAGAATATGGGTTTACAAAGAAGAATATTGGTATAAGTAATGAGAAGTAACCCAAGAAAAGCAGTAATCGTGATTGTCGACCATGAGCCGTCAGGAGGGGACATTATCTCTTCTAGACTAACTGATGAGGGCCAAAAGTTTACCGTGGCTTACGAGGGTGACAGTACACTAAAAAATTGGATGCCCATCGTTTCGACCTGGTTTTATTGGATATCACATTGCCGGGAAAGTCGAGCATAGATATATTGAAAATTGTGGAGGGAGGATGTCGAATACTCGGAATAAGGCATAGCCGATATAGCTAGCCCCCATAGAGGCGACAAGCCTCCCCCGAGCTTACTTAGTAAGGCAAAAAAGATGAATGCAGACATGTTGATGATGCAGGTCCAGTGATGGGTGAAGAAAAAAAGAAACAACGTGCGCTAGCGGTTGATGACTATCCCCAGGTTTTGATGCTTCTTGAAACAGAACTGAGACTTCTGGGGTTCGAGGTTATCACCGCAACCTGCGGCAAGGAAGCCCTGGATTTGGTAGAGTCAGCAGAGCCAGATATCATGCTGCTGGACATATCAATGCCGGGTATGGACGGCTTTGAGGTGCTCAGAAGGCTACGCACTTTCACACAACTGCCGGTCATCGCTATGAGCGGCAACCATAATAGCCGCGATGATGCCATTCGCCTCGGGGCTAACGATTTTATATCCAAACCTTTTAATGGCGATGACCTGGCCCTTAAAATCAAGGCGGTTCTAAAACCGCTAAGAAAACACACTTAAGGTTACGCCGTCTTGCTTGTGATAAGCGCAGGGGAGGATGCCGAATACGCCCGAATAAGGCATAACCAGCTCACTACTGGTGTGACCAACTCCCTGGGCTTTAGCATAATTTGAAGACACAAAATAGGTTTTCTCCTGATAGACATCGATGTTTGAAGGGTGATGTTTGGCACAACAGGCTCGTTGACTTATCTGGCCATAATCAAATGAAACGGTTATTTCGGCAAGTCTCAGTGGCTTTACTACAGGAGGCGGAAAATGGAGATATCACATAAATCACACTCAAGTCCACTAGTCGGCAGTCCGGAGAGACATGTCGCCAAGGAACAATTGAAGGTATGTGTGTACACTCCCACTTGCATGCTCAGCGGATATATTCATTGCTTGTATAAACAGCGCCTTTTGGACCTACTCAACGGCGTACTGGTGGGAGGATTGCATGTTGACACCGATTTTTTGTCTGTCACCGAAGCCACCAGCCATACCCTGAATGACGTAGAAACATCGATGCAGTTCGCCTTCATTAATAAGGCCAACATCCTCTTTATAAGCGAGATTAAGCAACATGGAGAGCCCGGTAGAGAGGCAAGTTATGAGTTACCTCTAGCCGTAGAGAAATTCCCGATCATCGCCAAGTTCCATATGCCCTCCTATATACTCAATGGACAGATGCATTGTACAAAACGGCAGAGATTGTCAGACCTGCTAAATACAAAAGACAGGTTCCTGCCTATGACAAACGTGGATATAGTTCCCCCATCGGGTATCCGACAATCGGCTGTCTTTGTAGCTGTTAATAAGGCGCAGATAGTCTATGCCCAGGAGTAACAAGCATGATGTCCCACCTGCTCCCTCCAATTGAAATGCAAATAGTGTCTAAGATATACTCATTTCTGCTGCCCCACAATTCTCAACTCAATGCGGCATTCGCTATTCGAACCGCACTGCACGATAACTCAAAATGGTCAGCCGTGGGGATTTGAAATCTCAATTATAAAAGCGTGGATTAGTAGCCGTTGCAGCTCAAGAATCAGATGTTCTTGCTCAAATAAAAGTTCGAGAACTGTCCCTAATGCCCCGCCGAATTAAAATAAACTTGGCTTCCTTTTATTTAGATACCAAGTCGCTTACGCCAATACGCATAGAGCAGTCCACTTTCCTCACTGGTTGTCCAACACGTGCCAGCATCTGGATGGCCTCTCCCTTACCCGCATATTCGGCGTGAATCTTATCATACACTGCCTTTATCTCAGGGTATTCTTCTAGCGCCTGGCTCATGGGTTGCAGATAGAAACCTTCTGACTGGCAAATGAGCTGTAAATGGCTGTATAACATGCCCACCTTAACCTGTGTACCCCGCGAGTTATCCTTTGATATCATCGTGATAAACGTTGGTGTATTGTCCAGCGCAACTCTGGTACTTTTCAAGAAAGATTCATTCGAAGTTTTCTGGTTGTTCATTGACGGGAAAAGCGTCAGCAGTGCCTCAATGAAAGCCATATTTATTCCGGAAATCCCTTGCCCTTCCAGCGAAAACCCGTAACGATATTTATTCTTCTGGTATTCGTTATGCCTAAAAAGTTCTTGGGTCTCCTTCCCGATACGGGCTACTCCAGCTTCGATATTTGCCGCCTCCCAGGCTATTTTCTTCAGCTCTTGGAGGTTTTTATCATCTTGGTAAACCGTCACCCTAACATTGTTGATCGCTGTAAGCTTATTGACCAGTTTTTCGGGCAGTCGGTCTGCTTTGTAAGCAACGCGAGAGGTGTGAGGCAGGAACATCATTTCATAAAGCGGTGCTGTGGCAGGCGATTGCTGCTTTAGTGTCACTTTAGCCACAGGTTTATTTTTAATGCTCTGGATATTTCCCATTTCATCAAACTCGCCCTGAGGGAAAACCTCAATATCCGCCTTATAACCGAGCTTCTCAGACGACACGACTATATATGTTAGGAAAGTACCTTGGCTGATGGCTATCTGTCGTGAATAGGGATCGACCTGTGGTGTCAATCTGTCGGCATTTATATATAGCCAGAAGGAATTTTTATCGATTCCATCTAACACAATTTTCCAAGCCTGCATGTTGTGCGAATTAGGCGCCAATAATCCATGAGCGATAACCTGTAAACGGGGATCGTCAAACTGCCTGTAATATTTTGTATTCCAGGCTTCGTAGTACTTTTTTCGCAGGTAGACGCCGCTGGCTAAAACTATGACTGCTATTAATAAGATTACAACTGCAGCTATGATTACCAATATCATAATCGAGGCTTCCATAAATACCTCCCTGCCACACTAGTTTAAGGTATCCAAAGGTTTTTATCTCGTTAAATTATATCATCTTACATAGCAGAGCCTACAAGTTGACCTTTGAAATAAAACTTTTTAGCGTATTGTGAACTGCACACGGGGCGGCAACTTAATACTCCTAGCATCGCCTGATTGAACACAAGAGCTGCCAGTGATACTATGTTGTTGTGGCCGTTATTACTTTATGTTTGCGTTGATGTGCCAAAGAGCAATATCTGAATGAGTGACAATGGTTTAGGGAATGGTAGCAATTCCGCTGTTTGAACAATACCCGGTTTTAATGGAAAAACTTCCCTACGCAACGCTTGGGGAATTTCCTACTCCTGTACAGAAATTACAGCGATTAGGAGATAGGCTAGGCATCAGCCAACTGTATATAAAACGAGATGATCTAAGCGGAAAGGTATATGGCGGGAATAAGCCGAGAAAGTTAGAGTTTGTGCTGGGCAATGCTCTGCAGTCCAAGGTGAGTGAGGTTATAACCTTTGGGGGTGTTGGATCAAACCATGCCTTGGCCACCGCCATATACGCGCGACAGGTCGGTTTGAAGAGCATCTCGATGCTGATACCACAACCCAATACACACTACCTCCGCCGAAATCTGCTCATGGGCCTCCTCTGCGGTGCAGAGCTACATTTGTGTGGCACAGGGTTGGAATCAGCAGGAAGTATGCCGCTCGTTTACGCATCGACCTTGTACCAGCTTCTCCGTCACAGGATCAAAGTCGGACGTTTCCCTCAGATCATTCCACCCGGTGGTTCTTCTCCTCTTGGTGTTGTCGGCTTTGTTAACGCAGCGCTTGAACTAAGGGAACAAATCACATATGGTGATTTGCCTGAACCAGAGTATATTTACGTTGCCTCGGGTACGATGGGCACCGCCGCCGGACTGAC
>Ga0208047_1000582_pt1 | contig 13593 bp, 12 predicted proteins | sample Kivu_220m_FD_184162 | JGI IMG/M metagenome (GOLD analysis project Ga0208047, IMG submission 184162) | Freshwater microbial communities from Lake Kivu, Western Province, Rwanda to study Microbial Dark Matter (Phase II) - Kivu_220m (SPAdes)... | ecosystem: Environmental > Aquatic > Freshwater >...
CCCTACAGCCACGCGCGTGGCATGCACGCGCGTTAGCTGGGAGGTTCCGCAATCCCAGACAACACTTACGCCCATAGCTGACGACCGCGCATTATTTCAAATTTCACTGTGACAGACTCGATGCTGGTGGCGAATATAATCCAGTGAGACGAGTGAAACTAGAGCTTGTGCAGGCCATTTGCGGCAATAGTGCCCTACGACGGATGGTGGTTCTGGACAGGTTCGTGCCCTTGGAGACGCTCTGGGTGACGCCGGCCACACATGCTGGACGAGGGGATTAGGGCAACTCTCGGGAAATAGTCAGGGAAGTCACCGAGCCAGTTCCGGGTTAGCGGATCTCTCTCAGGCACTCGTCGACCGCTTGAACCGTCTTGTCCAGCTGCTCCTCTGTGATCACCAGAGGAGGCTGGATTCGTATGGTGTTTCCCTTCACTCCTCCATGACCGAGGAGAACGCCCTTGCTGAGTGCAAGCTGCCTCATCTTCGCTGCCTCGTTTGGAGCAGGGGTCTTCAGCTCGCGGTCCCCAACAAGCTCGATTCCGACCATGAGGCCCAACCCTCTGACATCTCCAATCAGTTGGTGCTTCTCCTGTAGCTCACGTAGCCTCTGCAGGAGATACTTGCCCTTTCGATCAGCTCCATCTGCCAGCTTGTTTTCAAGCAGGTAGTCGATGTTGGCCAGCGCGGCCGCGCAGCTGACTGGGTTCCCTCCGAATGTGGACAGGTGGTCTCCAGGCTCGAAGGCCTCACCTATGTCTGCTCTTGTCGTGCAAGCGCCCAATGGAAACCCATCAGCTATGCCCTTGGCCATGGCGATCATATCGGGAGAGACTCCATAGTGCTCAGATGCAAACATCTTCCCGGTCCTTGCGAACCCGCTCTGGACCTCGTCTGCGATGAAGAGGATTCCATGCCGGTCCAGTACCTTCTTGACTTCGAGGAAGTATTCCTTCGGCGGGACCACTATCCCGGCTTCTCCCATGACCGGTTCTGCGATGAATTCAGCGACATTTCCAGCTGTCGAGTAGTTCACGACATCCTCTAGCATCTTCGCACACTGCACGCCACATTCGGGGTATTCCAGTTTCAGGCTGCATCTGTAGCAGTACGGCGCCGGAGCGAAGGATACGTCACCTAGGTATGGGCCCATTCCGTAGTTCTTGCGGGCCGCTTGGCCCGTCACGCTCAGTGTCCCCAGTGTTCGGCCATGAAAAGAGCACATGAGGGCGATGATCTCGTGCTTGCGCGTGAACTTCCGACCCACCTTGAGTGCAGTCTCTACGGCTTCGGCTCCACTGTTGCCGAAGAAGGTCTTCTGTAGATTCCCAGGAGCTATCTCGGCAAGCTTCTTGGCAAGCTGTGTGGCAGGTATGGAGTAGTAGACGTATGTGCAGCAGTGAACCAGCTTTTCGACTTGCTTCTTGACGGCCTCTGTGACTTTCGGATTGCAGTGTCCTGCGTTCACGACGGATATTCCAGCAAAGCAGTCAATGTAGGTCCTTCCATCGAGGTCGGTCACGGTCGCCCCATTCGCGCTGGTTATCACTATGGGCTGGAGGGACTTCACGAATGAGTGCATCACATACTTGTCGTAATCGTCGATAACTTGCTTTGTCGTTTCTTCAGGCATCTTGAAATCGAGGGATACTTACGTGAACTCGGGTTAAGGCTTTCTGAGGCCGTAGGCTCGTTGCCATTCTTTCATGAAGAAGGGTACTGCTCTAGCTCATGTACTCTATCTGCGCTCTCACGGGACAATGTCAGCAGCAAATCGCCTGCATCCCCGGACGTGTTCATGGCCTTCGGTGAAGCCATCGCATAGACTTCGGATACGAGTTTCCCAACAACTATCGCCTTCTCAAGATTGCCTGTGGTCTTGCTATCAATTGAGGCATTGATCCGTGCAATTGGTTCTGCGAGTCTCAGGTCCGTGATGGGTTCCAGCATGAATTCGACGACGCTTTCGTTGCGGGCCCTCCGCATCGACTCGATTCCTCTCAGACTGTTCCTTCCGTAATCAGCTATGGTGGTTTTCAGTTTGGGATTGCTGGTTTCCTTCTCGATCGCTTCATACAGTTGCTTCAGTTTGCCCTCGATCTCGATGAGTGAGGTCATGAGAGAGCTGAACGTGTACCTCTCCTCATCGGCCATGCTGCCTACCACCTTGATGCGATGACCTTCTTGTCCGTGAAGAAGTCCACGCAGTCTATTTGCCCGTGGAGGATGCCGAAGAAGGATTCTCTGAAGCCCGCGAACGGGAAGAAGGCCATCGGTGCGGCTATTCCTATGTTTATCCCGATGTTTCCCACCCGAACGCTCCGCCTGAACTCGCGTGCGTTTTTGCCGCTGCTGGTGAATATGCATGCTTCATTTCCATAGTTTGTCTTCGTGTTGATCATCTCAATGGCGTCGTCAAGCTTCTCAGCCTTGATTATGGAAACGACCGGACCGAATATCTCCTCTTTCGCAATGGTCATGTCTGGGGTTGCGTTGTCGAAAACTGTCGGTCCTACGAAGTATCCTCGTGGATGCTTGCCCACTTTCGCGTTTCTTCCGTCGAGTATCAGCTTCGCTCCTTCATTTACTCCCTTGTCTATGTAGCTCAGAACGCGTTCCTTAGCTCTCTGGCTCACAAGTGGTCCCATTTCTGCAGATTCGTCAAGTCCGTATCCAAGCTTCATTCGCGCGGCTGCCTCGACAAATTTCCTCTTGAGGGGTTCGTACACTTCGCCCACGGCGACCAAGTTGGCACCTGATAGGCAGCGTTGCCCTGTATTTCCGAAGAATGACGGGAGCAGAGCCGTGATCGTTGTGGTCAGGTCTGCGTCGGGCATGACGACCATGTAGTTCTTGGCGCCGGCTTGACAGAGTGCTCTCTTGCCGTGTTCGCCGGCGAGTCGGTAGATGGACCTAGCTACTGGGGTTGATCCAACGAATGCGACTCCTCTGACGTCATGATGTGCGATGAGTGCTTCGTTGACCTCCTTGGCTCCGTGTACCAAATTCACTACTCCAGGAGGTACGCCTGCTTCCTCTATCGCTTTGGTGCACCATTGCATCGGAAGAGGGGTGATCTCACTTGGTTTCACGACCAATGTGCACCCAAGGGCCATCGCTATTGGAATGAACCAGAAAGGCGCGAGAGAAGGAAAGTTGAATGGGCCTATCACGGCAAAGGTACCTAATGGTTCACGGATTAGAGTCTCATCCACTCCGGAGGCGATCTGGTCTAGGTGTTCACCCTTCGCCAGAGTATATGCGACCGCGCATCCAGCCTCAACGTTCTCAACAAGCCTTCTCGTCTCTCCTCTAGCCTCGTCTATGATCTTCCCATGATTCTGAGTCGTGATCCTTGAGATGTCTTCGAAGTACTCGTCGAGTTTCTGTTTGAGCCTGAACACGTATCCTGCTCTTGTGGTGACTGGGAGTCGGCTCCACCTTTCGAATGCACCTTGTGAGGCTTCGACCGCTCTATCCACTTCGTCGGATGTGGCAAACGGGGCCTCGGCAATCGCTTCGGCCTTTGCTGGATTGAACACAGGTTGGCCTTGGGTGGATTGGGAATCAACCCATTTCCCACCTATGAAGAGTTTCAGTCTACCGTAGTTATTTCTGACCTCTTCCAATTCGACCATTTCTGCCCGATCTCCAGTTCTGGCGGAGACTACGAGTCTGACAGTTTTAAGATAGCCGTCGATAGAAGACCCTAGGATCTCCATTGTCCGACACAAGTTCGGAAGCGATCTCGCTCGTTTCGCCAAGCCTGACCGACTGCCGAGACGTGATGAGCAACGCATTGGCTAGGCAGCAAGTTCTGATCGTTGCAGGCAACTGCACGGTGGATTATGAAGGAAGGGCAGCTTCCAGGCTCACGTGGGGTGAGAGGGTTCTAATGATCAAAGCTGATGGTTCGGTGCTGATTCACCGTCGGTCCGGATACGAACCAGTCAACTGGCAGCCTCCAAAATGCCAGTTCCGTATCGGACTGGAGGACGGGAAGCTTCTCAGCGTCTCGGCAACTCGCCGGAAGCCAAGAGAATCGCTCACAATCCTCTTCGACCATATCGCGGTGCTCTTGGCTCTTTCTCTGACGGATGAAGGCGAATTCGCAATGCACGTGACAGAAGAGCAGATGAAACAAGCCATCATGCGCGACCCATCCTTGGTCGAGCACGGATTGAAGCTGATCTCGGAAGAGAGAAAGATGGGCGACTCGGGTTTCACTGACGTCTACGCCGAAGATTCGCACGGGCATCTTGTAGTGATCGAAATCAAGCGTACCGCTGCGAGCCGAAACGCAGCGCTACAATTGAACCGCTACGTCGAGACTCTGAGGAAGAGAGTGAATCGTCCAGTCAGGGGCATCCTTGCGGCTCCTGAGCTGAGATCAGGAACTTCGACACTTCTTGCGAAGCTTGGATATGATTTCAAAGCTGTCTCTCCCGCGAGGTGTTTTGAGGTTCTGAAGCCCAGAACTGACGCTCGTCTCAGCGAATTCCTCTGATGACGTTCGTATAGAGCCGGGAGCAACAACCGAAGGCTCTATTCATCCCATACACCAAGCGTTCCATCCTAGGCTGGCGGTCTACACGTCTGCGCAAAACACGTCGCCATCATCTCGCAAGATGATTGAGACATTGAGGCGATTCCTCGCTGGCCAGCAGGAGCCCTTTCACTCTGATTCCAAGAAACCTCGAGGAGCCGTGGCCGTCCTCTTCAGAGAACAGGCAGACGATCTGTGGCTGCTAATGATCAAGAGAAGAGAGAACCCGCAGGATCCTTGGTCCGGCCAAATGGCCTTCCCGGGAGGTCACTCAGATCTCGAAGATCAGACGCTTCTTGACACGGCCACAAGGGAAGCCTTCGAGGAGATCGGAATCGACATACGTAATCAGAGTTTTCTTGGATGTCTGCACAACGTGCAGCCGAAGAATGCTCCGAAGGTGATCGCCCCGTTTCTCTTTCTGATATCGGGAGAGATTCATCCTAAGACGAGTCGAGAAGCCGTGGAAGTCTTGTGGGTCCCGATGTCCTTTCTATTCAAACCCAAGAATGTCACCTCGTTCAAGGTTCCAGTCGGCCGCCGAGAGATATCGATGGGCTGTTACCTCTACCTGAACCACTTGATCTGGGGGATGTCATTCAGAATCATACAAGAGATCATCTCGATAGTAACTAGAGTCCCATGAGGGAAGGCAATTCGACAGAGCTCTTCGTCGGACCGACGAACTCGTTATCTACCCCCCAAACTGTATGGTCTGACGGCGTTAGCGTTGAAGTTGTCAGTTATCGGTGCTGGAGGAGTCGGGCAAGTCATCGCCGGGCACCTCGCCAGAGCGGGAGCAGCTGTGAAGGTCGGCGACATTGACCGATCCAGACTAAGCGAAGTCAGGAAGCTATGTTCCGGGAAGGTCACGACGCTTCGGCTGGATGCGGGCAACCCCGGTCATGTCGGACGAATGATCAGCGGATCGGATGTTGTCATCAACGCGTCTCATCCGCGGTTCAACAAACTGATCATGCAGCAGGCCTTCAAGAAGAAGGTGAACTACATGGACCTCGCCAGCTATGACCCGCCGGGGCTGGCTGCACAGTTTGGCCGAGACCCGGCTTGGAGCAAGCGCGGAATCCTTGCAGTAGTGACGATGGGAGAGGATCCGGGGCTGTCCAACGTCCTAGCGAGACGAGGGACAGACATGCTTGATCGGGTCAGTGAGATCCGAGTACGAGACGGCGAGACTTCAACAAGCGAAAGTTACCCGTTCGTTGCTCTATTTGCTCCCGATGTCTTCTTGGAAGAGGCTGCTTCTCCCGCTCACTACTTTGAGGGAGGAGAAATGAAAACGGCTCCCCCAATGTCTGGAAGAGAGGTCTATCCGTTTCCGCAGCCGATCGGAGACGTACCGGTTTACAGCATGGATCACGAAGAAGTGCACACACTGCCGCTGTATCTTCCGAAGAAACCCAGCTACGTGGACTTCAAACTGGCTCTCACCGACGATGCGGCCTCAGCCATCAAGCTATTCCACGGGATTGGGTTGCTGGGACGAAAGCCGCTGCAGGTGGGAAAGGCTAGAGTCAGCCCGATGAGCGTTCTCTTGAACCTCTTGCCTCCGCCAGCCAAGATCGCCGGCAAGATACGAGGAAACGCTGGGATCTTGGTGGAAGTCAAAGGGGAAGCCGCTGGAGCGCAGTACGTGTGCAAGCTCTACGCTACAATGTCGCATGACGAGGCCTTCGAGAAACATCGGACAAACGCGACTTCTTACCTGACGGGGACTCCGGCTGCTGTCTGCGCGCTCATGATTGCGGAAGGTCGCATCCAGAAGCGCGGCGTCATTGCTCCGGAGTGCTTGGATGCTGAGAGCTTCATCGAGAAGGCGAAAGAGTTCGACATACGTGTGGAGATCGAGAAGGTCAGACTGAAGAGCCGCTTCTTTGGATGAATCGCATCCTGTGAACAGGTTTGGGCAACTTGATGCGGAAAGGATGAGGGCAAGGACATGAAGACACTGGTCCTCGGCGCTTCAGGACAGATCGGAGCGTACACAGTCCAAGATTTGGTGGAGTTCTGCAAGGCGGAAGTCATAGCGGCAAGCCGGAAGCCCGCGAACGTGAAGAAAGCGATGGCGGATCTCAGACTCGACAATCGCGTGAAGATCATGGAGCTTGACGCAGGAAACACCGACAACGTGGCGAAGTTCGTTCGGAACGAGAGAGTCGACACGGTTGTCAACTGTGCTTGGTACCAGACCAACCTCTCAGTCATGGAAGCCTGCCTACGGGGAGGCGCTCACTACACTGATCTCGGCGGGCTCTTCGATACCACTCTGAAACAACTGCAACTCCACGAGAAATGGAAAGACGCCGGAATCAAGGCGACGATCGGTCTCGGAAGTACGCCGGGGCTAACAAACATTGCAGGAGCTGCAGGTGCAGCCAAACTGGACAAAGTCGACACGATCAACATCTACTGCTCGTGGGGGAACACTCTGCCGACAAAGGAGGCGGGATGGCCTGGCTACTCGATACGGACTGTCATGGATGAGTTCACTCAGGAACCAGTCATGTGGCTGAACGGCAGGCATGTCAGGCAACCGATTCTGTCGGGCGAAACCACCGTGACCATGCAAGACCCAATCGGCAAGATCACTGCGTACTATGTGAAGCATTCAGAGCCTGCAACCATGGGCAAATATATCGGGAAAGGTTGCCGCAATGTGACATTCCGGATTGGATTCCCAAGCACCGATTTCGCGACCTTCAGGACGCTCAAGAGCCTCGGATTCGCTGACACTGAGCGGATCGCAGTTGGTGATGCACGAGTTTCTCCACTCGACTACTTGACTGCAATGTACCAGAGTGCTGTCTCGAAATCGAGGGGGGAGCGTCCACCGCGCAGAGAGTACGAGTATGATGCGTTTAGGATAGACGTTTCCGGTCTTCGAAATGAATCTCCGACGACGGCGACATATTACATAATCACGTGGAACGATCCTAAGAGAGGGATATCCTCAGCACGTGACACTGCTGTCCCACCGTCGATAGTCTCACAATGGCAGGCGACTGGGAAGATCAAGGATGCCGGTGTCTTTCCTCCTGAGGCTGTGGTCGACCCGAATCCATTCTTCCTTGAAGCTGGAAAGAGGCAAATCAGAGTCGAGGAACACTTGACGGAGACACGAGAATTCTACTAGGTGCGCTCCTCTCGAAAGTCTTTAAACAGATCTAAGCGTAAGCTGTGTGTGATGGCTTTTGAGTCAATCTAGTCGTAGAGATTTCGTGAAGATGGCGGCTACCGGAGTCGTCGGCGCGGCAGTCGGTGCTGTCGCTGGCAACTACTATGGTGCGCAGACTACACTCACCCAAGAACAGAGTCTGAGAGCTGAACTTGAGAACCTGAAGAAGAAGATCCCTGTTCAGCCAGAGAGCGAGGTCAGAGTCTACACGTGGAGCGAGTACATTGCTGAGCATCTGATCGAGGTCTTCAAGATGAACACTGGAATCGATGTCATTTACGACACCTACGAAAGCACAGACGAGATGAGGGCCAAGGTCACTCCTGGACAGAGCGGCTACGACGTCGTCATGGTCACTGATTACATGATCCCGGAGTTCGTTGAACTCGGACTGTTGGCTGAACTTGACACCGCACTGCTTCCGAACACGATCCATTTGGATGACAAGTTCAAGAACCCTGACTACGACCCCGGCAGCAAGCATTCTATGCCATATCTCTGGGGAACAACCGGACTCGGCTGGAATTCCGCGGAAGTCACAGACATAAAGAGCTGGGCTGACGTCTTCGAACCCGCTAGAGTGCAGAAATACAGCAAGACGGTGACGATGCTAGACGACATGAGAGAGACGATCGGCGCGGCCATGAAGCACTTGGGCTATTCTCTGAACGATCTCGACGATGGTCATCTGAACGAAGCAAAGCAGATCCTGCTGGCGCAGAAACCATACTTGGCGAAATATACGGGAGCGCTCGAATACATTCCTGGACTCTCCGGCGGGAGATTCATGATCTCTCACGCATACAGCGGAGATGCGTTTGTCGCACAAGCAGACAACCCGGACATTAGATACACGATCCCAGAAGAGGGTTGCACTCTGTGGGTCGACAACATGACGGTTCTGAAAGACGCGCCGCACCCGATTGCAGCACATGCTTGGATCAACTACATTCTGGATCCAACCGTGATGGCCATAATCTCGAACTCCAGATACTACGCGAACCCCAGCAAGGATTCGATTCCTTTCCTGAACGCGGACGTGGCCGAGGATCCAGCAATCTACCCTCCTGAGGACGTCTACAAGAAACTCGAAATCATGAAGCCAGTCACACCGGAAGAGCTGGAGAAATATCAGAGAGTATGGCTCGACGTGGTCGGCTAGCCTGCGGCGTGAGTTCAAGCTATATAGGCTCACGCTCTCCTCCTTTTCTGCCTGGTCTACAGGATGTTTGAAGTCGAGCTTATCGACGTCAGTAAGCGTTTTGACACTGTTGTAGCTGTTGACCACGTCTCTCTTGGCGTAAGGAAGAACGAGTTCTACTCCTTCCTAGGCCCGAGCGGCTGCGGGAAGACCACGACCCTCAGGATCATAGCTGGATTCGAGGAACCCGATGAGGGCACCCTCAAGCTTGGCGAGACGATTGCGAACGACATTCCGTCGTACAAGAGAAACGTTGGCATAGTCTTCCAGCATCTTGCCCTATTCCCCCACATGAGCGTCTTCGACAACATAGCGTTCGGACTCAAGATGGCGAAGGTCGGTAGGGAGGAGATAAGAAAGAAGGTCAACCAATCCCTCGAGTTGGTGGGGCTTCCCGATCTCGGAAACAGAAGGATCCACCAGCTTAGCGGAGGGCAGCAACAAAGAGTGGGCATCGCGAGAGCGATGGTGAAAGAGCCCGGCGTTCTCCTGCTAGACGAACCCCTTGGACCGCTGGATCTGAAGATCAGACAGCACATGCAGCTTGAACTCAAGAGGATCCAGAAGCAAGTTGGGACGACTTTCATCTATGTTACACACGATCAGGGCGAGGCCCTCACCATGTCGGATAACATTGCTGTGATTAATGATGGGAGAGTGGAGCAGATTGGCAGTCCGAGAGAGATCTACGATAAGCCGAAGACGCAGTTTGTAGCGAATTTCATCGGCGAGACCAATTTCCTAGATGGAACGCTTGCAGCCTCGGCGGAATTCGTGTGCAAGGGTATTCCCCATCCGATCATGGTCGACGCCGAACAGTGGCTTGGTGAAGGCGTCCTTTCGATCAGACCAGAGAGAGTAGCCATAGGGCCGGGCCTCAGGGGATTGGACAACCTGTTTGATGCAAGAGTGGAAGGCTTCGTCTATCAGGGCTCATGTGTGTCTGTCTCCGTCAGATTCGGCGACAACTTGCCGATGAAGATCCGAGCTAGTCCAACGGTTCCGCTGGAGACAGGTGAGAAGACACAGATAGGGTGGAACAAGACAGACGCGACGGTGATCAAGCTCGAAAAGAACGACTAACTCAGCCGAGCCGGTTCCTAGGAAGAAGCCCCGTAGGTATTCTGTTGCACTTCTTGCTTCCCCTACGGTATTCTACCTGACTGTCTTCTTCTTTTCTCCCTTTGCCATCGTGGTGCTCTACTCTCTTGGAATGATCGACATCCTGAGGCAGTTCAGATTCGAAGCGACGCTTCGCTACTATGCGGAGTTCTTTGGTTCTGTGGCCCCCATGGTGTTTGGTCGGTCGTTGCTGATGGGATTCGCGACGACGGCCGCATGCCTTCTGCTCGGCTACCCGATGTCCTACTACATTGCCGTGAAGAGTGGACCTCGCAAGGAGACGCTGATGCTGCTTGTGATCATCCCATTCTGGGTCAGTTTCTTGCTCCGAACGTACGCGCTCATGACGATACTCGACGTGAACGGCATCATAAACGTCACACTGCTCAGCCTGGGACTGATCTCTGAACCGTTGAACTTGATGTACAACATGCAGGCCGTTCTGCTGGGAATGGTCTACAACTATCTACCTTTCATGATCCTGCCGTTGTATGCCTCGATGGAGAAGCTGGATCAATCACTCTTGGAAGCCGCAGGCAGTCTCGGCGCGGGACCTGCCAGATCGTTTCTCCATGTGACTCTGCCGTTGACTGTGTCTGGAATAGGCGCTGGGTCGATCTTGGTTTTCGTTCCTGCCGTGGGTGAGTTCATAATACCTCAACTGCTCGGGGGAACGGAGTCTTTCATGATCGGCAACCTCATCTGGACACTCTTCCTCAAAGCCCGTAACCTCTGGTTCGGCTCCGCCGTCTCGATAATTCTCATCGCACTCGTTGTCTTGATGGTCGGACTGTACATGAAGTACATCACCAAGGGCGAGGAGATGGCGATATGAAGAGAAGAATCGGAGACAGGATACTCAAGGGCTACTCCATCGTGCTCTATCTCTTCCTATACGCACCGATCTTGATCATGGTGGTGTTCTCGTTCAATGACTCTCGTCTCCTTGCGGTGTGGCGTGGTTTCTCGCTTAGATGGTACGATACTTTACTGGCGGATCCGACTGTCTGGAAGGCCTTCTACAATAGCATCTGGGTTGCTGGACTGACGACCGTCATATCAATGGTCTTTGGTACGATGGTTGCCTTTGCCCTGATCAGGTACAGTTTCCGAGGCAAGTCGATCCTTGACAGTTCACTCTACTTTCCGATTGTCATCCCAGAGATCACAGAAGCACTGTCGCTCCTGCTTTTCTATGTCTTCACTGGAATACCTCTAGGGGCCATGACAGTTGCCATAGGCCACATCGCCTTCTCAATCTCCTACGCGACGATAGTAATCAGGTCAAGGCTCGTAGGATTCGACCGGTCAGTCGAGGAAGCCGCGAAATCTCTCGGCGCCAACGAGTTTCGCACATTCTTCCACGTGACACTGCCACTGATACTCCCTGGCGTCATAGCCGGCGGGCTTCTCGCTTTCACCGTCTCCTACGACGATTTCGTCAAAACCGCGTTCACAGCGGGGCCAGGTTTTCAGACTCTCCCGTTAAGGATCTATGCGATGGCAAGTAGAGGAGGCGTCTCACCTCTTCTCAACGCCTTGGCGACGATAACGCTTGCAGTGTCAATGTGTCTTGCCCTTGTGAGGCTACGCCTCTCCAAGACCTAGCCAGATCCCGTGCTGGATTCCTTGAGTCGCGAAGGCTTATTGGACTAGTTTGAGCATTGCGTCTGCTGTTGATCGAGTTGTCCCACGCGTTAGATCAAGAGAAATCGAGATTCGCATCAAAGACCGCCCAGTCAAACGAAATCTTCAAAGTAAGCAAGGCTCAAACGCCATTCGGCGTCCACAGCAACTACAGATTCATCGACCCATATCCAATCTACTTCCGTAGCGGGAAGGGCAGCAGAATTCGTGACGCAGACGGCAACGAGTATATTGACTTCAACATGGGTTTCGGAGCGCTTCTCGCAGGACACGCCCACCCAGTGTTGGTTGAAGCGCTTACGAAGAGGATTGCCGAGGGCTCATTGCTGGGATTCGAATTCGAAGATTCGGCCAAGCTCGCGAATCTGCTCTGCCAAAGGTTCGGTCTCCAGATGGTCAGATTCTCGAACACGGGGGCCGAAGCCACCATGCACGCGCTCAGATTCGCTCGCGCCGTTACACGACGAAAGAAGACCCTGAAATTCGAGGGATGCTATCACGGCTCCCACGATCAGTTATTGGTGAGCGTGAAGCCTAGCATTGAGAAGGCGGGAGACGCGAGATTCCCCAACTCCGTTCCTGCTTCTGAAGGCGTTCCGCAAGAGATCCTGCAGAACACGATCGTAGCGCCATTCAACAACCTCGAGGCCGTAGAGCAGTTGATGGGACGCCATCGAGGCGAGGTAGCCGCGGTCATACTTGAGCCGATACCGATGAACATGGGATTCGTCCCTCCGGGAACTGGCTTTCTCGAGGGTCTACGCGAAATCTGCGACCACCACGACTCTGTTCTAATCTTTGACGAGATCAAGACCTGTGGCAAGTTCTACGGAGGAGCCTCGAAGCACTACGGTGTCGTGCCGGACTTGATGATACTCGGAAAGGCAATAGCTGGCGGCCTTCCCCTGTCGGCCATCGGTGGGAAGAGCGAGATAATGGAAAAGATCGCGCCGGGAGTTCTCGCGCATGCCGGTACATTCAACTCCAATCCACTGTGCATCGAGGCTGGGCTGGTGTCTCTTGGTAGGATTCTCACTGAGGAAGCCATGAACCATGCCAGCGAGCTTGGAGAGAAACTCGCCAAGGAATATAGAGACGTGATCCACGACGCGAAGCTTCAGGCACGGGTTCAAGCAATAGGCTTGAGCGGCACGATCCTGTTCACTGATCGAGATGTCGCCGACTGGAGAAGCTTCCTGCGGTGTAGTGTCGGAAAGTGGTTCAGTTACTACCTGAGCATGCTCAATCGACAAGTGATTCCCAGTGGCACAGGCTCCGATGAACAGTGGACAGTTTCGGTTCAGCATACGAAGGGAGATATCGAGAAGAACGTCCAAGCATTCAAGGAAGTCGCTGACATAATCAGGAGATTCGACGAGTCGATGCCCGTCGTAGAAGCAATATAGGGACCGGAACCAACGGATTCGGGTAAGGTGCTATTCCTCAGCAAAGTCCGACGGGAACCAGGGGACTATCCTGATCGACGGATCCCTAAGGTTGTTAAGTATAGCCGCGTTGAGCAGTAGTGGCGTGATCGACTCCACCAATCTTGAGTTCGCTAGAGGACCGACTCGCAAGGCCCGGAGGTTCGGAATGTCGTGGATGATCTCTGCGACTGTCTGCAGCGCATGCTCATCTTGCCCACTAACGAGCACGTCAACGTTGAGCACCGAGTCGAGGTCTCCAAGATAGGAAGCAGGCACAGTCTGAAATGCCGAGGCAACGGGGACACCTCCTATCTCGTCAGCTACGAGCTCTGCTGCTGATCTTTCGGATCCAACCTTGCCGCCGGCAACGATTGGAGAATACGTGAAGAGTTTCCCTTCCTTGGTCATCGGCACAATTGTTGAGATGACTACGTGCCGGGAGGTTAGTTTCTCCTTG
>Ga0208047_1000597_pt1 | contig 13414 bp, 9 predicted proteins | sample Kivu_220m_FD_184162 | JGI IMG/M metagenome (GOLD analysis project Ga0208047, IMG submission 184162) | Freshwater microbial communities from Lake Kivu, Western Province, Rwanda to study Microbial Dark Matter (Phase II) - Kivu_220m (SPAdes)... | ecosystem: Environmental > Aquatic > Freshwater >...
TTCGGGAAAACACAGGTACAGACCAGAGGTTCTGGGGTTCTATTTGGTTTTATAATGATTCAATCGGTTGGGGAGTAGGCGGAGCAGGAAAAATAATGCATACAACAACCGGTGGTCAAAGTTTAGTAAATATAACATCAAATGAAAATAAAGTACCTGAATCCTTTCGTTTATACCAAAATTATCCTAATCCGTTTAATAGTCAAACAACAATTGAATTCGATATAACAGAAGCAGAAAATTATAGACTTGAAATATTCGATGTAATTGGAAGAAAACAAGAAGAAATTTTAAACGAACAATTAAATAAAGGAAAATATAAAATTCAATATTTTGCAGATAAGTTAAGTTCAGGAATATATTTTTATAGATTAAGCTCTTTTAACAAATCCTCTGCAAAAACATTTTTATTAATTAAATAAAATATAGAAAACAGAAGAAAATGATTAGAGGACCTTAAAAATAATAATATTTTAGTTCTTAATTCAAAAATCTTAAAGGGCGGAACAGCTCTTAAATAAATCGCAGCCATACGATTATTAAGATTATTCTTTCATACAGAATAGTCCGCCCTTTTTTTAAAAAAAATCAAAATAAAAGGAGATTAAAATTATGAAAACACTTTTTATTTTAATAGTGATTATTTTATCCACATTCTTAGTGGATATTAATGCACAAAGCATTTTAAACAGTTTTGATTGCCAATTATTATCAAATCCGTATGCAAATAGCGATGTAGGGACACCCTTTCAGGGAGTTTACAAACCAAACAGAACGGATTTGAGCGGAGGATTACCATCGCCCGCTAGTGCATATTTCCCGATTCTGGTTGTATTTGTTCAGTTTAAGGATGAAGGAACTGACCCAAGAAATACTTGGCCCATTAACAGTGCACCGATATATCTTAATTCTATGATTGCAACAGAAAAAAACACTCAAAATATAGACTGGTGGGAAAAGTACAATCCTCAAACTCAAGCTATAAGTTCTCACTGGATGGAAATCAGCAGAGGAAAATTTCATACAATTAGTCCGAGAGGAGCATTTTCTGTAGTATTACCAAAAACACCACTCGAATACTGGCTTGCCTCAGGACAGAATCATACGATTGCCGAAAGAATGGTACATCAGGATATATGGAATAGTGTCAGGCAACAAGGATTGACAGATTGGAGACCTTACGACAGATGGAAAAAAGTCGGAAACCAGTTTATTTATTGCGAATTAGGATACGGTGACGGCTATGTCGATATGATTTACAAAGTTATGAAATCCCGGGGTCAATTTTCATATAATGATACAATTCGAACCATAATGGCTAACTACGACGGATATGCTCGTCTTGGATGGAGTTATCTTGGAACAGATGTTGTTGATTCAGTCAATAATATTATAGTTGATTATAATTATAGTGAAAACGGCTCAGGTATAACTGTTTCTTTCCGTTCGGTAAAAGAACAATACATACAAACAATGGGGCATGAATACCTTCATAATACTGTATATATAAGCGCTCACATTACATATAGTCGCTGCAATTATGGAATCGGTTTCGATTTCTTTTACAGTCCTTACGATATGATTGTAAACGAATATATGTTTCCAAAAGATGCACAAATTGGTGAGGTTAATTATTTAGGAGATTATTCATCAAGAAATAACGATTCTCTCGGAGAATTATTAAAACTCCCTATTCAAAATACACAGAATAGAGATGAATTTTTTTTGATTGCTAATCGAAGAAAGGTTTCAATATGGGATAGACCAATGGCAGGAGATACTTCTGTTGTTAATCCCTACAGCAATAATTCGGAATACGGGAAAGGAATTTATATTTATCATATAAAAAATGGAATATATAGACCTGGCGGGGGTAATCACTCTCCTCAAGATATGGAGTGTGCCGATGGATTCTGGGAATGGGAGCACTCGGGATATACTTATGCAAGAGATATACCCGACTGTTATCAAACCCCCAATTCGGATTGGCCTTTTTTAAAGAAAAAGAATCCACTTTATATTAATGACGCTTCTCCATTAGCTAATCAAAATCCGTATGGAGACGGTTTAAGTTTTAGCTATCGCGGTTACAATCCGAATAAAAGTCTGGTAAAATGGTGGGGTGTAGGCGAAAATACCCTTGATTATTGTGATATTGGAATAGACAGAACTCATACGAACTGTGAAGATATATATACAAATATGGAAAACAGGGGAGATAGATACGATGCTTGGAATTTAGAATATAATGTAATTTTTTCTCCTTATTCGAGTCCGAATACTATGAACTGGGATAATGATACCACAGGAATATTTATATGGTATCGTGAACTAAATAGCAATACTGCTACACTCGTAATAGAAAAAGCGGAAGAATATGGCGGAAATAAACCACTTGCAGAAATACTTGCAGAAACCCCTCCCTCCAGACCTATGGGAATTAAAATTGATATTACAGATTGTATAGACCAGAGAATGTATCCGGTAATAATGTGGAATCATAATATGGAACCGGATATGGTTCATTATATAGGAGAAAATGAATATAAGACATACAGGATATATCGTGCCTGGACAGATATAAATAGTGTTCCGGATGAATACTCAGAGATTGCTGCAGTAAATATACCTGCGAACGAATCGCCTTACTTTATAGATTACTATGCTTATGCACTGTGTGAGGAAGGACCCGGTACATTAAACAACAGATTGAGATATAAAATAAGAGCAGTTGATATATTCAACGATTCGTCTGTTTATTCGGATTTCGTATCGATACCGACGTATTACGTCCAAAGAGAAAAAGGATATGGAGGAGATGTTGTAAAATCGGGATTGCCGAAAGAATACAGTATATCGCAAAACTATCCGAATCCGTTCAATCCCGTAACAAAGATTAATTTTGCACTGCCGAAACAGGGCTTTGTTACAATGAAGATTTACGACGTACTCGGAAGGGAAGTCAGAACGCTTGTAAACGAAGTGAAAACACCAGGAAATTATATTGTTGAATTCAACGCAAACGAACTCGCAAGCGGTGTGTATTTCTATAAAATCGAAGTCAACGTATTCAGCGATGTGAAAAGGATGATACTCGTAAAGTAGAATTTAAGAATTTCGTACAGGATACAAAACCCGGTTGAGAAAACAAACGGGTTTTTTTATGTATAAATCCGCTACGGCGGAAAAATTAAATGGATTTGCAATAAAGGAGAAGAATGAATTATATTTGGAATTTTATTAAAAAGGAAATAAGAATTATTTATAAAATTTTCAATAAGTTAATTTTATCAAAAAAAAATGCTTGCTTTTATATAATTATCTGATTAAGTTATTATTACAAATTATGAAAAAAGTTTTTATTATATCCGCGATAATACTTCTGATTTTACTGATACTGACTACATATATTCTTTTCTTTTTCCCGACTTACCGCATAGAAATCTTACACCCTGCAGACAGTTCGCTGATTGCATCGGACTTTTTCATAACCGTTTCAATTTGCGGAAAGCCAGTTCCCGATATTCTCGAAATTAAAATCGACGAGAATACAATAGAAACTATACACCTCGATGAATTAAACTGGAACGAAAGAAACTGCGCCACCTTATACAATTTTAAAATCGATATTTCAAACATAAAATCCGGCAACCACATTCTTACGGCACGGGTAAAAGACAATCTTTTACCCGCATCGGAAAAGTACTCGATAACTTTTGAAAAAAAAGATTTTAAACCTTTCGAAAAAGAAGCGGATTCTTCAGAAATATCCAAAATAGAATCTTTTTTCACGAACGAATTACCGGATTTAATCGTAACTCTGAATAATACGCGTCTGCGTCATCCCGATAAATGGACAGAGAGAGAAGAATATAAACAAATAAAGGATTCCGTTTTTAATTATAAAATTCCCATATCAGTTCTCGAAAGGATAAAATCACTAATCGAAAACATAGAAAAGAAATCCTCGCCGAAAGAAATAAAAAAAGAAGGAGATTATCTGAACATAGAATTATGCAATAACGGATATCCGTTTTGGACATTAATGTACGAATACAGATTTGACAGGGGTGACATTGCTTCGATTTTGCTGACTTATAAAATTATAGAAAGAATGAACCTCGAAATCGAGGGTATGAAAGAACAGGCATACGTACTTAAGAGACTCGATAACATAAACAGGGTAGAACTATTTCTGGGCAAGCAAATAAACGAAACACCGGCGGCAATTATACTCGAAAACAAAATCAGAGAACTGTCGGACAGATTGAAAATAATTTATGCGGGAAGAAGAATCGAGCAGCTAAGAACAATGCGGGATATGCTTTACTTCGGAGTACCCGTTTCCACACTCGATTTTTTCGTTAAAAGCATAAACAGTGAGGTCGAGCAGGAGATGAAAGATACATCCATGCAGAAGTATAATACAATAGAGGAGAAATTGTACAATATGTGCAAAAAACCGACAGTATATCATGAATTAAGGCATCTCGAGGATTTTAAAAACGGAATTGCTTTATCAAACACGAGCAGAATTATCCTCGATAACTTCATCGAGAGCAATCCGATTAAATATCATTCAATAGATAATTACATAGAATATGAAAAATTTTGTTATAATTCAATAGTAGACATTAATCTTGAATTATCCGCATATTTATATGAACTGGCATACGCAAGCGGTTTGCGTAAATATTTATTAATAAAGCTTGCAAATTTCATATTAAACAAGCAATACATAAACACACCCGAGCACTGGGCATCCAAAGCTATTTTATGGCTTCTTGCCCGTAAGAACAATATGACAGATAAAAATTTTCTTCTTCCGAATCAATACATTAACCGAGATGAATGGAAAGAAATATTAATAAAACTGCACGGAGTAAACAACAAAAAACTCGAGCAGGATATAAGAGACATATACGTCGATGAATTCAAGAAAAAAATATTTTAAAACTGTAATGAACGAAAAATCATATTCCTTGTTAAATATTGTAAATCAAAAATTGAAACAATGAAAAGTTTTCAGATACCGGTATTTTACAAAAGTGAAATAATTTCAAAAATAAAAAACATCAGAAGGGATAAAGACCCGCGTAAAAAGGATTATTCCCCTACCGAACTGGACTTCGGTACGGTTGTTTTTTTAATATCAAGACATTTCGGATTCTGCTACGGTGTGGAAAATGCAATAGAAATATCCTATAAGGCAATCGAAGAGAATCCCGGCAGAAAGATATATTTATTAAGCGAGATGATACACAATCCCGAAGTAAACCGTGACTTACAGGAAAGAGGGGTTGAATTTATAATGGATACGGCAGGAAACAAAAAATTTGACATTAAAAAACTGAAACAAGATGACATTGTAATAATACCCGCATTCGGAACAACAATCGAAATTCAAAAAGAACTTTCTGAAAAGGGAATAGAAATAATCAAATACGATACTACATGCCCGTTCGTGGAAAAAGTATGGAACAGAGCTTCTTTACTCGGAAAAAACGGATTTACAATTATTCTTCACGGAAAATATAACCATGAGGAAACACGGGCAACTTTTTCACACAGTAAAGAAAATGCACCGACGCTTGTCATACGCGATATCGAAGAAGCAAAATCGGTCAGAGATTATATACTGGGACGAATTAAAAAAACGGAGTTTTTAGAACTTTTCAAGGGTAAGTATTCCGATAATTTTGAGCCGGAAACAAAATTAAAAAAAATCGGAGTGGTGAATCAAACAACGATGCTGGCTACCGAAACGGAGGAAATTTCCAATTTACTGAAAGATGCTTTAACCGAAAAGTACGGCAAAGAAAATATTAACAAACATTTCGCCGATACAAGAGATACATTATGTTATGCAACGCATGATTATCAGAGGGCTACATATGCTCTGCTGGAAAACAGTGCAGATATTGCAATTGTAATAGGAGGATATAACAGTTCCAATACAACACATATAGTAGAATTATGCGCAGAAAAACTTCCCACCTATTTTATATCATCACCGAAGAAAATATTATCCAAAGAATCAATTATGCATTTTGATATAAACATATTAAAAGAAATCGAAACAAAAAGTTATATACCCGATAAGGAAAAAGTAAAGATAATATTAACGAGCGGAGCTTCCTGTCCTGATTCGATGGTAGAAAGTGTTTTACTGAGATTATTATCGTTTTTCGAAAATACAATAAATACGGAAACGGTAATCGATAAATTACTGAGCGGGAACGACATCACATCTGAACATTAGTTTATAAAAACATTTTAGCAAACTCTCTTTTTTTTCTGTTTTTCCAACCGCCTTTATGATAAGCATAACCGGCAATAAGAGGCATTGCAATAGTCGCTTCCGAGAATACCATTTGTTCATATGTCGTATCGACTTTCCCCCATGAACTTGCTTCTTTAAGAGTTGAACCGGAAAGAGCCCCGTCTCTTTCATCCGCAACCGTAATTTGTATTGCATATTTATGCATCGGGACTTCCTTTTCGAGCACATCACAGGCGACTACCACATCCTGCGTAAAATTTTTCGGAACACCGCCGCCAACCATAAACAATCCTGTTTCGAATGCATCAAGTTTTATTAAAGTTAATTCGACAAAGTCTCTTGCGGAATCTATTGTTACGCAATTTTTATTATTCCATTGATGATGCACAAATCCGAATCCTGCAGAGCAGTCCGAAAAAGCAGGAACAAAAATAGGGACTTTATTCTGATAAGCAGCGAGAATTACTGATTCTTTGTTTTTTGCATTTTTTGTAAGGTATTTTCCCATTTCCCATATAAACTCCCTCGATGAAAACGGTTTAGGGGGCAGTGAATTACATATTTCGGCAACCGTCATATCGCATATTCTTAAATCGTCTTCATCTATGTAAGTATCGTATATCCTGTCTATATGCAGTTTTCTTAATTCGTTATCGTCAACGAACTGAGTACCGATATAATGCTTGAATCCAAGCGCCTCGAGAAAATCCTGGTCAACGATAATCGCTCCCGTGGACACAATCACATCAATCATATTATTTTTTATCATATCCACGACAACATTCTTCAAACCCGCCGAAAAAAGAGAGCCTGCAAGACATAAAATCACCGAGCAATTCTTATCTTTCAGCATCATATCATAATACTTAGCCGCCCGCCACAGGTTCCTCGCCTGAAAAGCCATATCCTTATATGACTCAACAAGCGGAACAACATTGAATTTTTTTATATCAATGTGTTTAATTGTTTCTTTCAGATAATCTTTTTTTGTTTTCTTCATATTTATTTTTTTATTTAGAAAATTTTTATTGGTTAGCTTCCTGCAGGTTTTTCCAGTCACCGTTATCTTTGATTAATTTTATGAGTTCATCAACCGCAACAACAGAATCGATATTTTTTTTAATAATATTTCTTCCTTTATATAAAGTTACTTTATTTATACCGCTTCCGACATATCCGTAATCCGCATCAGCCATTTCTCCAGGACCGTTTACTATGCAGCCCATAACGGCAATTTTCAGTCCTTTCAGATGTTTAGTCTGTTTCATTATTTCAGCCGTTATTTCCTGTATATCGAACATCGTACGGCCGCAGGAAGGACAGGAAATATATTCGGTTTTCGTTATCCTTTTTCTTACCGCCTGTAAAATTCCAAAACTGATATTGTTCAGAAATACTGCTTTGTTAATGGTTTCTGTTTTACCATCAGATATTTTTTCAGCTTCGAGCCAGATTCCGTCTCCGAAATTATCCATTAAGATACTTCCAAAATCAACAGCCGAGCGAATTATTAATTCTTCTGATTTTATACTGCCGTAATTTTTATATAATACTGCGGGATTATTAAAATTGTTATTTATTAAATAATGTCTGATAAGTTCAAAATTTTTGTCAATATTAATTATCAATACGATATTTTCTTTTACAGTTTTTAAATCATCAAGTTGTTTTACTTCATCTGTAATAAAAAAATTTATGTCATCGGAAAATATTTTTACGTCCTTTAATTTATCTCCATAAATCAGAGGATACGAATTACTTCTTTGCCCGGAATTCATCCAGTAATCATAATCCATTACTTCTTTTAATGCATCCGGAATTTTAATAGCAACGGCTTCGCTTCCTGAATATAAATAATCGAAAGCATTATCTTTTGCCTCCCAGGTATTGTATTTTTCATTATAAAGATACCCGGAATTTTTCAAACTGCTCTCATCTTTGTGTGAAAATTTATCAATACTTAAAAAGACAACCGGTACATTGTCACTGCCGATATTCGAAATATTCGTGCTTTTGTAATTATCCGTAATATCATCTTTTATCTTATAATTGCCGGTATCTGCAATTTCATATTCCGAAAACTTTTCAGCAAGAATTTTACAGACGGGGATTTCAAACTCAGGTTCTTCTGTCAGGGAAACTCTTATTGTATCGCCGATTCCTTCCTTTAAAAGGGTGCCTATTCCTACTGCCGATTTAATTCTGCCGTCTTCTCCTTCTCCCGCTTCCGTAACACCGAGATGAACAGGATAATTCATATTTTCGTCTATCATTTTTTTAACAAGAAGACGGTTTGCTGCAATCATTGTAACAGGATTACTTGCTTTTACAGATACAATTATATCCTTATATCCTTCATTCTCGCAAATCCTTACAAACTCGAGTACCGATTCAACCATCCCTTCTGGTGTATCACCATAACGATTCATTATTCTGTCTGATAATGAACCGTGATTTGCTCCTATTCTCATAACCGTTCCATATTCCTTACAGACACGAACAAGCGGTACAAATTTGTTTTTTATTCTTTCAAGTTCTTTTTCATAATCTTCATCGGAATAATCGATTTTAATGAATTTTTTTCTGTCGGCATAATTTCCCGGATTAATCCGGATTTTTTCTACTATTCTTGCAGCAATTCCGGCAACATTCGGATTGAAATGAATATCTGCTATTAAAGGTGTTTTATAACCTTTTTTTCTTAATTCTTTTTTAATATTCAAAAGATTTTCAGCATCGTCAGATGCCGGTACGGTTATTCTGACATAGTCGGCTCCCGCATTAATAATTCTAATAGATTGCTCCGCTGTTGCTTGTGTATTCATTGTATCAGTAGTAGTCATAGACTGCAGTCTTATCGGATTACTGCCCCCAAGGGGAATGTTGCCTATATTTACAATCCTTGTTTTAAATCTCATTCAAATATTAACCGCAAACCTGTTTAAAAACTCTGAGAAAATTTAATCCTAATACTTTCTGTATTTCATCGGGTGTATAACCTCTTTCATACATCCTTTTTGTCAGCATAATATAACAAGTAACATCATATAAATCCACGGGCGGTTTTATTCCTCCGTCAAAATCAGAGCCGAGACCGACATAATCAATCCCGACAAGATTTTTAATGTAATCAATATGGTCAATAACATTATCAACGGTAATCCCCTCACTCTCAACCAAACCGTCGAAAAAATTCAGTCTTTCCGAATTAAATGAAATTCTGTCATTTCTGTTATTTTCGTAAATTTCTTTTAAAGTTTCCGGATAACTGTTTTTTAAAGTGTTTTTTCTTATTTTGGAAGCATTTTTCACAAGAAAATCATCATTAAAATTTATCATAATCACACCCCCGGATTGGGCAATAGCTCTGATTTGTTCATCTTTAAGATTCCTGTAATGCTGGTCGAGTGAATAACAATTGGAATGAGAAGCTATTACGGGATTTTTTGTCAGGGCAATTATATCCCAGAAACTTTTTTCGCCGAGATGTGATACATCAATTAACATACCGAGTTCATCCATTCTTTTAATCACTTTTCTGCCGAACTCGGTAAGTCCGGATTTATTTTTATTATTAAATTCATCTTTACCTGAACTTGCAATTTTATTTGTATTATTCCAGGTTATGGAAATATACCTGACGCCCAGCTCATAAAATTCATCCAGATTTGAAACTTCACTTCCGATTGCAACTCCGTCTTCAATTGCAATCAATCCGCATAACTTACCGTTACTAACGATGCGGTTAATATCGTCATAGCTGTAAGCTATTTCAAATTTACCGGAATATTTTCTCTCGAAATTTTTAAGCGTTTCAATCTGATTTAACACATAATTTTTTGCGTTCTTTACTTCTTCAGGCGGTATCCAGGACACAAAAAACTGAACGTCAACTCCCCCGAGCCAGAATTTTTCTATATCCGATTGTGTATTTGTATTATATTCTCCGAGGTCTGCTCCTCTTTTATAAACCTGATACAAAAAATCATTATGTGCATCAAGAACAATTGCATTAAAATGGAATTCAATGATTCTTGACAGGGTTAAGGAATCGTTATAACACATATTTGTAAAACCCTTATTTGTTTTATAAATGCCGGAAACGGTTCCGCTCGTTGTTTCGACAGTAACAGTATAAAATAAAACAAACGATATTGTCAGGAGCAGCCACTTAACTTTTCCGTATTTACAACAAAATTTTCTCATTGTATTTTATCAATAAATGTTGAGTATTCTTTTATATTCAACGTCATTCAATAATATTTTCAATGTTTCCAGCACTACATCATCGTAATCAAGCGAATTTTCTATTTGTTCCTTTTCCGACAGGATTCTTTTGTTTATTTCATGTTCTATTTCCTTAAGGATTTCATTTTCTGAGGCATAAAATTCTTTTTCCTTTTCCAATCTGATTTCATATTCAAGAAGATTCAGATTGTTTCCGAAATCGGCTGAATATTTTTTATCCGCGGCGATTTGTCTTAATTCCGTTATTTTTTTATCTGCTGCAGATATATAATCGTATTGGTACGCTTCAATAAACTGTTTAAATAACCCGAGTGTACCGTCGGTAGATTTGAATATTTTAATGCCGGGATTCTGAGATACGTAATAATTACTGAACTTAAAAAATACATCTTTATTGATAAAATATTTACAGATTTCACTTTTCGGTTCAATGTCAATTTCCACATCCGGAGTTATACCTCCGTTTGCATATACAATTCTTCCGTTCATTGTTTTAAACTCTTTTTGAGAATATGCTTCGGCATTCATAAAAACACCGAATTTATTTTCTTTAAAGTAGTTTTTTTCCTGTATCCATCTTCCCGAAGGTGTATAATATCTCTGTATCGTAATTTTCATTTTTGACTCATTATTAATATCCCGTATCTGCTGAACCAGTCCTTTACCGAAAGACGTACTGCCTACGATAATTCCTCTGTCCAGATCCTGAACTGCACCTGCAAGAATTTCCGAAGCGGATGCCGTTGATTTATCAATTAAAACAGCCAGCGGTATGTTTACCGGAATTAACGGGTCGCCTTTGGAAAAATATTTCTTTTCATTGGATAATTCTTTTCCTTTTGTAATCAGAAGCAGATTATTCTTATCTATAATCAGATTCAAAATTCCGATAGCCGCATCCAGTAATCCCCCTCCGTTACCCCTCAGATCAATTATCAAACCTTTTAATTCTTTGTTTGATTTAAAATTTTTCAAAGTATTTTCGAATTCATTCACCGAAGATTGGGTAAATCTGTCCAGTTTTATATATGCAACATTACTGTATTCCCCTTTCAGAAAACCCGAATACGAAATATTTTTCAAGATTATTTCCTGTCTTGTAAGATTAAAACTTATTTCCTCTTCATCTCTTTTAACTTTTAAGATTAAGACAGTTCCCGCTTCACCTCTTACTATATTTCTTATTTTTTCGAGTTTCATATTTTTCGCATCGATGCCGTCGACTTCGAGAATTTCATCTCCGACTCTTAATCCTTTTTTTTCCGCTTCATATCCTTTCATCACATCGATAATTTTTACCGTACTATCCCGTAATCCGATAGTAACTCCCACACCACCGTATCTGCCTGTTGTAATAAGATCAAGTTCCTCGATGTTTTCCTCATCATAAAATTTTGTATACGGGTCAAGTGTTGACAGCATTCCTTCGATTCCGGCTTTCATGAATCTGTCCGTATCAATTTCATCTACATATTCAAGAATTACATTTTTATAAACTTTCCCGAAAACATCCAGATTCTTGTTTATTCTGTCATATACGTCGTCATTGCCCTGAAATGTAGTACCTGTAAAAAACAAAAATAAAACAATCAGAAACGGGTAAACAACTTTTTTGGTTCTTTCTTTCATTTAAATTTATTTTTTAAATTGGTAACAATAATTTTATGAATATCATTTATTTTTTTAGTTCCGTCAATTTCAACAATTCTTTTTCTTTCCGACTTTGCTATATCGATATAACCTTCATAAACTCTTTTATAATACCGTTGTTCTTTCAGCTCGATTCTGTCATGCTTTTTATTGATTAACCGCCTTCGTCTTAAACTTTCACCGTAACCGATGTTGATGAAAAAGGTTATGTCCGGTTTAAGTCCCGAAGCGGCAATTTTATTGATTTTTTCTATAATTTTCAAATCAACTCCACCTCCGTAACCCTGATATGCGGTTGAAGAATCATAATATCTGTCGCAAATAACAATATAGTTTTTTTTCAGGTTCGGAAGTATAACTTCTTTCGTCAACTGACATCTCGAAGAGGAGAATAATAAGAATTCCGTAAGACTTTCCATAGCCAGATTGCGTTTATCGAGCAAAATATCTCTTATTCTTTCAGAGATAAGTGTTCCTCCCGGTTCCCTCACCAGCACGGCTTTTTTTCCGTTATCTGTCAGATATTTATACAACATACTTGCCTGCGTCGATTTTCCGCACAAGTCTATTCCTTCGAATGTTATGAACATTTACTCATATTTTATTGAATTAAAAATAAGTTTTATATAATTTATATTGATTAATATTAAAAAAATATTACAAATAATTTCCAATAATGACTGCTTTTGATTAAATCAAAAAATATAATATTAGTTCTTTTAATAATAATCTGTTCCTCAACTTTCCTGCTGTTATACTACAGCAGATATTATTTTCAGAATCTGAAAATTACTGGAATCGAACTTCATAAAACGGGTAATATCATTATTTTTGCTTTATTTTGCATTATTGTTGTTTTAATTCTTGCAAATCTTCTGTCCAAAGGCAAGTACAGAAAAATCAGTCTTCTTCTTGTTTTATTGCCTTCAATGGCGGGATTATTTTCTCTGATTATTTCATTTCTGTTTAACGATAAAATTAACAGGATAATTTTTTCATCTGTTTTTCTGCTTTGTTATCTTTTCATACTCATATCTTTGTCGGAACTCTCCATAACCAAATCCAAAAAAGTTCATATAATAAAAAATTTATTCATCGTAATACTTGTTTTTTTAGTCGGGATATCAGTGATATTTTTTAAGATATACAATTTTACTGACGACAGTGAATATTATTTTTCCGGTACCAAGAAAGCGGATGCAGGTGTTCTGCTTGGTGCGGCTGTCTGGGGCG
>Ga0208047_1000598_pt1 | contig 13408 bp, 10 predicted proteins | sample Kivu_220m_FD_184162 | JGI IMG/M metagenome (GOLD analysis project Ga0208047, IMG submission 184162) | Freshwater microbial communities from Lake Kivu, Western Province, Rwanda to study Microbial Dark Matter (Phase II) - Kivu_220m (SPAdes)... | ecosystem: Environmental > Aquatic > Freshwater >...
TAATAATTGAGTCCCCCCCGTAAGCTGGAAGTTATGCAGCAGGTTCATGCTCAGTGACCCCCCGGCTAACAAGTGGTCCCCCATCGCGGATAATCCCTCCGGATAAGTCTCGTTGGTTCCGCTGGCAAAGATACTGGTATATTCCAATCCGTAACCGATCCGGGGAGTGAAATGGAAGTTCTTGAGGAAATAAAAATCCTTGTTGAAACCGACGCTTCCCCTGATGAAGAAGAAGGACTCTCCGTCTTCGGAAGAGTAATATCCGGGTATATTGGCCAGATAATCTCCCTGATCGAGCCCCAGGTCCAGGAAAAAGTTTATCCCTGTCGGAATAGTCTTGATTTTCATGGTCTTGCTCAACGACCGCGAAAGGTTGTATGCCAGGGTCAGGTTGGATCCGCCCATCGGGCCCGAAGCCACTGCGGGAGTGATCGTCAGGCCTTTGTCATTTTTCTGTTCCATGAACATGCCGAAATGGTCAATCTTTCCTCCGGCTACCTGGTAGAAGGTCGAAGGCACCGTGGTGCCCACAGTGACCTTCTCGTTGTCTGCCACTCTTTTCGCCCGGATGACCGCCCTCCTCTTCTTGAGAAGTTCCTGGTTCCTTTTCTGGACATTCTCGTAAACGAAGAAACGCTGATCCACGTAAAGACCCTCCTTCGTTCCGATGGTGGCCCCGATGGGTTTGGAAGAGATCAGGTTTTGCCTGACCTGGAAATCGGGCACCCGGGTATCCAGCTCGATCATCAGGTTTTCATAGAGATTATTGAAAAGGGCTGTCCTTTTTTCAGGATCGGGTTTCTTGTTAGGAATCAGGGACACCATGGGTTGGGCCACGGATGTGTTTACATTTCTGACAAAAACAAACGGGAAGGTGGTGGTGTCAAACCTTTTCCTTTTTTCTTCTTTTACGTCCCCGGTGTCACCTTCACCAATCCACAGGTTCTCATAAAAGTTGGCGCTGATTGAATCGTTCCAGTCCAGCTTATAGAGGTATCCCCTGGCCAGTCCGGAATAATCACCCGTCCCGGCTTCTTTGCCTTCATGATATTTAATGTCCGAGAAATTGACGAATAGCAGGTAACTGAGTTTCAGGAGTTTTTCACCCTGATCCTTCAGGCTGGCGAATGAACGCTGGGAAGCGGAAGCGGTCAGGTAATCATTGTCGCTGGCGTTGTAAAGTCCACGCTGGCCGATCAGGTCCATCGACAGCATTCCGTCGGGTCTGCGCTCGAACCATTTGGCCACGATCTGGCGCGACAGGTCGGAACGGTTGATATAGTCAAGTATCTGTCCCGCTTCCCTGGCATTTCCGATCATCAGGCGGTTTTCAGAAGTGTAATTTTCAATGTCGATATTGACGAAACGGGTGGATAGGGTATGGTCATTGTATTTCGGTCCCACCAGCCGGGTTTGTTCCATGAAACTCCTCACCGACTGGCTGATGCTCCCGGCATAATTCGCATCCGGACTGGGATCGTCGATATAAATGACGGTTAATGAAACCCTTTCGTATTTTTTTCGTTCGGTCACCGTCTGCGCGCCAGCGAAAGCCAGGCAGGATACAAGCAGGATCAACGACAGCACAAGTCTTTTCATCTTCCTTAAAGTTTTTGATTCTTCCAACGATCACTTCTTGAAGCCAAAGGTAGAAAAAAAACAAACCAAATGGCTCCGCTACGCTGCGCTAAAAGGGCTCGCCAAGGCTCGCCTAATAGGCCTCGCAAAGCTCGGCGAATAGGCTTCGCTTCGCTCCGCTAATAGGTCGCTACGCTCCTAATTATTAATTAGCGACCGAAGGGAGCCCATTAGCCGACCAACGGGAGGCCTTTTAGGGAGGCGAAGCCGACCCTATTAGCGGAGCGAAGCGAAGCCTATTCGCGAGCGTTAGCGAGCCTCCTACCTCGTCATTTTCATCGGCCTGATCATACCTTTTTCGTCAAACTCCATCCGGTCGATGCAGGTGACTCGCACGTTCCGGTCGGTTTCACCCGGGGGACGGCGGTGATAGACGATGTAGTACTGGTCCCTTCCGGGAACTTTAATGACGGAGTGATTTCCCGGAACACCGTTCCGTCTGAAAAAGGGACAAACCCGGTGAAATCACCGTTCAGTCATGCCATGTTACAGGCGGTCAGCAGGATCAGGGAGGGAAGGAAAACCGCGTTTTCATATCGGGACAAAAATTAATATCAGGTCTAAAAAAAACAATTCAGCCGGATCTCCGTACGGCATTTTTAAGCTTGTCACCGACTTGGCTTGAGGTAATTTTTCACTTATTTTTACTGAAATTGATAGAACGGATGAATAAACAATGGCTGTTTTTACCGGCAATTGTCCTGTTTTGTGCCGCCGCGTGCACGAAGGAGAAGAACGAAACCCTCGAGTGGAACAAGCAGATTGCCGTTGCGTATGTCCATTCGTATGCCATTTCCATTGGAGAGGCAGTGATCGAAATGGACGACGATTCAACCCGGATTCATTACATCCGGAGGGTCGTCCATAGGGTCCGCTTTTATCCCGATAGCTCCGGCTATTTATTCGTTTACGATTTTAATGGAGTCAATATTGCTCACGCTGGTCAGGAAGACCTGGAAGGTCAGAATCTCTGGGATCATCAGGATACCCGGGGTAAATATGTGGTACGGGAATTCTCGGCCACGGCACTGAGCGGTGGCGGTTATGTCGAGTACTACTGGGTCAAGCCGGGCGAAACAGGGGAAAAGCAGAAACTCGGATATGTGGAACCGGTTCCGAATACGGATTACTGGATTGGCGCAGGTGTGTATCTGGAATAGATCCGTGACGATTTTGGATTCGGGATATAGGATTCGGGATAATAGAAATATCTAAAATCCAATATCCAATATCCGACGTCCAATATCCAACATCCAATAACTAAATTGATAAAAAAGTACCTATATTTGTACTTAAAAACGTACTTAATACAATTATCATGTTAGCCGCAAATTATACGGAATTCAGAAGGGAGCTGAAGGAATACCTCGATTGCGTTGAGGAGAATAACGAAACCCTGATCATCAAAAGAGGTTCCTGTAAAGGAACAGTCCTGATATCCCTCGATGAATATAATTCGATCATGGAAACACTTCACCTGCTTAGTTCCAGGAAAAATGCCGAACGGCTTTTTAAATCCATGGATCAGGTTAAAAATGGGGATATTGTCTACCCGGATCTGATTGAAGAATGAAACAAATCGGTTTCACGGGTTTAGGATGGGAAGATTACCTGTCGTGGCAAAAAGATGACAGGAAGATACTGAAGAAGATCAATAAACTGATCAGGGATATCCAATCGCATCCTTTTGAAGGAACCGGTAAACCCGAACAGCTCCAATATGATCTGGCCGGCTTGTGGTCAAGAAGAATCGACCGGGAGCACAGGCTGGTTTATCAGGTTCGGGGAGAAACCATTATTATTCACAGTTGCAGGTATCATTATAATTGATGGTGGATTTTGGATTCGGGATATGGGATTCGGGATAATGGTGTCTGGAAATATCCAACATCCAATATCTAAAATCCAATATCCAACATCCAACATCCAAAATCCAATTTTGGTAACTTAGGGTGCCTAAACTTTAATCCCATGATTATCAATTTGCCACACAAACTGCACCTTAAGCCGGTCCTGGTACTCATTGGAATCGCCTGCCTGACCCAGTGCAAAAACCCGGTGCCTGAAACCCGAGAATTTGATGCTGTCAGCCGGGTAGACACCGGCCAGCCGGTATCGGTCATGCTCACAACCTACAGCACAACTTTGCTGGCTGATGGGAAGAATCAGACCCGCTTGCGGATAGCCCTGACAGACAGCCTGAGCAGGGAAATCACTTCAGTTTCGGATTCCATCAGTGTCTTTATTTCGGGGGAAGGAACACTGACCACACCTGAAGGCAAGGAACTGGTCCTGATTGATGACACGGCCGGTGTAAGAATTGCAAAATCCCGGTTGGTAAACGGAACCTGCATTTTGCTGTTCAAGGCAGGAAACCAGCCCGGCAAGGTCAGGATTGAAGCCCGGTCTGGCAAATTGTGGCCCGGATCACACGAGCTGCATATCCTTCCCGGTGACTTTGCGCTGATGACACCCTCGCCGGATCAGTTGCCGGCGACCGTCAAACCCATCGACCAGATGATCGGGGCCGATATTTCTTTCCTTCCCCAGATTGAGGATCAGGGCATGAAATTCTTTGAGAGCGGGCAGGAGGTGGATGCCATCAGGTTATTGGCGAGCCATGGCTTCAACTATATCCGGCTGCGGATATTCGTCAACCCAGAAAACCCCAAAGGATATGCACCCGGACGGGGTTATTGCGGCCTCGGATATACTCTGAAAATGGCTCAGCGGGTAAAGGAGGCAGGCATGAAACTCCTGCTCAATTTCCATTACAGCGATTACTGGGCCGATCCTCAGCAGCAGAACAAGCCCCTTGCCTGGGAGAACCTGGATTTCGAAATCCTGCAGGACTCGGTAAGAACATACACCGCGGATGTATTGCAGGCCTTGAAACAGCAAGGCACCCTGCCGGCCATGGTACAGATCGGGAATGAGATCAATCATGGCCTGCTATGGCCTGACGGGCACATCAGCCGGCCAGATCAGCTGGCCGGTCTGCTCAGGGCCGGGGTTGCCGGAGTGGAAGACGTTGATCCGGGCCTGCCCGTGATGATGCACATCGCGCTGGGAGGCCAGAACGACGAAGCCGTTTTCTGGCTCGATAACATGATCGCCCGGGGAGTCCGGTTCGATGTCATAGGGATCTCCTATTATCCCAGATGGCATGGCACATTGGAAGACCTGAAGTACAATCTCACCGATCTTCAGCAGCGTTACCACAAACCGTTGAACGTGGTTGAGTATTCCGACTTCAAGCGTGAGGTCCATGACATCGTTTTCAGCCTGCCTGATGGTTTCGGCACAGGTGCCTGTATCTGGGAACCATTGAACTGGCGAAGCGGACTTTTCAACCGTACGGGTGAAGCCACCGGACTTTTCTCCGTTTATGACGAATTAAAATAATCTGGAAAGGCATCATCCCATGAAGAAAACAGCATGTCTGGCTGTAGTGTTATTTTTTTTTATGACAGCGGGTGCCCAGGTGCGGATTCGCCCCATGCCGGAACCGGGTTATGATCAACGTATCAGGAATTATATCAACCAGATCAGGGTGGTCGATACCCACGAACATCTCCTGAATCCTGCGGGATTTGACCGTTCCATGCTGGATTTCATGCTTTTGTTTCGTCATTATGCAGCAGGTGACCTGGAGGCAGCCGGAATGCCATGGTCTGATTACGGCAAACTGTTGACCGATTCGCTGACCGTTATAGAGAAATGGAAAGCCTTCAAACCTTATTGGGAACTTACCTCCAATACAGCCTATAATCGTGCAGCCCTGCTGGCAGCCGATCAGCTGTTCGGGATAAGGGACATTAACGAATCAACGGTCAGCGAACTATCGGAAAAAATCAGGAAAGCTTATCAAACCGACTGGTACGACCGGGTATTGAAAAACTATTGCAACATAGAGTACGTGGTCGAGGATTACCCTTTTGACGATTGGGAAAACCGGGTGTTCGGTGACCCGAAGATGTTTCGGTATGTCAGGAAATTCGATGATTTTGTACTGATCGATTCAAAGGAAAAGATCAGCAATATCAGCAAGTGGAATCAAAATGGGATTCAAACTCTGGATGACCTTGTTTCAGCCCTGGCGTCTGCTTTCGAGGATGCCCGGAGCCAGGGGATCGTCGCTGTGAAAACCGTACTGGCCTATAACCGGACCCTGTTTTATGAAAACGTAGAGAAAGAAAAAGCTGAAGCCGTTTTTAACAGGATAAACCGTGCACCCGGCGATGGGGCGTTATCTTTTGCCGAGGTCAAGCCTCTCCAGGATTACATGATGCGCCGGGTCCTGGACCTGGCCGATTCCGCTGACCTGCCCGTGCAGGTGCATACCGGGCTGAACGGAGGGGATATTGACAATGCCGATCCCACCCTCCTGCTGAACCTTATCAAGGAATACCCTGATGTCAGGTTTATCCTGTTCCATGGTTCCTATCCTTACGGCGGAGAACTGGCGGTGCTCGCCAAGAAATTCAGCAATGTGTTTATTGACCTGTGCTGGCTTTATATTATCTCACCCTCCTTCAGCGAACGCTATCTGCATGAATGGCTTGAAACCGTTCCGGCCGGAAAGATCATGGCTTTCGGAGGTGATTTTTTATACGTCGAAAATGTTTACAGCCACCTGTTGATGGCCCGGGAGGTCCTCACCAGGGTGTTGACCGACAAAGTGGCCAGTGGCTATTTCTCGGAGGAGGAGGCCAAAAAGATTGCCGATATGCTCTTGCATGATAACGCTGTCAGGATATTTAAACTTAAACCCAAATGAGACCTTTCGCACGATCCTCCCTTGCATTGATCCTTCTTGCCGTTTCTTTCGGCAACTGTTTTTCCCAAACCCGGGTCAACGATTTTTTCGACAGGCTTCTTGCCGTTCCGTCAGGGATCCAGGTATTGCAAACCTCCTCGCATAACAAGACCGGCCAAAATGGTGATGCCAGTTGGCCGCAATACGTCGATAAAAATGGTGAGGAAGTGATCTTTGATGTGGCCGGACCGGGTTGCATCAAACAGATGTGGGGCACGGCGTTTGACCCGGCAGGTATTATGAGCTTTTATTTCGATGAAGACACTGCACCTCTTTATCAGTGTAATACTCTCGACTTTTATAACGGAAAAGCTCATTTTTACCCCGGCCTTGAGCCGCTGGTATCGTATGAGCGCAGAGGCAAGTGGGGTGGCCTCCCGTTTGCGGGTAACTCCTTCCTGCCCATACCGTTTGACAAACACCTGAAGATTATCATCAAAGGCGCCTCGGTTTTTTATCATATCATTTACGAGACCTATAACGGCTCAATAAATACCAGGGGAAAAGCCGTGACAACAGTAACTCCGGAACCCGGACTGCTGAAGAAGGTCATGCAAAACCTAAATAATCTACATCCCGATTATCCCGGAGTAAAAACCATCGTGTATGAAATGAGTGATCCGCTCCGCGCGGGGACCAGCGTCCCGCTGTTCCGCGATTCCCTTGGGGCCGGGATTATCCGGGAGATGGTGATTGAAGGTGACGGATCCGAAGATTTTTTCAGGCAGACTTTTATCCGGATGCGCTGGGATTCGGCAGTGCGGTACCAGGTTATGGCGCCCATCGGGATATTTTTCGGATCGGCCAACCGGCCTGACACCATGCGGTCACTGGCGGTTGAGGTCACTCCGTTACCCGAAGGCCATGCCCGGATGGTGTGCCGCTTTCCCATGCCTTGGTTCCGGTCGGCCGAGATCAACCTGCTGAACCGCTCGGTGAAATCCTTTGCCCCGGTTAAAATAACGCTGCTGGTCCAAAAAGATACGGCACAGGACCAGGCTGGTATAGCAAAAACCTATTTTACCACGATGTATCACGCGGGTGAAACGGTTTACGGCCACGACTGGCTGCTCTATGAAGGGACGGGATCGGGCTGGTATGTGGGAACGGTGCAGTCCATGATGAAGCAGCATTATTGCGAAGGGAACGAGCATTTCTATATCGACGGGGCCATATCCCCCCAGATCAACGGAACGGGCAGCGAAGACTATTACCTGGCTTGTTTCTGGCCCAATAATGATTTCGATACGCCTTTCGGATGCGTGGTGGGGGATATCAAAAATGAAGGAGGGGGACTCGAGGAAAATGCATACGAAGTTCCGAGCTGTTACAGCCGGTTCCACCTCGAAGCGCCAATCCCGTTTTATTCAGGATTGGTGGCAAAAATCCAGCATGGCGGATTCAGCAATATTATCAGCCAATACCGAAGCCTTTCTTATGTTTATCTTAATGCGGAAAGCCGGTTAACTCAAACCGATTATATCGATGTCGGAGACTCCGGCAGTGAATCGATGCATCAGTATCAGAGCAATCAGTCGAAGATTACCAATGGGCTTTCCCTTAAACCGGAGGGTGATTTCTCCGAGAGTTCGATCAGCGAAAACGGAAGGTATCACACGGGCGGAACCATAACCTTCAGGGTAGCTGTCAATCCGGAAAACCGTGGCGTTCGCCTGCGCCGCCTGCTCGATCAGAAAGTCGGGGTTCAGAAAGCCGAGGTCTTCGTCGACGGACAAGCGGCCGGTACCTGGTACTGGGGTTGTGGGAACGAATACCTGCGTGCCTATGAACAGGACTTTGACATTCCGCAGGATCTGACCCGGGGCAGGAGTACGCTCCGGATCCGCCTGGTAGTGGATGGGAATTTCAGCGACCTGAACTATACCGTTTTTACATTCACTGAAGCGATGGATTGAAAACCGGTGCATTATGCTAAGGATGCAATCAGATTATTGTAGGGAGTTACTTAATTCAAAAATCTGCCTGACTTTTAAAGGGCTGAGGCATCAACTTAACCTGAAAGAATCAATGAAATGAAACATTTGGTTTTTGTTTTGCTCTCCTTGAGCAGTTGGTGGAATCTTGCAGGACAAAACATGTCTACATTATCAATCTCCCATCAAGCTTTAAAACAGGTTAAAACAAGAACCGTTGATTTGAATTCGGATAATTCTGCCTCTGTTTTTCTTGAACAGAATGCACAATCCTTTACCCGGGAAACCTCTGCTTGTAAGGTTATTAAAGCGGAAGGGAAGGTGTATATTTTTGACTTCCTGAGTTCTAAAATTCACGCGTATGATGAAGCCGGCAAGTACCTGTTTACCATCAACAAAAAGGGTAAAGGGCCTAACGAATACAAGCACATTAGGAAGGCCTTTATCATTAAGCCTGGCAACCTGGCAATTTGGGACTCCATGCTGGATAAAATCATCGTGTTTGATAGTAATGGAGTGGCGATTAAAGAGATCAAATTACCGTATGATCTGGATGCACTCATTTATCATTCCGATGGTTTTTATGGGTTAGGACTGGATAATGAGCAATATTGCCTGATTAAAATGGATGCTGAAGGTAAGCTCATTCAAAAATGGATAGTCGCAGAAAAGGAGGACATGGCTATCTGCATAAAAATGAGAAGTTTTAATTGTCTCTTTATTTACAATGATCTGGTTTGTTACGCCATCCAACCTATGAATTCAATAAAAAGTCTTAAAGATGGCCAGATAAAGGACTTTCTGGTCCTGGACTATGGGAAAGATCAAATAATTAAAAATGCTTTAATGGCCAATGATCCACTGCAAGCCAATCGGGAAGGAAAAACAATTTACATCCCATACATCTTCAGCAGAGGTAAGTTTTTGTGCTTTTTTCTTGCAGACGGTGAACGATCAAGGGATTTAGTGATGGTTCCGGGACAAATGCCGCTTACAGAGATTAAGTTCCGTTGGTTTTTCGATCCTGACTCCTATATCAGATTATTGCCCGAATTTACCTATGCGGATGGAACCTTGTATTTTTTAACCGATGCCCTTAAGCTGGAAGAGTTGCGTTCCAAATCCACAACCAATTCTCAATACTTTAAGAAAATCACCAAGGATATTGGTGACAGACAAGGATTAATACTGCTAAAAATCAAGGACATATCGGTTTCATTATAACCCTGTATGTGTTACAAAAATGGTGTCAAATAACCCTGTATTTGTAACAAAAAAGATTTATTTTTACTTCAAACCCATGAAAATATGATCCTTAAGGTTTTTTCCAAAAACCTTGTCTTCTTCCTCATAATCCCCCTGCTGTGTCTAACTTCCTGCAAGTCCCGTTCTGACGAACGATCCCGGGGGATGCCGGCCACTGTTTTTATCGACCTTGGCCAACTTCCTGCCAAAAAGAAGGTTTTATCGGAATATTTGAAAGATGTTTATATAATCCCACTCGAAACCCGGGCTGATATCTTACTGGGCGGCTTGGGAGTCATTGATCAGGATAATTCCGGAATATTTTGCGTTAGCGGGGAAAAGGAAACCATCTACCATTTTTCGCGTGAAGGAAACTATCTGAACAGCTTTTCACATAACGGGAAAGGACCCGGGGAGTATCTCAGGATTAGAACCCTGAGAATTTTACCGGGTACCGAAACCATTCTGGTGTCTGATCCCCGACTCCAAAAAATCTTTCAGTACACCTTCACCGGGGAATTGGTGAAAGAGATCAGCCTGCCTCAAAGCACCGCGCGTTTCGCAATTCTTCAAAACGGCAACATAGCGCTCCATGCAGGCCGGTTATTCAATCCCGGAGGTGAAAATCTCTTTCCGAATGAATTAATTATTATCGACCCGAAAGGGAATGTCGTTCAAAAGTATTTCCCATACGAAAAGCCCCTGATGTTTGATTTTGGGAACGCATTTACCCGTCCGGATGCCGACGGCTCCTTTTACTATAATAAGCAATTCGATTTCAATCTGTACAGGATTAACAACGATGGAGAGCCTGAAGTATACCTTAGGTTGGATTATGGAAGCAACATGGCGTCAGTAAATGATTTGAGCGGAAGCACCATTGAGGACCTGATGTCTTTGGTTAAAGTAGGTAAACAATCTGCAATCGATGAAATGGTAAACACTTCGGATCACCTGGTTCTTAACAACCGGAAGGACGGGAAGTCAAGCTTGGTGGTGATCAATAAAAAGAGTCTCGAACTCTCAGCCTTCGGCACGGATTCCCTGTTTACTGCCGATGATTATTACGGTTTTCCCATTCGTCTCCCGAGGGATTCCTATCAGGACCACTTCTTCATTGTAATGCAAGCCATTGATGTTCACGAGGTTCTCAGTTCATTGACAGAAACCCAGAAACAACTTCTCCGGAACAAAGTCAAAGGATTCAACCGGATCGTGAATATCGGGATAGAAGATAATCCGGTGTTGGTGTATTACCGGTTTAAGGAATAGTGGTTCGACGGCCTCAACATGCAACCCGCAACCTGCAACCTGCAACTCGCATCAAACCGTAGATCGTAATTTATCGGGACTGCAAAAAGCTAACTGTTTAGTTTCACGATGATTCCATCCAGTGCGATCTGCCAAGCATTGTCGATTACAGGCTTAAATTCGGACCATCGCATGAACATCTCAATGGCTTGATCCTTCGTCAATTGTCCGCTTTCAACCATGCCGGCAATCCGGATCATCCAGTCGGGATCAACATAAAATGCCTCTCCGTATGACAATGAACTGAGAGTCATGGGTAAGGAACCGTTTGACTTGTACCTGTAAAGATTGACCTTGCTTAAACGACCCGCTTCTTTCAGGGATAGGCCCTTTTTCTCAGGAAGCGTGACCATCAGCCGTTTGAGGTTTTCACAGCTTCTCAGGTGTTTTGGGTCTGTGTTCACTGTTCATTTGGTTGGTTTTGGGGACACCACAAGGTTGTGCATTCTGTTGTATATCGACTTTCGGAAATCGAATTTTTAACCTACTTTCTCCCGTTGAATATTGAGTGGGGGGGGGAAAAATTGGTAGAAAATCAGAACAATAGAGAATTGAGCAGTTTTAAAGATTAACCTACTTTCCCCCAGACAGTATTCCGTATTCTTGTAAATTTAATTGTGCTTACCTATAAAACAGTTTAGTGATACATTACATCAAAGATTTAATAGCATAAGAAATGTTGAAAAATCTAGAACGTGCTTTATCTTACTTTAAGAAAATAAAAGCCCCGTTTTACCTAGTAGCTTATGAGGTTGCGTTCGTATTTTTAACAGCCTGCAGGACAAAGGATAATACTGATGATTCGTTAATACAAATAAAAGTATCTCAAGAACAGATAGAACAGCAAAATGTCAATCTTTCTAAGATAATAGCTATTCGAGAGATAATACCACTTGAGACATCAAACTTATGCATTATAGGTTCTATTGACAAGGTTATAATTTCAGAAAATAGAATTTTGGTCCTGGATAGATGGAGGGCAAAGAGTATTTTTATTTTCGATCGTTCGGGTCGCTTTATTACCAAAATAGCCGGGGAAGGTAAAGGGCCGACTGAACTGCTTGAACCTGCAGATGTTAATTTTAGTCATGATTTTAAGAAAATTATGATTTTGGATTATCAATTGCGGAAAGTCAATATCTATAATGAGAATGGGATATTTGAATCTTCAATCTCCATTGATTTCTTCGGTACTCACTTCGAGTTTCTGGTTGATGGCAAAATTGTATTTGCAGCACGCGGATCTTATCTCCTCTACGTAACAGACACTTGTGGAAAAACTCTATATAAGGACTTTAAATTGATCCCGGAGTTTCAAATGGATTTGGGAAAACCTTTGATAAAACATGGGAATGATGTTTTCTTTCAGCAATATTTCGATCCGCAATTATATAAGGTAGGTTTACCTAAGGTTCAGCCCTTTTTTAAAATCAACTTCGGTAAATCTGAATTAACGCGAGAACAATACCGGACGCTTCCGATATCCAGTGACGGTATGGACAGAATAATTGATGAAAAATATATGCATGCAATAAATACCATCGGCATTAACAATTCTCATGTCTTCTTCTTTTACAATTTTTCTGCAAAAGGTTATTTAACGATATATAATAGGGCAAGAAAGGAGGTGTTTTCCATTGCCCTGAAACAAATTGAAGATGATTTATTTTCCGGGGGTGTATATATCCGTGAGATTTCAAATACCTATCAAGAACATTTTATTGGTGTCATTGAGCCGAGCAGAATCAATATTCAAAAACCATTTTCGCCAGAATTTGTGAAAATTGAATTTAAAGCTGATGATAATCCAGCGATTATTCTATATGATTTTATTCTATGAGGCTATGAAAAGAGCTAGAGTTGTTTTAGTAATTTTTGTCCTAACAATCATCATTGTAGTTGAGTTCGCCAGAATAGTTTGTTTAACGAAAAGAGTAAATCTTATCAATGACCAGAATTGCTTCCTAAGTGAAGAACAGGTAATTAGTATTTAATCTTCCGAGCGTAAATACAATAGACTTAAACTCTCTCAGAACTCAGTGAGGGATTCAAATTGGCGAGATGTATGGGATAATAAGACATTTTCTGAATCAAGACAATTTATGGTTGGATTATGGCTTCCGGAATCCTTATGCCATTCCTGCTATACTAAAGAATTAGAAGCATATAGAAATTTTTCAAGTCATACTCAATATGAAAAAACCTTAATAGTAACCAATATTAGTAACCAGCGTAAGTTAAAGTCGTTTATAACTTATAATAAAATTAGAATTCCTGTATTTTCTGTCATCAATAATGAGTTCCCCTTTAACAATTCCGAAGAACCAATCATATTCTTATTAGATCCAGATCTTCATATTTTATGTCCCATTGTTCTTTATCCGGGCTCGATTAATTTGATGAAAGTTTTTTTCACTTTTTCGAAATCAATGTTGAGCATTAATAACCCAAATATTAATAA
>Ga0208047_1000602_pt1 | contig 13363 bp, 5 predicted proteins | sample Kivu_220m_FD_184162 | JGI IMG/M metagenome (GOLD analysis project Ga0208047, IMG submission 184162) | Freshwater microbial communities from Lake Kivu, Western Province, Rwanda to study Microbial Dark Matter (Phase II) - Kivu_220m (SPAdes)... | ecosystem: Environmental > Aquatic > Freshwater >...
CCACTGTAGTCCACATCGGCTAAGCGATAGAGATAAGTTGCGCCTGGTTGGATGGCTTTATCGGTGTACTGATATTCGTGTTTTTCGGATGTTGAGCCGTGACCGGTCAGGGTTTTTTCGGTAACATAGGAAGCTATCTGCGACCATTCAGAGGGCGATTCATGAATCGCCCCTACAATTTTTCTCTCTAAAATAAAACCGAGATTCTCGGTTTCGGATTCAGTCGTCCAGGTCAGGAGCACCACGCCGGAAACAGCTTGAGCAGAAAAGTCGGTCAGGGTAACCGGCAGGGAAGCATCGGCGCCGATCTTATATTCGTAAGCGCCTATATCAATCGTACCACTCTCGCCCGTGGTCTTATTCAACTTGCGACCGTAGCCACTTCCGCGAATATCGAAACTTTCACCGCAATAACTGTTATTCCCGGCATCTGCACAAGGCGATTCACTTGTGATTCTGAAATCATTACCAATATTATCTACGAAAATTGGATTATTGGTGATGTTATGGTTCGAGGTGATTAAATCACCGCCACCATTTGCTACATCATTATCTCCATTGCTATAGCAACTATAGTTAAGGGTCAACATTCCATCCTTATCAAGATAAATTTGATTGCCATAAGAAGCGCTATTTCCCCAGAGGATTGAATTATTGATACTTACATAACTCTTTTCTGGTACAAATATTCCTCCGCCGCTACCCGCTGAATTATCCGCTATGGTACAATTTGTGATTGTAGGTGAAAAACTATCATAGATGTAAATCCCACCACCATCATGTCCGCAAACATTGTCATATAAGAGGCAATTCTTAATGACCCCGTCTGCCCACATTCCAATTCCCCCTCCATAACCAGCGGTGTCATTTGTAAAAATGCAATTAGTAATCACTGGATTCCCAAGGTAACAATACAAGCCTCCGCCAGTGTTGGTGGCAGAGTTATCACATATTATTAAATTGTTTATTCTCGGTGAAGAACTCTGATTAAATATACCTCCCCCATGATAATCAGGTTGTGTGCTGCGGTTGGCATTCCCGCCTTTGATTGTGAAACCATCCAGGACGGCGGAATTGGTCAATCCGGAACTACTCGGATTATAGATCACGTGGTAACAGTTATCAGATTTAACGCCTGCAACCCCAATATCACCGCTGAGGATGGTTTCATTGACCTGACCCGCTTTATAATTTACTCTCTGAGAAATGGATGCCTCCGTTCCGGCGAATCCACCATAAATGGTGACGCTGTCTTTCATCCGGAAGGAAGCAGTTCGACTGGTTCCGGTCGTCGGTTTATAGGTTCCCTTTGCCACCCACACCTCGGTTACGCCGCTTTCATTGACGGCGGTTTGCAATAGTGTGTCGGGATAGGCATTTCCCCAGCTCGTGCCATTATTACTGCCGGCTCCATTTTCAGTGACGTAACGAATAGTTTGCGCGAAGACCTTTTGCTCCCCCGAAACCATTATCAGTAATGAGGTGAATAAAGCTACAGTAAACTTTTTCAAGGTTACTAACGCTATTTCATTATGATCACTTTTTGATTTTGGGTGAGTCCATAGGTCTGCGAAGATAAGAAATAAATCCCCGAACTCATTTCCCGGCAATCAACAGCAATCTGATACTCGCCCGCCGGTCGGGTACCGTCTTCGATGACTTTCACTAATCTGCCATTGAGGTCATAAAGCGCCAGTTTCACCGGGCTGATTTTCCCCAGCGTCAGTGGTATGGTAAACGTTGCATTGAGAGGATTGGGATAGACTTTTCCAAGCCGAAATACTTCCGCCAATTGCACACTCTCAGCCTCTACCTTAACCTCGATCTCCTTATGCCATTTGACCTTGCCGCTGTAATCCACATCGGCTAAGCGGTAGAAATAGGTCAGGCCTGGTTGGACAGCTTTATCGGTGTACAGATACTCGTGTTTTTCGCTGGTTGAGCCATGGCCGATCAGAGCTTTGTCGGTGACGTATGAGGCGATCTGCGACCATGAGGAGGGCGATTCATGAATCGCCCCTACGGTTATTCGCTCGATGATGAAACCAAGGTTCTCGGTCTCGGATTCGGTCGTCCAGGTTAAAAGAACTCCGCCGGAAACAGCTTGAGCGGAAAAGTCGGTCAACGTAACCGGCAGAGACCAATCTGTTCCGTCACTGTAGAGCGAGGCTATTTCGGCATCGGTCAGTGCGCGACCGTATATCTTGAGATCGTCAATTGAGCCGCTGAGCCAACAATCAGAACCTGTTGGACCTTTGTATCCTAGATACTGATGGGATCTTAGCTTTGAAGCTGGTTCGTGGGCGTCTGTTTTTGAGTTTGCCAGCGATGAATTCTTATATATCTTCATCGTTGTACCTTGAACGACGCAAGTTACAAAAATCCATTCTGAATCACTAAAGATATTAGTAGCATATACCTGGTTCCAATCTCCAGAATTATCGCCTACTATAGAAAAATATGCATGTGTATAGATGTATTCATTTGCAAGATAAATGGCATCCAACCACCAATCATCATATGCCATACTGTTGCCGAAGTGAAATACCCTAGCCCAATTATTAACTGATCCTGAAAAACCAGCATGTTTCACCCAGACGCAGATTGACATTTCACCACCCATTTGCCAGTCGCCAATATCAATGTAATCGCCATTACCGTCGAAATAGTAGGCTTTGTTGGCGTTGTTAAACCGGTCGGTGGTCAGAGTAGCATTGTAAACCGTGCCATGGTGCCCATTACCGCTGACGTCATTGGCGTTACCATTGAAATTATAGTGGGCTAAGAGATTATCGGTCGGAATAGCCGCCAATCCAATTCGAAATATTCCGGCAAGCATACAAATAAATAGAAAAAAACAAATGCGTACTTTCATAGTCTCCTCCAGGCTATTTTATCCGTTATTTAGAATTAAATTTTGTATTGCACTGAACAGATTCAGATATATACTGAAGGGTATCAATACCCAAACGCTTTCCGATCCAATCAATTGTTGGATGGAAATACAATCTCCCCCTGTCAGTAAATCAAGCACCCTTATGTTTCCTCTCAATAAGGCTACTGTTAAAGTTTACAACGAAGTAATCCGGTCTTGTAGAAGGTCGGAAGTTATTATAGTATCCGCCGCTTAAAAGACAAAAAAAGCTCCGGAATGTGGTGGAATTTCTATTTTCCTGGCCTAGAATCTACCACGACTTTTCGTTCGCGAACAATTCAGATTTCAAATTTCACACTCGACAAAAATTAAGACATTTTTTTGCTGTTTTCAATAAATCTTTATGGGTTCAGAGACCAACCATCATTCCGTCTCCCATCGGTCATTCCGAGGATACCGATTTATCGGGAGACGAGGAATCGCTTCAGTCCAAGCGCAAAGTCGTATTTCGGATTGCTTCAACAATATTGAAGCTTGCGAACATAGTTCGCAGAGTTTTTCCTCACTTCGTTCGGAAATGCTCCGACGGAGTTCCTGCGGAACGCCAACGCTTTTGGTGCACTCCAAATAGTAATTACTAAAAATAATTCGGTGTCCCATCTCCTTTCGGTCATTCCGAACAAGTCCCGACTTATCGGGACGAGGAGAAATCGCTTCAGTCACTTCCTTTTCTATCATCCTGAGGAGGTACGACGAAGGATCGCTATAGTCCAGGTGGAAAATCTTAACGATTCTTCTCCCCGATTTCATTGTAGCTCAGAATGACACTGACAGTAATTGTACGTAAATAACAAAGGGACACACCGCCATGCGCCCCTACATAAAATAATTCCTTGCATTCCTTTGCTCCCTGCCAGCCCCGCACAGCGTGGGGCAGGCTGGCGTTCTTTGCCCCACCAGGGGCTCCCGATGGAGCGAGAGATTACTTCACAAAGACCACTTTCTGCAGATTCACCCGATTCCCGGATTGCAGACGAATGAAATAAATCCCCGCGCTGAGATTCACCGGCTGCCAGGTGTAAGAATAAGTCCCTTTAAAAGCGTGAGTGTTCATAAGTGTTTCGACTAACTGTCCGTGTAGATTGTAAACCTTCAGCGTCATCTGACCATCCTCGGTCAAGCCATAAGGAATAGTCAAAGACGGATTGAAGGGATTCGGATACGCCGGCTGTAAGCCAAATTTCTCAGGAATCTGCGCATTCTGAACCTCGACCTTAACCTCGACCTCCTTATGCCAGGTCACCTTGCCGCCGTAGTCCACATCGGCTAAGCGATAGAGATAGGTCGCGCCCGGCTGGACGGCTTTATCGGTGTACTGGTACTCGTGCTTTTCGCTGGTCGAGCCGTGACCGTTCAGGGCTTCATCGGTAACATAGGAAGCTATCTGTGACCAGTCAGAGGACAAATCATGATTTGCCCCTACAATTAATTTCTTCTCAAGAATAAAACCCAGGTTTTCGATTTCCGAGGCGGTTGACCATTCGAGAAGGATAGAGCAGATTTGATTTTTGGCTGTAAAACTTGTTAATTCCACTGGTAGTGACACATCGCTTCCATCTTGCCATGAAAGATATGGATAGCCGCTATTGACCGATCCGGATAAATCCCAATAATTGTTAGTTCCGTTGGCCGTTTCGCCTTCAAAATCCCAACTTGCGTCAGTAAAGGTTGCTAGTGTCTTCATTTCAGCTGTTGTTTTGCCGGTACCACCTGCACTCGTGGATTTTCCCGATGTTTGTGTATCCCAGAATGAATTGCTCACTATGGCGCTACTCAATAATCCCAATAGACCCCCAGTACTAGAAGATCCCGTAACACTACCGGTGCTGTAGCTGTTGCTTATCGTTGAACTGCCGGCATTAATCCCCGCCAGACCACCGATATAGTTAGTTCCCGAAACGCTGCCGGTGCTGTAGCTGTTACTCACCGTGGAAGCATCAATTTGCCCTATAAGGCCCCCGATAGCTTGATATCCTGAAACACTGCAGGTCGTGTAGCAGTTGCTCACTGTGGAATTGTTATAATTTTTCCCCGCCAGACCGCCGATATAATCCATTTGTCCAGCCATACTGCCAGTACAATAGCTATTACTCACCACTGAAGAGGAGTTATATCCGACCAAACCACCGGCATGATAATAACCGGTAATATTCACATTGGTCACACCTACATTTTGAATTGTAGCGCCATTAGTATAGCCAAACAGCCCTTGGTATTCAGTATTCAAGCGATAAATATACAACCCTGAGATAGTATGCCCCTCCCCGTTATAGGAACCTGTGAATTTTGTTGTGGCGTTTCCTATTGGCGTCCAGCCGGCGCCGCTAAACCAGGTTGAAGTCACTGAAGCATCAATATCGGCATTTTGAATGTAATATTTGCTCCAGTATGCAGTGTTTGCCGCAATCCAGTACAGATTCTCTATGGATGCAATTTGGTAAGGATTGCCGCTTGAGCCATCACCGGCGGATGGTGCTGTAGCTGTTTGAGCAAATGCGCCGCCACTCAGCCCAGTCAGGCAAATTATCACGAAAACCGTACCCACGAAAAATTTGCGAATACTTTTCATATATACTCCCTAATCAGGTTTAAAATCAAATCCATCAATAAAATTCCTACTTTAATAACACTACTTTTCTAGTGTGTATTTTATGCAGAATATCTGATTGTAGCAGATAAATTCCCGAACTCATTTTCCCACAATCGACCGCAATGTGATACTCGCCTGCCGGTCGGATGCCGTCTTCGATGATTTTTACCAATCTACCATTGATGTCATAGAGCGACAGTTTCACCGGACTGGTTTTTCCCAGCGTCAGCGGTATGGTAAACGTTGCATTGAGGGGATTGGGATAGACTTTTCCAAGCCGAAAAACTTCTGCTAACTGTGCACTCTCAGCCTCAACCTTGACCTCAACCTCCTTGTGCCATTTCACCTTGCCGCTGTAGTCCACATCGGCTAAGCGATAGAGATAGGTCGCGCCCTGCTGGACGGCTTTGTCGGTGTACTGATACTCGTGCTTTGCACTGGTCGAACCATGACCCTGCAAAGATTCGTCAGTCCGATAATCAGCCACCAGTAGCCAGATACCAGTATCCAATATCCTTTTTTCAAGCACAAAACCCAAGTTCTCGGTCTCGGATTCGGTTATCCAATTGAGAAGGATCCCGCCGGACTGGGATTTAGCCGTAAGGGTGGTCAATTCCACCGGCAGGCTGTAATCTCCACCGCCGAATGTCCAAGTTTCGTCGTTTTTAGTGCCGTTTACATCTCCACCAAAAAGAACGATATAGCCGGTACCATCCATACTGGTCTCGGCCATGCGGTGTTCAATTCGTTCTGAAGGTGCGCTTGAGTTATTATCTGTCGTCCAGGTGTTATTGTTCAGAGAATAAATATAAGTTGTGTTTTTTGTCCACCATCCAGAATCATATCCACCAAAAAACATGGTCTGTAATCCACCGATGTAGACCATAGCTCCGTTAGCCCGGGTTTCGGGCAAATCTGTTTTCTGAGTCCAGGCATTTTCACTCAGATCAAACAGGTAGACATCATTGATTACGCCATCACTCTTCCTGATTCCGGCTAACAGGGCTTTATCATCACCGATGTATGCGAGAGAGTGTAAAAACATACCAAAGCCCAAACCACTCTTTGAGGTCCAAGTATTGCTACTGGTTTCATAGAGCCAGGTTTCGTCTACATATGGACCACTTTCATGTTCCCCGCCAACCATCAAAACCTTACCATCACCAATATATGCCATGGCATGATAGCAGCGGGCACCGGGACGATTATTCGGATTTGTTTCAGTCCAGGTATTGTTGCTCAGATCGTATTTCCAGCAGGAACTTGTCTTATTTTGACTTGCATCACAACCGCCAAACATCAGCACCTGATCGCCACCCAAATAAGCCATCGCATGATCGTATCTTACTCCGGGGTTAGACATTTGTGTCCAGGCATTTTCACTGAGATCGTAAATCCAGGTTTCCCCATTTTTAACGCCTCCAGTAGTCAAACCTCCGTACAGAATTACCTTGTCATCTCCGATATATGCCATGGCGTGCCGGCTTCGCGCGGATGGTTTGGTTGACGGACTCTTCTGAGTCCAGTCATCTGCCGCCATAGTCTTGGCGGTAAAGTATAAAACCAGTGAAAAAGTCGTAAAAAATGCTAAACGTCTCATATTAATCCCTTCTCTGCTATGTGAGGATTAAATCCATGATGTCATTATTTTATATACAAAATCTTCCGGGTTTGGGTACTTTTGCCCGCTTGCAGTTGTAGAATGTAGATACCTGCACTTTGATTTACTGGACGCCAAACCAGACTGTACGTTCCGACAGGTTGATAAGAGTTAACCAAGGTTTCAATCATCCGTCCTTCCAAATCTAAAATCCGCAGAACCGTATTGCAGGATTCTGATAGATGGTAGCGCAACATCACCGCCGGGTTGAACGGATTCGGGTAAGCGGTCAGGAGCGCGAATTGCGCCGGCATCTGTGACTGACCCGCCTCAACCTTGATCTTAACCTCCTTATGCCATTTCACCTTACCGCTGTAGTCCACATCCGCCAAACGGTAGACATACGTCGCGCCCGGTTGGACGGCTTTGTCGGTATATTGATACTCGTGCTTTTCGCTGGTCGAGCCGTGACCGGCAAGGGCTTCATCGGTGACGTAGGAAGCTATCTGCGACCAGGAAGAGGGCGATTCATGAATCGCCCCTACAATTTTTCGCTCGATAATAAAGCCGAGATTCTCTGTCTCGGATTCGGTCGTCCAGGAGAGAAGAACACCGCCGGAAACAGCTTGAGCAGAAAAGTTGGTCAAAGTAACCGGTAGAGAAGCATCCACACTTTCAGCCCAGACCAGATGGGGATACCCATCGTTTACGGACGATATCCTCCAGTCATTATCTTCACCATTAATAGTAAAATCCCAATTGGTAAAAGTTGATTGGTTTTTCATTTCTGAAGTCGTTTTTCCTGTCCCAGCAGTGCTGTAGGTCATCCCAGATGTATTAATATCCCAGAAACAATCATTTATTGTTTCGCCCTCATATCCTCCTCGTAATCCTCCGCATTTATATCCATCGACGACAGATCCTGTGCTGTAACAATTAGTAATAATATTGCCATCAGCTCCTATAAGACCAGCGGCATAACCCTGCCCTGCAGAAGCACTACCCCGGCTGTAACAATTTGTAATGATTGATGATTCTCCAGCCTGCCCGATCAACCCACCGGCGCTCCTCCCTGTTGCTGTGACATTTCCGGTACTATAGCAATTACTAACCGTTGAGTTATCGCAATATCCTATTAAACCTCCAACAGAACCCACAGTTTCATGCACGCCCGAAACATTACCAGTACTGTAACATTTATTGACATTTGCAGAATTATTATACCCTATCAGTCCTCCAACATAACTCGATCCTGTAACTGAACAAGTGCTATAGCAGTTGGTAATTTGTGAGTTGGAGCTTTCAATATTCGAACCGACCAGACCTCCTACACTCCCACCATTCCCATTTACGCTGCCAGTACTATAACAGTTATTCACAGTTGATATTTTCGTTTGTCCAACCAGCCCTCCTACACCAGTACCTCCTGTTATATTCACACCTGTTACACCTAAATTTTGGATAGTGGCACTCTCGATGCAACCGAATAGCCCATTGGCATAGTCTCCCCCATTAGTATATAATCCAGTAATTTTGTGCCCATCTCCATTATAATTGCCCTTAAAAGGGTAGTACCATGAGTACCCAATATCTGTCCAACCCGTTCCTGTATTATATGGATTTACATTCAGGTCAATATCATTCATTTGCTTAAAATAAGTACCAGAGTAATTAGTACCCGCGTTTACATTGGTTGCAAGAGTAGCTAAGTCTGCTACAGTAGAAATTTGGTAAGGATCACCTGAGGTACCGCTTCCATTCCAGCCCCAAAGGATATGCGCACACGAAAGAATAAAAACAAATAGTGACTTTTTCATATTTACCCCCTCTATTTTAATATTACCACCCTTTGATTAACGATTGCCAATCCAATTAAAACTGGTATGATGGATATGCAGTCTGCCCCTGGAAGTAAACTCAGCACCCTTACGTTCCCCTCTGAATAAGGCTACTTTATAAGTTTACAACGAAGTAATTATGTGATGTAGAAGGTAGGGAGTTTTTAGAGGTTCCGCCGTTTAAAGTGCAAAAAAAGGCTCTGGATTCTGGTGGAATTTCTATTTTCCTGGCCTAGAATCTACCACGACTTTTCGTTCGCGATCAATTCAGATTTCAAATTTCACACTCAGCCAAAATTAAGATGCGTTCTCGTCGTTTTCAATAAATATTTTTTAAAATAATCACTTCATTTAAAAATTCAGTGAAAGTCTTAATCCTAATTAAAATCATTGAGAAGTAATTCTCTTTTAACCCGGATAAAACAATGAATCTCTTGGCGTTCCTGGCGCTATCTTGGCGCTCTTGGCGGTTAAAAAATAGAAACCGCAAAGCACGCCAAGAATCGCAAAGTATTTTTTCAGTACCCAACGGTTAAATAATGTTGATAAAATTTATAGCAATCTCTGCCTTGACGGTGAAACCCTATTTCATCGGTCAAAAGAGGTTTTGGTATCCAATTTATTTGACAAATAAAAATAGTCAGTTAACTTTCAGCCATGATGCCGGTCTCAAATTCTTCCATTATAATGAAAGACAAAAAACTAATGCCAAGCTTTCAGCCAATAAGTTAACAATTCTAACCCGCCGTAGATCAATGAAAGATAACCACACTTTAGCTAACCAACCGAGCAACAACATGCAAGATAACCATTCCACCGAATCGAAAAAAGCCTTCCGAAACCGGAACATCGTTAGCGTGCTAACCTTACTGTTACCGCTTTTGCTCGCCGCCCAATCAGTCCGGCTTAATGAATTCATGGCTTTAAACAACTCAACCATCACCGATACCGATGGCGAGTACTCCGATTGGATCGAAATCTTCAATCCGACTAACGCGGCAGTGAGTTTGGAAAATTGGTCAGTGACCGATGACCGGAACATTCCCCAGAAGTGGTTCTTTCCGGTGGTGAGTATTGCAGCCGATAGTTATCTGGTGATTTTTGCCTCCGGCAAGGATCGGCGTGATCCAGCCCGGGAGCTGCACACCAATTTCAAACTGAGTGGCGATGGCGAATATCTAACTCTGATTGATTCAGCCGGAAATCCGGTCAGCGCCTTCGATCCGGCGTTCCCCGCCCAGCAACCTGATCTCTCCTGGGCTTATTTCGACGGGGATTATTTTGCCACGACCATCCCCACTCCCGGCAGCGCTAATCAGCTGGGAGAAGGTCAGATTCTGTCGACTCTGGTGTTCAGTCAACCGCACGGTTTTTACGATTCACCTTTTGAGGTCGCCATCACCTCAACAGTGAGCGGAGTATCTATTTATTACACGACCAATGGCGATACGCCAGATTCACAAACCGGCTTGCTCTATACCGCGCCGATTTCGATTACCACCACGACGGTTCTCCGAGCAATTGCGGTCAAATCGGAAAAACTCACCAGCAGCGTCGGTACCGTCACTTACCTGTTCCTCAAAGACGTCATCAATCAGCCCAATGATCCTCCGGGTTACCCGGCTGAATGGGGACCTTATGTTGCGATTAACGGTAATGCGATCGCCGATTACGAAATGGACCCGGAGATAACCCAGGATTCGAAGTATTCCGGTTTAATCGAAACGGCTCTGCTTTCACTCCCGACGATATCAATTGTGACGGACATCAGTAACCTGTTTGCGCACAGTACCGATCCGGACTCCGGTGGAATCTATATATATACCGGACCTGCCGATGAAGGTGGTGCAGAACTTGGGGGCGGCTGGGAACGACCCGCATCGGTGGAATACTTCAGTTCGAATAATCCTGAAAATTTCCAAATCAATTGCGGACTGCGAATTCACGGCGGGCACAGTCGGCGTCCCGAAAAGACCCCCAAGCACTCCTTCCGGCTAATTTTTCGCAGTGCATACGGTGCCGGCAGATTGAACTTTCCGCTGCTGGGCGATGCAGCAACGACCTCCTTTAATACCATCGTGCTGCGGGCTGGTTTTGGTAATACCTGGACTCATTGGCGGCATAGCGAGCGGATTCGAACACAGCTCATCCGGGATATATGGGGCAAGGATACACAGCTGGCAATGGGGCATCCCGCCAGTCACGGCACTTACGTCCACCTCTTTCTGAATGGAATTTACTGGGGCATCTACAATCCGACCGAACGGATTGACAGGGTATTTGCCGAAACCTATTTATGCGGGAGTGCGGATGATTACGATATTATCAAGGATTACAACGAAGTTGCCGAAGGTAATCGGGAAAGCTGGGATGAGTTATGGCAATTAGCCAAGCGAGGCTTGTCAAGCACTGAAAACTATCAGCGCATCCAGGGCAAAAATCCGGATGGCAGTTTCAATCCCGATTACCCGGCTTTACTGGATGTCGTCAATTTCATTGATTATATGATTCTCAATTTCTACGGCGGCAACTGGGATTGGGACCATCACAACTGGATTGCCGTTAGAAACCGCGTCAAGCCGGGCAAGGGATTCCAATTTTTCAGCTGGGATGCCGAACATATTCTGGAAGATGTAAATGAAAATTTTCTTGATTTGAAAAATAGTAATTGCCCCAGTGACTTATTTCAGCGCTTGCGTCAGAATGCCGATTTCCGCCGCCTGTTTGCCGATCGGGTACAGCTGCACTGTTTCAACGGCGGTGCTTTAACACCCGAAGCGGCAAGTGCACGCTGGATGAAACGCGCCGAGCAGATCGAACTGGCAATCATTGCCGAATCAGCCCGCTGGGGCGATTATCGCCGCGATGTGCATCCCTACCAATTTGGTGATACCTTTATGCTTTATACCAAAGAACACTGGCATGCCGAACAGGATTTTGTAATTAACGAATACTTTCCACAACGAACCAACGTATTCATCAACCAGTTAAAGCAAGCCGGTCTATTTCCGCAGCTCACGGCACCCCAACTTTTAATTAACGGTACCCCGGTTTCCCAAAATCCATGTGTAATCACCAGCGGCGATACTTTGACAATGAGTGTATCAATCGGACAAATTTATTACACTACCGACGGTTCCGATCCGGTCACCTCGGCGGCAGTTGGGACGACCAGTCAAATTACCTCCACCACCATTAATAGTGAGATCTCGAACGGTCGGCTAACCGCCAGTGCGATCGAATATTCAGCACCACTCGAACTAACCCGCAGCACTTATATTAAAGCCCGTAATTACCAGAATAATGTGTGGAGCGCCTTGCGCGAGGTAATCTTTAGCGTCCCCTCGGAAATCTATAATCTGAAAATTACCGAAATTTACTATCACCCGCTAACCAAGGATTCGCTGGACGATCGCTGCTTCGAATTCCTTGAAATCCAAAATTACGGGGATTCGCCGCTAGACCTCAGTGGTGTAAAATTCACCGACGGGATTACCTACACCTTTCCGGCGGCGACAATCTTACTGCCAGAAATTTACTTAGTGCTGGCTGCCGATCAAACCCATTTTCCCCAACGTTATGGCTTTCCGGCTTTTGCTGAATATCAAGGCTCACTGGATAACGCCGGCGAGCAAATCGTGATGACGACCGCCAACGGTGATACGCTCATCGCCATGCAATATGACGACCATGCTCCCTGGCCCGCCCTGGCTGATGGACAGGGATATTCACTGGTGGCAATCAACCCCGAAGCAGACCCGAACGATCCCGCCAACTGGCGCATTTCGCTACTCCTGCACGGATCTCCGGGTAGAGACGATCGCATGAGTAAATTAACTGATGAACCAAGTGAAATCAGGCCCAGCCATTTCGACTTGAGTCAAAACTATCCGAACCCGTTCAATCCGATAACTTCAATTGCATTCAAAATCGCCGCTGACACTCAGGTGCACCTGCAAATCTATAATATTCGCGGAGAAAGAGTTGCGATGCCGGTCAATCAAAAGTTGGCTGTTGGTAATTATGCTATTCACTGGGATGCTTCACGCTTTCCTTCGGGAATTTACTTCTATGTATTAAATGCCGGCAATTTCACCGATGTTAAAAAAATGATGCTGCTGAAGTAACCAGCGGCAATAGTCAATTCAAAGTGAAAGAACGATTATCCCGCAGAAAATTCCTCAACCTCATTGGTAAGGGTACTACCGGTTTATTCCTCGCTCCCTTCTTGAAATCAACTGGTATCAAGGCATTTGCGCATCAACTTGATCCGCCCTATCTGGCTCAGGTTGCAATCACACCCGCCAACAATTACGAACGGACTTATATTAAGCAGAAAGTTCAATATCTCTGCGAAACTCTGGGCGGCATCAGTGATGTTGTCAAAAGCGGCAATAAGG